>ULNP01031070.1_pt1 | contig 35478 bp, 48 predicted proteins | sample 1951941 | NCBI WGS metagenome assembly ULNP01 (sample SAMEA4835579, study PRJEB28245) | human gut metagenome | biome: gut microbiome; material: fecal sample | place: Denmark | collected 2008
TTTGCTTAGACAGGAGTTCGATTCTCCTCGCCTCCACCAAATAGTGCAAATCCGAACTCATTCTTTTTCGTGAAGCACTGTGTCGGATTTGTTTTCATAGTAGAGGACGTAGGTTAAACTGCGTCCTCTTTTTTAGGTGTCTCGTAAGTAAGAGCCTGTTTGGAATCTCCAATGCCAGCAGTGGTCGGGTCAGTCACAATACCGAGAATCGTGAGGACTGCGAACAGGGCATTTACGACTGCCAACAGCTTGTCCCCCAGCTCGCCCAAATCGAGGGTGTAACCGAAGACAGCGGCAATCACCTGTACCAGCAGAAGCACCGCCGGAATCAGAGCAATCCAAAAGTTCTTGTTTTTGATACGCACTTTCCAGTTAATCATGTTGATTTCCTCCTTAAATTTGATGATTGAAGTAGTTAAAGTAGCTGTTCTTGGCTTTTTTCGTATAACTTCCTCTATATACGCGCGTATCTATAGAAAGTTTACGCAAAAACCGATTTTCAACTACTTTTACTACTTGGGTTAAAACAGCTTATTGACCTCTGACTGTACTTCGCTCGGGTCATAACCAGCCTGTTTCAGACGATTTACACGGTCTGCACCGTTGCCCCACGAAGACCAGCGAGCGTCAGAGCAAGTACCGTTGTAGATTTCCTTGGCGATTTCAGCCGCAGATTTCTTCGCAGTACCAGCCGCAGTGCCGGACTTGGTAGTGATAAAAGCGCCATAGCCAGCGGCTTTCAGCTTCGCCATCATGTTCTCGGCATTGGACTTCTGACTGTAAGCACCGACCTGTACCTTGTACAGATTGCCCATCTGCACGATATAGGTGTCGAAGCCAGCGGCTTTCAGCTTTGCCGCCCATGCGTCAGCGTTGGAATGCTTCGAGAACGCCCCTGTCTGCACCCTGTACAGCGTTTTACTGTCAGAGGGTACATCTACCTTGCCAGTGTCAGTAGAGCCGCCTGTGAGACGCTTAGTGACCTCTGCGGCAAGGTTGTCGAGACGGTTATACAACCAGTCTCCCGGGCAAGACTTATTGGCGAACCATCTATGTACCGTCAGTACCATTTCATCGGACTTCGGCGCATAGGCGAGGGTCTTATTCTTATCGCCCAGCCACAAGAGCTTGCTCTTGCCGTTACGCTGACAAATATCAACACACAGGTTCACGAGAGACGCATATACAGCGTCATTGAACGCATACGGAGCGGTCTTGTCAGACGCACACTCGATAGTGACTGCTCGCTGGTCGTTCTCACGACTGGAAGAACACCACGAACGGTTTTTCTCCTCAACGCTCATGGAGATACGACCGTCAGTGCCGATACCGTAGTTACAACTCGCCTGTCGAGAGGTGCTGATAAAACAGTCACAGATACTCTCTGCGAAGAGCTGACCTACTACACAATGCGGCGTGATACGGTCAATGGAATGGGTTCTCTGCCCGGAATGGTTCGGGGAGAGCTTGGTGTAGACCACCAAAGGACTGTTGCTCATTTTTGTTTCCTCCTTCTTGTCATAATCGGTTAAATGCCATGTCTCAATAACACGCATGAGGTTGTCCACATACTTATGAGAAGTGGCATAGCCATCGGCTTTGATATTCTCAAGGTATTTCCGAGGGTCGGTAACGCCTTTGAGATTTTTATAGTTCGGAATGTTGATGAAATCGAAGTAGCCGATAACTCCGTTTTCCATATCCTTGAACTTACACCACTGCATGGCAGAACTGGTGTAACTGCCGTCTGCGTTCTGCTCACTTCCTACCATGTGATAGATACCGATACAGGTCTTGCAACGACCTTCACGGTATTTCAGACCAAAGTAGTTATGAGCGTTTACAGCCAGCTCGGAAGTGCCGTAGCCACTTTCCAACACTGCTTGAGCGATGATAGGTGACACGACCTCGATTCCGTACACCGGGGCGTACTTCTTGATATACGCCGCAACGGTTTTGACAAAATCTGAATGGTTCATCGGGTATCACCCCTTTCATACCCACCATCGTTTTCTTGGCTTATCGTGGTAGATTTCTTCTTCCTCGTATCGGTCAAGTCGGTTGTGTGCGGATTTCGTAGACTGCTCAACTATCACGACACGCTCGGACAGGTCGTTGACCTTGACCTTAACGTCTGTGATTTCCTTGCGGATTTCTTTCGTATCATCACTGATAGAATCCAGCTTTTGAGACAGAATAGCGTCAACCTGTGCTTTCTTGCTCACCTCGTCGTTATTGGCTCGACTATTGCTCTTGAAAGCAAAGTACACGGCGGCAACAACGGAGACGAAGGTAAGAATCTGATTGAACTCAATGTTCACATTTCTTGTCCTCCTCTTTTAGAATGTGAGGGAGAGCCGGAAGCGACCCTCCCTCATGCCGCCTTATTCCGTGATAAGGTCTTCCAGCTCAAGGTCAATGAGTATTTCCTTTACCTGTTCCTTGAGAACAGCAGGAACGCTTGCGTAAGTACGCTTACCCTTGACAATGAGTGCCACATAGATAACAGCCATGTTTTCCACCTCCTTCCTGTTGAGCCATAGCATAATACGCCACAGCATGATTATTCCTCCAACAGCTTCTTGACTTCCTCTCGGAGCTGTTCGGGTACATCGTTAATGGTCTTGAGACCCTTGCGAATCAGTGCAACGTAAATCTTAGCCATAGTTATTTACCTCCTAAAACCATTTCGTATACTTCCGCAAGTGCCACCTGTACATCGGTAACACTGTCGGAGGTTGCGTTGAGAGCGGCTACCAGCTTCTCCTCCTTGGTCTTCTCACGGAACGCAAGATAGAAAGTGCCGTCAGCCCATTCCATCTGCTGAATGAAGACCATATCAGTGTAGGTAGTCTCTGTCTCCCCATCGGAGACCTTCATAGTAGAGAGATTATCCTTGAAAATAGTCTCGTCCACCTTTTCTTTGCTGACATAGTTCGTGCCGTTCATATCCAGCCCGGTCAGCTTTTTGCCATTGGCAAGGGTGATAGTGTACATTTCGTTACCTCCTTTAATTGATTGAATAGGGTGTCCATGTTACTTCGTTGTTTCTTACTCATTATTTTGTAATGATTCTTAAACCAACTCTTATAGAAGTCCGTAAACTCCTTTTCTGTTAGCTTCGGAGCGAGTTTCTTCATTTTCCGTCTCATTGCGGTAAGCCGTTTGGGATTGATTTTCTGAATCACCCTCCCGGTGTCCGTTAGAGAGTATTGAACTTGAAGAAATCGCCAATGCTCGGAGAGCTTACAGATTCTCGTCTTCCGGGTATTGACCGTGATTCCGAGTTCGTTCGCTATCTCGATAATGTCCTCAAGAAGCTCCTGTAAGAACTCTTTGCTCTCGTGGATAGCATAACTATCGTCCATGTAGCCAGCGTAGAATTTCACACCTCGAACGATTTTGACATAATTATCAATTCGTATTCGGTAAGAGATTCCGGCGGTCTGTGCCACTTGGTCTCCGATATTAAGGTGCTTCCCCATGAACTTTTCGCCTGTGAACAGCTTCGGGTTCATATACTGATAGAGGAGAGAATCAAACAACCTGTCGAGACAGTGTTCGTATTCTTCATCGCTCATGTACGATACATCAATCCTTGAGCGTTCTACGGTCTTTCGCAGAAGCCATAGGGCGTGTTCATCATCGACATACTGCTCAAACAACTTCAACAACACATCATGTCTGATATTGTCGTAGTATTTCGAGAAGTCTATCAGAAGAATGTACCCTTCGTTGCTACCATGCTGTGCATAATATTTCCGAAGGTGGGTGAGCAACCTCTTACGAGTGAAAGCGATACCTTTTCCGACAACGCTTGCTCCATTGTCATAAATGAGGCGTGGTTCAATCAGAGGATTCAAAACCTCGTCACAGAGAGCGTGTTTCACGATTCTGTCTTGAACCTGTTCGCCTGTAATACGCCGGAGCTTTCCTCGTTCATGCAAGGTGAAGTTTGTAGTTGGTAAGAACTCATACTCCATGTTCTCAAGGTCTCGTTGCATTTTCGATAACTCCAACAGATAGGTCATGTTAAACCTCTGTACCTGTGGTTTCCAATCACTACCTTTCATTGCTTTAGTTTTACTTTCGTAAAGAACATTTCCATCAAATATCTTGCGCTGATAACCTCGGCTATCGTAATAGGAGGTGTCGCATTTAGTATTTACCATACGGAAGGATAATCTCTCCTTTCTCTGTCTGTGAAACGCTCGATAGGCTACTCGATCACAGAATCGAAATCCGGGCGAACGCCATTAGAATTGGAAGCGTTGTTGTAGTTCGCATTACCGTTGTTGTTGACATTGGCGAAATTGGAAGCGGAATCAGAGATTACCCTCTTGGAGAGCCGACTTGAACTTGTTGTCGGACTTTCTCCAACCTTTGAGAAGGTTTATTTCTGTCTGTATCATTTCAGCGAAACGAAGGTACTTGTTCACATCGACAGGAAGGGTCTCGATAGCATACTGCAATTCCTGTGTGAGCCTATAACACTGTCCGACTGCTCGGTCTTGGTGAACTCTGCGCTCAATCAGTTCTTCTCGGTAGGTCGGGTAAATGCTGTTTGCAACATATACCTCCTCGGTGATACTACGCAGACAATCAACAATCACTTTTCGCTCGTCTGCGATGAACCATTCTGCAAACGCAGTGTTCTTTTCCATGAGCTTTTCGTATCGGACTTTTTCATCGGGTGATAACTCCTCATACGGTCTGCCGCCGAAGGTCGTTTCGACTTTCTTCACGGCTTTGTCGAGGTCGTACCCGAAATCACGGAGCAGTAAATCCGTGACCTCCTTACGCATTTTGTTGAGGTGGTGAAATACCTCAAACTGTGACGGTTTTCGTTTCGATTTCAATACAGACACTTGTTAATAAACCTCCTTGTGCGCCCCACAAGGGGGCGCAGATTTAAGATATACAGAAAGCCGGGCGAACGCCAAGAGAATAGGAAGCGTCGTAGTAGTCCGCATCACCGGTGTAGCCGACACTGGCGAAAGAGGAAGCGGTAATAACGTCTCTCAACCACCATGCCGCACGATTGCAAATACGGCTCGGCTCGTGCCGGAACAGCGGCAACTGGGATTTCTCGACACGGTAGTTAGCCGGGACATTACTACCGTCAGAAACAGGGGAGAAAATACCACTGCCGTAGACCATCTGCTCGCACATAAGGTCAACTTCGGAATCGCACCATGCGCCGTTGGAAGCACGACCATTCGCAACAGCGTTCGTCAGATAGATTCTGTGTTTCAGAACATGACCGCTGAACGCACTCTTGATAGTGGTCTTAGCCTGTTCGAGATTGCGCTTGTACATATCCGAGCCGACATAGCCGCCAGCCGTAGTATTTGCCGCACCGCTTTCCCAAGCGCCGGAGCTGGTGTTGTGCATTTGTGCGTTGTACAGGCAAGTGTCCGGCACGATAACTACATGGTGGGTAGTACAGTTTGTATCACCACTGTTGAGGTAGTAATCGAACGCCGCAATACGGTAGTTGACACCGCCGATAGTCCAGTAGTCACCGATGTATAAATCATCGAATGTACCAGCCTTGATAGCGGCATACTGGGCGGTAGTCACGGTGCTACCAAGCGACTTACCACGGTAAATTGCATTGTGCGCCCCGGCGTTGTTAAAGAGCAGAGGAGCGATTTTCGCTTCCGTACCCTCAACCGCCTTGGCTCTGAAATTGGCAAAGGTGATTTTCTTCAAGCCTGTGCCATCGTGAATCGGAATCAGACACGAATCGGTCGGTGTGGTGAACGCCGTGAGTTCCGTCACTTTCTTGGTTTCAATACTGATTGCACTCATTTTTATTCCTCCTTATATTTCCAATCTGCCACGATTGCATTACCCAAATCGTCAGCAAGAAGCGTAGTACCAGTGTTGTCAATCGCAACAGGTACAGTGAAAAGGTTCTTCAAGGTCATGTGTTCCAGTGCCGCCAAACGCTCGTCTACTTCGGTAATCTGATTTTGCAGACTTCCGGCAATATCTTCGTTCAGCTTACCTTTGATACCAGCAAACCATGTGTTAAATGCCGCAGTCTGCTCGCCCTCGTAGGTAGTCATGTGTTCCTCATAGGTCTTTTCGATTTGCGCCAAAGACGAATCGCCCTGTGCCTTGAGGTTGACGAAATACTGGGTCAGCTCTTGGTAAGAACTATCACCCGAGCTTTTGAAAAGCTCCTTCTGCGTGGTGAAGTAGGTCTGAAACTCCTCATACAAGTTCGTGCCGTTTTCCAGCATAGACATGATGTAGTTCAGAGCTTCGTTCATACGGTTAGCGTCTTTCGCACCGAAGAAGGATTTCTCCTTATTGGTGTAGGTCGTAACATCGTTGAACGATACCGTACCATCGGAGTTATCGACCTGTGTGTATCTTTTCAGACCACTCCAAACAGCGTCCGTATAATCAGTAGGAAGTAATTTCCACGCCATTTATAACCCTCCCTTCATACCAAAATTCCATGTGAATGTCCTCCTTCCCTCACTCTCATTGGTGAGCCTGTCATAAAGGTCAAGGATTGCTCCCTCCAAACGATTGAGTTCTTTGAAATCCATCGTATTACCATCGGCGGCATAGGTAGGAGCAGTGCCGTAAGACCTCTTGAGACTGTGGGTATTGATGGTAACAAGGTTCGCTTCCAGTGCATTGATTTCATCAGCATAGAAGTAGTCCTTTACGGTCTTATCGCTTCCGACGGACTGAATAGCGAACTCGTCATACATCTTGATAGCCAACTCACGGAGGTATTCGAGGTTGTTCTTAATTCGATTGAAGTCTACGGCGTTGAATCTGTCCCCGGTGTAAACACCATCGACAGTCTCACCGTTCCAATCGGTTTTCGGTGTAGACCACGACATTTTAACCTCCAATCCTTCGGGCGGTTACTCGACCCGAAAATGCTTGCTTGAAATTGACAGTGTGACGGTAGATATTTACCCTCATACCATCGTGAAACTCGTTTTCTTGATACACAATGTCGGTAGCGTCCAGCTCGGGATTTCCTCGAGTATCGTATTCGTACTCGATTCCGGCTGTGTAGTAATCAGCCAGCCATGCGGCAAGCTCATTCGCCATCGTGGTATTACTTATCAGAGGATTCTTCCACTTGACTGTCTTACCACGAGCGTTGAGAGACACCGTAGCGTACTTCTCAACGATGTTGTACCGATAACCCTGTACCTCGAGCTTAAACGAGCCAGTGACATTGAATTTGATGGTAACGAAGTAGTTACTCCATGCCACTACGGTTGCCTTACCTTCGACTTCATCGAGCTTCACCTTATAACCATAGGAAGGGTCTTGAATGTAATAAGTCTCGACCTCACCAGCGACTACATCTATGTCTTCATAGACAAGGTTTTCTTCTCGATTGTTCTCTTGGTAGGTGTAACATGGGACGATAACCTCTTTGATAAGCTCCTGTTTGATAGCTTTCGGGGAGGAGGTCATATCCCGGCGATTCATGGTGAAATCCACAACATCGCTCAAACTGAAATAATTCAGTACGATACGGTTGTACGGCTCTGCGGTTTTGGTGAACTCAATCTTCATCACATCGAAATCATCGAAATCTCGAAGAATAATCGAAGTGGTGTTGATTTCGTCTTTCTCAACCGGGTATTCATTTACAGGCTCGCCACCCTTGTACGTTCTGATTGTGAACGCCGCCGGGAGAGCTGTACCGAAGACCAGCTTCAAACCGTAATAAGCTCGAATCGCTTCCATCGTGATAGTAACGACAGGATTCTTTGTGAATGTTCCGTTTGCCCCGGAGATTTCCTTCGAGACATACCCGGTTGTCAGAGCCGCCTTGCCGTTTCTCGGAAGGAAGAACATCGTTCCATCGGTAGGGGTGTAATTCCCGGCGAGGGTTGCATATTCGACCTTCGGTGTGTCCGTCAGCACGTTTGCGGCATTGGAGTAGGTCTCCTCACCGTTGGTTGCGATGGAAGCACTCGGCATGAAATTCGACTTGATTTGAACCTTGCCGTCTCGAGACTGGGTGAGAACACATCGACAGGCATTTGCGATAATCTGCAATGCTTCTTTGTATTTCACTCTCGGAATCGGGTTGTTAGAGTAGAGCTTCTTCAAACGTGGGTCGATATAATACTCGGAAATCCCAGCGTCCTTCAAAATCTCCTCTGCCAGTGCGTAGTAGCTTTTACCAGCGGCACTATACAGACCCCTCACATACTCGCCGTCCATATTACGGAAAATGTCTTGGCAACGGATTGTAGCCGTGTTATCGTCACTTTCCCATTCAGAACACCACAGGTGGTTTCCTTGAATCCACTCGATAGTGTCAGAACCCGGGGTCTGATAACCGTACATAATATCCATTTCCTGTCCTGTCTCGAGGTAGTTAATAGCCGAGTTCGGGTTATCCACATTGAAGTAGTGGTCGTAGTTTTTCAGCGTTACCGAAAAATCGAACTGCGGAACATCAGCCCCAATAGGGGAAACGTAACTGTCAAGAGCAGAACTCATAACAGAATCGTTGTAATACACAAGTCCGTAACCGAACATGATAGAGTAGATACGCAAACGGCTTTGAGGGTTCTTCATCTTGTAGAACACCAGCTTGATATAGGTTGTATTTTCCAATACTTCCTCGGTACTCCACTTAGATTTCGTGTTTCCTCTAAACTCAATGGTCTGCCCGGTACTTCCGACAATATCGAAATCGACCGGGTAGTTCTCACCGAAGTTAATCGTGAGACCCTTGAAATCCGTTGCGATTGTGTTCAAGCTGATAACCACTTCACATCGAGCTTCGGAAACCAGCTTGTCCGAGACAATCCCGGTATCATAGTATCTTTCTCCCTCGGTAGCCCGAGGGAGAAAGAACATAGAGCCATCTACTTTCGTGAACTCCTCCTCGAGAGTGGCATAGACCGTATCGTCAATATGCTCTCCGAAGATATTGTCCTTGTTCGAGTAGTAGGCATAACTGCCATTATCGACCGTAGCTTTCGCCTGTGCTTCTTGGTTCACAAGTCCGAAAGAAATCATAATGTATGCTCTCTCACGGAGAGAGGACTTCATGCTTTCTTTGTATGCTTTCGAGACTTTCTGCATAAAACCCCTCCTTTACTCGCCAGTGTCGATAAGATTTACCTTGCAATTCCGATAATGCGTTGGAGTACCGTCTTCTGTCACCCAGTAGGGTTCTCCTGTACGGTCTCCGCAGTACATTCTTACGGTTTTGCGTTTATTTGTTACAGGGTCATTAAATTCGACATAGACGAAGAAATTGCTCAAGATAGAGAGAATCCGTTCCCATTGAGCCGCAGTGAGCCACGCCCACTCAAGCCCATCTATCTTGTACTGGTCTCGCCCAACTCTTTGACCTACAACAGCACCGTTAGCGTCTCGTCCGCTGTCAACCACGGTGGTTACGACCACGCTCACACCTCGTTTACAAGGTGGTAGCTCATAACCATTTATCGCTAAATATGCCATCGCTACACACCTCCTTTACTCGGTAAAGCTGAAACCGTTCGCTTCCTTCTGCGTGGTAACAGCGTCATTGATTGTACGGTTGCCGACCTTTACGATGGTCTGTTCCTTCTTGTCTGCCTGTCTCTTGGTATCGGTAGCGATTTCCTTGAGAGTAGGTTCGACATACTCGTGGTAGAACTCACGCATATTGCGAGACCACGAATCATCGGAATATGCACCGTCATAGGATTTCTTGGAATCTTCGTACACCGTCTGTGCCAGCGAGTTATAAGGGTCATAACCGCTTGCCGAAGCCAGCACGAGGTTTTTGTTGATTCCGGCGGTACTTACGACAACGGCATTGATAATACCGTTCGCACAAGTCACAATGTCTCGAGACATGGACTGCCAGTACCCGGAGAACTGTGCCATACCGCTTACGATGGAGCTGTGCATGACAGAAGCAAGCTGGAATCGGTTCAGCACCTCGGTAGTGCCATTTACATGACCTACCAACTCTGCACCGCTCTCACCAGCAACGAACATAGAGCCATGCGCTCGGTTCGTGCCGCCAGCATATTTCGGCATTGCTTTCCACATATTCGGAGTGATGATACCGCCGGAAGCGAACATCTTCACGCCGCCGTTTGCACCAACGATACCGCCGTTCGCCAGTCCGAAGAACGTCTTAATAGAAGTCCAGCCGGATTTGAAAAGCGAGATACCGACAGATACCGAAGTACCAACGAAGCTCGAGATAGAACTCCAACCGTTTTTCCATAGAGAGATACCGACACCTACGGTGTGGCTACCAATCCAGTTCTGAATCGTTGTCCACCCGGACTTGAAAAGCGAAATACCTTGAGCGATAACAGGAAGACTACCAATCCAGTTCTTTACGGTAGACCAGCCGGATTTCAGCAACGAAATTCCTTGCGAAAGCGTAGGAATGTTACCAATCCAGTTTTTAACCGTAGTCCAACCCGACTTGAGTAAGCTAATACCTTGAGAAAGAACCGGGATATTTCCAATCCAATTCTTAACCGTAGTCCAACCACTCTTGATAAGGCTGATTGCTTGGGACAGAGTGGGAATGTTACCAATCCAGCCCTTTACTGTCTGCCAACCGCTCTTAATGAGATTGATTGCTTGGGACAAAGTAGGGATATTGCCGACCCAATTTTTAACCGTTGTCCAGCCGGATTTCAGCAACGAGATTCCTTGACTGACAACCGGAATATTGCCGACCCACTCTCTCACAGAGTTCCAGCCGGATTTCGCAAGACTTACTGCTTGCGATACTCCCGGGATATTACCAATCCAACCCTTGACCGTCTGCCAGCCGCTCTTTGCGAGTGCGACAGCTTGGTCTACGGTAGGAATGTTGCCTATCCAGTTTTTCACGGTAGACCAGCCGGATTTCAGAAGCCCGACACCCTGTTTCACAGCCGGAATGTTACCAATCCAGTTCTTCACAGAAGACCAGCCATCTTTTACGAGCTTTACGCCAGTTTCAAGAGAGAGACCGTCTTTCGTTTTGTCAGACCACCAATCCTTTACGTTGTCCCACCATTCCGAGGCATTGTTCTTTACTTCGGCAAGGAATTGAACAGGCTTGCTGTTCTTAACCTTCTTTTTGAATTTGTTCCACTCGTCAGATATATTTCCGAGAGCTTCCTTAATTCCGCTCACCATCGAACCCCAGTTAACAGGTTTTCCAGTAGCGAAGTCTTTAACTCCATCGGCAATGAGAGCAAGACCGAGAGGAATACCAACACCTGTCAGACACAACATGAGACCGATAGCAAGTTTGCCGAGAGAACCAGCCATTGATTTAATCTTGGTGAAAACTCCCTTGATTTTTTCTTTGATGGTTTCCCAGTTAATAGCTACTGCTGTACCGAGAGCCGCCGCACCCGATAATATCAATCCAACACCGAGAGGAATACCAACCCCGGTGAAGCACAGGATAATACCGATTGCAAGAGCCGCCGCCCCAGCGATAGCAAGTATTTTAGTAGTTACGCCCTTTAGCTTGTTTGTCAAAGTGTCCCAGTTAAGAGCCACAGCCGTACCGAGAGCCGCCGCCCCAGCGAGGATAAGACCTACGCCGAGAGGAGTTGCAACTCCTGTGAAAGCGAGAATCATACCTATGGCAATGGAAGCCGCCCCAGCAATGAGAAGAATCTTCGTAGTAACCTTTCTGATATTGTCCGGCATACTATTCCAATTCAAACCGACCGTTGCGGCAAGACCGACAGCACCAGCGGCAATCATCGCAATACCCAGCCCGGTTGCAACTCCTGTCAGAGCGAGGATTGCACCGACACCGATTAAAGCACCGCTCACGATAGCCACAATGCTTAGTACGGATTCTTGAACATCACCTGTTAAGGAGTTCCAGTTCAAAGCTACTGCCGAAGCGACAGAAACAGCACCAGCAGCAATCATCGCAACACCGAGAGGAACGTTTACGCCAGTCAGAGCGAGAATTGCACCGAATGTCAGTAATGCACCTCCAACAATGGTTTCGAGCATACCGATTGTCCTACGGAGAGGGTCGGACATCGAATCCCAGTTAAGACCGATTGCTGTAACCATGCCGACAGCACCAGCCGCCATCAATGCGATACCGAGAGGAACATCAACGCCAGTAAAGGCGAACAATGCACCCATAGCCAGCAACGCACCGCTCACGATTGCCGTGAGAATGGACAGAGCGTTCGACAGGTCTCCGTTGAGGAACTTCCAGTTAATTACAGCCGCAGTACCGAGAGCCGCCGCACCAGCCACCATGAGACCAGCACCGAGCGGTACATTGACACCCGAAAATACAAGGAAAGCACCGATAGCCAACAGGAAGCCGCCCAGTACCCCGGTAACGAGGGTAAGTACCTTCGCCAACCGTTCCGACATTCCGTTCCAGTTTGCCATTACCGAAGCCGCCAAACCGACAGCACCAACAGCCATAAGACCGAGACCGAGAGGAATGTTCGCACCAGTGACAACAAGGATAGTACCGATTGCCAGTAGGAATCCGCTGATAACAGCCGTGATTTCCCACATAGCGTCCTTAATCATCTGAACGATTTCGTCAACCTTAGAAGTGATTGCGTCACCGAGGAAATCGTAGGTAGGAAGGTCAATGCCTAAATCCCCACCACCGATACCAGCACCCGAGCCGCTACCGCTTCCACTGGAACTATCGTCTTTAGACAGGACGTTCAGCTCGTCAATACCGAGCAGAGCATTTTTCAGCTTCTTAGCCGCTTTCCCGGCTTTACCCAGTCCATCGGAAGCGTCCCCAGCGTTGTCAGCCAAATCGCCAACCGCAGAAGCACCAGCAGAAATGCCGGAATAATCTACCTCCGGGAGTTTGAATCCGAACAGACTTGCGATAGAGTTTGCCAGCATACGGACAATCTTCGCCAAAGCGATTGCATACGGTAATACTGCGTTCAGAACCGGGATAAAGATATTACCCAAAGCTCTTGCACACTGCGTAACCTGTGCCTGTAAAACACGAAGCTGGTTCGCCGGAGCGTTCAGAGTACGAGCCATATCACCTTGAGCAGTAGTTACCTGTGTCATAATTGCGTAGTAACGCAACTGCGACTTTTCAGCCTGTGTCATAGCAGAGACCTTTTTCTCGATACCGAGAGCAAGAGCTTCCTCTTGCAGTCTTGCAACAGACAGGTCGTAACCCAGTCTACGAAGCGGCTCAAGCTCGCCCGAGATACCCGACTGTAACTTCTGCATTGCGTCCTCAAACGAAATGTTGAAGAACGAAGCAATATCGTAGCCGAGCTGTGTGAGGTTCTTGGACATGAGGTACGCTTTATCGCTCGCCACGCCGAAACCGCTAATGATGGTGTTGAACACACCTTGACTTCGCATGAACTCGCCCGGGTCGATACCGAGAGCTTCGCTGACTGCTTCTGCGTAGTTCTGTGCTTCCTCTGCGTATTTACCCATAGAAGCGGTAAACAGGTTCAAATCCTCAATGTACTGGTTGGACTGTGTTATCCACGAAGCGATTACTCTCGCACCAGTACGAACAACACCCATAGCCATTTTGATTTTGGCATACAGATTCATGTAACTATTTGCCGCCTTATTGTTCTCTTGCGAGATTCTGTTCGTGACGGTAATAGCTCTCTGAATGTTCGTAGGAAGACGATTGAACGCCGCAGTTACAGCATTGAGCTGATTTGTCAGCGGAGCAAGAGCCGTAGACAACTGCTGAATTTGACTGGTGAACTTAGTCATATCCATGTTGTCGAGGGTGTCTGCCAGCTTCGGTAACTTATTGAGCGCATTGATAGTGGACTTTAGCCCGGAAGCGTTCAGATTGTTCAACGGTTGAAGTGCTGTACCCAGCTTCTCCATAGCACTGAAATCTACACCAGTGAGAGAAGCAGCGGCACTACCGATATTTTGAAGCTGATTTCCGATGGAAGACGAAATCTTGAGACTGCCGAGACCTTTCAGTTTTTCCAAACTGGAAGCGAGCTTGTCAATCTTGTCTGCCCCGGAACTATCCATGCTTTTAAGGGCGGTATCGAGATTGCGTACTTGATTTGCAACGCTTGTTAATCCGACACCGCCCCTAACTGCATTTTTGAGTTTGGACAAAGAAGCGGAAAGAGCGTCTATACCAGCGACAGCCGAGGTGGAACTCGACTGAACTTCCAATTCGAGTTGTTCGATTGTAGTAGGCATAAAACTCACTTCCTTTCTTGTAACTGCTTATTTGCCTGTACCATATACGCTTGCATATAGCGCAGACCCTTTTCAGACTTAGCCTTTTCCTTCTTGAGTTCTGCTTCCTCCACCGTCTTTTTATTGATGGGATATGCTTCTTCAACATAAGGTTGGGCTTTCGTTCCCTTCTTGGCGAAAGCACGAAGAATCGGAGACAGACGAGAAATAGCGTCATAGATGTACATACCCTGTAACCACATTTCTTGATTGACCCTCTCTTTACGAAGCTCCTCCGCTTTGCGGTAGGACTTCACGAGAGTGGAATCTCTATCCCAGTATTGTTCTTCCGTCATGCCTATTGATAAGTAATAGGGGAACTTTGCGAGAAAAATCTCCGAATAAGAAGGGGGAGCAGAGCGATTCTCACGCTCGCTCCCCTTGTTAGCGGATTCATCTGTCAACAGCGAATCACTTACCAACTCGCTGTCCAGCTTACGTTTCCCTCAGATTCCTCGGGTTCTTCGACAAGTGCCATAATCGGCTCGTTGTACATTTCTGCCAGCTTACCGATAAGCTCCTCCTTGTTCGTCATGTGGGAGAAGATTTCGTTGATAACTTCCTTCTTCTCGAAACGATGATGTGCGAGGAACGCACCTTCAAACAGTGCCGGGAGAGTGGACATAGGCTTGTTCTCGACCTCTGCCGCAACGAAGCCCTTCTTTTCCATTTCCGTAACCGTTCTGCGAGTGAACTCAAGGACATATTCTTTATCCTTGAAAGTGAATTTCAACTGCTTTGCCATGATGATTTATCCTCCTTATTTTTCCTTACTCTGCGTCCATGCTGATAACAGTAGACGGAGCGATAGTGATAGTCATTTCGACAACCTCATTCGTGCCGCCGCCGTTAGCATAAACAGACAGAGAGCCTTTGAACTTGAACTTACCGCTGTCACCAGTAGGAGTGACTGTATCGCCAGCTTCCGTACCGCCGAACCAAACGGCGAACTCCTTCTCCGTACCTTCCAGTGCTTTCAGCTTCTTGTACTCCTCGAGAGTGTAGTTCGCAGTGAACTCAAGAGAATCGAGGGACTGAATACCCGGAATGTAAGTCTGCATTTTGTCAGACAGAGTAGTAGTTTCCAGCATTTCCGGCGCACCGCCGAGGTCGGGAAACTCCTTAATGTCAATCAGCTTCTCCCATGCGGAAGTGTTCTTCTGCATGAGAAAAATCTTGTAAGTGCTAATAGCCATGCTTGTTTACCTCCTATAAATAGTTTTGTTTTTAGAGACGATAGCCCTGTATCGAGCCACCATTCTGTAAACCGTTGCGTCTTCCTCGTTGGGAACAGGGTTCATAAGGGTTCGTGTGAAACCGAGTGCTTCCATCTTGGAATCAATGAGAGCGATGATTGCTTTACATTCAGTCTTCTTGCCACTCGTTTTGTTAGAGTAGACATTCACCTCGTAAAGCACCTGTGCGTGGTTTTCGATACACCCGGAATCTCGAGTGTTTCGATAAACTTGATTGTCTGTCTCAATGAGAGAGACACAAGGGAAGGAAGGTGGAGACTTGACATATTCGCCAGTCATATAGATTTTCTGATATTTCTTTCGCACCTCTGCGGACACGATACTGAATACCTCTGTCTCAATGTCAATCACCCGAACACCTCCTTTGCGATAGACTGAATATCATTGCAAACGGTGGTGATTGCAAGAGCCATCGGCATACGAGCCGGAGTACCACGAGACAGCTTCAATTCGCCATTTTCGTAGAATCCCCAAACCTCTTTCTTGCCGTTACCCTTACCGAATCCACCGATTGTCATTCCCAGTTCCGCACCGTGAGGGTGAGGGGACGAACCGGGAGAGCCATTATGATAGACACCAGCACCAAACTCAACCCACACAGCGTCTTCACCACTTGCGACAACGACAGTAACCGACCCTCGATTGTCAACCGACACATCGACTTGTGCGTATCGTGGAGAAGTTTGTCCTCCTTTGAGAATAAGCTCGTCAACGATTGCACCGCTGAATCCGCTTTTCGCTTCATCAGCCAGCCGCTCGGCTACTTTCTCTCGGAGGAGTTCTGTTTTTCTAAGGATTTCTTGTTTGTAATCAGCCAGCTCTTTCATAGCTCGGTTGATTTCACTCGTTGACAATCCGAATGAGATAACTTTTTTACCCACTGACAGTCACCTTGCTTATCGCAACCGATACGCTGTTCAAGCTCTTGGCTACCTTCTTGACGATATAATCGTGAGGAGTAATGACCTCACCATCATCATTTGTAACCAAAGCCCCGGTTTCATCAACCTGTGGCGTTTTATCGACCCATAGCACTGTGTACTCGTCAATAGGGGGAGCGTCCGTCCCCATGACAATTACTTTGTCATAGCTCTCGCTTTCTCCAAACTGTCGGGTGCTTGTTTCACCCTTGGCGGCAGAGATATTAGCGGAGAACTCTACCGGGTTGTCTCGAATGACTTCATATTCCCCTGTAACATTTCCGTATTCGTCCGTCTTAGGGACTTTCTCTTTGTACAGAGCGTAGAAGAATTTGCTCTTGTTTCGTTCCATCATTCTCATTTAATCACCCCCACATGAGGAGTAACCACCTTGAGCATTGAGGACGGAATATCAGCATTTTCATAACTTCGGGCGATACCGTTCTCGGAATGAGAGGTCTGACCCTCCGCACCACGCTTGTTCAGCATATAAGCGGCAATCTCGCATTGGAGAGTGTCATACTGTGCCGGAACTTCCGTTACGCTGGAATCATACGGATATGCTCGATTGATGATTTTACGACCAGCCAGTTTAAGATAGGTGGACAGCACTTCGTCACTGTCCGAACCACCGACCATCGCTTTAAGAGCAATCAGCTTTTCTTCCTCGGTCATGTTGTCCACCTCCTTTACTTAGGCAATCTCGTAGAAACCTTCGGTCTTCGGGTTGGTCTTAGGCTTACCAACGATGTAGCCGTTGTCGGTCTTAGCGTAGTAAACCTTGCCCTCGGAAACCGTAGTGTCCACAGTGGCAGTAGCAGTACCCTTGAGAATCTTGACTGCCTTGGTAGCGTCAGTCAGAGCCGCAAGGTAATACTTACGAGACCAAATAGTGTTCTGACGAATATCGCCGTTACGGTCAGTCTCAACCTCGACACCCTTCTTATTGAAGATGGTAACTGCCTGTCGAGTAGCAACCACGATAGTACCCTTCGTAGCGTCCTTCTTGGTGTAGATGTTCACGCCGCCAACAGTACCGATGTAGCCAGCACGAGCGAACGCTTCCACATACTTGAGGTCTTCTGCGAGGTTCTTACGAAGCTCGGCAGTATCGCCCGGGTGTACGAAAGCGAAAGTCTGCGGAGCAACCTTCTCCGGCTGATTGTCAGTGCTTTCGATGTTCAGATTGGCAACAGCGTCCACAAATGCGGCGAAGTCAATCTTCGCAGTAGGAACGACCATAGTAGCCTTCTTGAACTCGCCGTACACATCGCCGTTTACGGTATTGAACATATCAGTACCCATGTGACGAGTGCCGACAGGAACGAGCATAGGGTCAGTCATTTCCTGTTCGTCATAATACTGGAACTTGTTCTGTGCGAGCTGAATCTCGTACTCCTCCGGGGTGAAAGAAACCTCAATGCTCTTGGTGTTACCTTCGCCCATTTTCAGCTTCTCCGTACCAGCGGTAGCCTTGTAGACGTTAATCTTGCGCTTCATACCAGCAGTACCCACGAGAGAGTTATCAACAGTACAGAACTGCTGTAAATCGAGGTGGGAATTGAACTGGTCTTCTACCTCGTTGGAGAGATAGAAATTGTCATAAATCTTATGAGCCATTACTCATTACCTCCTGTATCGTTATTGGTGTAGAGGGCTTTGTAGTCCTCGGGATTCTTCACAGAATAGTCATAACGCTCCTGTGGAGACATTTTGCGGAGCTTCTCAAGGGTCATTGTCTTGGAATCTCCGTCCGGGGTCGGTTTCGGTGTATCTTTAAGGGCTTCCGCACGAACCTTCTTCTCGACATTCTCAAGATGTTTCTTCTGATTGGCGAAGACCTTCTCGGTATCACCATCAGCCATTGCTTCTGCGGTAGCGTCAGCCAGCTTCTCCTCGTAACCCATGCCGAGCAACTTTGCCTTGAACTTGGAAACTTCGCTTTCACGGAGCAGTTTGTCATACTTGGACTGCAACTCCTCACGTTCCTCCTGTTCCTTCTGCTTTTTCTGCTCGTCCTCGGTGAGCTTTTCATTCAGCTCCTTCTTCTTAGCCGCAAGCTCGGAAGCTGTCTTATCGAAAATATCCTTCCTTACATATCCGCTGTAATCGGGGTCTTCGGTCTCAAACGCTTCAAGAGCGGCGATTTTCTGTTCCGGGGTCATGTCGGCATAGCCGTCAATCTTGCTAATGTCAATCTTTGCCATGTTGAAATCCTCCTGTCTTTTAATGTCTTCTGTGACAATGTTTGCGGTTTAAGTCTTCTCTGACTATTGCGATTTAAGGCTTCTCTGCCTATATTCACAGCGGCTTACCGCTTAAATATCGTTATTGTCCGGGTCATTATCATCGTCCCCGGAATCATCGGGAGCGGTCTTCTTAGCCAGTTCAGCGGCTTTCTCCTGTTGCTCCTCGTAATACTTCATGCTCATGTTGTAAGCAGATTCAGCGTCAGAGAACATTCCGCTATGCTGGAACGCCAACTGTGGGTGAATCTTAGGCTCTTGAAGCATGGAGATAAGGACTTGAGATTTACTCTGAATGGCTTCGTAGTTACGGCGAGTGAACTTCATATCAATGTCACTCAACTTGAGCGTGAGACCGCCGAGGTCTCGACAGATACGAAGAACCAGCTTGAGCATTTTCTTTTCTGCTCGCTTGAAAACATTCTCGCTGTCCTTTGCTCGAGCTTCTGCGTCAGACCAACCATCACGGAGCAACACGGCAGAACCAGTGTCACTTGTGGAAGAACCACCGTTACGGTTCGGCATACCGCAGATAGTGAGCATTGCGTTGTAGTAATCGTCCTTGAGGGTTTGCGATTGTGTCTGATTCAGCTCTGTGGTGACTACACCAACATCGGCGGCTTGTCCGTCAACGGACTTCACCTTGATTGCGCCGAGCTGTAAGAACTCCTCGTATTCCTCCTTGGTAATGTCGCAGTTAATGAACTTGATAAAAGCCTGTACCAACTGCTCCATACCGTCCATACGGTTACTTTCCACATTGTTGATTGCGTCCAGTAGAGGAAGCACAATCTCAAAAGAACCGAGACGAGCATTGTTTCCCGGGTACTCGATAATCGGAATCATATCGAGGGCATGAGGTTTGGATTCTACCAAAATGTCTCCGTCCACGAGGTAATAGTGATTCTCGGTGTAAATCGAGTAGTGGAAAATCTCGTTATCGTCCTTGCTGTATTTAACCGCCATCAGCGGTTTGTTACCGATTTCGTTTGAATACACAACGAAGGTGTCTCTCGGGTCGAGAGTGTAAAGCTCAAAAGGAGCTTCGTCTTCCTCACCCGGTTCATCGGGAAGGACAAGACGGAACGCTGTACCACAAATCATCTGCCACTCGACAAGCTCTTGGTCTTGAGCGGCTTTGTCCTCTGCGAACATATACTCGTTGAGGGTGTTAATCTGCTTTACGATTTCCTCGCCACCATTACGGCTGACGTACTGAATCGGCTCGCCACACAGATACCCAACCTTGAAGGACACGATTTCGTTTGCACGATTTTCGGTAATCTTATTGCAGATTTCGGGGCGAACGTCTTTGACACGGTTTCTGATTGGCTGGTCTCCACGGTAATACTTCCACAGATAGTCAATCTCACTGCGGTTCAAATCGTGAGTAGCAAGAGCCTTACGAAGAACATCGACCACGTTTTCGTCAGTGATTTCTGTTACGCTGGTCTTGATAATGCGCCGACCGCTCATAAATCGAGTCTGACTTAGATACTTCGGCTTGCTCTCGTCAATTTGATGTGCCACGTTCCTTCCTCCTTTCTGCATACAAAAAATGGGTGCATGACTGCTTGAGGTCTAAATTACCTCGTGCAATCATGCACCCATTTATCTCTAAAATTTAAGTGAGCATAAATTACTCACTATTACGCTTTACATTGTAACACACTATATAGTGTATGTCAACACCATAGTGCATACAATATGTTGATAATTGTGTGGAAAGTGTGGATAAGTAATACTTCTTGTGTTACCACGGTCTCTGAAAGATTTCAACTTTTGCGCCGGACAGACTTTGTGCGAACTCTGCCAGCATAGCCATACCATCGGGAACATCATCGTGCTTGTTTTTACCAGCCACGGTGTAAGAGCCGAGCATATCCATCATGCGACCGTAATCACTCTGACGTTTATACAGGCTATCGTCTTTGAACAGGCAGTGTTCCTTGACCCATGCACTGTTGACGATGATTTTTGTCTCCTTATTGGCAGTAGTGAACTTGGTCGTAATGCGAGTGATACCTCCACGCTTCTTGACCTCATTCTGCACCTTTTCGGCAACACGACCACCAGCGGAATTGCTCTCGAAACGGCACATTTTGACTTTACAGCGGAGCAGTATGTCCACCAATCGAGCGTCAACTATGTTCGGCAAGCTGTTGTCACAGACACAATCGTCAATGTAGTAGTCATTACCGTACACATACGCCGCCGGGAGGAAAGCGTAGTCAGAACCCTTGTCCTTGGTATCGCAGATACCGATAATAGCGTCCGGGTCTTCTGCTGGAAGCTCAAAATATCGGCGTAGTTCGTCCACATCGTAGAGCAGACCCTCACGCTCGATAGGCTGATTCATAAACAGAGCCTTGAAAGACGCTTCATCAAGGTTGTTCCTCATATCCTCGAAATAGTGGCGGCTGAATCCGACACCGTAGGTGTAATTGAAATTACTTTCACCGTCTGCGTCCAGTGCCGGAAGAACAATGAACTTCGCTCGGGAATCACCGCCATACTGATTCTCCAATCGACCGATAACATCGTGAACAGACCATCGGGTAGCGATATGGATTTCCTTCGCACCTTCCTTTTTTCGAGATTTAAGGTCATTGGTGTAGGCACTCCACAGCTTATCCAATCGCTCCTTACTCATAGCTTCCTCAATGCCGGAACACAAGTCATCGGCGTAGAGGATTTTGTCACATCGAGTAGCACCAGTCAATGAAGCATTGATTGCTCGACAGGTGAGTGTGGAGAATCGGTGCTTCTTGTGAAGGTCAATGGTTTCCTCCTTGGAGTTCGTTGCCGCCATCTTTACTCCCGGGAACACATCAGCCCACAGGTACTCGCTGTCGGTGATAATCTGATACACACCGTCATAGAAGGAGCGTGTCAGCATACCCGAGTGAGCAGAAGCAAGGGACTGTGAATCCGGGAATCGACCCATGACCCACGACAGGAAGAAGATACCGAGCGTGGACTTACCAGTACCGGGCGGCATGGAAATCGTAAGTAAGTCCAGCCTATCGTCAATCAAATCTTGCATTGCCTGTACGACAGGGTGCATGACCTCACGGCGAGGGACATAGAACTTCTTGTCCGGCTCACGTTCCCATTCGACATAGAGCAGATAGCTTTCAAAATCAAACGGAGCGGCGGCAAGCAGAACCTTCTTGTGAAGCATGAACAGGGAGCGAAGCTCCTTGTCTGTTTCAGACTGCGGAATCCGATTCTCGATAATGTCTGACAGCTTTTTCAGATACTCCACGGATAGGGGAATGTCTGTCTTCTGTGTCTCGAGACAGATATGGTATAAATCCTCATAGGCTCTGACCCCTTCCGGGGTCTTTTTGATTTGTCCGAGAATTTTTTCAAGTAACTCTTTCATAAATACCTCCAAACAAAAAGAGAGTGCGTCACCGTTCAGAGAATTAAATCTCTGTGCGATAACGCACCCTCATCATTAAAATCTTTTTCGTCGTTTTCGTTTCCCTCGGTGGTGAGACTGCTCATTCATTTTCACAATCTCATAGAGTACCGCAAAGGGAAATATCAATATTGCCAGCACCCACATAGGCTCATTCCTCTGTCAATGGGATTTCGACCTTCTCGCCGCCGGACAGCTCCACCGATACGGTAGAATCATCGTCAAGCTCGAACAGCCACACCACATCAGCGGTCGTGCCGCTCTGCACATTGGAATCACACTGCACATAGCCGTTGGTTCTGTCACCTGTCGGGACAAGCGGTGACAATTCGACACCATTCTGAAATGCTTTGACCGACACTTCATCAGCCGGGACAGCAGTTTCGGAGCTGTCGTTGGTGTACTGCGTATAGACAGCCACACAATCGTACTGCTCGAGAACAGTGAGCTTTTCTCCGCTGACATACGAGACCTTGTGTTGTGGTTCAGCTCCACACCCGGAGACCGCCAGCATAAGCACTCCGGCAAGCATGATGGTTAGCATTTTCTTCATTTCTACACCTCCAATGGGAGAATCGGGGAGTGTACGCCCTGTACCCAGCCCATGTCTCCATATTTGTACTTACCCTCATAGAAGGGGCGGTTAGATAGGATTCCTCGAATGGTGGACGGCTGAAATCTCTTGCCTTTTCGGGTTCGATACCCACCATCGTATAGAATCTCGCAAATGTCCAGCAAAGAGGTGTGATTCTCGTCATGCTCTCGGAATATCGTCTCCACGATAGGGCGTTCTTCCGGGTTCTGCATGAGCATACCGTCTACGCAGTAATAACCATACGGCTTGTTGCCGCCGGAGTACCCGCCACATTGTGCCTTGAGAGAACGCCCACGCCCAGTACGCAGAGCGATGTTCTTTCGCTCCTGTTCTGCAACGAACATCAGCAGAGAGCGGTAGATGTTGGCGAAATCATCACCCTCCGAGAAATGCTCCTCGGTGGACAACAGCTTCACATTCCGCTTCTCGAGCGTGTAGAAGTAATAGAAATACAATTTTGTGTCACGAGCAACACGGTCGTTCTTGAACACAATCACGGCTTCATGTGCCGGGAGCTGGTCTGCATTGTAGAGAATCTTGTCCAGTTCCGGGCGATTATCCTTCGCACCGCTGATTGTATCGGTAAGCCAGCACACGATTTCAAAATCATTCCTGTTGGCATAATCAGAAATCGCCTGTTTCTGTACCTCGATACCGTATTTATCGTCCGCAGACTGTTCCTCCGTAGATACACGGATATAACCAATCGCTTTCACGAGATATTCACCTCCTCAAGTAGTAAAAGTAGTAGAAAATCAAAAATTGCGGTAACTTTTGCTATATATGCGTGTACTAAGAGGAAGTTACACGCAAAATGCTGTTTTCAACTACTTTAACTACTTCAATCCTTCTTTTCGTAGGTGAGAACGATGTTATAACCGAGAGCGTCCATCATTTTCACGAAGGTATCGTTCACGATTCCACCATTCTTCTTGAGAACTCGGTTGATGTACTGTCCAGTAGTGCCGATTTCTTCACCCAACTGCTGTTGTGTCTTTCCAGCTTCGAGGAGCTTCACCTTTACATCAACTTCAATGTTATTTTTAACCATGTTTTGACCTCCTATATGTTGTTTGTGATACGAGTATAGCACGAGAAAGGGAGATTGTCAACACTGATAGGATAAGAAATTATCTTTTATAGGGTCTTTTTATTTTTTGAGAATATTCAGCGCACTCCCTCGCCCGGTTTCGCCCCTTGTCAATCCCCCTCCGGGGGTGTACCCACAAGCCCCGAAAACGCCGCCACAAGCCCGGGAAACGGTAAACCCATATAAACATACACCCACGCACAAAAGCCCCGGGAAACGCCCCACAACGCCCCACAACGCAAGCCGGACACAACGACACGAACAACCGAACAACCCACGCCGCCGGACACGATGAACGCCGGACACAATGCACCCACGCCCACGAACAACACAAGCCCGGGACACGTTTACAAGCGTTCAAGGCTTGCCACGTTCACCCCGGGCGGCTATTCTTGATTATATTTTACGTTTACCGGACGGCGGTAAACGCACAAAAAAGCCCCGGCATATAACCGGGGCTGTAAAATCATTTATTCATTTTCAGTAAATCAGCCAACACAACGAACGGAAAAATTAAAATACACAATATTATCAATTCTTTTTAACCTCCATAATTTCAATTACATTGCTTTTCAACTCTTTTCTAATATCTGTTTTATTCAATGCGTACATTTCAATAATGCCGTAATATTTTGTTTTCACCCAAAAGCGACGCATATATTCCGCAAAAGGAATACACCAGCCGGAACACTTATAAACCGGGGTTTGTGTTGCAATGTGTAAATCTTTCAACGGCTGTAAATTTCCATTATCAGCGGCAAGCAACGCCGCCGGAATACGCCCGGTTAAAATCGTTTCAAATGCGGGAATGTCCCACGATACAAATTTATAATGTGTCATAATATAACCCCCTTTACAGAACACAAAAGCGTTTATAACTTGTTTCCCGGCTGTATTCGGTGAACAAATCCGGATATTCTTTTTTGAATCCGCTTGAATCAAAACGACTTGAAACAACCGTTTTATTAGTGGCTTTTGCCGCCCCTTCAACGTGCATTTCATCGTTTCCCATGATCGCAAGAATATCCGATTTTATAGAATCGTTCATAGCTTGCAATTCTTCAATTAAACGCTTATTTTCCCGGTATTCATTACATAAACTTTCAAACTTTTTCATTTTTTAACCCTCCATAACGCTATAATTGTATTGTTTAACCGTTCCCAACGTGTACGCCGTGGGCGTTTCCCCGGTGAATCTATCAACCGTTACAACCGGGATATAAAAAGCGGTATAACGCCCGGTTTCGTTGTTGGTGCAATTATAAATTTCAAAAGCGTTCACGGCTTTTTCAAAAGAAACGCCGTTATAACCTTCAAAATTCTTATTTACGTCAATTTCTAAATGCCACGGCGTAAAGGGGCACATATTCACCGGGCAAAACAGAACGGTTAAACCGTTGTTATATGCCGTTCTTGCTGTCTTTTTGTCGATACGTTCCCACATTTTGCCGTTCTTGTCTGTAAAGCTGTATTTTCTCATAATGTTTACCCTCTCCAAATGTTCCGGCGTGTATCAAAAATGCCGCTTGCCGTGTCTCCGTCTTCATCGGTGTAAAAATAAATCATTTTTGCGCCGTCTACATATTCAACCCGAAATCGTTTTGCGTTTTCTACAATGGATTTTTCCCGGTATCCGGCATTTAACAACAATGTTTCTTTCTTGAAAAACCAAAAGCAAGCAATTTTTTTCTTTTCTCTGAACGGTGAAACCGTTGTAATGCGTGTTGGTAAATATCCCGGGGCGTTATAGCTGAACGCCGCCCGACAGCTTGCACCGTCTCCGAAATTGTTAAAAAACGGAATAGCCGTTACATAATTTTCATAATGTTTAGGCGGTACAATTTCGTTTTCCACTTCATCGGGGCGGCTTTTCCAGCTCTTGCCGCTTGCCGTTCTACTGAATGTTTCGACAGTGCGGAAAATCAAATAATTTTCGTTGGTGTACTCAAACTTTCTATAATCTTTCATTTTGAAAACCTCCATATAATCTTATTTGTGTTGTTTCTTGTCTTGCCTTGACTATACAATAACACTTTTAAGATTGTTTGTCAATACTTTTAAGATAAAAAATTTATCTTTTTCGTGTTGGCGGTTCATCTTGTTTGTGTTGTTATTGTTATTCTAATTCTTATTATACGAATTGTCAACACCTAAATTCTTAATTTACGAATTGTACCGGGCGCAAAATTCGCATTATATGGAAGGAACGCCGCCGGACACGTTCACCCACGCCGCCCGGAATGCATTTTGCTTCAATGCACTAAAGAGGTAAAGAGGTGAGTGCCGTGTCCGGCTGATTTTCTGAAAATTTCCGTGAATTTTTGCATAGAAAAAGCCCCGGGAAATCCCGGAGCAGTTTCATAGTCGATAGTCGAAAGTCGATAGTCGATAGTCGCTCGGCTGATAGTCGGAAAGTCGGAGCGTGGGCGAAAGTCGTTAGTCGCTCGTATCCTCGTCAGAGTTGCTTGCTGAAAGTCGCTTCTGTTGGTCGCTTGCGATGTAGCGTTCTCTGATTTCATCAGCAGAATAGTCGTTGTCATTCTGCTGGTTCGGTGTGAGAACGTACTCGGTCTTGTCTTGGTAGCCATAGTTGTTCTTGCCGAGGAAGATACCAGCTACCGGGTTGACCTTGCCACTTTGCATATAGTTTTCCCACAAATTTTCGAGCAAAAAGTACGCTTTTTTTATTACGTCAGCTACTTCCGGCGGCAACGCAATCTTATATCCAGCACCACCTCCCGGTACGTCATGTGTAACCGCATAAAGCCACTGTCTGTTGTGTCCGTTCAATGCAATCGCCATACCCACAACCGTAGGTTTCATGTCATACTGTGCATACAAAGCAAAATAGTCGGAAAGTCGCTGTTGCACCTCCAACGGATTTTCCATGTCAATGTCCGGCATATTCATCAACGCCATATTGACGGAGAGGAACTTCGTGTTATCACCAGCTTCAAGCCCCGGAGCGATGTTTTCCGGCTTCAACCAGTTATTACCTCCTCGGGGCTTACCTTTCTTTTTCGGTGCATATTTCTTCTGAATTGGTTTCCCGGTACGAGGACTGATTGCAGTCTCCTCGCTGGAAACAGTCTCCTTAGTCGCAACAGTCTCCTCGGAACTGTCTGCTAACAGCTTATCTATATCCATTTCAGTCTCCTTTCTTCTTATTCTTATTGCAGTAGTAGAAGTAGTTGAAAATCGGTTTTTGCGTATAACTTCTATATATAGGGATTTTTCTATATAGAGGAAGTTACACGCAATACCTTGAGAACAGCTACTTTAACTACTGTAATAATAAGAATAACTCGTTCTTATGAAAAGATTGTTTTTCAATCCTTTTCAGATAGTTTGGTAAATGTCGTTTTTGATAAATACTTATCCGCTTTGTGTTAAATGAAGTTTTTGCTCTCGTAGTAGTCAATCACTCGCTTAACCTCAACCGATTTCAGCACAACGATTCTGTAATCTTTACCGCACTTCCGCTTAACCCAAAAGTCGTGTGCGGCTTCTGCGATAGAGCTGTAAGTGAGCATTTTCGTGTTGCTGGTACGCTGGTGAGGAGGACGGTAGCGATAGTCTGTGCCATACAAAAACTTCCCGGTCTTAATGTTCTGAATCGCAAACATCGTCTACCTCCTTATCAGTACCCCCGAACGCTTCTTTGATACATCTGCCGAACTCTTTAAGAGCCACACCAGCAGAGTAGGCGGCAAAGTCGAAGGTCTTCTCAATCTCGGGGTAACGACTGCGGACATATTCAGCAAGTATGTCGTTTCGTGTCTTCATTTCCCAACTCCTCCTCGAGAATCTTTTCAAGCTCCCTCGTGCCGACAGCTTTCATGTAGGTGTGCGGAGCTTTGACGGTAGATACCTTGATTGCGCTCTCCTCGATACGAGCCTTGAGACGTTCCAGTAGAGAAGCGTTCTCTACCTTTACACCATGATTGAAAAGTCGTATCTCGTCTTTCTTGAGCCATTTCTGCCACTTACCACAAGCGGAGCAGTAAAGCCCGGTCTGATTGCCGTGTTCCTCGGTGAAGAACTCCTTGCCGCCGCATTTGCAAACCATATTCATAGTTATACCTCCCACCATGATTTGATACCCTTGCCGAGTTCGACAGAGAGTTTCGTGCTGATAATTCGGGCGTGTTCGTACTGTGCTTTCACTCCGGGAACAAAATACTCGGTTCTGCCATTCTCAATGTTCTTCCGATTCTGATTGAGAAGGTCAGCTTGGTACAGGTTCAAGAGCCGTACCAACTCCTGTTTTTCTGCTAACTGCATTACAATTCCTCCTTCAAGTCTTCCTTGAGAAGAAGCAGAAGCTCCTTCAAATCAGTGAGGGTGAATCCTTCTTTATTACAGGTGTTGGTTCGTCCCAAATGCTTATACCAGTTGATAATCGTGCCGCTGTCACGATGAATGATATAGAACTCGTCTTCCCAACGATAGAGAAGGAAGTTGTCGGTGTTCTGTGGATAACCACACATCACATCAATGTCTATGATTTCATCATCGGTGAAAACTTCTCTGAACACTTTGCAGAAATCGTCCCTGTCAAAGTGATACTGTGGAAGGGTTTCGAGATATTTACTCATTACAGCACCTCCTTCAATTTCAGACCACAATAGGTTGCATAGCCGCTCGAGGTCGATTTCCTGTCGAACCACTCCGGGTGACGCTCCATTTCAGAATTGAACTTACGAGCCGACAGAATATAAGCACCCTCGGACTTCGCCCAAATCTTGAAAGCGTTGTACAGGTCTTTCGCCTTGATAACGGTTGGCGAGCTTTCCTCCGGGACACGCTCACAGCGGTTCTCGAGGAACTGCAACACGAGGTCATTATCACGCTCGTACTTGGTGACAACCGATTTCAGACTGCCGCTCATTGCAAGTCCACGCTCCTTGTAGTGGATATACCCACGCACCAGCCACATGAAAATGCCGCTCATGCTGGACTGCTCACACAGCTCGTCCTTTAGGTGGGTGTCCTGTTCCTCCGGGGAGAAGTGGCGGTTGAACTCTACCACCTTGATACGCTCGGAAGCGAACAGGGACTTGTCTGTCACCATCGGAAGGTCGTTACAGGAAAGCCATAACGTAAACTGCGGCTTGAAGGTGATTGCCGACTGATACAGCGCACGAGCGGAGATTTCCTCGCCACCTGTAAGCTGTTTGATTTTCTCCTCGTCCAGCTTGCCGTATTCGTTGCTCTCGGACATTGTGACGAACCTCTTGCCCTTCAACCCGGCGAGGGTAGGGCTGGCGGCTTCTGCGTCCTTCTGACGGTCTCCACGGCAAATCATACCGACCGGGGCAACCTTGGCGTAGTCACCGAGCATTGTCTCAATGGTATTGAGCAGAGTAGACTTACCGTTACGAGTGGTCTTACCATGAAGAATGAACATACATTCCTCATTGCTCATACCAAGCATGGAATAGCCCAAAGCTCTTTGAAGGAAGTCTGCCTTGTCCTCGTCATTCTGTGTGACCTCTTTAATGAACTTCTCCCAGCGTTTACACTTAACCGTCTTGGAGATAGTGTGGCTAAATGCTGTCTGCATGGTGAGAAAATCGTCCCAGCTATGTTCCCGGAAGGAGAAGTCTCGAAGGTCGTATGTACCATTGAGACAGTTAATGAGATAGGGGTCTGCGTCAAACTGCACAGCAGAGATACGAAGCTCCCCGGTAGCGTCCTTGAGGATTCTGTCTCGCATACGTCTGTCACCCATCTTATTGACGAACCCGGTGTATGACTTTCGGGTATCATCGTCCTCGATTTCTCCACAGTAGAGAATCATCAAACGAACGAAATCTTTAATCTTCTCGGACACGAGAATCGCTCCTTCGTCCTTACGCCATGCTCCCTCGTGATAGGTGTACCAGCTCTTGTGTTCCGGGCAGTAGCGAGCTTCGTGAGAGTAGAGCAAGCCGAACAGGTTTGCCATACCCATTTCAGACCACTCAAACCCGGAGCTGGTCTCGTCTGCTTTCTCGGGGTGATACTGCTTAATCAGATACATCTTCGAGGATAAGTCCTCGTCCATAATGACACGACCGTTGCGTGTCTCGAAAAGCTCTTGCATTACTTATCACCTCCCAGCAGAGTAATCGCCAAATCAATGACAGGCGGCAACGGATTTCATAGAATCCGAAAGAGTGTCCGTCCTCATAGGCACGATTCCAAATGGCTTCCGCTTTCTTGCGAGAGAGCCTGTGACCCACCTCATACTGAATCTTTTCGATAATCAGATTGTAGACGGAATCTCGAGCCTTGTTCTTCTCGGTGTTGAGCCGAACGACTTCACTCTGATACTTCTTGTTATTCAATTCGACCTGTTCTCTGTTCCACTTCACAGACTGGTCTTCATCGAAAATATGATTGCCGGGAACTTTTTGCAACCCAACCGGGCGGCACGACATTCTGTTCATAATGTCGAACTCATTCTGAATGTCTTTCCAGCTCATATCAGCTCCTTTACCCATATCCATCACCTCGCCATTACCTTATTGAGAAGGTCTTCGTAGAGGTGCTTGTAAAGATTCCTCTCGACCGTTACAGAGTTGTCAACAGGCTCGCCATCGACCATAGGAGCGGCGATACCGAGTGAGCAGAGGATTCCAGCATTGACACCGTCCATTTCCTTATCGGTACAGGTACGGACGAAATCGCCCAGCCTGTCCTTATTGACCGTGTAGATGGTCTCACACAGAGCGGTTGAAGGAATCTTGCACAGCACCTCTGCATGAGTAGGCATGAGACGCTTTTCCTTGGTGGTGAGATAGACCACCTCGACAACATCTGCGTGTTCGTTCAATTTATCAGAGGAGACAACGATTGCTGGTCTTCCCTCTGTATTACTCGGGTCTGTGGCGTAGCACTTAGAGTTGGAAATGTAAAAAATATCTCCTCGCTTCGCCGGGACGCTCTTATTCATGTAATATGCCATTATTTCTTACCTCCCATAACTGCGATTGCACATTTCTGTTTGTCCTCCAACCACCACGAACACTGCTCTGTTACGCAGAAAACAGGCTGTGTGCCAATTTTCACGGTGTTAATCGTGAGGAGAGGACAGATTTTGTTCTGTTTCATTTTCTGATAACCTCCTATATTTTCCGCAGTAACACTTTGAGGATTTGCACCTCAAAGTGTAGCGGCATTGATTATGTAGAGGGCAAGCGTGGCAGACACATCTTTTCTTACAGTCTTCACATCTTGTCTGCACGACATTCACCTCCGTTCTTTATTGAACTCGCCCCACAAGGGGGCGAGATTTTAGGATAAGAGAAAGACCGGGCGAACGCCATTAGAATAGGAAGCGCCGTCGTAGCTCGCACCACCGTAGGTGTCGACAAAGGCGAAAGAGGAAGCGGAATCCTTAACCTTATTCTGCAACCAGTACCATTCCCATGTACCTGTCTCCGAGCCTTGGAAAGCGATACGCTCACGGCGGTTCTCCATACCGTAGAAACGTCTCACAGATACAGGCTCGTCCTTACCGCAAGGGTTCTCTCCGAAGATTTCACGCTCGGTAGGAATACGGAGCATATCAAAGCAGTTCGTCTGACCTACTCGCATACCAACCATGCGACCCTTGATTTCCTCCGGGAAGCTCTCGAAGATTTCTCCGTTCAGCTTCTTGCGAAGGTCGGAATGTTCGTAGTCAACCTTTTCGGCTCTGCCGGGATTCCCGAACATTTTCTGCTCGTCCTTGAGACAGTCAACGGTGATGAAAAGCATACCGTTCGGGGTCTCACGAATGGCTTTCGCCTTAACATTCTCCCCGGTGGTGAGTGTGAAGGAGATAATGTCTCCCAGTTCAAACAGTTCAGTGTCAATAGTCATGTTCCTCATAACTTCCATGATAAAATCCTCCTTAATCTTTATTGGATAAGTTTTTGTCTTGCTGTGATTATAAGATAACACATTCGAGATTGAATGTCAATACCTAAAAGATAAATTTTTATCTTTTCCGTGTAAGTTATCGTCTTCTATGTTTAAGTGCTTTTCGCACTCCCTTGGAGCGTTGCTCGTATAGCTCACTGAATCGCCTATGTTCCTCACGAATGACTTTCTTTTCTTCCTCCCACAGTGCCTTTTCGTATAGGTACTCGGGACATACACCGTGACAGCCGGGGTGTCGCTTCGGAGCAACGCAGTCCTTACAGCATTTAATCTTCATCGCTTGTACCTAGTGACGCTGTTGCAGATAGTTCGCAGTTCGTTCCTATCAAGAGGTGGGTCACAGGCAACCGTATTGGCGTACAACAGCTCCTCGTAAATCTGTGACTTAGAATAGCCTTGATTGTGGAGCATACCAGCGAGGGAGGTGAGACAGATATTACGGCTTCCGTCCGGGATTCTCGGATAGACTGGACGGAGCTTTACACGCCCATTTACGACAGGTTCTTCCCATACCGGGGCGTATATCTTGTCTCGCCCAATAACCACCTTATCGGGGGTCTCTCGAGCTTCCGGGAAGTATTTCTCCACCACATAATCAATCGCTTCTTGGTTCTCGATGATTTCTCGGTAGAGAAGGGTGTTCCCAGTCATAATGAAGTATCGAGCCGCCTTGTAAATCTCCACACCAGCAAGATTGTTCTTGCCCTTGAAGGGGAGAGTTCCACGGAGTAGGATATGGAATCCACGCCCACTCCGGGATTTCTCCGTATAACTGTGGCACTTACCGACAATATCAGCCCCGAGGACGCTCATAAGACCGTCTTCATCGTACCCCTCGTCAATATCAATCCCGACATACCCATTGTCCGCAAACACGAAACCGCAGTAGTCGTAATAGTGCTGATTGTACGATTCGAGAGCAGTCTCGAAATCAGACCATGTTTCCGGGTTGGTGGAGGAAGCGGCTTCGTTCTCCCATGCTTTCATAGGGACTTTGCTTCCATCATTCGCACACACCCACTGGTCGAGTTTCTTTAATTCCTCGGGAATATTGTCATAGTAAACCACGCCGCTTTGCCACCTTTCTTTCCAGCTCATTTACGAGCTTCCAAATGCTGTCCTGTGAGATACCTTTGGACTTCGCCAACTGATAGATATTGTCCGGGACGGTATCGCCCTCACGATAGATATACAGGAGCATTGCTCGGTCATTATCGGAAAACGACTTGAGTGCGCTGTCACACGCCGCCCAGTTATGCTTGTCTGCTTCCGAGTGGAACTTCGGTCTGTCATGTCGAGCATAGAATCGCAGACAATGATTCGCATACTCGGAGTAGAAAGTTCGGCTCATTTACTTGCCCTCCTTCATTTCCCCATACATGGAACTCAACTGGGCTTTCTTTGCTGTCTTCTTGACCTCAACACCATCGAAATACCACTGGTTATCAATGCAGATAGGGTAGTCCGGGTTGTCAGATTCCACCAGCTTACCAGTATCAATGATATGCTGTGCCGCAGACACGGAGAGGTTGTTCTTTACGAAGTCCTTCCCGGTGCGGAGCAGAGCGTTCACTCTGCCGTTGACGTTTTTCAACTTATACATTGTGTATAACCTCCTTAAATTCATTATTCAGAGCTTCCACATCGACATTGCAAAGCTCCTTGAGTTTGTAGCGTTCCGGGTAGGTATCGTCCATTTCGTAGACCTCCCTCATGTGAATGTGTTCCTTCAACATATCCCGGTAGAATCTCTCGAGACGCTTCTTACCGAACCCGAGGTAAACATGAAGCGTCCACAGCACCATTGCGTCAATGTCGAGAGAATAGGCTTCGTCATGCTCAAGAATCTGTCGGTCGATTTCGTGGATTGCCGCCGCTGTCGCTCTTTCCTTGGCTGACTTCTCCGCATGAGAGACAATGTGGTCGAAATCACTGACTTTCAGATTCAGAGTGGGTTCTTTCTGTACCTTTATTCCAGCTTTCTTCTGCCTACGCCGTTCAGCTCTGTTCATTACCCACACCTTCCTTCAAGAGCGAACCATAAGGGAGGGTGAGAATCCAATCGCAGAACATACGCCACTCGTCCAGCTTGTGACCTCTGCGATATTCCAGCATATTCAGAAGGTTTTCGTAGGTCATAGTGACCGTTCGCTTCTGATTGAAAGAGGAGGGTAAAAGCTGAATCATGTTCCACCAAAACTGCTTACGCTCAACATCGGTGAAATCACCCTCGCTCGCGAGCCTGTTGTAATCGTTGTACCAGCCACGATTGTTGTTAAGCTCGTTAATCACAACACCGAGAATCACCTTGCTCGGCTCGTCCAAATGCTCACAGGAGAAGTCCTCGAAGGTGAACTCCTTTGCCTGTATCTTGTGCATGGTGGAACAGCTATTAGCTGTCGTGCCGACCTTGTATGTATCGAACTCCTTCCACCAGTAGAGAGGAGCGGTAATATCCACCGATACAAAAATCTGACGGAGGAACTTACGGTGAGGTGCGCCGCCACGAATGAGCCGGGTCATAAGGTCTTTATCATTGTCACCGATTGCATAGCACTCATACGGAGTACAGTCATGCTCCTTCGGGTGACAGATACCTTCTCGGTCGATGATTCCACACTTGCCGCAGTCAACCGCCGGGTAGCTGTCGGAGCGTTCCCAGCTATTGAGGGGATTTCTCATTCCTCGGATAGCGTGTTCCCAGCCCCATACCTCGGGTTTCTCAAATTTAATCATCGCTCACTCCTCCTTAATAGCGGTTCTTGGCTCGAGACAGGCTTGCCATCTGACGCTTCATCATGTCCTCGTAAAACTCGTTGCTCGGGTTATCCACCTTGTAGCAAGGGCGGTCTCCGAAGAACACACAGTAGGTATCTGTGGTCTTCTCATGTACGATGGTGGTGTATTCCTCGGTCATAGCCGAACCAGCCATAACAGGCTCACCAGCTTCGGTCACATCGAACCCGGTACAGGTGCTACCCCAAATCTGTGAGAAACACTCAACACTGAAATCGAGGTAGACTTTCTTGCGGCTATCATTCTCCTTAATCTCGGCAATCTTCTGAACGAAGTCCGGGTCATGGGCGAGAGCCTGTTGTGCCTTATAGAGCAGAAGCTCCAAATTCGGGATTCTTGCCACCATACCTCACACCCCCTCTACATGAGAAGCGAGCATATCGGCTTGATGTGTCCACAGAACATTTGTATATTTATGCACTGCTCGTGTATAATCGTTCCATTCGTACTTATCGCAGAAAGCTCCCATGTGATAGCGAATACACATGATTTCCTCCTCGGTGAGCTTGAAATACTGTGCCAGCACCATAACCGACTTATCGCCGTGACCCTTGAGCAGAGTGTCAGTAGCGTATTCCCACTTGAAATCGTCTCTGATTTCCTCGCCGCCGAGAGTTTCAGCAATGACCGGGTGCTGGTAGTTGTCCATCTTACAGAGGTCGTGGAACATACCAACCAGCAGAGGTGAGCGAGGGTTCTGCCAGTCAAGACGGCACTCCTCCGTGAGCTTCTTGAGGTAGTGAGCTACCATGTAGCTGTGGTCGAACAAACCACCCTCGTAATTGCCGTGATACTTGGTGCTTGCCGGAGCGGTGAAGAATCCCTTCTCCAACAGGTCTTTCTTGACCTCCGAGGGAACAATGTCACCCATGAGGTTATTGAACTTCTCAATACGTTCTGCCAGTGTCATACGTCACCCTCCTGTCTGTGAAGACTGCGCTCTTTCTCGAACCCATTCGGGTAACGGTTGCGGAGCTTGTCTACGTTCATCTGAAACACCGTCTCGAGGTCGTAGCCGAT
>ULNP01031656.1_pt1 | contig 32603 bp, 26 predicted proteins | sample 1951941 | NCBI WGS metagenome assembly ULNP01 (sample SAMEA4835579, study PRJEB28245) | human gut metagenome | biome: gut microbiome; material: fecal sample | place: Denmark | collected 2008
GGTGTTAAAGTTTGTATCTATAATATGAATTTAACACAATTAAAAAAAGAATTTGAAATTGAAAAGGCTAAAGTATTAAGAAACGAAAAAAATATTAGACCGAACCTTACATTAAAAGAATGGTTTTCAGAATGGTTTAGTGAACACAAATCAAAGGCGTTAAAATCAGAAGTGTCTAGAAAAGCATATCATAGAAAAGTAAACAACACATATATAACAGAGATTGGCGATAAAAAATTGGAAGCACTTACACATATGAACATACAAAATACTACTAATGACCTTGTAACAAAGTTTAAATCTAGAACCGTTAGAGAAGCACTTGGGGTTTTAAGGGAATGTCTAGATATTGCAGTTATAAACTCATTAATAAAATCAAATCCATGTGTAAATATAGCTATAAAAGAAGAAAATGAAGCAATGCAAGAAAGAAGGGTTCTCAGTTCGCGCGAAATAAAAATATTTTTAGATGAAGTACAACATGAATATTATAATGAACTATACCAAATAATGTTGCTCACTGGCGTAAGGATAGGAGAACTTGGTGGATTGCAGTGGCAAGATATAGATTTTCAATCAAAGTTTATAAGGATACAACGAAGTTTAACGATAGGCTATGTAGAGGGCAAAAAAATAGAATATCTAACCAGTCCTAAAACAAGTAATAGCTACAGAAGCATACCGTTCTTTGGCAATGTTGGAGAGCTTCTTAAATCATGGAAGATAAAACAAGATGAATATAAGAAAAAACTCGGAAGCAGATGGAGACTTAAAGAAGATCTTGGAGATTTAGTATTTACAACCACGCTTGGATCACCAGTGACGAGATACGCCTTATCACATAATATAGAAAAGGTATTAAAAAATATTAATGAAAAAGAAAAATATAATGCGTCTATTGAAGGACGTGAGCCACAATTGGTTAAGCATATTTATCCACACGCATTTAGGCATACTTTTGCTACAAGATGCTTTGAGAAAAAAATAGATCCAGTAATAATACAAAGAATTATGGGTCATGCAGATTATTCGGTCACTCTTAAATATACCCATCTTTTAGAGGCAAAACTGAATGAAGAGGTAGCAAAAGCAGAAGACTTCCTATTATAATGGGAGTCTTTTTTAATGCTGTATACTTACGTATTTGCGTAAAACATTGTTTTGCGTAAGAAATTGCGCAAATTTATTTTTTGCGTTTTTAAGCAGTTGCGTAGCGTTTGCGTAAAATTTCTAAACAAGCTTGCAAACACCATATAAATAAAGTAATATATATAAGGGCTTTGCATTTGGAGTTCTAGGAGAAAACGACAAGTAAGTATCTACAACACCTTGATAGATAAGGGGTTGAGGAAATCCTATATTTGGGTAAAATAAGCAAAACCTTATATTAATGTCATATGGTTTTGAGTCAGATTTGCTTACAGATTTGCTTAAACACTATCGTCCATTTCCTTCAGCGAAGTGTACGCAACTTGGCTTGAACCTACGACACCTTACACTCACAAGAAACAAAGATTAAAACAACAGTATTCCAACTATTATGTACTTAGATTGTCATTCATTTTGAGGTTCCTAACGGAGCCTCTTTTTTTTGTTAGGACATAAAATTATTCTTTTAAACTCTCTCCTGATAAGATAATAAAAGGGAGGGAGACATCAAGAAATGCACATAGTATATTCTAAGCAAGCATATAAATATTTAAAGAAGCAAGGTGAGCAAGATTATAATCGAATCCTTAGTGATATAAACAAGCTGCCAGACAACCATCATAGGATAAAAAAGCTGAGTGGTATATCAAACCTGTATCGTTTGCGTGTTGGGGATTTTCGTGTTTTGTTCACACCAGATCTAGAACATGGTACAATCAAGATAGAAAAAATATTGCCAAGAGGTGATGTATACAATGGCATTAGATAAAAAAGTTGCTGAGAAATTTTTGAATAGGCTTGATAGTTTGCAAAAAGAGATAGAGTCAATCCATCGTGATTTAGTGTTTGCTATGGATGATGATAAGTTGAGTTTAGAAGACATAGATGCTGTGAAAAAGATAAGAGAGAAGAATGAATATAAAACCATTGAAGAGTGGGAAGCAGAAGAAGAATAAAATCGTAAAAAAAAGGGAGACAGAATAAAATCTGTCTCCCTAAAAAATATTTAAACGCCGATTACGTAGCGCAACACCATGTTCCTATTATCAACTGTTTGACCATGAAGAGAAAGGGCAGAATTATTGTTTACAGCATTTCCCCTTATCTCATTATTATTAATATAAAGATACTTCTTGTAAAACTTTCCTCCGCGTTCAAGTATGAAGGAGAATCCGCCACCGCCGTCATTCGCAACAGCATATTTAGGAACGAAGAAAGAATTCCAACTAGAATTAACAGGTGCGTTATTAGCAACATCATATGCGCTGAATATTAACGAAACGCCATGCGGTTGTGCCGACACATTTGCCGAAAGCGTTATGGCAGCATCTTCTTTCATATACAAATTTCCGCTCCACAATACTTTATTTTGTCCATAACTGGCACCAGAAAGTCCGCCATCTCTACTCCAAATACGTACAGAATCTCCATAAATATTAGTTGACCCGCTAGAATTCTGGTAGTTGTCATATCCAATTGCTGTGTTACCAGCAGCAGAAACGGGAACGAATACATTTTTTAAAGTACCGTTTGCAGTCTTGCCGTTTATAGCCGCTTCTACACCAATATTAATGTCTTTGCTTGTTGTAACATTCCCTGTGAGTGTGCCACCGCTTAAAGGTAGATAACTGTGAGTGTGGTTTTTAGCAGCATATTCAGAGTGCGCGTGATTCTTTGCTGCGTATGTATTAGGCAAAGCATCATGAATTGCATCCATGGCATTTAGATCATCTGTTAAACATTGATTTGTATTAGTCCCTCTCCAAATATCGTCGGTTGAATACAGCCCAGAAAAAATTGCTTCTTCCACGGTGTTCTCCTTAGAACATAAACTAATAAAATTATCAATAGCGATACCGCTATCAATTTATACCGTTAACATTGTGACGTTACCATTACCATCATTAGACGTTTAACAGCATAGACTTAACTTTATACGACATTATGCGCTTTACCGCTTGAATCATATGCGGTAATCAATACGTAATGTCCTTTGCCTTTTAAATCATATGCTGTCACAAGGCCGACATGTTTCTTTTTATTTGAGTCATAAACTGTAACGACACCGCTTTGAACTTCGATTTTTATAGTTACGCTTGTTTCTGGGTATGTTCCATACCACTCATGAACTTCTTTTATCGTATATGTTACCGTGCCACCCTTTGCACCAGTGACACTTGACGGCGTTACAACATAGCTTGTGTTAGACCCGCTATATAACTTTTCGCCGCCCTGCCAAACCTCAAAGTGGTCAAAATTTGCATTACCCTGTGTTGCGCTTTTAGAAAACGTTAAAGTAATTTTTTCACTATAATATGCTTTTGTCTTATTGGCTTTTACGCTAGGATTACCATGCTCATTTCTTACGCGAGCAGGTATAACAAATTGATCGTTTACAGTTGAAGTGCCATCTAAATAAGAACTATGGTTGTAGACTGTCGCAGAAGCATATACTGTATAGTCATTTAATCCTCTATCAAAAGTTTTAGTTTTTGATGTATACCATTTTGATGTTGTTGTCGCATAATCAGAATAAAACGTCTGATTGCTTACACTCGATGTTTCGCCATCAAGTGTGACAGACGCATCTACGTAGTTGATATCGATACCGTAATTGATAGACTCCATGCCAATTTCTGATTTGCATGTAACCTGTGTATCGCTTACGCTTTTTTCCCAATAATATTTCGCTCTCCATCGTCCTTCAATATCATCGCCGTTAATATATCCGCTAGACATCTATGTCACATCCTTAAAGCAATTGAATATAAATTGTATTTGCCGTTCCAGTTTCAGGTGCGGCTTCAGTTGACATAGTAATACCTAAAGCATTAAGAGCACCTATGGCAGTCGTGGCACCAGTGCCGCCATGAGAAATAGGCAGTGTATCGGCAATATCGTTTGTGCTATGCTTATGCGAGCTTGTTGCGGCTCCAATATTAGCAGGCGTAATACCTAGATTCGTTCTAGCATCAGCAGCAGTCTTGGCACCAGTACCACCACTCGACACTGGAATGACACCAGTATCATCTGCTACGCTAAATAGCTTCTTAGCATCCGCAAGTGTCGTGCATCCAGTACCGCCATTAGCAATAGGCAAAGCTCCGTCTGTATTGCCAAGGCCAAGGTTATTTCTAGCTTCTGCAACAGTTGCGCCGCCAGTACCGCCAGAAGCCACGGGAACAGTACCATATATGCCATTAGCATCAGGCTGAACCATATCATCCACAATCCAATATTGACCGTCATATACGAGTCTTACTGGTTCATCTGCCACAAGAAAATCAGCATTAGTAAGCTGAATTGTCGATTGTGGAGCCGTAGAAATACGCATCCTAATATTCTTCGCACCAAGACCGTTAACATCTAATGTTGGTGCAGTAGTGGTGCTATCAGTATGCGGCACCATGACAAAGTTAGCGCCAATGACAAGAGTATCAATCGCTTTCACGGTTGCTGTATATGCAGCACCAGTGCCAGCAGTAGTAACTCCATTTACATATTTTCTTACCGCTTCATCATATACTTCCATACCATTAAAGGTTTTCATCATTTTAGACATATCCATATTTAAACAACCTGCCCTAAGTTAGTAGTAACGTTTCCTTTGCCGTCATTGACAACTTCAATATCATATCCATCGTCAACAATCATTTTTCTGATATCATTTTCAATAACAGTCTCAGTATCAGGAGCAACCTTCTTTATCTTTTCATAGATATCACTTGTATCAGAATCTATTTTACGAAGCTTACCTCTGATAGCAGGATCTCCATTAGCGTCATTCTCGCCTAAAGTGAAAATCATATCACGTTTTTCACTGGCAGTATAAGATAAGAAATCGTCCCTGGTTTTTTCTATTGCGGCAATAGCGTCATCTTTAGTCTTATCGCAGTTTGCTATACCTTGTTGCTCAAGAGATTCAAGTTCATTATTTGCGCTATCTTTTATGCCATCAATTTGAACAACAGCGTCTTCTTTGATTTCTCTAAGTTCGTCTTTAATCTCTTCTTCCAAGGTCTGTTCTGTGATGCGCTCAATCTGTTCTTTAAAATAAGCAGTTGCCATATCTTACACACCGCCTTTATGATTGGTTGACAAGGATTGAAAGCGTAACGCTGCCGCTGCCATCATTTACAGTTTTTAAACTCAGGCCATTTTGAGTAATCAAAGTATTGATATTTGTCTCAATCGTTGTCTTTGTATTATTTGCAACTGTGACCGCATTGTCATACGTCTTTTGAGTGTTATTTTTGATTTCAGTTGCAGTTGTTACTAAACCGTTGCCAGTAGTTATAAAGTCATTCTTAGCGGTATCAATAGTAGTTTTAGCTTCGTCTCTTGCCGTGTTTATTTCAGTTGTATGATGTGCTTTAGTATCATTAAGCGCCTTTTCAACATTGCTCTTAGTATTAGTAACACTGTTAACAGCATTGCTTTTAGTTTGATTAATTGTATTGATAGCGTCTTCTCTTGTTTTCTTTGTGCTTTGCTCTAACTCGCTTTTAATCATATCAGCTGTAACACGGTTGATATTGTCAACATATATATAATCGCTAGGTTTTGAGCGTTTACGTACTGGAATCTCGCTAAATAATATAGTCTTTTGAGAAGATGAATCATTTGCATCAGTTAAATATACGTATACAAGCAGAGGATAAGCTTCTTGTAAAAGAATATTTGGCACATCGGCGGTAATAACTTCGCCATCATACTCTATGCAATTTGTCTTAATGTATCTTTTTTCACTTTTGTATTCAAACGAACACCACTCACGACAATCTTCAGATGTAGTGCCGATATCGCCGCCACCATCTGTATACTCGCTATAAACAATCTTATCGCCATTGTTAAGCGTAGCTATAACGGTAGAAGAATCACTTGCCGATGCATAAACATTAGCGCTATTAACAGAAATAGTGCCTGACTTAAGCGATCTAACAACAAGAGCTTCTGTCCTACTTACGTTGCAAAAATGAACTTCTGGTGTATTTCTAAGATAATTTTCACCACAACCTTCAAGTTTAATAACTATCTTTTGGTCTATATCCCACTGATAAAACTTGTTAATTGTATTTCCATTAAGGTCTAAACAAGGTACTTCAAACATGCAAACACCTCCTTTTATCTTGTTTAGCTATTATTATAAGAGGGTGACGCTAATATTAAGCGCCACCCAATCAGTTTGTTATTACTTGCTGGAATTCTTGAGAGATTGTATGCCAATCTCCAATGCCTGAGCTATAAGGTCTTCGACTTCTGCTTTTGAATATACATCTAAATTAGTTCTTGCAGCAGCAGCAGTTTTCCCACCAGTGCCACCTTGTTCTACCGTTAAAGTGCCATATAGATTTGTTACATTTGGTCGAACAATATCAATGATCCATTGCGTTCCATCATACATAACACGAATTGGTTTGTTTGCCACCAACATATTCTCAGAACTCAAAGGAGTAGTAGAAGTAGTGCTATTTGAAATTCTCATTCTAATGTTCTTGGCACCAAGACCGTTCACGTTAAGAGTTGGCATAGTTTTAGCGCTTGTAACATGTGGAATCATAACGAAGCTAATGCCAGGAGCAAGAGCGATTATACCATCAACAGAAGCGATATAAGACTCTCCAGTACCAGTTGTCGTTACAATTTTTTCTCCGCCACCGCTTTCATTTCCCCAAACAGCTGTTCCGTTAGAAGACCACTTAAGAATCTGACCAGAAGAACCTCCAGCAGGAATGTGTTTATTACCAGCGGTAGTAGGGTGAGTATATGTAGTGTTTGTTGCCGAAATAGTAACAGAATCATTTGTTGCATTAGGAGTAATAGTCACATTATTCCCAGCAACGAATGTAAGCGTATCAGTCTTTGTGTCGGCAGCAATTGTGGTGTCACCAATGGCAACGTTAGAAAACGCATTTTGATTTACCTCTGCATTGCTTGGGGCATGAGCCGCTTGAGAATGAGTATAAGCAGCGTTCCAATTTGTCTTATTGCTTGCAGTAACATGCAAATCAGAATTATTTGTGTGAGCAGTAAGTGAAGTAGAATCTGCCTTGCTACTCAATTTAGAGTCAATTTCGCTTTCGGTATAATAAATATCGTTGTGATTGTGTGTAGAAGGTGCATAACCAGTATGAGTGTGATTTATATTTGCCTTGTTGCTTAACGCATCTTGAAGAGCGGTTACATCACTTGATGTTGCATATCCAGTATGTGTATGATTCTTTGCGGCATACGTGCTTGGTAAAGATGCATGAATAGCATCCATAGCATCAAGATCATCTGTCAAACAACGCTCAGCGTTATCACCTCTCCAGATTTCGTTAGTAGAATAGTTTGGGGTGAAATTTGGATTAGTCATACTGACCTCCTTAGAAAAGGGTTACTTATATAGCGACAGCCATAGCTGCGGCTTCTGCACGAGAACAATAATCTCCTGGACGAAGACTTCCGCCGTTTCCAATAACACCCTTGTTTACAGCCCAAGACATTGCATCTTGCGCCCAGCTAGAAACATCTCCCCAATCAGAGAAGTATTCTGGTTTGTCATATCCAATTGGTTGGTTTTGTGAACGCCAAAGAAGCACTGCGAATTCCTCGCGAGTGCATCCATCATTAGGACGCATTTCGCCACCGCTGCCCTTTAGGATGCCAGCACCTTCAGCCCAAATAGCCGCTGCCGTGTACCACTCTGCAATATCGACAAATGGAAGTGGTTGAACGTCTGCGTGAAGCATATTTGCAATAACAGCAACAGCCATAGCGCGAGACAAGATTGCCTCTGGTTCAAACGTAGTATCGCTTGTGCCACGCATGATGCCGCGTTCAACAGCGGTGTTTACAACATCAACATACCATTTATCTGGATACATATCCTTAAATTTCTTTAGTGCATCTGGAAGTGCATCAATTCGAGCCTGCTCTAATTCTTCTTCAGTTGGCTCTTGTGGTTGAGGTGTGCTATCTTCATAAGGACGAATAACTCCGATAATAGAAGAGTAGGAGCGAGTACGACGATAAACGCCACCACCATTAGACTGAGAACCAGAGTAGCCAGAGCTTGTATTTCCTTCTACAGTCTGCATATAATATTGGTCAGGATAGTTAACTTCAACAAAACCAATGTGATCTGCTACACCATCTCCACCCCAATCAAATAAAACCATATCACCAGGTTCAGCATCTTCATTGTAAACCATTCTGTCTTCGTTACGACCTGCATCTAAAATATAGGGACAGTAAGAACCAGGAATGCCTGGAGCAGAAGCTTCGGCTTGGTTCATGCACCACGAAACAAACATAGCGCAATATGGAACACCAGATTCACCAAAATAACCATCTCCAGTATAATCAGCATACCATCGACCATATTTTGTACCTGGTTCTGGATCGTCCCAACGAGAATATCCAATTTCTCCACGGGCAACATTGAGAGAATCTAACTTAGAACCCAATTTGATAACCTCCTTATTCGGGGACTACAACGGGTGCGACATCTGGTTCCCCATCACCATCGCCGTGTCTATCTTCAACGAATTGTTTAAGAAGTTCAGCTTCATTTTGAATGTTTTGAATATCAATTTTTTCTTCCAATTTAATCACCTCTCTAAATTCGTATGCATAAATAAAAGGAGCGAAGACGTTGATATCTTCACCCCAAGTTTATATTAAGGCTCTATCACAATATTAAGTTTAAAAACTTTAAATCCTTCGCCGTTCTAAACCTAAACTGGAATACGGAATACTAAGGCTTAGGAAAATAAAAGCCATTCTGTGTATCTGAATCATATACACCAATAGAGTCCATGGTAAAATATATACATACATTGTCGGTAGCTGTATGAAACCAAATTTCAAAATGGTTGTTGTAACTTTTATTAAAAGTAATTTTATCAACACCAACCGTTAATTTGGAAATAACATCAGCTTCATTTTGGGATACGGAATCCCGTAGTGTTGTGATTTCGTTTGCGACATTATATGTCGTTCCAGTTCCCTTACCATCATTTACGCTCAAAGTACCGTTTACTGATAGATCACCAGCGATTGTATCGCCAGTCTTATTTACATAAACATCGTCAAGATTAACCCAACTCATACTTTTACTTCCTTTCATTTAAACTTTGATATATAATCAATCAAGTTCTACTTTTCAGTAGCTATCCAATAAAGATTTTGTAGTAACGTCATTATCGTTTCCTACGACTTGAACCTTGAAATTAGAAGAAATGATATCAAGAATCTTAACTTTATATGTTCTATTATCAAAATATGTAGGAATCACAACGACATTTGGAATGTCATTGAACTTAATACTGAAATCTATAACCTTGATTGTATCTATTCTAACTGAGATAGACGAGATGGTTTCACAACCAGCCTAAATACGCTTCGTCTCATCATAGACGCTCTTTAAAGTTTTAGCGGTTTCAAAAAACCTATCTACTTCCTCACCTATAATGCTTCAACTTATAATCAGTCTCAACAGTTTTTATCAGCCAATTTAGCTACCCCAATTTAGTTCGTCTTAAACCAAATAGCCTTAAGACTCTTTCCAGAAGGCACATTGACCCAAAGAGACTTAAAAGCGTTACTTGTTGATACGTTCATATATATATTCGGACTCTTCTTCATCCACACGGCATACAGCGTGACAGTATCACCATCTGTGAAGCTGTTGTTTGTATACTGACCATCTGTAATATATGTTGCACTTGTGGCAGAACTACTAGTAGACCATCCTAAAAACACATACTTATCTCTAGTTGGTTTTAAACCAGATATTTTAGAGGTTGTATTTATCAAATGTGTCTGACTAGAAGGAGCACCCGAGCCACCATTGGCATCATAGTTAATAGTTAGTTTTGCAACACTAGTCCAAATAGCATACAGAGTAATATTTGCGTTTTCCGTATATTGTCCACCAGGAGGGTATTTAACACTAGTATCAGCGGCAGACGTACCCCAACCAACAAATTTATGTCCAGTTTTTATTGGTTCTGTGGTTGATAGATTAAGCGTCTTACCATACCATTTTGTTTGATTCCCAGGAGCACCAGTTCCTCCATTTGCATTATATGAAACTGTATAAGAAGCGAGTGCTGGTATAGTACATGTCCATGTGTACGAACCGCTTCCCAAAGTATGAAATGAACCATTGTAATATGACCCAAAACTGTCATCCCACTCAACGGTTAAACTAATTGTTTGAGCAGAAGTCGTTTTCTCATATGTTCTAGTACTAAAACTATCAACTTGTCGTGTTCCAGAGCCAGACCCCCAGCTATATCCAGACCAATATCCAGCTTCTCCGTTTGGTTGAGGATTAAGTGTTTCAGAAAAACTACTGCTATAATTACTAGTATTTTGACTATCCCAACGATAGATAACAGGAGCAATAGAATAACTAGTATCTGTAACTGTAGTGACATTCCAATCTATACCAATAGAAACATAATCGTTTATGTTATACCATTCAATTGCCATTAAACGTCACCTCCAAACACTATGAAGTTTCAATCCAGATGGCGCAATTATTATTTGTAGGTTCTGTATTTGATACAACAACAGACAAGCCACCAAGGTTTGTTATGGCATCTGCCGCAGTCTTTGCACCAGTACCACCGTTTTCAATCTTAACAGTTCCATAGATAGTATTGGCATCTGGTCTAATAAGCTGAACGACCCAGAAAGAGCCATTGTAAATAACCTTAACTGGCTTGTTGGCTCCAAGGAAATAGTCATATACTGGGGCAACAACAGTAGAAGAGCTATTAGACAACTGTACACGAAGAGTCTTAGCACCAAGATTGTTCACGTTCAAAGTAGCGCTAATAGACGTACTATTAGTATGAGGAACCATAATGAAGTTAGCACCAGCAGTGAGAGCCGTAATACCTGGAACGGTAGCGATATAAGCATCGCCAGTTCCAGAAGTTGTCACGGCAACAATGGTGTTTGCAGACTCGGCGCTCTTAACAGATTTATCTGCATCAGATGTGTTGTCTACGTTATCAAGACCAACATCGCCTTTTGCAAGTGTAATATCGGAAGATAGAGCCTTGCCATTCACCTTGCGAGTAGAAGGCACTTTGGTATCCAACGTGCTTTGTAAACCGCTGATATCGGCAATGGTAGTTCCATGTGGGTTGCCAGCCCTCTGACTATGATCGTAAGCAACCTTGCCTTTATCGCCAGCAAAAGCAGTGGAAGATGTTTCTCCAAGAGCAAGAGATGGGCTAATCTCAACGTATGCAGTGCCGCTCCAACGATAAGTTAGATTAGTGTCTTTGTCTACGTAAATCTTCCCAGCTTCACCAGCCGTAGGGAATGAAGTTTTATTTTCGTATTCAAGAACATCATCTACATAACTTGGCAGGTTAGACGAACTGATAACGCCGTCAAGCTTCCCAACTGGAATAGAGGGGAGTCTATCAGATGATAATGTGCCAGACGTGATATCATCTGCGCTATGTTTGTGAGACTTAGCAGCCTTACCATCGATACTTTCATTGACAGCATCCATCTTTGTATCGATTTCTGTCTCTGTGTAATAACGATCATCGTGAGTGTGACCAACAGAAGCCGCACCAACATTATCAGCGGTGATATCAACAGACAAAGCGGTTGAGCCATCATATGTAGCCTTAATCGTTCCATTCGTCTTCACCGTAAGAGAAGAGGGGTTCTTAAGCGTAGTAGGGAAGTCTGTAATATCTGCTTTTGTGTGTTTATGGCCACTTGCAGAAAAGGCATTTCGAAGTTTCGCTAAAAAGGTTTGAAGCTGAGTATAATCAAGATACTTTTTTTGCGCCATTTATAATCACATCCTTCTATGCGTTGTTGTTTGTATATTGAAATGTAAATTTCAATATTCTTTGCTATGTTTGCAAATATATATATATTGTATCTGCATGATAAAATTCACATATTTGCAAACATAATTTGCAAATAAAAAAATAGAGGGGCAAATTAATGCCCCTCACAATTAACCAATTAACTAAACTTGTGGGGTTGCGAAGAGAGCGTTAATCTCGGCTTCAGTAATTGCCACAAAGCCATCGCCAACCTTGGATTCAAGAGCCGTAATCTTAGCGGCGTTTGAAGCAATAGCCTCCTTGTTGGTCTTCACCTGACCATTTTCAAGAGTAGTAACAGCAGCAGCAGCGTCAGTGCCAGCCTTCTTTGCGTCGGCAATCGCAGCGGTTACAGAACCGTCAGTGCCAATAGCAGCCTGAAGAGCGTCAATATCACTTTCAGCTGTAGTCATGCGAGTCTTTAGACCAGCAACATCGGTTGCATTACCGTCGGCAGTTGCCTTAACCTTTGCAACTTCGTCATCAGTATAAGTCTTAGCAGCAGAAACAGCCTCGGTCTTAGCAGTGCCAGCCTTGGTTTCTGCATCGGTGGCAGCAGCAGCAATAGCCTCAGACTTAGCAGTGGCGATCTTATTATCTACGGAATTATCACCACTGAACTTACCTTCGAGAGTAGTAACGCGAGCAGCGATACCAGACTCAGCGCCTTCAGCACGAGACTTTTCAGCATCAACAACTTCCTGGATGTATGTAACAATAGTATCAGAAGTTGCACCCTCTGGAATATTGCCAACCTTGGTCTTTAGAGCTTCAATAGCAGCATTCATTGCGGCTGCGTCCTTTGGATGTTGCTTAATCCAAGCGGCAATTTCCTGAAGTGTATCAAGCTTCACATCGGCACCCTCGGCAATAAGCTGCTTAGCAAGCTCTTCGTTGGCAATAGTACGAACAGACTTGCTTGCATCGTCACCGATAAGAGTAGTTACCTTGCCCTCAACAGCGGTTGCACGCCCCTCAAGAGCATCGATATCATCGGCGTTAGTCTTGATTAGAGCCTTAATGGCAGTGTCATCATAAGCATTAGCCTGAATGTTCTTGATGATGCCCATAACGGTCTGACCCTCATCAACGGTACCAACCTTAGCTTCTATAGCATCAACGTCGGCCTGAGCGGCTTCGGCGGCAGTCTGAGCGCCAGCGGCCTTGGTATCAGCAGCGGTAATCTTGGCTTCGAGATCAGACTTAGCATCAGAAACAGCCTTGGCAACAGAACCTTCGCCAGTACCCTTAAGAACGGCAATATCATCTTTGTTGGTCTTTACTTGACCATTGGTAAGAGCATCAACAAGAGTCTTTGCAGTACCAACCGCATCATAATTGGTGGCAAGGCCATCTGCATAGCTCTTAGCAGCCTTAAGCTGAGCCTCATCCTTAGAATCCATGAGAGCCTTAAGCTTTGTATCATAAGTGGTAAGTTGGGTAAGGTCTAGATATTTCTTTTCAGCCATAAAAATCCTCCTAAAATATTTTTGTTATTTATCTAATAAGATATTGATTTAATTACTCGAAAAGAGAATCAATATCTTCATTAGTAATGGGTTTAATTTCGCTTTTGTTTGCCACCACCAGGTAGCCTCCACTATTTTCATCCCAAATAGAAATTTCTTTATTTTCATTGTTGACATACAGTTTTTTTGAAGAGCCGAGTTCTGGCATTTCAACACCAATGAACAAAACATCTTCTGGAGAAGAATTTAAAGCAATCCATCCATCACGATAAGTCCATAAAACTGCTGTCTCGATAACAAAGTAAAATTGTCCAGACTCAGGGGAGGCAAAAGCCACACGTTCTTGCTCCGATTCAATTTCTTCTATCTGATTATAGAAAACTCGTTTGCCATTAAAATCAAATGCGATTCTGTGTAAGTCTTGAACAAAAATAAGTTGTCCATCTTTAATTGAGATGTCTGGCAAATGACTTCCTGTAGTGGCGCAAACAGATAATGTTTTTCTGGCAGTTGTATTAGCCATGCAGCACCTCCGCGCTTACGTCTCAAACTTCAACAATCTCAATAGGTGAACTTGCCACCTCGTCGGCATATTTCTTTGCCGCTTCTAATGTGCTTTCTCTGATTTTAGGCAATATGGCTTGCGTAATTTCTTTGATTGCTTCGTCAAGAGTTTGTCCCGATTTAATCACGGTGCCATCATCAGATACTTTGATATCGTCTTGTGTTCTTGGTGTATTGAACACGAGCTTTTTAGTTCTATCAACCCAAGCGATTTCTCCGTTATCAAGATACACAATATCGTATTCGTCGATTAAACCAGACTTCATTGCGTTTTCAATTTTTTCTTTGCTGCCGAATGCATTCTTTGACAACATTGCCATAAAACCCTACCTCCTTTCACGATTCATCATATATATAAAACGCATACTCTACTTATCGAGTATGTACGTTTTTTCGCTTTCTGTAATCTTCCCGTTTTCAAAAATCTCGATTACTTTGCTTTCAGAAATCATTCGATTAACATATAAGCGCTTTAAAGATTCAACTAGTTGATTCATTTATATAACCCCGCTTTCTAAAAGAGTCAGTACAAATGCATCAATGATTTCATTTGGTGTTTTGCCATTCAAAACCTTTAATTGCCTATATTCATACTCATCAATTTCTTCAACACGAACAGTATCATATCCAAATACGGGAATGTCGCACAACGATTCTTCGTGCCAGATGATATTTCCATCAGAGGATAGGATGGCCTGTGCTTCAGAAACATCACAAAACATCATTCTGTCATGTTTCTTTTGATACTTTAAAAACACAAGGCCATTAAGCACATCGATAACCTTATCATCTTTGATAACTTTATAAAACATGCTTTCACCTCATTTAAATAGGGTGCCGCTAATAATTGCGACACCCGCTGTTTTTGCTAGAAGGAGATTCCGATTAATATTCCCAATTTATTACTAGCAACCGTAAACCCATATACACTACCAGAGCTATCAACCGTGAGCATATACTGATTATCTTTGCTTGGAGAACGAAGCCAATAACTAGCATAGCTGCCATCATGATATGCTCGTTTTCTCATATCGTTAGATATCATATAAGATATTATTGAACCTTCATTTGTATATGGTTCGATATTATATTCGCTTGTATTGCAAACCTCAATAACAGAAGGAATATAAATGTAACAATTAGAAGATGTAACATCTGTAGATTTATTACCGATAGAAGAAGAAATTGTAACACGCTTAATCAACGACTTCATCTTATCTGGAACGGCATTATAGAATCTTGAGTTTAAAAATTCATTAAGTTTAGATTCTTTCCAACCACCATTATTCGTGTTAGATGAATTATATTCTTTCGTTCTATCGAGCAAATTTGTTGCCAGCAGACTAATAGAACACCTCTTAGAAGGATTGTCACCAAGATAATACCTCTTGAATCCACATACTTCAAAATCAATCTTTTCGTGAGTCCATCCAGCAAGCTTTTTACACACGTCATCACCAAGATCTTCAAACCACACTTTACACCAATAGACATTGCCAATTGCGTGATTTTCAAAAGAGCCATCGTCTGCTTTTGAACAACCTAATACAAGCGTACTATTAGACATTGTTTCTCTTGACCTTAAGAGTTCATATGTAATTGGCTCTGAAGACGATAACTCAGATGTATAAACGGTTAAATTATTATCTCCTCTTTTATGTCTCACAACCAACATTTCTCTGTTACCAATGGTGGATGGAGCCGAGGTTGATGAAGTTGTACCCCATGAGAATTTGATACCATTGTTGTACCATATCTTAATCCCATTAGCACCAAGAGATAGATTATTAGATTGATAACATTGGGCAAGAACAGCATTTGTTTTATTGTTGTCTAAGAATTTGTAATCAATTGCAAAAACAAAATCTTTGTCAACATCAAATAATTTTATGCCAGTATCAATATAATTTGTACCATCAAACTTAGTTTCTTTTGAGATAACGGTATTCGATTCAATATCATCATAATCAATATCATATCCCATTTCAAAAGAGTAGGGATCGCCATCTTCAATGTTATGAGAAATATTATCGAGTCCAAGTTTAGTTAAGGCATAAATCTCAACTGGTTTCATATCTGCAAGCTCTTTATTCTCAAATACACCAGAAGAATATTCAAACGAATCAAAAACAGCGTTTACAGTTTTGTCTCCGTTAATAAAACCGCTCTTATCCCATCTGTTGAATAGATAGTATTTATAAGCGCTTTCTTCGGCTGTATACGTTGGTGTATTGCCAGTATAGGGAATGTTCTCGCCATACAATCCAGTTGATTCTTGTAGCGTAGTTCCCATCGAAACATACCTAATCGTATAACTTCTAGTTGATTCAGAATAGGTTGCGGTAATTGTTCTTTCTCCAAAGATACTGGTGAATCCAGAATCCCATCCAGCAAATGTAAAATCTGTGCTAACACTGCTTTCTTTCGTTGGAGTAGGAATTGGATTATCAGCTCTGGTTACTGGGTTAACCGCATCTTTGCCTTTATCAACATATTGAATGTCAAGAACGGTTCCGTCATAGTTGACGAATTTGACTGGATATTGTTCAATCAACGTATTAAATGCGACATTTAAATCAGGCCATGCACTCTGATAATTATGAAGTTGTTGCTGCCTAATAACTGGAACACGAACAGAACCAGTTAGAACAGACTTGTCAACGTTATAGCCATTTTTATCGATACCAGCCATCTTATATATGCAATCAAGCAAAGAGGTGTCTTCAAGCTCCCAATCAATACCAATAATTCTAGCCCTATTGACGTTGGAAGACTTTTCAAGCAATTCTTTTACATTTACAGTATCACAGTTTTCTACAATAACCGTATTAATCGAATCATATCCAGCAATAGAAAGGTTTGTTAGATACATAAGATTCTTCATATTGATAGAAGCAAGCGTTCCTGGCAATTGAGCAAGTCGAATGTTACCACCATTTGCAAACAGAATTCCTCTTAATCCAGAGCCAGAAGCATATAATTCTTCGAGATTCATGCACTTAGAGAAATCAAGTGTGCTTACAAGATTTGGCGTATTCCTAATATCAAGTTTCTCAAGAAGCTTATTATTACCAATTACAAGATTCGTCAAGAAGGTATTTGAATATCCTTCAGTTGTATTGCCAATAATTAACTCTTTCAACCTTTCAGCCCTTGAAAAATCGTTATCATGAATGTAACAAGCAGACACATCGCCAACAGACTGAATCCTAGACGCACCATAGATAAGCACTGCGGTATCGTCCATAGTATCATATGGGCATGGAATATCATATTGCTTTCCAGCCTTTGCCCTTACCTGAGTAGGGGAGGAGTTGCCGAACATGACAGACAGATACATGTCAGAGAACGGAGTAAGATGAAGAGTATAGTTTGGTGCGACAACGGCATTCTTTGGCGTGTTGCATCTGAACATAATCTGATCTGATGTAGCAGTGTTGCCGTAGAATTTCGTTGCCATATACATCTCTTGGTCGCGTTCGAATTGTCTACGTTGATACTTCTTCTTACCGTTCATCATCTGCTCAAGGAATCGAGTATTACCGTCTTTATAAGGACGTTCATACTTGCGCACGTAGTCAACACGCCAAAGCTCTTCACACCACTCATTCTGCTTTTCATCAAACTGATTGATAAGAGAAGAAGCACTCCAACAGTTCTTGCTTTCGCGGCTTACATACATCTTCTGAAGCTCTGAACCCATTAGGTCACGAACACGACAGAAAAACACAGATTCGGCGGCGTTAAACACGTAGCCAGAAGATTTATCTCCTTCTGTGCGGTAGTCAGTATCTTCCTTACCATAAGTCATGGTAAGCTCACCGCTGTTGTTGATGCCAAGGCTCGAATCATTGTCATAGTCCCAGAAATCAAAACGATATCCGTTATTGATGCCAGCAGCTTCATCGTTAACAGTATAATAAGCAGCCTTATCACCGAGCGTAGCCGCTTCGGCAGTTGTGATATAGTGCTTAGCCCAATGCCAAAAAGTATTCTTACTTCTGTTATCAATCATCGTATATCTGAGCGTAAACAGATAGAAGTACGTAGCAGAATCAACAATAAACCAATTACCGAGTTTATTCTTAAATTCCTTATCAGTCGATGTAATTACGAACTCATAGAAGTCTCGCCAAATTTGCTTATTCTGCGTTCTAATTTTAGTCTTTTCTTCATCTGTAGAAATAGAAGAACCGTCTTTTGTATCTCCGCAACAATCGTATCTAAACTCAAATGAGCCGTCCCAATCATTATACAAAGCGTCATAAGCTTCATTCCCCGCAACCCACTCGGCCTTCGTAATAGGATACTTCATAGAGCCATCAGATTTAGTAACGCCAGTTTGGAAGATGGAGTTCGGCAATGTGTTGTCGCTAATCTCGATGGTAAATTCCTTCATATCATCTGGGTCGTATGCCCTTGTAACGTCAGTCTTCTTAGAGTCACCAATGTTCCCGAGGGCGTAGAAATGCCAGTCATTATCTTGGAACTCTCTGTGTGTAGTTAAATCTGGGTCTGATTCTTTAATAAAGACAACGCAGTTCACAAACTCCATATCATTCTTAATCCTAGAATCTCTGCGAGTTGCGGGCGTAGAATAGGGGAGATAATCATTGTATCTCTTTTGAAGATATGCATTGTTAACCATCTCGGAAGAGGCTATATTGACTTTTATGTTTAGCCAATTATTAGGAACAGACGTTCTAGTAAGCGAAACTTTACCAGTACCATCTGTAACTTTAGTTCCATCACCAAGCGTAAGTTCGGTAATATAATTCGGGTCTAACTCCACCTTGCTAGTTACCTGATGTTTGCCGTCAAAACCACCAATGATGTCAATATTGCGACCAGCAGCGCCATATTCATTGGAAGTTGTGCCTTGGCCTGAATGCACCATATTAGTAAACTTCCAGTTGTCAAGAATAGCATCACCATTCTTATAAATACATTCAACATTCGTATTTAATATAAAGTCCTTCTTGTTATTAGTAAAGTGTGGAGCTTCAATCTTAATAACACGCATATCAGGACAGGCATTTGCAACAGACTCAGGAGTTAGAAGCTTATTCTCGTCATAAATCTGATTTCTATTATATCTATCAATCATTTCTTCAGCAGTACGAGCATCGGCTATGAAGTTAGATAAAATAGCAGAGCTTGTAAGGCTTGTATTGTAAGCTTTCATACGATAAATCATAACATCACAATCAAGAGAACCAATTGTAATTGGAACAGGCAATTCTTGTGTAAATGAATAATCGCTTGTATAGCTCATAGGACGGCATGGCGTGCCATCTTCATAAGACATAACGATAGGGATATCCGTATCTTTGTTGATATTAAACTCCCATTCAATAATATCTTCTTCGCTATAGGGGACATATAAAGACTTGGCACTTGACTTGATATATGCCTCATGAACGTTCATCTGCAACCCGATTTCGGATGTTGAGCCAGATTGACAAGTTAAGAACGTTGCATCACTCTTAGCAACATTGGTTGTCTTGAATATAAATTTAAATTCCTTGCCATTCCTTCTTGCGTCATCTGCAAAAAGATTATAAGAAATTACAGCAGTGGTTCCAGCTTTAACGCCGAAATACTGGTCACCATTGTCGTCAATCTGATATCCGCCGTTAACCCAGTCGAAATTATCAGATACGGTCATAGCAACATCGCCATTAGACCACAATCTATCGGCATCGTTATTAGACTTACCAACAGGATTGAAATCAAATACAAGACCAGCAGTAACAGGCTCAACATCAATATCAAGCTTCTCAACATCAACGGTTAATGTCTTAACGGTGTCTCGGCATGTGATAGTAAGTGTGTGTGTGCCGATATCGGAAGACTTGAATTGCCACGTCTGCGTATTGCTGTCAATTGTCAGCGTTGAAACGGTCTTCCCATCGACAGCCAGCGTCACCTGCGGCGTTTCGGTAGACGGGTCGTACACTGTATACACAATGTTTGTCGTGTCATATTGCTTGGCTGTAAACTTCTGCTTTACGCATCCGATTACAGGCTTATCACTTGTCGAATCGTACCAGATAATATCTTTCACGATATGATTTGACTCAATAGCCTTGCCGTTAATCTCAGCCGTCATATACACTTCAAGCAGGTGAGCTCCATGAGTCTGGGCTGGAAGGTCGTATGCCAGAGGGACACCAGATACCGATGTGTCTACGGTGCCGATTTCTTTACCGTCTAAGACGAAATGAACATTCTTCTGAACTGCGCCATATGGCGTATAATCAAAAGAAACCTTGCCTAGCGGATATGTGAAGCTGTCATTGAACGAAGACTCGATTCTCACGTCAACCCTCTGAACAGTCCAAGTCTTAGTCACGAGACTGCCAGCGTCATCGACAATACTAAGATTGACCTTGTGCGTTCCGACACTGATATGGTCTGTGATGTCAAAGGAGTTCTCACCAGATGCAGCGGTGTTCGTAGCGACTATAGAGCCGTCAACCTTCCATGTCGCGGTACCGTCTCCACCGACATCGCCAGACGAATCCGTTCTAGAGAAATTATACTTGATGATAATCTTATCGCTTGACGTTGCGACAACGGGCGTGGTCGTGATATACGTAATCTTCAGGATGCTGCTTGTGCCGCCACCACCGCCGCCACCCTGAAGCTTGAACTGTGCCTTGGCTTCTTTCTTTTCGTTCTCTTTGCCCTCGTTTTGGATTTCCCAAAGAGTATATGTCTGCTCTTCGTCATATGTGGCATCATATGTTAGACGAGGCGAAGTATCAAGACCGTTGACGGTTTCTTCAAATTTAGCAACCTTATCGCCAAGCTTCGCCACGTTATCCTTGTTTGCATTTGCAGTGGACGTGACTGCTGCGATGTTGGCATTTGCAGAATTTAAACTTGCTTTTGTGGCAAACTTCTCATCTACATCAGTTTGAATCTCTAATTTTGCAGCACTAATTTTCTTTTCGATAGAAGCTGTATAATTATTTGTCCATTCTTCAGTTGGGTCACTTGTGATTTCAATTTCTTTCATCACGGTTTCACCATTGTAGAATGTCATCTTGCTACCATCATATGCGACATTAAACTTAGCAAGGCCATCAAGCCCAGCAATCTGCTGTTTCACTTCATCAAGTTGATCTGAAATATCGATATTGTTAACAATATCATCAACCTGAGTCTTAGTATAATAAGATGACAAAGCGGTATCCACTTTATTGTTTACAGCGTCGCTGACTGTAGTTTCAAGCTGAGTTTTTGCAGTATCAACTACCTGCTGTGCTTTATTTGCAGCTGCCTCAGCCTTGTCTGCATAATCAGAAATACCATCAACAGTTGTTTTTGCTTCTTGCGCATAACGCTGAGCTTCTGCAACCTTCTCATTTATCTGAGTCATAAAGCTGGTAATCCACGTATTATCAGGCTCGATAGTTCCATTCCCAGCAAGAGATTTAAGGACGCTCAGTTGATTGTTTGGCTTTGTCTTCCATACATACTCATCACCTTTTGAGTTTACACCAGCTGCAATAATCTCAAATTCAAGAGAACCCTCAACGGCAGTTGCATTTTTTCCAACAAGCCAACCGAATCTAATATACTCATCATTGTAATATAGATTTACAACATTACTTCTATCTTCATAGCCATCTTTATTAACATAATGAATAATAATAGTTGTATTGAGAAGATCAAAACCGTCGTATCTGCGTGGTATTTTAAATGGGATATATTGCGAATTTGATTCTTGTGTAAGGTTGATTTGTTTTTTATTAACTGAGACATTTTTCTCATCGTCAACCTCAGAAATGTTCTCATCCGAATACTCTTCGTAATATAGATAATTGCTGCTGCGAGTCCAGCCTTCTAACGGATTGGAGTTCACAGCGACAGCTGATTCATCATCAAAAGCTGCAAGAGAGATACTATCGTCATATACTGGCACATCATCGCTATCAAGAGACATAGTAGAAATGTTGTTATTCATCATTCTCGCGTTGTTATTTTCTTTAACTTTATTTAACGAATCTTTAAAAGATAAACCCATTGACTTTATCCTCCTTTCAAGACGAATAAATAGAGGATAAAAGCATCCTCTTTGTTTTGTTATTACATTTTAATAGCATCGTCAAAATCAACGACCCTTGTTTCACCACCGTCAACAGAAGAGCCGTTAGACCTCAAAGTAACAACATCGCCAATTTCATTTTCACCAGAAAGAAGTTGTAACGTATTCTTATCTGAATCATATTTGATATTGTCGGCTTTTGTATCACAAATAAGTTCTTCTGCGTCAATAAGTTGCTTAATTTGAGCATCGACCTTGATAATTCTTTGATCGATTGCAGTAAGAGATTCGTCTGGAACAATGTCGCTCCACGCAGCAATTGGCACAATTTCAATCGATGCGGTAGATGTTTTTCTTACACGCTGAATACTTTTTCCGCTTTCGTCTAAATCCGTAAAGATAAAAGACAACTGAAGCTCAACTTTTCCATGCTCAGATGTAATATCGGTATCAAAGGGAAGAACATACTTTAAATACTCTTCATACCCACAATCAGACAATTCGAGAATTTCGGTTTTATACTCTCTGCTGATAGGCAAAACATATTCCATAAGAACAGTACACTTATCCATTTCATATTCGTTATAAGTAGGATATACAAGAAACCATAACTTATTGAATAATTTCTCACGTTGCATAATACGTTCTTTTTTACTTGCTGTCAGAGTATTGTCATCATTAACAAGAATCACATAAGCCATATATGTCACCTCTATTTCATTCACGTTCATTGTAATAATTTATTACCAACCGCGAATATCTTCAATGAACGTATGATTAGATAAGTGTTCCTCATATGATTCAACGATAATGCGGTATGCAATATCTACCTCTCCGTTAGTAAGATTGTTCTTACTAATAATATCTTCGTATTCTTGATACATTTTAAAAATCCTATTATAATATTCTTTTGTAATAGGAGCGTCTGTATTGGATACCTTTGACGCAAAATCTATAATCGCTGTTCTTTTACTTTCTATAAGAAGCGATAAGGTATCTTTATTATTTTCATCTATTTTCTCACTTAGTTGACGAATAAGTTCATCATTTGCATCTAGCTTTTTATTTACACCGTCTATCCATTTATCGCGCTTAGAAATATTATCCTCGCTATAATGACGATTAATATCATCAACTATCTTTTTCGTTTCTTTAATCGTATCAGGTAGGCTACTAAGTATTTCACGCTCTGCTTTTTTACGAGCAAAGTATTTTCTAATATTAAAGAACTCTGGTACGGCCTTGCCTTTAAATTCGATAAGTTCGCCAATACATTGAATAACCAGGAAGACGGCGACAACAATTATAATAATCGTTGTCGGTAAACCCAAATATTCCATAGAATTTAGCATTTATATAACACGCCCCTTCAAAAAGACAAAAGAGGCATTATAAAACACCTCTTGAATATAATAATACAGCAGTGTGTAATAAGGTAGGGGAGCAGTGGGGTGTGGTGGGGGAGAGGCGCAATACCATACCATCTCCCCTAGTTGCATATATCCTTATAAGTTAAAGATTAAAATGTTCCAGCGTTAAGCCTACGCTGTAATTCTTTAACCATCATAGATGGATTGTCAACATAACCATCAATATAAGTTCCAAGATACTTTTGTAAAGATTTACATGTTTTCACTCCAAAATAACCATCAACAGTTACGCCAACTTTTCTCTGTAATGCTCTGATTGTCAAAGACCCGCCATTGCCAAGTTTCCATGAAGACGATAACAATCCGCCTTTATTGATTGCCGTCATGCTAGAACCTTGCCCGCTAATAATACCATCCATTTTAGTATTAAGAGCAGATTGAAGGGCGCGAGTAGTATCTTGACCCCAAACACCATCAATGTTAAGTTTTCCTTTTATAGAAGTTGAAGAGAATGCATAAATGCCATTTGTTAAATTGATGGCAGTATGATGTCCTTCTCTAAGAAGAATATCACCAGCAAATAAATAGGTGTCCGATGTAAGATATTTAGACGCAGTACGTTCTTTGAAGCCAGCAGATTTAAGCGCTGTTCTTTCATTGCCAGTATAAATATCTGGACTTACATTTTGCATCTTTATATCTCCAAGTCGATAACCAGCACCTTTAACGATTGCACCAACTCCGCTAGAGCAATCAGCTTCACATGCAACAGTTATTTTTGCAGGGTCATAATTTGATGCTTTAAGACGTTTCCAAAATGTCAATCTTTCATTTTGGTCATATCCAATCAAATCATTTTCGGCAGCTTTTCTTGCCATTTCTGCAATAAGATTTCTCGTTGCTTTATCTGGGTGGTGTAGTACAACATTCCAATTGCCATTATACCAATTGCGTATACGCCACTCCTTGCCAGTTTGATCACCAGCAATTCCACCTTTTAAATAACCTCGCTCGTCACTTCCACAATTAGAAATACTCACATTATTTATCCTCGCCTTCAACAGTTTTATTTTCTTCAAACACTTTTCTCATAGTCTCAAGAGACCCATCAATAACTTCGTCAATCCACTTAATAAGTTCTTCTTGATTCGTGACCTTAGACAAAATGGGGTAGGTTTCAAAAATCTTTTTAATAACCTGCGCTCGCTTCACACTGCCAGCACTCTTCCATTCAAGATAATATATCACAATATAGTTTACAACTTCAAATATTATTTACAAAATTTACAAACATTAGGTTTTCTCATTAACTATTGTTTATTCCTTGTTGTTATCTGCTTCTTTTGTAACAGACTTCAAATTATTAAGATGCTCTTGTGCCTTCTTGGCGGCTTCAGTGAAGTTGTTGTTCTTCCAGAAACCCCACACCCAAGCAGCAAGCATTGCTACAAACGAGACAACAGTATAAATAGTATTCTCATCGACATCAATCGGACTAAATCCAAAGGCTGCCGCGAAAGCATTAATCACAGTAATAAGCGAAACAATAATTCGTACAATAAGCTGAGTTTCCATTATATATACCTCCTAGAAAGTTCCATCATTGAGCCGACGTTGAAGTTCTTTGACCATATTAGATGGATTATCAACATAACCATCTTGATACGTTCCGAGATATCCCTGAAGAGTTCGACAAGTCCCCTTTCCGAAATATCCATCAACTGTAGCTCCAACTTTTTCTTGTAAAGCACGAACCATAAGAGAACCGCCATTACCGTGCTTCCAAGACGCAGACGTAAGACCACCACGGTTACACGCATCGAGTGAACTAGCCTGGCCGCTCACAATTCCATCAACAGGAGTTCCGAGTGCATTTTGAACAGCCCTGGTAGTCGCAGCACCCCATACACCGTCAACTTCAAGACCACTCGAAACCTCATTACTGTTCGAAGAAGACTCAGATGAATCGCTTCCTTCAAACGAAACGCCATTAAATGCGTTTACCACAGCAGCAACAAGGTCATCCCACGGAGCATTATGCCAAGCCTCAGTATCTTGCCAAGTATCAACAAAACATACTTCGAGCAAAATTGCCGTCATATTAGTTTTACGAATGACATAGAGACTAGTTGTATCTTTTGCTCCACGGTCACGAAGTCCAAGCGCTGAAGCGACATTGGCACTCATTTGCTCTGACAATTCACGTCCTCTATCGCTACCAGTGTAATACCAGCATTCAGTACCAGTACCGCCACCAGCATTGAAATGAATAGCCATAAACACATCAGCACCACTATTGTTAGCCGCATAAACTTCAGAGCGAAGTTCGGCGTTTACAGTAGCTTCTTCATTCGAGCAATCAACAACTGTATGTCCTGCTGCCTCAAGTGCTGGAATAAGTTGCTCTACATAAGCACGATCCTTCTCGTATTCGTCAATATAACCTACAGCACCACGAGCAGCAGCGCTATGTCCACCTGCAATTGCAATTTTCATATTTATTCCTCCAATATATTCATCTATATTGTTTATAGTTTTGTCACAATATAAGTTAAGATACGTTTTAACAAACTGCTAAAAGACATCCTTATTTAAGCAACGCTTTTAACTCACTTATCGTTAATGTTGTTACGCTTCCATCTGTGTTCACATATAACAGTTTCCCAGCATCAGCGGCGCTACCTTTAAGGTCTGTATATTTTCCAGATGTCGCAACAGTTTTTAAATCTGGCTTACCAGATAAATCACTATATTTTCCAGACGTTGCAACGGTAGAAAGTGATGGTGTGTTTAATAAATCATTATATTCAAGTTTTTTTGCTACTACATTGTCTTTATTATCAAGTATCAACACACACCCGTTTTTTTTCTTGTCTCCAATCAGATTTGTATAATGTCCATCTATTGCGATAGAAGAAAGGTCGGTTACGCTACCTGCTGATACGGTTGCTCCATCAAGTAAAGTAATTTTACTTGCTATAATAGAACCCTTAATAACAAGATTTCCATCGGTATCAACAGACAAAATGTTATCATTATTCTTCTTATTTCTAATATCAAAAATAGGAGTTGTATCATCTGGATCAATTCTTACACTATTATTTTCATTTTCAACAAAAAGACCAGTATCATTGAATTTCAACGAACCATTTTTATTTTCTAATTCAAGATATTCGCCAAGAAACAATTTGCCGATAATTGTTTCAGCATTAACACCATATGCAGTTTTTAATTCGCCAGTAGTAGAGTCTTCATAATAATATTTGCCAATAGCCGTTTTAGTAGTGTTCCAATTATCATCTGTTATTGCAATAGTAGAACTAATAATTTTTATTTGCGTTGGTTCATAATCATTAGATTCGTCATCAAATCTTCTGAATAACATTCCATGACTATCCCAAGTTTGAGTCTGATTATCCGCACCTCCGACAATTTTTGTATTTGTTGTATTAAGACCGTTACTAACCCAATTATTTACAATTGTATTGCTTTCTTCTCCGCGTTTAGCCTGTCTCTGCACATAGCCATATGAAGTAGCCATCGAACTTGCCTGGTCTAAAACTTCTTGAATACTTCTTGTGTTGCTTTTTGCTTTAACAGCATCAGAAAACTCAACAGGTATATCATCAAAGTCATCATAATCAATATCATATTTGGTTAAACGAAGTTTATATAACTCATCATCTATCATCACTCTTAACCAATTCCCAACTTGAAAATCATTAACAATAGGCGAGAACCTTTTAATTGCCAAAAAATTTTTTAAGCTAGCAGATATAGAATGCTGCAACTCGGCAGATTTATAAATTTCTTTCGTTGCAACTTTAATAAATTCAAGAGCTTTTGAAAATAATTCTGCATTATCAAGACCGTCTGAAATATAATTATCATTTGAATACTTATCTTCTCTGCGAAACGCACAGAATTGAAGCCATAAATCTTTTCCCATAAATTCTTCAAAGTCAAGCTCTTTTTGAATCCTATTTATTTCGTCTTCAATATAATTTTGCATACCGTAAGTAACAAGCTCTCCATCAAGTTTGTATACGCCAGTTATTATATCAACTTCTTTTTGTCTAAGATTCATTTCTGATTCAATGGCATTATATCTTGTAAAATATGGTAGATAAAGATCGCTATATAAATTAGAACCAGAAGAACCACCAGACCATGTTTTGCCGTCTGGTACACCTTGTTCTATTAATATATCAAGTACACCTCTGCACGAATCGTAAAACGTATTTAAATATTTAAGACTATATTTCTCAAGTGCGATTTCAAAAGCGCCTTTTTCAATAAGATTGCCATCATTGTCGTATTTGCCAATCGCTAATTTGAATAAACCAGTAATACTTAAATCATCTTCATTACCTTTGGCAAGAGCCTTCTCAACTTTTTGCTTAATAAAATCTTCAACATTCTCAGAAAGAGATACAGTTATTGGACTATCTTCATCGTTTCTCGCCGTATCTTCTTCGTTTGAATAATTTGTAAGTTCAAATCTACCAACCCAGTTTTTAGACCCGTTTTTATCATCGATAAGTTCAGATGAATAAACCTTTACTTTATATTTAGAACTCGCAAAAGTCTTTGCAATAGAAAGAACTGCATTATCAGCCGTTTGCTTTGATACGCTTCTCAATGACTTAACAGCAACACCAGTTGCTTTAATAGAGTTAAAACCATCTACAATTTTTTGAAGTTCTTCTTTTGCTTCTGTTTTTGTTGGCAATATAACCTTCGGCATAAGAGTGTGTTCTAGATACATATCAAAATCAATAGTATTATAATATGCTTTCATCAAATCTGAATAAGTATATATATCACTATCTATTTTTTCTATTTTAATATCATCTTCGTCAGTTTTATATGTATTATATTTATCAACAAGCTTATTATATTTTTTTACCAACTCAGAATTTAAAATTGCTATTGGTTTTCTTTCTTCGCCGTCTTTTACCTTGTTATACATATAATGTTCATATTTATCATCATATAATGCAATCTTATCGACCATTTCTTTTGACATATCTTTTTTAACATCATCAGAAATATACCAAATATAATCAGTGCCATTAGGATTACAACTTCTAATGGTGGCTGTCATAAGGTCATCGCCAGCTTCTAGTTTGAAACAGTTTTTAACAGAATCCGCATCAGTAGTCAACTGAATATCGTCGGTAAGCTCGTCTGACGTTATAAAAATTGTAGTATCATCGCCATAACCCTCTTCTATATCTGTACTTCCGCACTCTGGACAAACCTTTGTAAATTCACCTCTGTACATACAATCTGCATTTCTGCAATTTGATTCAAGATCATATACATCTATTGTTCTTTGAATATTTCCATGCTCATCAGAAGAAGATGGAAATACAAACAAACATCCGATTTCTTTTGCAATATCTTGAAAAGCATCATAAATAGATGTATCATCAAAAGTAAATGTTCTTTGAATACCAGCTATTGTTTTATCTACATAAGAAATACTGTAGTGCGGAGCCTTCTCCATAATTCTATTCAAAAGAGAATTCTCTGGCTCTTTCTCATCGTATAGAACAGTAGGCTTCTTATAATCGTCTCTGGCAATATCATCTTCCGTATTAATCTCAATATCATATAACATGATTTGAGACAATTCTGCTTGACCAAGTTGCGTACAAAATACAGTCTTTTTAATCTCATTAGACTCATCAAGTTCAACGGTTATTTCAAACCACATATTCCATTCAACGCAATACACTAACTTGAAATCAACTATCTCATCCCAAAGAGCGCACTCCTTACCATCAATATTTTTATAAACAGTAAATGTAATTTCAGAAGCGTCGCTCAAAGAATCAGACACCTCAATTTCTTTTGCATTGAGCTGACCAAGCTTATCACCATTTTTCTTCGCCAACACTATAGTTGGTACTTGAGGATTGTGAGCAGCATCAAATTTAATTTTTATTGCCATCTATACCCACCTCCATTAAATAGCAACCTTGGCGATTGGCGAATAAGTAATTTTGATAGAGCAGGGGAGAGATGTGCTAAATTCATTGAGTCTATCTTTAAACGTGGTCGATACACGATAGAAAACCCAATTGAAATCATTTTGAATCTTATGAGATTCAACAGATGAAGTTATCAATGGATAATCAGTTGTAATAACCTCGCCAGCAACACAATTCTCAATCCTCATCGTTCTATTTTCGGTCTTGCTATAAATTTCAAAGTCACCATCAGATTCAATGGTTATCTCCATATTAGGATAGATACAGCCTTCTTCGTCTGACTTACTAAAGAACGTTTTAATCTCGTTTGGTTTTTTGATTTCAAAATTCATAACAACTGGCTCTAAAACGCCAAACGGCCTATTAGTAGATGCTTCAAGCTCAAACCCATAAACAGTTCCATTTACTTCGATTTTGCTAACGTTAAACGATGCTTCAAAGTAAATACCAGAATACTCATCATCAAGCAGCTTGAACTTGTGGAATCCCTTACGATTCAACCAGCGCATAATATCTCTCAATTCATCAAGGCTGATTTCCTCAGTGTCAGAACCATCACATAAATTTTTACATATCTGAAAAGTGGCAGTAAGATAATCTTCGTATCCAGAACTTGTTAATTCATGTTTCATACCGTTCATAGAAGACACGGTATTGAATGTAATCTGAGAACCATTTGAAATGGTTTCTACGTCTTTTGAATCAAAGTTGCAAATGACGAAGCCCTTATCGCTGAGCCTTACACCATCATATTCAAAGTCATAAGATTTCAATTAACACACCTCCAATCAATAAATCAACATGTTACTTTATTAATAAACGAACCAGTTTCCATCTACCTTTAAAGAATTCCTGGTTCAATACAGTTCTCATTTTCATAAGATCATCGATGAGCATATTATATTCTTTTTCTTGCTCTTTCAACTCATCGATAACAGAAGCGAAATCTTCTCTCATTGTTTCAATAGAGTTAATGATTTCATCTTTTTTATCACAATCAATTTCCAGTTCAGAGATTTGCTGTTTAAGACCATCAATCTCATCAATTTGTCTCTTAATTATTTTTGTTTTGATATCGTTTCTTTTATTCTTCTTTGACAGCTTCATACATTTACCCCTTCACAATATAAGAAGGGGAGAGGCGTATAAACACCTCTCCCGATACAAGTGAATGATATTCTAAATTAAAGCCCCGTCATTCTCGGAGACTAAACGTTAGGCTATCTAATTGCCTTGCCTTTTGCTAACGCACTTTTACCAGCCATTCTATCGATGGTCATAGAATTAATAAGGCGTTCAAAGTTTCTATCACGCTGCATGGCGCTTAGCAATTCATCGTAGTTCTTAACGTTTGGCAGACTAAACACGACACTCTCAAGATTTTGAGTATATGTAGTTTGACCACCGTTAGCAGAGCTGGGCTTAATACTATCAACATCAAGATTATCTCTAATAAAATCAGATGGACTATTAGCCATGCTCCAAATATTTCTGCTTGCATTAGCGTTTAACACGCTATCATTCTTTGCAAGAGGTGTGAGAATGGCACCGTCAGAAGGTCTAACGATCATCTCCGCACCGTTTTCCTGAGTCCAAGCTAACTCATCGGAAGACAGTTTCTTCTTACCAGAAGCATAAGCGCTTACATCGTCTTTCCAGAACCAACCAGTATAGCCGCTTGATTCACCGTGCCAACGAGTAAGGACATAACCGTTTCTCTCATCAAGAACCGTATAAATCGGGTCATCGGCATAATATTGCCTACCGCCACCATGACCCTCAGAATCGGCGTAGATTCTTGCATTTCCAGCATTAATCTGACCACCAATAGTGACTTGCTTTTCTTCCTGCTGCGGTTGCTGAGGTTGTTCCTCTTGCTTTGGAGGCTCTGGCTTCGTAACAGGAGTATTATCAGCCGTTGATTTCTTCGCATCATTAATTTCGCTTTGATTTCTTGCACTAATAGCAGCGACCATCGCTAAAATATTTTGGTTTATGGTATTAAGAGAAGTAACAACTGCATTTTTCGTATCGCCATAAGCACCGATAAGCTGTTGTGTATTGCTCGCACCACCAGTAAGAATAGACTCAAGAGGTGGAGTAAGAGTATATCCAACATTATCAGCTGCTTCATGAACAGTAGAGCTAATTGTTCCAGCATTGTTGTTGATTTCTGTAATCATGTCAGCTACCAACGAATCAATGTTGTCAAGGCGCTCATTAAGAATGGTTTCATATTCATTGTAAAGCTCATCAAGAAGCTTCTTTTGATCGGAAACATACTTATCGTATTCCGTTTCCTCAAGATTATCGCGAGCCTCTTTTAGGTCAACCTTGATTTGTTGAATCTTCTTTTTAGACTCTTCAGAATCATCATTTTTATATGCAGACATTTGTTTCTCAAGTTTAGAGATTTCATCTGCTTGTTCTTGAACCTTCTTCTGATAATCATAAAGATCCTTCTGACTATCAAGGGCGTCGTTATACTTGTCGATAAGTTTCTGAAGAGAGTCAAGTTCTTTATTGATTCCCTCTTCAACCATATCTTTAATGGCGTTTTTCTCATCTTCGGCAGCAGAAATACTTTCTTGCTGTAGCTTGAGAAGTTCTTGCCTACGACTAATAAGGTCTTGATTATATGGGTCTTCTGCAATTTGCTTATCAAGCTTGTTCATTTCCTCACGGTATTTATCTGCCTGATACATATAAGTGTCATACTTAATACCATGAAGACCCATTTGAGCCATACCTTCATCGGTAAGTTGCCCATTATCTTCGTAAAGTTTCTTATTATCAAGAAGGTCAATTAGGAACTGGGTTTCGTCGGCTACATTGGTTATTCTTTCTTGAAGAAGGTCAAAAATTTTCCAATCAGTCTCACGCATAGTTTTTTCGTATTCCCACCATGCGGTTTGACACTCGTAGATTGACAATGTAACGTCATCAATAGCCTGGTTCATATCGTTCCAGTCTTCTGAACCTTCTTTTATTGAACCACTATTAACGGCTTCGTCACGCGCAGCAATAAGTTTGGCTCTTTCTTCTCTAAGCCTATTAGCCTGTTGATGTTCATTGTCTTGAAGTTCTTTATAGTAATCATTACTTACGATATACCCGCGAGTTTCATTTACATTTACCTTTTC
>ULNP01017181.1_pt1 | contig 32327 bp, 49 predicted proteins | sample 1951941 | NCBI WGS metagenome assembly ULNP01 (sample SAMEA4835579, study PRJEB28245) | human gut metagenome | biome: gut microbiome; material: fecal sample | place: Denmark | collected 2008
ACAAGATCAAAGCCAGTCTTTCCTGTGTATTCATAAAAATCACCTACTTTTACATCCATTAGTTTCCTCCCAATCTTTTAATGTTACAAACTTGTCAAGGAATTGTCTTTTCTCCCTAACATAATGATGCCCATTCTTCATGCTAACATATAGAACAGCATCAGTCCATTCACCACTATTAATATCCTTCATCTTAACTATACCTTTAACTAGGTATTGGTTTTTAGTTTTAGGATAAACATAAATCTGACTCTTTTGAGATTTATTTGAATAATAAAGTAGCCCTGCCAATATAGCAAGGGCTACACCTATCCCAATTATTAATACATACATTTAGTGAATCCAATATGTTCCTATAGATGCCTCAGCAGGAATAGGAAGTTTACTACAAAACATCTTAGCTGATTCTTCCATATAGAATTTAAGTTTATCAGCTATTTCTGACATAGATTCAGGATACTCTATACATATTTCATCATGTACTAGATTTACTATTTTAACAACAGAGAATAGATTATTAGCTACAATCCACTTGAAGAAGTTAGTTACAGCATACTTTAATACAATAGCACCTGTCAATTATGTTATCCTACAGGCTCTTTATCCTGTAGTTCAGTATCTTCTTTTTTAATACTGTTCAGACTATATCTTAATATATTTTTACAAAATGTTATTAATTCAGTAGAAGTAGCAGAGTTCTTCATAGAGTTTGCTTTCTTAGAGATAATTTGTACATTACCTTTAATATATCCTTTACTATTATCTATTCTATCAATAGATGGAGAATACTCATATTCTCCTTTAGTTCCTACAATAATAGGAACTTCAAGTATAGGACATATCTCTGGGATTACAATATCATCTTCATCAATATTAAACTCTAATCCTTTGAGTTTTGCTCTAGCTCTTGTTCTGTGTAACATTTGCTTTTTATAGTTTCTTAAAAATTCATTCCTTTTAGATTTAAGATACTTGCTTCTTATATCAGGTATCTTGCTCATAGCAATTCTTTTTCTTTCCCACATACTTAAGCTACTCACACATTCACTACAAAACATAGGTATAATTAATAACATTTCAAAATATATTCTCCCTTTTCTTGGCACTTTACCATCCTATTAGGACTCCATGTGCTAGTCGTTACACCTTCTATATATTACTATATAGCTTGGCTCGGTATTTGCATCTCAGCATTCACCGAATTTAAGGAGTTTATTCAGGGCACAAACCTTCATTTCACCCTGAGTAGGACTATTTAATCCAAGTCTACCCCATTTGCTAACTGCCTTAAAGTGTAATGATACTCTTCTTCTCATCCAAGTTTTATGAAACTCATCACCTAATAACTCTTTTTGTTTTCTATAGTTATCCCAAAACTCACTAGTGAATTTAGCTCCTTCTATCAACCAATAGGAGTGATCACTCCAATAGATTTTATGTCCAGTAATAGGATTAATCAATATATAACCATCCTTTTTAACTGCCTTTAGAGCCTTTTCTCCATAAGAAGTTACCCCAGGGAAACCCTTATCATAAGCATTTCCTATTTCATCAGCTTCCTCAATAGATATACCTAAAGAATCAGCTATAGAAGAAGAACCTCCACCAAATTGTTTAGCAAACTCTGGTGCTTTAGCCTTCTTTCTTAGGTCTGGTCTTAACTTCTTAACCATCTTAACCTCAATACCTTCAAGTTCTTTAGGGAAACATGCTTTAGCAACTAGAGAATGCATATCTCCAGAACCATGTAAGAACTCTTCAATCATAGACTTTTCATTGTATATGTCAGCTCCAAGCCTTGATTCTATAGCACTATAATCACAGCTACAGAATAAGTTACCTTTCTCACTAACAAAACAACCTCTAGTTCTATGATCAGCAGGTAGATTCTGAACTTGTGGATAAGCACATTTAAGTTTACTGCTCTTAGTATTTACAGGAAGTCCCTTTAATTTAGCTAAGTCAGTATTTATTTGTTGAGAACCACAAGCCATTCTACCTGAAGATGCACCAAGTTGATTAAACTTAGTGTGTATTCTTCCTGTTTTAGGATTGATAGCATTAATGTATGATTGACCATAAGTAGAACAAACTTTATCAGCTTCTTTATAATCAAGATAAGCTTTAAGAAATGCATCATTTATTCCTTTCTGTTTAGCTATAACCTTTTCAAGTGCTGAATCAGCTTCTTCACCAGTGCTTTTACTTATAACAGAAGTATTGAAACCTAATGTTTTAAGTATAGAAACAACTTGAGTAGAGCTATTCCAATTTACTAAGGATTGAGGTTCAGTATTAAACCCAGAGAATAAATCACCTTGTCTATCTATTTTGATATATTTACTTGATAGCCTAGTCTTTATCTTACATTTATAAGCTTCAAACTTAGCACCACAAGGTTCTTCTATATCAAATTCAGGTGCTCTAACCTCATCTTTAAATGCTTTCCTTTCATCACTTAGTTCATCTTCATCCTTATCAGATAATGAAATATAAGCTATAAAACTATCCTTTCCAAGTGCTGAACTTACAATGAAACTATCTAATGATTTATTAAAGACTCTCTTAATAGTCTCATCATAGACCATCTTTGTTTTCCACTTACTTTCATCAAGTTTTATACCACACCATTCAAGATAAGCTATAACAGGAACAAAGTCACACTCTAACTTAGCACCATTAACACACTCTCTTCTTCTCAACTCTTCTAGTTGCTTTGCCATTATATCACCAAGATACATGACATCACCAGCTGCATATTTGATAACAGCAGTATCTATACCTCTCCAAATGATCTCACCTCTGACAGTCTTATCTATATCTATATTAAGATACCTATATGCAATTGCTTTTAAACCTACTCCAGAATAATTATAAATAAATTCAGCAACATCAGGAACTTCTTCATATAGTAATACCTTCTTTGTTTCAGGATTTAATTTATCATATCCTTCATAGTTATATACAAAGTCACAATACTTATTCATAAGATCAGTATTCATTCCTACTAGGAAGAATGGATAACCAAGATATAGTAATTGTTCAACAATCATAGTATCATAACATTCAGTTACAATAATACCATAATTAAACAAGAACTGCAAGTCAAACTTTAAATTTTGACCTATCATAAAATGACTTTGTATATAATCTTTGTATATCAAGGGGTCTATAGTAGTAACATCTACTACTATTTGATTTTCCCCCTTAATATCACCAAATTGCATAAGTAAGACTGTATTTATATGAGCATCTCTGCCAGAGGTTTCAGTATCAAATTGAAACATTTCCCAAGTATTTAACATACTTAGGGAATCTTCAATACTCATCATTGTATATTCTACCTCATCAAACAGCTCAGATTGTCTACTTACAAAATATATCATGCTACTGAAAAGTTATGCTGTAACCATATCCATTAGTGTAGTTGATAGACTTAACAATAGCATCAGCTTCATTAAGTCTTTCACCTACAGCAATAATTGAACTTCCAGATGGTTGTATGTACATCTTACCATTGGGTAAATACCCAGCAGTAATAACAGGATAACTAACTTTTAAAGTATAAGTTTTAGATTCACTGCCATCAGGCTTCTTTAACTTCTTTAAATAGTTAGTATCATCTCCTCTTGATTTAAGTTTAATTACATCTTCCATCATACTACTGAATATGCAGCTAGTTCCTCGAAATCTATTATATATCTATACTTTTGGAAGAAAGAACTACCAAGTACTCCATGCAGATTAACACCAAAGTCACTCTTAAGATTAGAGAATGCAGCATCTAAGTCCTTAACATAGAACTCTTCACTATATGTCTTATCTCTGTAAGTAATATCAATAGATGTTATATCTACTTCTTCCTTATTACCATCAGAACCATAGATGGTGTTCCTTACTCCAGTAGGACTATGTTTAATATCATTAGTTACTGATTTGTTGATTATAGAATCACTGGCACCTGTGTCCAATAAGAAGTTTAACTTCTTTTCTCCACATTTGAAAGTTACAATAGGAATGTCAGTTAAATCCAGAGTTTCTCTGAATGACATTCTATATGCCTGTGCTCTCTTTTCTTTCTTTCTATAGACATCAACAATCTTAGCAAAGAAAGTAGCTAAAATTACAAGTCCTATTACAAATAATATATTCATTACCATATTTTCATCTTTATTTCTGAGTTATTATTTAACACCAGTAGTTCCAAACCCATCTCTGTTATCACCTTCAAGCTTGTCTACATTAACAAGCTTAATCTTGTTACTAAACAACCATCTAAGCTTCTGCCATATAGTTGCTTTTTGACTCAGTTGAACTCTGAATTGACAGATTCTATCACCTTTATTAATAGTTGTAGCTTGGAAGGCAATAGCTGGGAATCTCCATTCATCATCATTACCACAATATGAATTATCAATAACTCCCTCACTATTAGCACACATTATTCCTAACTTTGGAGTACTACTTCTTGGTAATACTACTGCTTCAAAACCTTTAGGCAATTGCATAGCAACACCTAGCTTAATTAATTTGAAGTCAAAGGTGACATCTCTATGACTTACTATCTCACCATCAATAGTTTCTCTCTTTCTAACACCAGCTTGTGGTGCTTTAAAGCTAACTGTTTCTGCTGCTCTTAAATCAAACCAATCACCAGAATCATGAATATAAGGGTTACACCCTTCTGTTATAAGTCTATACTTAATTTTCATCTTTTTTCTTTATAAAGTTTCCAAATATAACCACCAGCAGTTTTACATCTACCTTTGACACAAGATGAAATGTTACCATTTCTTACACCAGTAGCTCTTTCTGCATCCATTAGACTGTTATATATAGCTATAGATACATTATTAAGAGAGAACTGTTCAACTTTATGTTTCTCTTTATTATGAGAGTTACTAAGAAGATATTTTCTCCATTTAGGAAATTTCTTTCCTATTTGTAATTCACTTATCTTTTTCCTTGTGTCATCAGTTTGAATTCTTCTGTGATGTTTACTTATTAATAATTTACTCTCTTCAGAATGAGTAAAAGACACACCTAATCTACCATCACCACCATCAGTTATATTATAGGATTTACCTTGCTCCTTATAGAATTTAATTAAATCCTTCTCCATGTTCTTAGCTGTCATTTCACCTAAGTTTGAAGCTATAATACTATTCCTCCATCTTAAGTTAACATCTCTGTTAGTAATTCCAACATATACCTTTCCTGATGGAGAGATGTGCTCATAGACTACCCATTTACTCATAACTTTATCTGTTAGTAGTTAACTATAAATCCAATCACCTTTCTCTATAATGAAAGGCAAACATCCTGCTGTTATTCCTTTTACTTTAATTTTCATAATGTTTTCAATAAATCTTCTTTAGTTTTAAATACATACTTTTCCTCAAACCTAATCATACCATCAATGGATGATATATCACTTGAATAGTAAATATGTTCACCTTGATACACATCAATAGAGTAATGCACTCCCATGATTTTTATGGGAACTGCCCTGTTATTGTACATAACAAAGGCAGCATCTCCCATACTATATTTAGTTTCAATCTTCATTCCAGAATCTATTTGTTATATCAAATAATCTACTATCTATTACCTTATACAGTCTTTGATTGGTAGTCCTACTGTTAAGTGGACCAAACTCCTCCTTATAAGGTCCAAGTTTAATGTAGTCAAACCACCTTAATTGCCTTGCTACTATATCACTAATCTCTTGCCTACCACTATACCATGCAACCTTTAAGTTTGTATGAGTTTTTACCCAACTTGCCAAAGCTACTATATGTATAGTGTCCCTATCACCACCCATGAAAGACACACAAGATATTCCCTTGTTATCTTCCAAAAGTTTGCTGAGGACTGTCTTATTCAGTGGATTACCAATATCCTCTGCCAAGTAAGAGCTATGACAGCTCTTACAATGACATGGACAATTACTTATATTTATGGCTAAGGTGATTTCATCAGGAACTTCCTGCATTACTACTTTAGTATCTACATATTTCATTTATACACTCTTTTAGTTGCATCCCATTGTCTACCTTCATCATACTTACTTACTGGTCTCAAGAATCCTACAACTCTTGTCCAAGTCTCCATAGGAGCACCACACTTAGGACATTTATCCATAGCATGTTTAGTAATATAATGACACTCTTCATTAGTACACTCACTATTAGGAATGTTATAAGTGAAATAAGAAGTTCCCTTCTCTGCTGCAAAGTCCATTAACTTGAGATACTGTTCTTTGCTTAGATGTTCTTCAAGATTACAATGAAGACCTACACCACCATCAAGAAGTTCTGTAAACTCCTTTCCATGCAGTTTAAATCTATCAAGAATACTTGTGTTATCATCCCAAGCATTATAGAAGTAACTGTTATAAATCTTGGTATCTGAGGGCGTCCAATATCCATCCTCAGTATCCCAGTTATAGTTCTTGGAGCTTAAACCCTCTGCTGGAACTAGTTCAGTATTAAACTTAAACTTCTTACTGTTATGTAGTTTATTCTGCTCACTAATAGTACCAGTAATTAATCTACAAAACTGCTTATAATCTTCATTGTAGGATACTTCCATACCTAAGAATCTTGCAGCTTCATTGATACCATTGATACCAATAGTACAGAATAAGTCTCTCATACCAATATAACCAGCAGTAGAAGCGTTAAACATGCCTCTTTCTTCCCATTCATAAAGAATAGTTTTATAGGCAATATGGTACTTATAGACTCTTTCAAGTATATCTGTTAGTTCAACTCTAATACAGTCTTCCCACTTTTCCTTACCAAATCTATTCTTTATTATTGAATACTTCTTGGCACAGTCTTGTACAATTCTATTGATATTCAGAGTAATAACATTACAACTTCCAGTTTTAACACCTGTAAGACCATTAGTGAAACTGAATACATTCTCCTCAATCTCATTCCTTAGTCTACAGCAAGAAGCAAGACCATTAGGATTATCACTGATATAGACAAAGAATGAATGACCTTCACTATGCATCTCTGCTGTGAAGTTCTTGTAATCTTCATCAAGATAATTACCTTCTTTATCAGTTAATAATGCCATAGTTTCCACAGGGAAAGTTAGCATAGCTTTGGTTCTCTCCTTATTAAACCACTTCATAAACTTCTTCTGTAGATAAGATACTCTCTCCCATGAAGGTTGTGTTCCATCAGGAAAATAGAAGTCTTTAAATAAAGCCTCCCAGTAATACTTATCATAGTAGCTTATATTAGTAAAAGGAGATTGCCAACCTCTATTCTGTGCAGGTTGATTAATGTAGTAAACTATAGTCTGGAAAGCATCTTCAATCTTCTGTCCTATAGTCTTTCTACTCTTAACAAACTCAGAATCAGCATAGATATCCTCTCTTAATGGATAATGCTCACCATAGTCTTTTACACAGAAATAATCAAAGTAGTTAAAGAACTCTCCAAAAGCTACAGCACCTTTACATTGAGCTGACAGTAAGAACACTAAGTTATTAAACTGCCCACAGAAGCTTGATAAGTGACTAGCTATCTTAGGAGTTATACCATCCATATCTTTAATACCACTTGAAACTAATGGATACAATGATACTGCCTCACAATAGTTCTTAGGAACTGCTGAACTGGCTTCATCATGTATATAAATAATATGATGGTTAATATCATCCTCATATTGCTTAGCTACTTCAGGAAACAAGATATTCAACTTATTCTTCATCCTAGTTCTTTGAATAATTCTATTCTTAGTCTTAGGAACTTCAGACTCTAGAGTAACAACATTCTTCATAGATACATTAGCATTAGCATCTGTCTCTGATGAAGAGGCTGCATTCTCATTAGACTTACTATATTTTTCCATATAGTTAAGTCTATCATTGATTTCTCTTGCTTCTCTATGCTTCTCTCTGTATAGAATATAAGATTTAGCTGCTTTATAATTACCAGTCTTCATAAGGAATGTTTCAACTTTATCTTGAATTTCCTCTACACCAATAACATCTGACTCTTCTACAAGTTGCATAAGAGCTGCTGGTACATAGTCAGGTGTTACCTGATTTACAGATTCAAACGATTTATTAACAGCTGAAATAACCTTTTCTATACTAAACTCCTCTTTGGTTCCATCTCTTTTAATTACTATCATGCTGGTTGTAAATTATCTATTTTCATAATACCATTTCTTTCTTTAGCCTCTTTAGTATATTTACTTGAAGGTTCATTTAGATAATAGTCTAATTCCTCTAAGAGCTTCCTCCAATTTCTATAGATATTACCTTCATTATCCTTTAAGTCAACTTCACTAAAGTTACCATAGTACCTCCATACAAGTGGAGCTAATGTACATCTGTTAATGACTATAAAGCTATAATGAGCTATCTTGAAGTCCTTGAAGTACTCATCTTCACTAATAACTTGTTGAAGTATATATGTATAAAGCTGAGCTTGTATCATATATCTCCATGTAACAAATGATTGCTCAAAGTCTTCTTCTGCATGACCACTAGTCTTTAAGTCTATAGGATATATAACCTTCTCTTCATGGTCAACTATTATTTCCAGTTTGTTATCCTAACAGTTCTTTATCTGTTAGTTCTACAGTTTCGTATTATATCTGTAGCTCGGACTATATCATCACTAATATTTCTATTAGGCAGGGCACTCGTGTTAGCTTCATCACTGTTCTAGTGGTATGCTATTAGTCTCTGAACCTTCTATTTATCCCTAAATAGCTTGGCTGCTGATTACCAACTAAGGCTTCCCAGCAATTCACCCTGTTTTAATTCGACAATAAATATTTATTATACTTTCTTTTTAAATACAAATTAGAGTCTTTATATAACCAATTTAATATTATATGAACTTGCCTTCCTCCATATCTTAGATGCCAAACTTCATGATTCCTTTCTTTAGAAATTCCACCATTGGTAATAGAAATTACTTTTAATTTTTCCTGCAATTGTTGTAAAAACTCTAAACTACCACTGGTAAAGTTTAAACAGTTGTGGTTTCTATTAATATTAAGTATAAGGCTACCATCTCCATCATAAAATCCTCTTATGAAATGCCTGATTAAAGATTTTTCTAAGTTAGGAAATCTGATAGATTTAGTTTTATTTATATAACATCCGTGATTAATCAAGTCATTGCACATGCTTTGTCTACATATTGTCAGCATATACTGACCATTTACAATTTTGACATTTACTTCTGTATTAAGATGTTTCTTAAACTCTTGAATGATATCTTCGTCTTTAAGTTTAAGATAAAATGTATTTTTAGATACACTACCATCTGCATACATAAGTCCTAAGAAGTATGCCTTACTTTCAGTATTGATTTCTTTAAAATAAGACTCATCTACATAGATTTTTTCCCTAGTAGATTCTCTTCTCCTAGTATAATCCCTACTGATAACAACTCCTGCTTTCTTTAATCTTCTGCAAACATTAGCTGTACAACAATTTAATTTTTCTGCTACAATACCTACATTATTATAAGTATCATACAACTTAATAATTTCCTCTAATTTAATATTCTTCTTTTGCATAATCAACTATTAATTAAGTTATCATGCAACAAAGATGAGTATAATTTTTAATATTTCCAAACGTTTATCGAACATACATCTGACAGATATTCCATTGTATTTAGCCTTAAACTTTAACTGGAATACCTTCTCAAATCTAGTATCAAATGGATTAACATAGAAGAAGTACTTAGTGTAAGGGTTATTCTTCAATTCATTAACACAAGCAACAGTATCATTATAATCTTTCTGAGATAGTATCTCTTTATCTGCTGATATAGCTAACAATTTGTAGTAATCATTACACTTACTTTTTATAGTTCTTAGTTTAGCTTCTGCACCCCAAGTTGGTTGATAACTAATAGTATGAGCTATTATATCATCATCAGGTATTAAATCAATACTTCTATATTGACTACCATAACTTTCAAACAAGTCTCTAGCTATTCCTATAAGTGCTTCTGATAATGAAGGAAACTCGCATACAGTAAATCTCTCTTTAAAAGCATCAATTCCATCAGTTAACATAGTATCAACTGCTGAACCAAATCTTAATGCAGGACTTTCTACTTTATCAAAGAGACTACCTAATTTTCTGAATCCTTCTCTATTATACTTACTTAAGGTAGAATAGCTAAAGGCTGGGTCTGCTCTATAGGTAGGTTCATCTACTTTCCATGAAATGTCAACAATACTCTTCCTCATAATCATTAAACTCATCATCTTGTTCAGACAGTTGTAGCTGGTCTACATAATCATCTACTTCTGTCTTTAGTTTTTCCATTTCATCCACATCTAAACTAAGATACTCTTCCTTAGGATTGTTACTACTAATGTTTCTTTTAGTCTTAACAATAGCTGAATCAACTAACTCTTGCAGTGACTCAAAATCTCTTGAATCAATGAAAGTATGAGCTAATGCAATATCACCTTTTGGCAGGTACTGAGTTAATCTTTTTATTCTCTCCACTGGTTCCATAACCTTTAATTATTTCTATAGCCTCTAGAAGCTGTTTCTTAGTAAAGATTTCAAAATACATAGACTTTTGTCCAGTCTCTCTATATAAATCTTCAAGATAAGCTCTGAATAACTTCTTTTTTATATAGAATACATCATTCTCCATACCTTTAGCCTCTATAACAATAACTACATTATTATATAGAAACACAAAGTCAGGAGTATGTTTTATATCTATTATCTTTTTAAGATTTAATTTAAGAAGTTTAGTCTTCTTATCTTTATCATAGAAAGGCACTGTAGGTCTAAAACCTCTCCATAAGGTGTAAGTAGTTGGTTCATAGAAAGGGTTAAATCCTGATTCTTTAAGAGTCTTGTAAATCATCACTTCAAGTTCTGACTTGAATTTAATTCCATCAAACTCTCTCCTAGAGGCATTAAGTATCTTCTTATTTTCTCCCACCTTTACTAAATGCTACTAACATAAAGTCTTTCAGTACTTTCTTCGCAGTAACAGCATCTCGAATAGTTCTAAATGCAGCAAAGTTTCTGAAATTCTTTATCTTGTGAATATCTTTAACCTCTACAATCTCACCTTTAGCCATGTCAATAGTATAGATTTTCTCACTATTCTCAATATGGTCTGGATATTGTCTGTCAAGAATTATAGCTACTTCTCTCAATAAGATTGACAATACTGCACCTTCATTAATGTAAGCAAGGTTATCAAGGTATTTAAACACATTATCAACCTTCCACTTCAGTCTTTTTGCAATAGACATGATGATAGTCTCAAAAGTAATATCATCTACTGAAGGAGAAACAGGTTTCTCATAACTAACAGTCTCTTCTTTAACTTCCTTAATAAAACCTTCTGAGAGAAGCTTAGTTATAGCACGTTCATTGATGCAATCAAAGAAGAATATATCTCCAGACTTGCATACTATTGCTCCACCAAATTTATCACCTTCACATACAGAATCACCTGTACCTACAAATACATACTTTTTCTTCATAATACTTATTATTTAATTAATACTCTTGGAACCATACTATTGGTTCACCATACTTATCTTTAGTTAATTTACTAATAGTTTCAAAGACTGTAGAAGGCATTCTACTACCTATTCTAGCATAATAAGCTGGATGCTTTTCTTCCAGAATGATATTAGATTTACTATTAATATAAGGTACAAATGTCCTAGCTTGTTCACCAAACAGAACATAAATAATACCTGTATTCCACTCTGATAAATTCTTTAATAACTTAGTCATAAATGGTCTCCATAACATAGTGTGGCTACCTGCTTTATTCATTTCTACAGTTAATGCAGAGTTTATCATAAGAATTCCTTGATTAGCCCAACTCTCTAAAGTCTGGTCAAAGATAATACTATTATGTGGAATTTCAAAATCAACAGCTGCCTCCTCAACAATCTTTAGTGAGGGAGATAAGTCCTCTTCACTTACCTCCTTCTTATTACCAAACAAAATACCTGTTGCTACATCTTTCTGAGGATAAGGGTCCTGCCCTATCATAACTACCTTCAAGTTATTATATGAACATAATGTGAATGCTTTAAACACATCAGGTATATTAGGACATATAGGCTTCCTTATATTGCTTATAGTCTTAGTAACCTTATTTAATTCATTAACATCTATAACCCTAATCCAATCACCAAAGTATTCACCTAGTGTCATACCAACTTAATTTGATCTGCAACTTCAGAAGCTCTAGCACTCAACATGTCATTTATATCCTCATCAGTATAATCACTACTAAATGTAGGAGTTCTTACAAACCTACTAATATCATCAATAATGACTGTAGTTCTTATAGAATTACCAGCATCAAAACATCTTATATTTTGACTATATGGTTTTATAAACTCTGATGATAACATAAAAGGCATTATTTTATTCATAATTGCTTTACACACTACATCACTTTCACTTCTAACAACATCAGAATGAATATACAGTCTGACCTCATCATAAGTAAAACCTTTTACAGTACCAAAAAATGAATCACCTGGTTGATCATGAAGTAAATACCTACCAACAAGAGTACAAAGCATAAGAAGTTTTCCATCATTATCAAATATACAGCCTCTACTTCCAATATAAGTTGTGTCTTTGATAGTGACTCTGGACAACCCTAATTCTGGTGATTCAGCAAATACCTTTGATATAAAGCTATCAGCAGTTCTTACAGCAGGATTGTATTCTCTAATATAAATTGGAAATACTACTTCTTTCTTTATATGAGTTATTACATTATATACAATACTACTACTAATAACCTCTTCAACATGTCCTCTCATAACTACAGGAACTATTATCTCAGGGCCAGTTATATCAGCTATAAAGAACTTTGAAAAGACATTATTTCTTTCCCAGTTTATATTTGGACTATAGCCTATAGAACTATACTGATGGTGGCTATATGCAGAACTTAGAAAGTTTATAGCATCTTTTAATCTTGAACCTACTCTTGCCATAATTACATCTCTACTTTAAAATACATAGTACTTGCATCATAGGTAGTTAAGAAAGGAACATCTCTTGGAAATACTGGATCACATTCATTAGCTACAAAGTTCACAAATAAATTAACCATTACAGAACCAATCATATTAGCCATGAATGTAGTTTGTTTATAACTACATAAAGTCTCTTCAGCTTCAGAGTCATCAAACAGCCATTCTTCCTCATAGATTCCCATTGCTCTTTCATCATCACCTTTAATTGCAAACACTTGAAATTCTTCTGCTGCAAGTCTCCCATCAATGAATAAGCATTTATCTTTATCATTTGAATACCTAACATGAGTTTTCCATACTCTATAGAACGTCTTTCTAGCTTCCATGTTATCAAACCCACATATCATTATATCCCTAGCTGGAGTTTCATCAGTAATTCTCTCTCTTAAAGAATTTGCATTATAGAAGTTTGAAAACCTCTTCATTGTGTTATATATGGCATTGACCTTATATTCTCCTATATTCTCCATGCAATATAATTGACCAGACATATTAGCTGTTTCCACTTTATCATCATCATACATAACGATTTTAAATGGATGCATTCTTGATAATAAGAAGGCAACATAACTACCAATGCCTCCTAATCCAGCTAACAATATAATCTTTGTTCTAATCTTGTCATACCATGAGGCACCACTAAATCTACTAGTAACATCTTCTACTAGAAGAGTAGGAGAGTTAACAGGGATTTCACTATTCTGAGATTCAAGAGCAGCTGCTAGCAATTCTTCTTCCATTGGAGTCAATTCTACATGAGATTCTTCAACTAAAATGGGAACATCCTCAGCAAAGACTTGGTTAACTTCCTCTTCTACAGATTCACTAGTCTGCTCCTCAGATACATTAGCTATTCTAATAATATCACTAAGCACCTCTGCTGCTTGAGATTCAGGGGTTTGATTATAAAATCTATCCATTTCAAGTGTAGAACTTGTTCCTGCTTCTATAAGTTGTTCATTATTATCCATATCCATAATTAAATAATATACCTTTCAATCATTTCAATAAACTGATTGATGTATTTTCCTCTATTAGTTAACTTATTAAGTTTCTCAACTAAATCATAAGCAACTAATGCAGCTAATACATCATCTTCATACTGCTCAAGAGCTGGGTCTTCAGCATAATAAACCAAGAATTCAACATAACCTTCTGCCCAAGCATGAAATAGTGAATCATCTTCAAATCTTTGAGCATATGATTCTTCTCCTATTTTAGCTAACTCTTCAAGTGTTTCATTCTCATACACTCCATAAGAAATATCTCCAGTTACTAACTGTCTTGCAATTTCTTCAATGATAGTAGGATCAACTTTTACTTCACCATATGGAGGTATTACTTCTTCTTGAGTTTCCTGTTCAAATGGAAGTTCTTCCTGTACTGGTGGAGTAACCACTGAAGGAACATAAGGCTTATTCTCAGGAATAACATTGCCTCTTCCTACATTAGTTTGATAGTTAAAGGCTGTGTTCTTAGGAGTGCTAGGCTTAGCATCCTCCCATTGTTTAGTAGTATTATTATATACTCTAGGAGTGTAACTATTATATCCACTACCACCTTGCCAACTACTTCCATAAACAGGAATAGCTTTCTTTTTAGCTTCTTCTTTTTGCTTTTGAACTTCAAGAATTCTATCAGCAAGCTCTTTAAAGGGATTAGCAATCACAGGTCTTTCTACATCAAGCATGAAGTATTCAAGCTTCTTTCTAGTAAAAGAATAACTAACAGGTTGTCCAATTGATTCTTTACCATTATATGTAGGATACTTAACATAACCAGTTGCTGTCATTTCTTCAGAAACTACTCTTGTAATGGCTGCTTTGTAAGTACCTTTAGTATCAATAATCAAAGATACAAAGTGGATTCTATCACTGCCCTCTTCTCTAAGAGTGGCTAAATCTGTTCCACTAAAGAATGCACCCATTGTATGATGTGAATGCATTAATCCTTGATATACATCTTCTCCTAATAGTTCAGGATGGTCTACCATATATCCTATTACATCAGGAGATTGATTGAATTCAGTATAACCACTTACACCTATATCCTGTAACAGGAAATCAAAGGCAGTGATTACTAAATCTTCAGTTTCAAAACTACCAGATACAGTATAAAATAAAGTACCTGAATATTCTATTGATGGGAACTTGTCTAAGAAATATCTTATCTTTTGTTCAAGTTCTGGAGTGACTATCAACTTATATGAAGTAGACTTTCTTGTCAGTTCCAGTAGTTTGGGTTTCGTTTCTATACTCATAATTAACTATTTCTAAAATACATTTATAAAAATGTTCTACAATCACTGGAGCTAGGAATGTAGACATATTATCATCATTCGTATCTGTATTACCTTCTCTTATTTTAAATAAAACAGGCTCACCTTTAAATATGCAAACTTGCCTACCTACATACTGAAAGTAATTATCAGCTGCACTATATCTGCTGGTATATATCTTATTGTTATTTAAAACACCTCTATGCAATAGACCTTCTAAAAGTAATTCTCTATAGGAAGCAGTTACTTCTCCCTCTTTATACCTTATATTGTACCATTCAATAAACTCATTACTTATAAATATAGTCCATTGAATATAGGACATACCTATACCATAACCATTAAGAAAGTCAAATTTTAATTTCTTCTTTCTCAATAACCACATCATAAAGTCTTTATATAGATCAGTGTTAAGAGAGCTGTAGCTTCTAAGTTGATTATCTCTATACATAGGCCATGTAACAGGTTGCACTCTCATACTACTACCACCAAGTTCTTCAAGTTTATGATAAGGTCCTCCTGCCAAGGATTCAACTTGAACATATTTGCTTAATTCAAGACAGAATAATTCCCATCTTAATTCATCAAATTCAATGCCACCATCATTTAATGTTGCAATAGTACCTCTAATAGGTCCTGAACCTAAACATGGGCTTTGAAATTCTGTTAGTCTGCTAAAGGGAATAGAACTAATATGACTATGCATATAACCATTTCTTAATTGAAATAAATCATACTCAGACCTATTCAATCTAAAATCACCACGCATAGTACCTGAATAAGTAATTGTAACTTTAGCATAGAGTTCCCATATATCTATATACTTATCATTCTCATTGGTTATTCTCACCTCAGGGAACCTAACAAGTATATTTATTCTAGAAAATGACGAATATCCTATTGTATTATCAACCATAATGAGCTCTTCTGAATGCAACATTTTTGCATTACTGATATAGTCATCTAATGATGGGTAATTCTGCATATCTACAAACTCTTCACCAAAGAAGCCCTTGAATATACCATAAATGATATTAGGCTTCTCCATGAAGGAGTTATATAAATTTGTTAATCTTTCTTCTACACTCATTGTATCACTAAAAAAAGAAGAGGCTGATGATTACTCACCAACCTCTGTATTGTTATTTATTTAGCCCAACCACCAAACAAATCATTAATTTCACTGTTTGAAAGTTTTTCTTCTTTCACAGCTTTAGTTTCAGTTGGTTGTTCCTGTTCCTCAGACACTACATCTGTATCAAGTTTCTCAAGAAGATCACTATAATTATCATAGAGATCATCTTCTTCATCAAGTCTTTCAATAAGCTCACGAAGAACTTCTCTTGCTACTTTATCTACACATTCTGTGCAAGGTGCAACACCAGTAATAGGTTCACCTTTAATCACTTCTTTGATAGTGATATCAGGGTTCTCACCTACTGCTACTTCTTCCACCTTCTTTGTCTTAGGTGCTTCTGTGGCTACTTGAGATGCAGGCTTAGATTGTTCTGCAAGAAATGCCAACAAATCAGGAGTTTTACACTGAGTTGCATTCTTACCAAACTTTGCAGTTACTGCTGCACCCAAACCTTTAGCTTTGATTTCCTCAAGAGCATTCTTTCTTTCAGGACTCAAAGCACCTGACTTAATCTTCTTATTAGCTGTAGTCAGCATGAACACCAAGTCATTAGTAGTAGTTGCAGGATTAGTTCCCTTTGCAGGCACAGGCACATTTACAGGGAGAACTGAAGCATCATCTTTCAACTCTGTTCTGGTTCTACCTTCATAGAATGTCATACCATCATAGATAATACCTGCTCTTCTCATGTCTGCTTTCAATGCACCAAGAGTTTCTGCTTCTGACATAATGCTTTTCTGATTTGAGCTGTTGCTCAGGACAAATAAAATTTTTCTAGCTTCCATAATGTTTTCTTTTTTTAATTAATTAAAATGGGATATTACTTTTTATTTCTTCTCCATTTATAAGGCTGAAGATTACCTGTTTGAATAGAAATCCACCAGCCATTCTTCTTCTACCTTTCAGACATGCACAAATATTACTATTACTAATACCAAGTTTTGCTTGAGCATCATAAGTACTATCAAACTCCTCTATAAGAGTCCCATCAGTATTTAACTGTTGAATAGGTTTACAATGCTTAGCTGCTATCCTATCAAGCCTTGTTCCCCAACTATTATTATATTGTTGAGAACACCACTCAAGATTGGTAACAATGTTATGGGTTTTGACTTCATTTATATGATTGACCTGAGGCAAGTTGTTGGGATTTGGTATAAATGCTTGAGCTACAAGTCTATGGACCTTTGCAGTTTTTCCCTCTCCACCTTTATATAGGTTTACTATAGGATAACCATTAAAGTCTTCTCTTTGCTTTATGTATTCAACCCTTCTTACTCTTCCTAAGTTACTTACTTCGTAGTTCTCAAAACCCTCTATTGTTTTCCATTCTTCAATAAATTCATCACTGTGTTGCATAAATACTCCTTTCCATAATAATAATACATGTCTGAAACATCCTTTCCTTGTTCTGTTTTAGGTAGAATAAGATTGATAAATCCAGTCTGCTCAGCAAGTTTTTTGCCATCTATGAGACCAGCTTCATCATTATCCAGAAGTATATAAATCTCTTTATATCTTCTTTTAAGTTCACTAATTGCAGTATCACTCATTGTATAACCTTCTCCTTGTATAGCTATTGCTGGTATTCCAGTATTAGCCCACAAACATAAGGCATCTTTCATTGAAGCACAAATAACTAACTTTTCACCAAACTCAGGTATTTTAGTCCAAAGACTAATGACAGACCTATCATGCTTATTGCTCCACTTGAAGGTAGTACTGAATGGCTGGTATATCTTAAGAGTAACATTACCTTCTTTCCTTTCAACATAAGCATAAGCATATTTATCAGCAACAAAGGTAAATCTATTAGAACCTTTAATGACTATTTTATGTGATATAGGATATATATCAGCATACTTTAACCATTCAAGAGATATTCCAAATGATTCCCAATACTCAATATCATGTTGTTTCCAACATCTAATTCTGCATTGTAAATCAGTCTCTTCATTGTAGTTACTGATTAATTTAGGCTTCTTCATTTTACCTGATTCATGAGTAGTAGTGGCTATATTGGGTAAGTCTTCCCAGACTCTTTTTAAAACTTCTCTGTAACTCACCCCCCAATACTCACCTAACATATCCCAAAGACCTCCTGAAGTCTTTCTAGCTAAGTCTTTCCAGTATATCTTGTTTCCATCTAATGTATAAATGCCAAAGGATGGATCATTATCTACTCTCAAAGGACTAGATATAACACATGGGATTTCACTAATACCGAAATAATGATATAATATATCAGACTCACTGACTTTACTCAATAAATCTTCAAGAGTTATGTTAAAAGTGCCACTACTAAATGCCATAAGTTAGTTTAGTTAAATGTTATTTATTTGCTGCCCAAGCCCAAGGAGTAGCTGATTCAGGTGTGTCTGTACTTGTAGTACTTGGTGCTTCATTGAAGTTAGTTGATTCAACTACATATTCATGCAAAGGTTCTACACTGAATTCAGTGTTACTGTAACCACCTGCATTTATTCTGCTTTGAATCTCTTTATCAAGAGAACTGTAGTCAGTAACAGAATTCTTCAAGAACTTCTGAGTAAATACAGCTTGATACTGTTTGTTATCATCAGTTGTTCTTACACCAAAGCAAGCCTTCACTACATTCTTAGGTTGAAGCTTCAAGATAGATTCCAGTTCACTGTAATCACCTTTGAAATAGTTGTCAATGTTATCAAGTCTGGCAAGTGCATCATCAAGATTAGCCAAAGTCTTAACAACCTTATCACCAGTATTCTTATCTATATAAGAATAAGATGGATTAGGAATGTTAAGATATGCCTTGATGAAGTTAGTCAATTCTTCTTCACCAATATAGGCAGGTCTATAATCTTTGTCAAGATTTGCAGGACCACTTGCATATTGAGGAATTGCATGAATTTTAGCCTCTTCAATTGTAGGCCATGCAGTCTGACCATACTTGTCAATTACTTGAACCTTGGTAGCATCTCTGTTATACCTGATTGCTTTCTTAATGAAGAAAGTAATTGATTTTCTCATCTCGATGCCATTGCATTTTGCAGGATCAGATACTACAAGGAAGTCAATTCTTACCTGAGGAACTTTAACCTTGTTACCATTAGGTCCTACTTCAGCTTCACTGATATAGGTTGGTTCCTCTTCTACATCAAAGTTGTAGAAATCACTCAGTAATGCCTTGTTAGGATTTACTGCTGCAACAAATACAGGTGCAACACCTATATAGAGCTTTCTTACATGTTCTTTAGACTCTGAACCACTGGCAAATGCCATCATTACTTTTGCACTATTCTTCTTCATATTATTCAAATGTTTTTTATGCTTCAAAAGGTAGGGGATTTGACTCATCTAACTTCAATCCAAAAGGATTGATAGGAGCTTCTTCAGCTCTCAGTACATTGTCTTGTGCCTGCAAATCTGATACAGATACTCCACACACTGTTTCCTCTACAGGAGCTTCAGAAGGACTCTCTACAGATTGACTCATAGCAAGTTCCATTTCACCATTGAGTACTTGTTCTGATGTAAATCCACCAGTTACTTCAATGATTGGCTGCTCAAACAAATCAATACTTCTGTTTACAGATTCAAGTTCTGCATCAATTTTAGCCTTTTGTGCTTCTAACTTAGCCTTCTTAGCTCTGAATGTTTTCACATTAGCCGCAGTTCTTTTAACTGTTGCTAATTCTGTTCTACTTAATTCTTTCATGTTTCTTTTAATTAATATATTAATAAAATTGGGTTATTTCCTCTATTAATGGAATTCTGTGATGCATATAAGGTATTAATAGTATGCTCTTTCTTTAACATTTCTAGTGTATCAAGAAATATTTCATTTAGTAACACTCTATTTATACTAATGATCTGAACAAATTGAATGGATAGTTGAGGAGATTTACCATGCTCAACACAATAGTTAAGTATAACATCTTTCTTCGTAATATCATTATAAAAGCCAGGACTATTCTGCATATCCCTTAATAACTTAACTACTTGTTCTCTATCCATTATTCTCTGTTATAATGCTTATTAATCAACTTCTTTACATACCCTAAATCATTAGGAATATATAATGGACATTCATCCAATGCACCAATAGAATCCTTTGCAGGATATTCACCATCAAAGTCAATCACAAACTGTTTAATTGCTTTCTTGTTTTGATCATCCCAACCTGCCTTACCATAAAGAATAATATCAAACTTACCTTCTGGTGTAATGTAACCATCCACCATATTACCAGTAGTCTTGAACTTGTAAGAAATGGAATCACCATTCTTATCTTTATACTCTTCATAATGAGCCATAGCAAACAAGTCTTTCTCTCTGGTTGGAATAGCTTCAAATGCATTAAAGATAAGTCCCATACCATAACCAATTTGTTTCGGTGTCAATTTGTTATCCTAAGGGCTTTTTATCCCCTAGTTCTATAGCTTCTTGCATAGTTGCTATAGTTCAGCATACATTTTCATCCTTATATAAATAAGGAGTTGGATACTCTTGGATACGTTATATTCTGTATTAAATACAGGTTCAGTATCTATGCGTTACACTGTGCAGTCCTTTTATCTACTGCATTTAGCACGGTATTAAGTGCTTTATCCCTTTTTCTTTTTAAGAACACTGTAGCATCTTTATAAAGATAATTAAATATAGGTTTTCTGACTTTCATACTGTAACTGAAATGAAGACTCCAATAAGGAGTTAGTTTCCTATTTTCCTTATAAATCACCCATTTCAATTCAGGTACAACTTCTAAAAATCTATCTTTAATCTGTTCTGCAAATTTAGGTGAATTACAAATCATACTAAAATGTCTGTCACCTATAGACCCATCTCCATCTATAAAACCTCTTATGAAATCTCTTTCATATATCTGAGGTATGTTAGGAAATTCAAAATTAGCATCATAAGTCTTTCTTGGTTGTATATTGTATAAAGTTCTCAAATCATTAACTAACTCTTTATCACATATTTGTAATATAGTAGTAGGTTTTCTGTTTTGAGCTTTAGGTTGATAATATCTAAGATTGTTATTAGGAGCTATTTCTCTTTGTATTAATCTTATAATTTCATCATCTTCTGATATACATCCAAATCTTAGTCTTACTAATTTGCTTGGTCTATCTTTTCTTACTGATTCTTCTATAGAACCATCTGCTACTAAATAGCCTAAAATATAGGCTTTAACCTCTGAATTAATTACTTTAAAGTAATCGCTTCTATGTTCTTTCTTATTAGGAATAAAATCTCTCATATTTATTATATATTTGGTTGGCAAATACACAAATAAATAATAAGATATGCAATACCCTTCACCGTTTTTACCCAATTATTTTCACATAGATTACTCTATGCAGGGACACACATTCTATCCCAACCACCTTTCATAGCATTTGCCATGTAATAATCCTGAGATAAGTAATTGAAATCATCAATTACAATATTCTTGAATGGTGATTGAGATAACATCTCAATAGCTTTTGCAACTGTCTTGAATTTCTCAAGACCTGAGATATTACCAACTTGAATTCTGTTACCATTACCAATAACATTCTTCAGGCTATCTGCACTAGTAACTCCATCAATTAACTTATAGTCCAAGTTAGCAAGTTCTCTGTTTGCACATTGAATGAGAAATGTCTCTGCTGGGTTTAACCCTTCAATACCAAACTTCTTTCTACCACACAATGCAGTAGTTTTACCAAAACCTGATTTTGCTAATACTAAAATTTTAGCCATTTAACTTCTCCTTTATTTTTCTTTTAAACCGTGCAAAGATAGATAATCTTTTCCATCTATGCAAATACTTTCTTCTTGAAGACATAAAGAACACCTTTGAACTTTGTGGTACTCCTCTAATATATTTCAGATAACTATATACCCTTGCAAGACCTTCTGTATCTTTAGGTAAAGGAAGTTCCTGAAAATCACATACAGCACCATCAAAGAACAAAGGACATAAACCACCCATTTCACCATCTCTATTAACAAGAACCTCAAGGAATCTAATGTTATCTCTAAACTTTGTTATGTCATATTCTTTATACTCATTGAGTTCAAACTTGAATGGACTAAACAAACCTAGAAGTATATTACAATCTCTTGCAATATATTTACTATCACCTAATCCTTGTGCTGATGGTCTGATCTTCCCACTAACAAAGTTATCATTACTCTCATTCTCAAAGGATTGTTGCTGAATAATTACAGGACTCATACCATAGTTATTTCTAAGATACTTTGCCAGATATTCAGATAACTTATCCATTGATTGTTTAAGATTCATTCCTCTTTCAGTGTCAATTAAGCCAATATGATCTATAAATGGAATAATATACTCACCTGGGTCATTAGGAACATAATAATCAAAGGAATCTGTTTCATTAAGTTCTCCTAACTCACCTCTATAAACAGCCTTCTTTGCATGTATAACACCTCTTCCTTCTGCATATCTCTTACATTCTTTATAGATGCCAGTGGGATTAGCAGTAGAGCTAAATATGACATTCTCCTCAAAGAACTTAAACATGTCTTTATATTCCTGAGTCTGCAATAGATCAAGTACTTCCTGAGACAAAGGCTTATCATTCTTTGAACTTCTTAAGTCTCTTGGAGACACTCTTATCTTACCTTTAGATAGATAATACAGAATATGACTCATAAATCTCTGCATTACTCTTTCAGGAGTCTCTTCAAGTGCAAAGTATAATATCTTCACTCTTACTTTATCCCTGTTATGATAAGCATATATAAGAGGAGTGTACATAAAGACATGTGAAGCAAATTGAGATTTACCACCTTTTGTAACAGAAGTCACACAATAGTAAGTTGCTTTTTCTATTCCTATAAAATCATCATTGAATCTAGTGAATGGTGAAGGTATGCTATTAATACCACCTTCAAGTAGATTATTTCTTCTCTCTTCAAGACCTTTTAATACTCTTTCATATAATTCCATACTATTTTAATCTTGCTGTCCAGTCAGAATCTGCCATATCACTAGTTTCATTCTCTATATAAGTAGCTAAATCTGATACCTCACTAACATAGCCTACACCATCAGAGTCTACCTTTCTTTCATCTTTCCAAATGAAATACTTTAATACTCTCATATAAGCATAGTTACCATTAAAAGATTTAACATACTTATCAGTTGCTTCAAGAATTTGTTTATCAGTGAATTTGTTTCCATATAGCTTGAAGAACTTCTTTAATCTTAGTGTAACATCTTTCTTATTACCTCTAAAATATTGAGAAGTACCTTGTTTCTTTTGCTGTGGAAACAGAGCCATCATCTTAAGAGCTAAGTCTTCAATCCTATCTTGTGGCTGTCTGTCTTTATCAGAGTCTAACAATACACTAGATACTCTTTCATCATAGCCCATAGTTACAAGATATTTATTAAACATATCCTTAACCAATGCCTTCTTATCTTCAAGATTAGCAAATAAAGTAGGCACATCAGCTCCTGTTTTTACAAGAGCTATTGCCAATACTTCACTCATAGTCAGATTATATTTAGCACAAACATCTTCATCAATTGTAATTGTCATACCTTAATCTGATTTAAACTTTCAACTACTGTTACAAGCTCTGGATTGTAATCCTCAAGCATTTTCTCAATTATCTCTTCTTCTCTTGTATTGTTGTAGTAAGGTATGATTAACACAGGGTTAGGATGTCTTAGTAACCTTCCTAACTTCTGCTTAATCATAGTATCACTACTATTCAAGGAAGCATAGATACCAACCTGACAATCAATAAGATTCATCATACCACTATAGTTTTCACTACCAATTATTTATTGTTTGTGGTCTGGACTATATCTTCACCAAAATATTTATTTGTCCTACCTAGAAGTATTCTATAAATACTCTGTGGGTCAGAATACCCAAACTTTATAGCCATTCTTTCATAGAAATCTTTATTTTTTCTACCACCTAAAGTTCTATTTTCCAGATTGAACTGATGTTTTATGTAGGCTATTTGTTCAGGTGTAGCAATTCTCTTTTTTTCATTTTTAGTGTCTACCATTTCGATTTATATTTATTTCTGCAAATTTACAAATATTAAAATTAATATGTAAGCTTAGCATGTTAATAGATATAAACCTACTCCCCTTCTGAGGGATAGTCTCTACACCTTCCTTTTTATAGGCTTGGCTCGGTATTACCAGCTATCTTATTTCTAAGACCTTAGGCTTTCTTAGAGAGCTTATTTATATATTTCACTCTTACCGAATTAGATAGATATGGGCATGTTTGTCTACCCTCATTAAGCATATTACATGATGTTATATGATTAATTTTCTTTTGATTGAACTTCTCAAGAATTTCAATAGAGTCTTTATTCTTACTATTGATACAGTTCTTACCTAGTATCTCTGTTTGTTCAATAGAGTTACAAAAGGTAAGACTTCTGTGGTTCTTAAGTAACACTTGAAGGTTTTGTACAATGGGATTCTTAAATGTACCTAGCATTTTTAACCTTAAACCTGCTAGATATAGCCATTTATTTTTAATGACATCATTCTTACTCCTCATATACATTCTCTTCCAGTATTCAATCTTTGAGCCAATCTCATAGATATATTCTGCTTGAGTACATAGTACAGTTATAGATGTGTAGGATTTATTCTTAAGATATTTCCATCTGTCTCCATAATCACAAGTAACCTTCTTTCCTTTAGATGAATTCTTTAATTCTAATGGATACTTCCTATTAGTGTTATCCAACTTATAAGGTATAAGATACACTCTTGGATCAGGTAAAATACCTTCATCTATAGCCTTCTTAGCTGTTACTTGATAACAATACAATCCTTTGAAGTGACACTTTAGTTCATCCTTGAATTTACCAACAGTAGCTGACAGCAACACACACCACTTGAATTTCATAGTATCTATGTGTCCTAAAGACATCTCAGTAAAATGATGGCACTCATCTGCTATTAACATATCAAATGATTTATCTTTGTGCTTCTTTATTCCTACATAGGTACTAAATGTTACATACTTCAAGTATCCATCAAGCTTCCACTTAGTGAATTCTTCTTTCCAATTATCTATTAAGACAAGTCTTGGAACTAAGATAAGAATACTCTTAGGTTTTCTCTTATTCATTAAGTCTAAAGCTTGTTTAGTCTTACCAAATGAAGTAGGAAGTTCAAGGAGTATGTTACTTGAATCTATAGACTGTATATCTTTTGATACTATATCTCTATTCATATCTACGGAGGTAATTTACTTACAATTGATTTAACTTTACTAATGTACTCAATATCTTCTGCATATTTAATCCTAAGTAAGAAATGATAATAGTCTTCACCATCTTTCTGCTTATACTCTATCATATTCTTATATGCTATGATACAATTAGTCCAATGGTCAAAGTTATAATACTGTTGGGCTTTACTATTATACAATCCAAAGATGTTATTCTTCTCTTTACATAGCCTTGATTTATAATTAGCACTCTCAAGCTTAGCTTGTGCCAATACTATCAAAGGTTCCTTAATCTCATAATAGACAAGGGCTTTTAGCAATGTACTATCATTCAATTCTTCATTGAGAAACTCTGGTTGTTCTAACTTAACATAATGTGCAGGAGGCTTCTTCTCTATATTGAATATATGAAAGGCAAGTACTGTAAGTCCTACCATCCATATAACAATAAATACAGTAACAAAATCTCTTAGTTTCATGATTAAACAACTTTAATGATTCTTACATTATCAGGTAATTTCATATATTCATCCCAATCTGCATTTGTATGCTTCAATATCTGAGATTTTAACTACATAATAGTAGTAATCGTTTATACTCCAATTCTTATAAGTAGAGGATTTCCATACAGTAACTGCATACTGAGAACCATACCCAACTACCTTAGCTATAACAAACTCTTTTAGTTGTTCAACAGCCTTCTTTCCATAGATTCCTATTGCTTTATCATTAGGGTCTTGAAGTGATTCCCATCTAACACTACTAACAAGATACACTGGCAAAAGCATAAGGTTACCTTTAACTACTACCCACATTTTAGTGAGCAGTTGTGGGCCTCTCATACCTAAGACAAGAGTTACATTCTTCATAGTCTCAGAGTCTGGAAAATGGCTATGGTTATACTCTACATGTGACCTATTAAATAGTTCTACCCTCTTCTTAGATGCCTTATAATTGAGAATACCATTAGATACATAGAATCCACCAAACTTAAGACCACGATTAGCATAGTTATCACGTTGGTGTATAAACTCATTAAATACCTCTTGAAGATTTCTTATTTGAGCATATTTACTATCCTCTTGAAGAAACTCTGAATAGGCTTTATTTACTGGTCTTCCAACTCTTGCCATTAGGAATTTCCTTATCTTACTATATGGGATATGTACTAATCCTCTGCTAGTTTGACCCCAGTAACCACCTTTGTCAGACTGTACTCTCATAGGTAAATGAGTAGCATCAATCTTATTCATAGAAGCTCTCTTTGTCTTCTTGTATAATCTTGACCTTTTACCATTGCCTACTCCTTGCATTTTAAGTTCATAGCTCATATTAAAATAGTTTTATGTAGGTTCTACTACAGTTACCTAACCAATCATACTTATTAAACCAGAAGAATAAATGATATTTATCCCTAGATTGAATTAAATCAAGTCTAGGTTTATATCTAATTATTCTACTGGTTATATAAGCCATTAGTGATACAATAACTAATATTTTAAGGTACATCATAACCGTTTATAATAGCTGATTTATTAGTATCTTTCTTCTTTAACTTATTACATAGTACATAGTCAAATCTCTGAAGAAACTCATATTTAGAATGTGTTCTCACCTCTTCATCATTCAAATAGTTATCAACACATAGCATATCCAACGTAGGAATAGTAATATTAGAATCAATATCCTTTAAGATAGTCTTTACAGTGTCCCCAGTATGTATAAAATCATCTATAACTACAGAGAAAGGTTTATTCTTAGTATCAAGAAATCCTACACCTGACATATTATAGTCATGTGAAAATTCTTCCCACTTTCTTGATACTATAATATTAACATCATGCTGTTTCTTCTTCAAGATATATCCAATAGCCCCAGCTAGTATAGTGCCAGAAGTACCTCTGCATATTAATGAAATACATCTCTCTTTTCCTGCTATAGTGTGAATAGTACGAGCTACTTCAACTATGTAGTCTCTATTTCTGTTAAATGAGGCTCCTACAGGATAAGTACAATCAGTATCTTCTTTAAAATGAATTAACTGCATATTATTACCCCTCTCGTTTATTTGAACAAAGTATTTAAATTAGTATTTCTTTTCTCCATAATCTTTTAAATTTAATGAGTTGAAAGGAAAAAGAGCCTACTTTCACAAGCAAGCTCTTTTGAAATTGAAATTAAAACGAAAAACAAAAACAAAACTTAATCTTCAAATACTTGATAGGTAAATGAAGTACCACCAAGTCCTTCAGCAATCCTCTTCAAGTGAGCTTCAAGTCTCATCTTATCATTCATGCCAGCCCAAGCTCCTGCTTTACACCAATAAGGGCATAATTCCTTATCAATCATGGCATCATAAGCATCTTTGCTGATGTTCAATGATTGACTTGCAGGAGCACTCTTTCTGGTTTGAACAGTAAGAACTTCCCTGTCTTCACCTTTAGGACCAGATACTTCTATTTTAAACTCATTAAAACTATTTGGTGTGTTTTCAGCCGCCTGCTGACTTAACATTACACTGCCTGGCAGTTTAATGGAAAGATTTACTTTAACTGTATTATTCATGTTACTTATTGATACTAAAATCAATCTCAATTGGTTCCAATACTATTGGTTCAATAGTTAACTCTTCTTGAGTTATCTCTATTGCTTTATCATCCCACATATCAGCTATACCAGATTTCTGGGATGTAGTCTCTTCCATATTCATATTTCATTGTCAAAATCAGGATGTTTATTCATTAAATACTTACTTACATCTAATACTACTAAATGCTGCACTCCTATAGCTGTAATTACTCCTATTATTATATTCTGCCATGCAGGCAATACTTCCCATGATGATAGATATAATATACATAGAATAATTGTTATGATTGTAGTATTACAGTATATACAATAACCTAATGGGTATGCTAACCAAGCCTTGAATCTATCAATCTTTCTAGGCTTTATGTTAATACACTCATTGCACCATAGGTCATCTTCAATCTCAGCCCAAGGCTTCAACCATCTGTAGTAGATGAAGTTGAATATCTGATTCTCTCCTTTAAGGCAATTCCTATAGAATAGCCCTATTAACCCTCCTACTAATCCTAGAAGGATAAACTCAAATAACAGTGTAATCATCGGTTATACACTTTAAGTTCTTTACCATTACATGAGGCAAACAACATAAATACTCTACTTCCTTTTCTTCTTAGTACTTTCATTACTGTAATGCATTAAGTATGCTACTGTCATCTTTATAAAAGGTAGAGACTTCCCCTTCTATTCTAACTTCTATTATGTCGTCACTTACACTTTCAAGTTTAACTTCTCCAAATAAAGGACTATATAATTTAGTACCTTTAGGAGCATTTTTGAGTATTTCTGCTATATTCATTGTTTGAAATAATTAGGTTTATAAAATATTCTTTTCCACCAAGGAAGATTCTCAAATACATTGATGATATTCAATGCCTCGTCAAGTATAGACAGTCTTTCATCACCATATTCTTTCACAATCTCATGAGTTTTCTCAAATATCTCACTACAGATTCTTCTGATTTGATAGTATAATTTCTCAGATGGGTCTAATGTTCCACTAACATGAATACTCACACCTCTCCATCTATAACCAAAGTCAACAACTATTTTAAGGCTAGGTATATTACTCTGGCTTCTCAGTTCATCATATTCTTTCTTTGAAAGAATAACACAGTTCTTATTATCTTCCATATTACAAATCTATAAGATTACACTTACTAATATACCACTCAAACCAATCAGGGATACCAAATATGCTATACATTATAAGCAACTGTATAGCACATATCAGTATAAGTACAATAATCATCTTGCCTAAGTCTGGTATAACTAACCACCAACTCTTGACATTCCACCAGTATCTAACTAATATATTCTTCATAAATAGTACCATCAGGTTTCATTCCTTCATAATCTTTCTTTACTTCATTTATATACTCAATTGCCTCTTCTTTAGTCGTATGTGATGAAATAAGAGTGTTGTTAAACCACACTCTATACTTGAAAGAGTTAATAGTATTAAGGTCTATTGTAATTGAGAACTTATTTTTAACAGTCTTAGCCTTCTTACTTTTTACACTATTGCCTTTCACTATGTAAAGTGCAATAGCACCAATTGCACACATGAGGATTGTAATCCACACTATAATTATTACCATATCACTGTTTTTTAATTAGTTTATTGTTCCTTCAAAGTACACTCTACAGGTATTGATGAACCTTTAATATATTGTTTAATTAAAGTACAATACCTTGTAGTGTGTCTTCTACTATTCCTTATAGTTTTACTCCTGCAATAAGGACATTCACCACAGGAGTATATCCTTATTACTTTCATCTCTTTTCAAGTTTAACTTCAACAGTAATAGGTTCAATATCCTTCCACTCAGTAATCATATTACTATCCACTGGTTTACCACCATTGAATGTACAAATAGTTATGTGTGGGATTTTATTTACAGATACTAAGGGGAATATATTTACTTTAAAAGCCATAGCTTTATCAGATATTCCTATCCCTATAATCTTTATTTCAAAATCCTCATGTAATTTATCTATTAGAAAATCATGAAGATTACTATTATCCCACGTTAGTTGAGACCTATGTAATAATGTACAATGGTCTAAGTACTCCTTCTCAGATTTCAATATTTCAGGTTGATAATTAGAATTAATCAACCAAGTTTTCAATTCAGCTTTACTCTCTTCTGTGAGAAATAAGCCTATGTATTCAAATTTTTCCATATTAGATAAGTTTTAATGCTTTCTTCAATCCTTCTTCAAGAGCTTCTTCATAAGTATCATAACACCCTTCTGATTCTACAAATCCACACTTTCCATTCCAATACACATAGTTCCATTTTCTTGGATATACCATATTATAGTCAACGATAACTATAGTTTCTTTAGTCTCTCTTAGCCATTTCTGAACTAATGATTGAGTAGGTACTTCAATATAATCTTCCTCCAATAGGACATACAAGTCTAAGGTTAGTTCTAGTGTTGTTATTAGCATGACCATCTATATGGTCTAAAATGAATATTAATGGTTTATCATTCCATATATCTTCTTTTCCACATATAGAGCACTTATGCTCTTGCTCTTCAAGGATATATTTCTTAACCCAAGCCATACTTGACTTACCATAATATTTATCAGGATTATTCAAGTATTCCTGATATTTCATCTTAGAAGGCAGTTGCTTTATCCAACTGAGCTAAAGGAGCATATGTAACCATGTTTCACAACATAGCTACATCAATTTAATTTAACCTATTATATGCCTAAAACAACAACTTCAATTCATCTCCTAACAAGTCAGCTGCATCTTTAGCATCTTGTGCCTTTTGAAAGTACACAACACCTGCATATTGTGTAGTCTCATGCCTAAGAATTGCAAGGTTATCACCTAGCTTTGTTACTATTGGACCATGTGAGGTGACTTTACCAATGAAATAACCAATTCTACCAGCTTCCATCTTCCAATCACCATTATAGTACTTAGCCATAATAGCTAGTTTATGAACAACTCTCCACTTACCTTCTTCAGTGTTAGGTGAACTATACCAAGCACTCACTGTGTTAACTTGGTTCTTTATGTAATCATAACCAGATAGTTCATTCTCTGAGTAAGCTTTTAATGCGATCTCTCTAAGAGCTTTGTTATTACTCTTATACCATTCTCTTGCTTCTTGAAGAGATATGGTGATATTTCTTTTTTCTTCCATATTATTTAATTATTTATTTATAGATTAAAGAAAAATGTAACAGTCTATATTCACATACTGACTGTTACTGTCAAACATTTATCAAACAAGAATCAATTGCTTTATGAAGTTATTCAAATAACTCTATTTCTAATCTTTATCTGTTAATACTAACACAGGTTGATAACCTTGTTTATACAGAATAGTAGGTTCATACTCATCCATTAGTCTGTCTCTGTCTTCTAATGGTGCTTTTAATATAAGTATTACAGCAGACATAGTTTCCCAATCCATAGATATAACCTGATTATTCCATCCACAATCAGGATCAGTATATATTATCCAATACACATAACCTCTTTTTGATTTAGCTTCATGATACTCTACTACACTTGAAGGGTTAAAGGTAGCATAGTTCCATGTATCATCAGGTTCAGTGTATCTAACAATAGGCTCAAACTTCACACAACTACAAGCTACTGTTAATAACAGTATGCTTAGTATTATATTTTTCAAGTGTTTCATGACATTCTTTTATTAGTTTACCAATGGGTTTATTGATGGTTTTCTTGAGAAGAGAGTACTGTTTAGCACTCTCCTCATTCTTAAAATCCTGATTAGTCTTCATTGAATTCAGGCTCATCGACTTCATAAGGAAATTCTTCCCAGTTATAAGGTTCATCCATATCTTCTAGCTTTAAATTGTTCAATTTAGTTCTTCAAGCTTAACTCAAACTCTTCAAGTGGTGAGAGTTTAGGAGTGACAGAAGTGCTAATCATAAGAAATAACTTATTGAGCATAGCTTTATGAGCTTTCTTTGATGAGCTGTAGTTCTCTGAGGATGCAATACATGCTCTGTTTATTCTTTTTCTCATGTTATTTATTATATGTTATATTAGAAGTTGAGAGAGGAGT
>ULNP01021126.1_pt1 | contig 31897 bp, 26 predicted proteins | sample 1951941 | NCBI WGS metagenome assembly ULNP01 (sample SAMEA4835579, study PRJEB28245) | human gut metagenome | biome: gut microbiome; material: fecal sample | place: Denmark | collected 2008
GGCAGTGCCGAAACACTGCCCTCAGATTATTCACTTAAAATCTCAATCGTTGAATTTAGCCATAAGCTCTTTTATAAGCTCCTGAACCTTGTCTGCGGTTTCCTCAACGGGAACTTTATACGAGAAGCTCTTATCTCTTGCAGAAATCTCACAGCAGTTGTCCTTCAGGTTTCTGGGGCTTACGATAACTCTCAGCGGTACGCCGAGAAGGTCTGCGTCAGAGAACATAACGCCTGCGCTTACCTGTCTGTCGTCATAGATAACCTCAGCACCTGCGTTCTGTAAAGCGTCATACAGCTTATCTGCACAAGCCTTAACATCTGCGTCATCTGAACGTACAGCGCAGATATGAACCTGCCACGGAGCGATAGGCATAGGCCAGATAGGACCGTAATCATCGTGGTGCGCCTCGCATACCGAAGCCGCAAGTCTGCCGACACCGATACCGTAACAGCCCATGATAGGTGTCTTTTCCTCGCCGTTGCTGTCAAGGTAGGTCATATTCATTGTCTTTGTGTACTTTGTACCGAGCTGGAATATGTTGCCGACCTCGATACCTCTTGAAATAGAAATTGAGTGCTTGTGGCAATTGGGGCAGATGCCGCCGTCAAGAATCTTTGCAAAGTCATGATATTCAACATTTGCACAATCACGGTCAATGTCAAGACCTGTGTAGTGATATTCTTCCTTATTTGCACCGCACGAAAGGTTGTTTGTATTCTGAAGCGAAGTATCAAACAGAACGGTCATATTTTCGGGAAGACCGACAGGTCCGATATATCCTGCGTTAAGACCGCACTCTTCTGTGATTACGGCAGGGTGAATCTCACAGCCTAAGAAGTTGCGGAGCTTTGTTTCGTTTACGTCTATATCGCCTCTTGTGAATACGACAACATAGCTGTCGTCTGCGTTTCTCTGATATACGACAGCCTTGCAGCTCTTTTCCTTGGGAGTATGCAAAAAGTCGCATATTTCTTCTATCGTATGGATATTCGGAGTATGAACAAGCTCCATAGGTGCGGAAACTTCATCTCTTGTGTTCTCGATAATGCTGTCTGCGGCCTCCATATTTGCATTGAAACCACATTCGTGACAGCTTGCAATTGTATCCTCGCCTACAGGTGTAAGGAGCATGAATTCGTGTGAAATACTGCCGCCCATCATACCGGAATCTGACTTGACCGAGATTACCTCAGGAACACCTGCACGTCTGAATATGTTTTCATAAGCCTTGTGGCACTTATCGTAATACTGCTCAAGATCTTCCTGCGATGTGTGGAACGAGTAAGCGTCCTTCATTGTGAACTCACGGACTCTGATAAGACCGCCTCTGGGACGAGCTTCATCACGGAACTTTGTCTGTATCTGATAAATCATGAAGGGGTACTTCGTGTAGCTCTTGCCGTATTCACGCACAAGATGCACAGCGGCTTCCTCGTGTGTCATACCGAGTACCATAGGCATTCTGTTACGGTCTGTGAAACGTAACAGCTCACTGCCGATGCTGTCGTATCTGCCTGACTCCTGCCAGAGTGAAGCGGGCATAACGACAGGGAACTGTACTTCCTGTCCGTCTATCTTGTCCATTTCTTCTCTGATGATCTGTTCAATCTTCTTTGTGATTCTCTTTGTGGGCGTGTATGACGAGAAGATACCGTTAGCCATATACTTGATATAGCCGCCTCTCACCATAATTGCGTGGCTGTCAATCTGACAGTCCGAGGGTCTTTCTTTAAAACGGTCGCCGACCAGCTTGTCGAGTTTCATTGCATATCCTCCTGAATTCCGGGCATAAAAAAAGCCCGAAGCATTAAATTTGCTTAGGGCGAAACATTGTTCCGTGGTACCACCTAAATTCGGTATAACCGCACTTGTATCTCTGTAACGGGAGAAACCGGTAACACTCATCGTGTACAGCTCAAAGACGGGTTCGATAAAACCTTGTCGGGAGCTTGCACCAACCGCTCTTTCTCTGTGACGCAGATTTATCTACTGTTTCTTGTCATAGCTTTTCTGTATGGTATTATTTTAGCACAGAGGAGAGGGATTGTCAAGGGGGAAAAGGGAACATCGCCGCAGGAGCATTGGTAACTCCTGCGGCGGTGTTATGATTTTAATGTTTATTCTGATAATCCCTTATTGCATCCTGATATTTATCGTACTGTCCGTTGCCGTAATTATCGTTATACCACTGTTTTTCTTCTTTGGTAAGGTTATCCCAATTGCTTGATTTACTGCTTCCCGTACCCATTAACGAACAACTTGCAACCAACAGCATAAGTACCACAGCAATTATTATGCCAACTATTTCTCCCGGCTTTAATTTCGGTTTGTTGTTTTTATTGTCAGGCATTATATATCACTCCTTCAACAAAATTTAATTTATTTCTGTTATATTTCTATGCCCAAGCAGGCAAAGACTATCAGTGTGATCAGTACGGGTATACTGAACATACCTAAATATAATAATAGCCCTTGAAAGCCTACCATGTTCTCAAAAAACTTCATGATTCCCAGTCGGTTTCCGTTTTCGTCTTTTTTTAAGTAAAAGACAAGAGTAGCAATAAAATATCCGACTCCTATAATAGAAGCTAACGCTAAAATTACAACAATGAGCATCATATCAACACTTCTCCTTTTTATATCGAAAATTTATTTCGTTGCTTTACTGATAATTCTTTCTCTTTCTTTTTTGCAAATTTTACACCAAACATATTCCTGACCGATGTCAATATTCACATCATTTTCAGTTCCATATTGCTTGAAATCCGTGCCATTATTCTTGACATACCGACAATTGCTTAAATGTAATTTATTTGTTCTCGGATTATAACAGTACATAATTAGTTACAACTCCTTTGCTAATTTTCAATCAATCAGTATTGCTAAATTCCAATGTGTACGATTCGTTCAAATCTGGTTCATAGAATGACATAGTATTTTTTCATTTAAAAACCCTCCAACATTTCCAAACACGGATATATGATTATTTCAACATAATCATCACCGTATTTACTTTTTTCGACTTCATTATATCACAACCTAACGTTGTTGTCAACAACAAATTAGTTTTTTAAAAATCTCCTATAATCTGTTACAATATAGCTAAAATAAATGCAGGAGGTTGTTATGGTTAAGAACTTAAGGTTGTTAAGAGAAGAAAAAGGTTATTCCCAGCAAAAGCTTGCCGAAATGATTAACGTTTCACAGCAGGCAATATTCAAATACGAAAAGACAGACAATGAGCCTGACATCTCCACACTCATATGCCTGGCGAAGATTTTCGGCGTGTCGGTCGATTATCTTATCGGCAATACCGATATACGCGAGCCGCTCAATATGCAGTTACCGGATAATCTATCCGAACAGGAGCTTACGCATCTGCGACAGTGGCGTACACTTCCGCATAATATCAAAAGCAGTCTTGATGTGCTTATCTCAAGCATACACACTCCCGATAAATTCATATAAAAACACCGCAGAGCATTTCCTCTGCGGTGTTTTACGGAGTATGTTTGTTTATCTTTAAGCTGTATTCTGAATTTATGATGCAAGTGCCTTACCGAGAGCAACGCACTGTTCGGTAGCTGTGTCATCGGGAGCTTCGTTGCAGATAACGCCTTCGCCTGCCATAACTGCGCCGTCAGCGATGCACTGTTCCTCCCAGTTTCTCATCCATTCGCCGTCGCCCCAGCCGTAAGAACCGAAAAGTCCTACCTTCTTGCCTGACAGCTTTGCTTCACAAGCGTTGAACATAGGCTCGAACTCGCTGTCCTCAAGCTGTTCACTGCCCATTGAGGGACAACCGAAAGCGATAGAATCAAACTGATCTACCATATCCGCAGAGAAGTCAGCCACTGTAAATACGCTTACCTCTGCGCCTGCGCTCTTTGCGCCCTCTGCAACCGAGCCTGCCATAGCCTCAGTGTTGCCTGTTCCGCTCCAATATACTACTGCTGTTTTCATAATAAAAATCCTTTCATTCTGATATTTTTTATATTATGCAACTGTAAGCTGCACGATACTCCTGCCGTTTGCCCACATCTTTTGGTAGACAGCTCTGCACTTGTCAAATCTCGCAAAGGTGCGCATAGCCTCGCACTCGTTGCAGTATACCTTCCAACAGCCCGTGCATCTGCTGTTTTTGCCACCGTTATCAATAAATCCGATAACATCTCCGAGCGGATAACCTAAGAACAGCCCTATCTCGTGCGGAAATAAATCGCTTTTCGCCAGCTTGCCGCCAAGTACCTCAAGGCACAAATCAATATCTGTATTCTCGTATCCGTGACATTTCATAAAACGCTCAACGCCCGGTCGGCTGAAATCCTTAGCAAGACGTTTCGCCCTGTATACATATATAAGCGCCGTGTTCTCACGCTTTCTCAGAACCGTTACGGTAATTCCCTTGCCCGACAATTCCTTGTTCCAACGCTCTACAGCCTTGTTAAGCTCATCCGTACTGCTGTATCTGTAATTGAAAAGATTCGCCGTCTTAAGCGATGCAAGAGTAGGGGAGCAATTGTCAATCAGATATTGTTCGAAACAGTATCTGTTCATAATGCTGCACTTCTTTCTGCTAAAAGCTGTGATAAAGCAACCACGCTGCTTGAGTGTACTCTTGCCACAGGAACGCTGTTGCGCTTCGCCTCCTGTGTTGCACTCAGCATCATCTTGTGCGATACAGTATTTGTAAACAGTATCAGTAAATCGGGAGTGCCGACCTTCTTCTTAAGCGAGCTGTTTTCCTTTACAAAGACTTTAGCCTTATCGTAACCGTAAGCCTTGCATATATCCGCATAGCGTGTTTCCATGCGCTCGTTACCGCCGATTATTACTACGCTCATATCCTGTCCTTTCTGTTTAAATGTGTTAGTTAAAACTAACCATATCCGTTTAAATAAACGGCGAAATGCCGTTTATTCGTTAAGTTGTCTTATGTAAACTGTGTTAGCCTAAGCTAACTGTGTATAGTTTATCATACGGTTTTCGTTTTGTCAATAGGGTATCGGTAATTTTTATAGAATTTTTTTGCCTCTGTAACAAATTCAAAAGCAGGCTCGCCTTTTATCAGTTTCTTTGAATACAGCCCCAATAACACCGGTGCCAATCCGTCGATGCGGATATATTCAAGTTCGCTGTCATTCATATACGGCATCATCGGAAAAGCTGTTACCCCAAGCCCTGCCTTTGTCATAGCAAAAGCCGCCTCACAGCCGTCCGCAAGCAGTACGTTGCTGTTATTCGGCAGACCGAGCTTCATATACCCTTCCATTGCCGCATCGGGACACTTGTGCCTTTTAATAAGTATAACACGTCTGCCGTTTATATCGTTTATATTTATTCTTTTTCTTCCGCTCAGTTCATCATCTTTACGGCATATCAGCATAACAGGACACTCGCACAGTGCAGTAAAGCACTCTGCTTTTGCAGTTTCGTTTTCAGCCTTGATAGTGAATATGATCTGCAGCTTGTTTTCCTCAAGCAGATTATCAAGCGATTTGAATGGCATCATAGTAATCTCCGGCTCAAAATTCGGATACATCTTCCCGATAATGTTCATCACAGGTACAGCCGTATCAAGCTCGTACTGATTATGAACACCGATAGCTACTGTCCGCTTTTTCTCCTTAACATTGGTACTCAGACGATGGATAGAATTCATCGCTGTTCTGACTATCGTTTCCGCATCGCCTATAAAAATCAGTCCCTCTTTTGTAAGCTGAACGCTTTTATTCGTTCTCAGAAACAACCTCACCCCAAGCTCCGCCTCAAGCGATGAAATCTGATGGCTGACGGCAGGCTGGCTTATATTCACCATTTCTGCCGCTTTTGAAAAATTAAGGGTTTCCGCAACCGCAAGAAAGCATTCAAGCTGAGTAGTATTCATAACAAACTCCTTTTTTAATTAACGATAAATATTCTTTATTGATTATAACATATTTGTATTTTACATTCAAGACCGTTTGGTGTATTATTATCAAGGAGATAAACTGTTAGCATATTACCGGTAAGGAGGTTAACCGTTATGAATGAAACCGACATTCAGGCGATAATGATTGATAACAAGACCATAAATCAGCGTATCGAAAACAGCCTGAACGTGATTTTTGCCGATATTGACATTACTGCGGCTCAGGGCAGAGTGCTTATGTATATTGCAAATTCCCCCGAAAAAGATATATTCGCCGCCGACCTGCATAAACGTCTTTGCATTTCAAAGCCTTCGGTTTCCGCACTTATTAAAAAGCTGAGAAAATCGGGATATATAAGCTGTACAGGCTGTGAAAGCGATGAACGCTACAAAAATCTTACCGCAACAAATAAGGGCAGACAGACTGCAGGGCTTATATCCCGTCATATGAGGAATATAGAGCAGGCGGCATTCCGCAGCTTTACCGATTCCGAGTTGAATGAATTCATGCGGCTTCAGAAAAAGCTGCTGAACAATATAGACAACATAAATACAGATAACTTGAAACAGAAAGGATGACAGATTAAGTGAAAGAGCTTCTTAAACAGGTAAAGCAGTACAAGAAAGATTCTGTCTTAGCTCCCGTCTATTCGGCACTTGAGGTTGTTATGGAGGTAATAATCCCTTTCGTAATGGCGTTGCTGATTGACGAAGGCGTAGAGAAAGGTAATATGAACAAGATTCTGCTTTACGGAATAATTATGATAGTCCTCGCTATGATAAGTCTTTTTGCAGGAATGATGGCAGGCAAATATGCCGCAAGCGCATCATCGGGCTTTGCCTGTAATTTAAGAGAGGCGATGTACCGCAACATACAGCGCTTCTCATTTTCAAACATAGACAAGTTCAGTACAGCAGGACTTGTTACCCGTATGACGACCGATGTAACAAACGTTCAGAACGCATATCAGATGATAATAAGAATAGCCGTGAGAGCGCCTCTTATGCTGATAAGCAGTATGGCTATGTGCTTTGTGGTAAATGCGGATATGAGCTTTATATTCCTCGGCGCTATAGTTTTCCTTGCGGCAGTTCTTGCGATAATTATGCTCAGGGCAATGAAGATTTTCAATGTGGCATTCACAAAATATGACGACCTTAACGCAAGTGTACAGGAGAATATCTCAGGCATCAGAGTAGTTAAGTCATATGTCCGTGAGGATTATGAGAACGAAAAGTTCAAGAAAGCCTCCGGCAATCTTTATAATATGTTCAAAAAAGCCGAAAGCACCCTTGCTTTCAATAACCCTGTGATGATGCTTGTGATCTATGCCTGTATTATGGCAATCTGCTGGTTCGGAGCTAAGTTTATCGTTGTTGACAAGACCTTGCAGATAGGCGAGCTTACATCGCTTTTCAGCTATGTAATGGGTTCACTGATGTCGCTTATGATGCTCTCGATGATATTCGTTATGATTACAATGAGCATTGCAAGTATGCGCCGTATAACCGAAGTTCTGCGTGAACAGCCCGATCTAGCCGAGCCTTTTGCTCCCGTGGAGTTGATGTCAAACGGCAGCATAGACTTTGATAATGTACATTTCAGATACCATAAGACAAGCGAGGAGGAGGTCCTCACCGACATAAACCTGCACATAAAGTCAGGTGAAACCATCGGAATAATCGGCGGAACTGGCTGCGGAAAGACCAGTCTTGTAAATCTTATCAGCCGTCTTTATGATGTACAGCAGGGAAGTGTAAAGGTAGGCGGCGTTGATGTAAAGGACTACGATATGAAGTTTCTGCGTGATCAGGTATCGGTAGTGTTACAGAAAAATGTCCTGTTCTCAGGCACTATACTTGATAATCTACGCTGGGGCAACGAAAACGCCACAGAGGAAGAATGCATCGAGGCTTGTAAGTGGGCTTGCGCTGATGAATTCATCGAGCGTTTTCCCGATAAGTACAATACGGTTATCGAACGTGGCGGTACTAACGTATCCGGCGGTCAGAAACAGCGTATATGTATAGCAAGAGCACTTCTCAAAAAGCCTGCCGTGCTTATCCTTGACGATTCCACAAGCGCAGTGGATACGGCTACAGACGCAAAGATAAGAGCGGCATTCCGGAAGTGCATACCCGGTACAACCAAGATAATTATTGCACAGCGTGTATCAAGCGTTCAGGATGCGGATCACATAGTCGTTCTTGACGACGGCAGAATAAACGGTGTCGGAACTCACGATGAGCTTGTTGCAAATAACGAGATCTACAGAGATATATACGAATCTCAGACAAAGGACGGCGGCGACTTTGACCGCCCTCAGAATTAAGGAAAGGAGCGTAACGTAATGGATAAAAGAAAAATGGGACCCCGTCCCGATGTTTCACCGAAGGAACAGGTAAAACTGCTCGGCAGAATTATCAAATACACATTCAGCCGTTATAAATTTTCGTGTATCTGCGTTGTTGTATGTATTCTTGTGCAGGCGGTCGCAACGCTTGTCGGAATGCTTTTCATACAGTCGCTTATCGACGATTATATCAAGCCTATGATTGCAGCCAAAAGCACAGACTTCACACCTCTTGCGTTTGCAATGCTCAGACTTGCGATAGTTTACGTTGTCGGTCTTGCGGCATCTTATGCGTATAACAGGATAATGGTAAACGTAGGACAAGGTACGCTCAGAAACTTCCGTAATGACCTTTTCACCAATATGGAAAAGCTCCCGATAAAGTATTTCGACACACATCAGCACGGCGATATAATGTCGGTTTATACAAATGATATCGATACATTCAGACAGTTTATCTGTCAGAGTATCCCACAGGTGATAAACTGCGGCACAACAGTTATAATCTCGCTTGTTTCTATGCTTATTATGAGCATACCGATGACGATACTTGCCGTAGGTATGGCGGCTGTGATGCTTGTTGTAACAAAGAAGCTCGCCGCAAAATCAGGTAAATATTTCGGTAAACAGCAGCACGATCTGGGTGAGGTCGATGGCTTTATTGAAGAAATGCTTGACGGTCAGAAGGTAGTAAAGGTATTCTGTCACGAGCAGGAGGCAATAGACGATTTTGTAAAGATAAACGATAACCTAAGAAACAGCGCATATAAGGCAAACAAGTATGCGAATATCCTGATGCCGATAAACGCCAATATAGGCAACATCAGTTATGTTTTATGTGCGTTGCTCGGCGCAGTGCTTGCAACAAACGGCTTCGGCGGTCTTACTCTCGGTACTATTGTTTCATTCTGTACGCTCAACAAGAATTTCACAAACCCGATTTCACAGCTAAGTCAGCAGATGACATTCGTGATAATGGCTTCAGCAGGTGCAAAGCGTCTGTTTGATCTTATGGATCAGAAGCCTGAACACGATGACGGTTATGTCGAGCTTGTCAATGCGGAAATTGACGAAAACGGCAATATTACGGAGGTCGATCACCGCACAGGCAAATGGGCGTGGAAGCATCCTCATAAAGCGGACGGCACGGTGTCGTATAAAAGGCAGGAGGGCGGTATTGTCTTTGACGGCGTAGACTTTGGCTACACTGACGAAAAAATGGTACTTCACGACATAAAGCTCTATGCAAAGCCCGGTCAGAAGATTGCTTTTGTAGGCTCGACAGGTGCAGGAAAAACTACCATAACCAATCTTATAAATCGTTTCTATGATATTCAGGACGGTAAGATAAGATATGACGAAATCAATATAAATAAAATAAAGAAGCCCGAACTGCGTAAGTCGCTCGGCATCGTTTTACAGGAAACCAATCTGTTCACAGGAACGGTAATGGATAATATCCGCTACGGCAAGCTGGACGCTACGGATGAAGAATGTATAGCCGCCGCAAAGCTTGCTAATGCCGACAGCTTTATAAGAAGACTACCAGACGGTTATCAGACTATGCTTACAGGTGATGGTGCTAATTTAAGCCAGGGTCAGCGTCAGCTGTTATCTATAGCAAGAGCGGCGGTCGCAGATCCTCCTGTACTGATTCTTGATGAGGCTACCTCGTCAATAGATACCCGTACCGAAAAGCTCGTGCAGGCGGGAATGGACGCACTTATGCACGGCAGAACAACATTCGTTATCGCTCACAGGCTTTCAACCGTGCGCAACTCCGATTGTATTATGGTGCTTGAGCAGGGCAGAATTATCGAGCGTGGCACGCACGACGAGCTTATAGAAAAGAAGGGCAAGTATTACAGCCTGTACACCGGTAACTTTTCTGAAGAAACCGCCTGAGGTGGTAAGCACCCTGTTCGCCTTTCTCGAGCAGGCAGTTTGTTAACATCTGCACAGAATCCGCTGTTTTTATAACGGCGGATTTTCTGCATCAACATATCAAAATGGGTCAAGGCGATGTTGGTTATTGCATTATTTTAATAGAAATTATTCGCTGCCTTTTCATTCTTACCATCACACCCTATTGCCAACCGACCTTATTTGTGGTATCATAACATAAAGATTTACCCGAAAGGAGAACGCTTATGAGCGATAAATTATATACCCCTTCAAACCCGAATGCACAGCAGGGTGTACGCAATGTGCTTAAATATCTGTCCGATATAACCTATGAAAAAATCATAACCGGACAGCATACGCAGACTATGGCGCAGGAAGAACTTCATCTTATAGAAAAGGTCACAGGAAAACAGCCTGCACTTCTCGGCTTTGAACTGCTTTCATATTCGCCGAATATCAATTATTCCGATACAGACGATGAATGTATGACAGAGGTCACGGAGAATTACGGCACTCTTAAAAGAGTGTGGGAGTGGGCAGAGAAAAAGGGGCTTATCACTATGTGCTGGCACTGGTTTTCTCCGCTTTACGGAAGATCAAAATCGTTTTTCAGCGAAAATACCGACTTTGACGCAAGTAAGGCTGTGATTGAAGGTACGCCTGAAAATAAAGCTCTGCTTTCGGATATGGATACAATGGCAGGAATACTCCGACCCTTCTGCGAAAAGGGAGTGCCGATTCTGTGGCGACCCTTTCACGAGGGCGACGGCGATTGGTTCTGGTGGGGCAAAAAAGGAGCGGATACCGTTAAAAAGCTGTTCCGCCTTATGCACGACAGATACACAAACATATTTCATCTTGACAATCTTATATGGGTGTGGAATTCACAGATTCCCGAATGTTATCCGGGCGATGATGTAGTGGATATAATTTCGAGGGATATGTATCCGCCTGAACACGAGCATACCTCGCAGAGTGAAATGTACTATAACCTGTGCGAGATAACGTCTGCTAAGAAAATAACGATAATCGGTGAAACAGGCACATTGCCAAGTCCTGAAGCGGTAGTATCCGAAAAAGTCGGCTGGTCGTCCTATATGACCTGGTCAAAACCGTTCTGCCTTACCGAAAAGTTCAATACCTTTGAACAGCTTAAAAAGGTGTATAACAGCGAATATGCCGTGACTAAGGATACGCTTCCCGATTTGTATTAAGCAATGAAGGGAAGATAGCATCAGGAGATACCGACCAACGTTTCATAAATATATTTCGATTGGTTTGAAATCGGGCATTTCAGAACATTATATTAAATACCGCAAATCCGGTTTGCTTACAGGACGGGTTTGCGGTATCGTCATATAAAACAGGAATGTGTATATATAAATTTGATATGACAAAATCGGCATTTTGACATATTTTCGGTTAAAACAACGATACGAAAATGAGAAATAAGACAAAAGTTAAGCGATTTTTCTATTGACTTTGCCCTTTATATGTGGTACAATACTAAAATGTATCATAATGGATTGATATGCGTTCAGGATGAAATCCCGCAGTGTCGAAAAGCGTAGATTTTCCCTTTATTATGCGGAAAACACGAGCGTATAAATATCCGTGAATAAATTAAGGAGTGGTAAAGCCCATGGTGAATGTCAAGCAGGTAAAGCTGGGTAGAAATACCCGTATGAGTTTTTCCAAAATCAATGAAGTTCAGAAGATGCCGAACCTCATCGAAATTCAGAAGGATTCATATAAGTGGTTTTTGGACGAGGGTATAAAAGAAGTATTCAAGGATATTTCTTCTATTACCGATGCTAACGGCAAGCTGGTGCTGAGTTTCGTTGATTATCGTCTTGATGAGGACCCCAAGTATTCTATAGAGGAGTGCAAAGAACGTGATACAACGTATGCGGCACCCCTTCGTGTAAAGGCACAGCTCAGAAACAACGAAACCGGAGAAGTTGTCGAGAATGAGATATTCATGGGCGATTTCCCGCTGATGACAGAAAGCGGCACATTCGTAATCAACGGTGCCGAGCGTGTTATTGTTTCTCAGTTGGTTCGTTCTCCCGGTGTTTATTACGGCTTTGACTACGATAAAACGGGTAAGAAGTTATTCAAGTCAACTGTTATCCCTAACAGAGGTGCTTGGCTCGAATATGAGATGGACTCAAATGACATCTTCTATGTCCGTATAGATAAAAACAGAAAGATACCGGCAACAACATTCATCCGTGCGCTCGGTATCAGCAGCGATGACGACCTCATCGATCTGTTCGGTGAAGACCCCAGAATAGTTCAGACGATTCAGGAAAAGGACGCTACAAAGAACACCGAAGAGGCTTTGCTTGAAGTGTACAGAAAGTTAAGACCCGGTGAGCCTCCTACGGTCGATTCCGCAAATACTCATATCAACAATCTGTTCTTTGACGCAAAGAGATATGACCTTGCTAGATTCGGACGTTACAAGTACAACAAGAAGCTCGGAGTTGCTTCGAGAATTGCCGGTCATAAGGCCGCTCAGCCGATTATAGATCCTACCACGGGCGAGATTCTTGTTGACGAGAACGAGTTCATCAACGCTGAAAAGGCACAGGCTGTAGAGCAGGCAGGCGTTAAGGAGTGCGTAATCTTCTCCGAGGAAAAAATAGCAAAGGTTCTCGGAAACGGAATGGTCGATATAGCAGGCTACATTCCCGAATCTATAGATGCAGAATCACTCGGTATCAACGAGAAAGTATGCTTCAGCGTACTGCGTGAGATACTCGACAAGTGCGGCGATGATGTTGAGGCGCTCACAGCCGAGCTTTCAAACAGAGTAGAAGACCTTATCCCCAAGCACATCACTCTTGACGATATATTCGCAACAGTAAGCTACTTCATCAACCTTTGCGAAGGCGTCGGTGAAGTTGACGATATAGACCACCTCGGAAACAGACGTATCCGTAGCGTAGGTGAGCTTTTACAGAACCAGTTCAGAATCGGTTTTGCAAGAATGGAAAGAGTTATCCGTGAAAGAATGGGACTTCAGTCGCAGGAAGGCGACAAGGTAACTCCCAACGCTCTTATCAACATCCGTCCCGTTGTTGCGGCTATCAAGGAGTTCTTCGGTTCTTCGCCGCTTTCACAGTTCATGGATCAGAACAACCCCCTTGCAGAGCTTACTCATAAGAGAAGACTTTCAGCGCTCGGCCCCGGCGGACTTTCTCGTGACCGTGCGAGCTTCGAAGTTCGAGATGTACACTATTCCCACTACGGAAGAATGTGTCCTATCGAAACTCCCGAAGGTCCTAACATCGGTCTTATCTCTTACCTTGCTTCATTTGCAAAGATAAACAAGTACGGCTTTATTGAAGCTCCTTACCGTAAGGTTGACAAGGAAACAGGCGTTGTACTTGACGAAGTAACCTATATGACTGCCGATATGGAGGATAACTACGTTGTAGCACAGGCTAACGAGCCTCTTGACGAGCAGGGAAGATTCGCAAGAAAGCGTGTAAATGCACGTTTCCGTGAAGAAATTCTTGAAGTTGACCGTGACCGTGTAGACTATATGGACGTTTCGCCTAAGATGGTCGTTTCTGTCGCTACTGCGATGATTCCGTTCCTTGAGAACGATGACGCAAACCGTGCTCTTATGGGTGCGAACATGCAGCGTCAGGCAGTACCGCTTATGGTAACACAGAATCCTATTGTAGGTACCGGTATGGAATACAAGGCAGCCGTTGATTCGGGTGCGGTTGTAGTAGCAAAGGAAGACGGTGTTGTAACAAAGTGCAGTGCCGACGAAATCGTTGTTACCGATAACAACGGTGTTGAACACAGCTACAAGCTGATAAAGTTCAAGCGTTCAAACCAGGGTACCTGCGTGAACCAGCGTCCTGCTGTTTCAAAGGGTATGGAGATAAAGGTCGGCGATGTTCTTGCTGACGGTCCCGCTACCAGCCAGGGTGAGATTTCACTCGGTAAGAATGCTCTTATCGGCTTCATGACATGGGAAGGCTACAACTACGAGGACGCCGTTCTTATAAATGAAAAACTCGTTTATAATGATGTCTACACATCAATCCATATAGAAGAATATGAGCTCGAATGCCGTGATACAAAGCTCGGACCGGAGGAGATAACAAGAGAGATCCCCAACGTTTCTGAGGACGCTCTTAAGGATCTTGACGAGCGTGGTATTATTCGTATCGGTGCCGAGGTTCACTCGGGCGATATAATGGTCGGCAAGGTTACACCTAAGGGTGAAACAGAGCTTACCGCAGAAGAAAGACTTCTCCGTGCTATCTTCGGTGATAAGGCAAGAGAAGTAAGAGATAATTCACTTCGTGTTCCTCACGGCGAAAGCGGTATCATCGTTGACGTTAAGGTGTTCACAAGACAGAACTGTGATGAACTTTCACCCGGCGTAAATATGGTGGTAAGATGCTACATCGCACAGAAGCGTAAGATTTCTGTCGGCGATAAGATGGCGGGTCGTCACGGTAACAAGGGTGTCGTTTCCCGTATCTTAAAGCAGGAGGATATGCCTTTCCTTCCCGACGGTACACCGCTTGATATTGTACTGAACCCCCTCGGCGTTCCTTCACGAATGAACATCGGTCAGGTTCTCGAGGTACACCTCGGTTATGCTTGTAAGGCACTTGACTGGCAGATAATGACCCCTGTATTTGACGGCGCTCACGAGGCCGACATCAGAGCTTGCTTTGAAAAGGCTGAGGCTGAACGTGAAAACTACAAGGATAAGGATTCCGCAAGGATAGACTTCTCTAAGATTCCTATGCGTTCTGACGGCAAGACACAGCTTACAGACGGTCGTACAGGCGAGAAGTTCGACAGCCCTGTAACAGTAGGTTATATGTACTACCTCAAGCTCCACCACCTTGTTGACGATAAGATTCACGCACGTTCAACCGGTCCTTACTCACTGGTAACACAGCAGCCTCTCGGCGGTAAGGCACAGTTCGGCGGACAGCGTTTCGGTGAGATGGAAGTTTGGGCACTTGAGGCTTACGGTGCGGCTTATACACTTCAGGAAATCCTTACTGTAAAGTCGGATGATATAGTAGGACGTGTTAAAACTTACGAGGCAATCGTCAAGGGCGATCCTGTTCCTAAGGCAGGCGTTCCCGAGAGCTTCAAGGTTCTGTTCAAGGAGCTTCAGTCACTCGGTCTTGACATCAAGGTACTTGATGCGGACAAGAATGAGATTGATCTCAGACAGACTTACGAAGAAGACGATGAATACGGTCAGGCAGCAGGCGAGGATACATTTGAGTATGTAGCCGAGGACGGCTCTCTTGATGACGGTTTCACAACTAAGGATATAGACGAAGACAGCGAATTCTATGCCGATAAGGACGATGAAGATGATTTTGACATCGACTTCAACGAAAATGACGCTGACGACTCGTTTGATGAATAATCAGACGATGATTTAAGCATAGGCATTGACAGAAAAGCGTGTGTTATCACACATAAACTTCTATAGAAAGAATTGAGGTCTGTAAATTGGCATATAAAACATTTGATTCAATGAAGATCGGTCTTGCTTCTCCGGATCAGATCCGTGCATGGAGCTACGGCGTTGTTGAGCGTCCCGAAACAATCAACTACAGAACACAGAAGCCCGAAAGAGGCGGTCTGTACTGCGAAAAGATATTTGGTCCTACAAAGGACTGGGAGTGTTCCTGCGGTAAATATAAGAGAATCCGTTTCAAAGGTAAAATATGTGAGCGTTGTGGCGTTGAAGTAACACGCAACAAGGTAAGACGTGAGCGTATGGGTCACATAGAGCTTGCGGCTCCCGTATCGCATATCTGGTATTTCAAGGGTACACCCAGCCGTATCGGTCAGGTACTTGATATTTCACCCAAAAGACTTGAAGAAGTTCTTTACTTCACAAAGTATATAGTTGTCGATCCCGGCGATACAGTTCTCACAAAGAAGCAGATACTCACAGAAAAAGAGTATGCTGATATGAGAGAACGTTATGAGGATGATTTCAGAGCCGAGATGGGCGCAGAAGCTATCAAGGAGCTTCTTTGCGAAATCGACCTTGACAAGCTGTCCGAAGAGCTTAAGAAGGAGCTTGAGGATACACAGCAGGGTCAGAAGAGAGTTAAGTTATTAAAAAGACTTGATGTTGTTGAGGCATTCAGACTCAGCGGTAACCGCCCCGAATGGATGATACTCGACTGCATACCCGTAATTCCTCCGGATTTGCGTCCTATGGTTATGCTGGACGGCGGCAGATTCGCCACTTCCGACCTTAACGATCTGTACAGACGTGTTATCAACAGAAACAACCGTCTTACAAAGATGAAGGAGCTTCACGCACCCGACATTATCATCAGAAACGAAAAGAGAATGCTCCAGGAAGCTGTTGACGCACTTATCGACAACGGCAGACACGGCAGAGCGGTTACAGGCCCTTCAAACCGTCCTCTGAAATCTCTTTCGGATATGCTTAAGGGTAAGCAGGGACGTTTCCGTCAGAACCTTCTCGGTAAGCGTGTTGACTATTCAGGACGTTCTGTTATCGTAGTTGGTCCTGATCTTAAGATGGATCAGTGCGGTCTTCCTAAAGAAATGGCTATCGAGCTGTTCAAGCCCTTTGTAATGAAGGAACTTGACAAGCGTGGTATCGCTAACAATATAAAGAGTGCAAGAAAGATGGTAGAGCAGGCTAAGGATCCTGCTGTATGGGATGCTCTTGAAGAAGTTATCAAGGATCACCCCGTACTGCTCAACCGTGCGCCTACACTGCACAGACTCGGTATTCAGGCATTTATGCCGGTACTGGTCGAGGGTCGTGCAATCAAGCTGCATCCGCTGGTTTGTACAGCGTTCAACGCAGACTTTGACGGTGACCAGATGGCAGTGCATCTTCCTCTGTCTGAGGAAGCACAGAACGAGGCAAGAACACTTATGCTTGCTGCAAAGAACCTGCTGAAGCCTTCAGACGGTCGTCCTGTTACAGTTCCTACTCAGGATATGGTACTCGGTTCTTATTATCTTACTATCGACAAACCCGGCGAAAAGGGCGAGGGTAAAGTATTCCGTGACTTCAACGAGGCTATTATGGCTTACAATGAAGGGGATATTACAATCCACTCGGCTATCAAGGTTAGAGTTACCAAGGACGTAGGCGGAGATCACCCCGAAACAAAGATAATCGACGCTACTGTAGGACGTATTCTTTTCAACGAGCATATTCCTCAGGATCTTGGCTTTGTTGACAGAAACGACCCTGAAAAGAAGTTTGATCTCGAAATCGGCTTCAAGGTAAGAAAGAAAGAGCTTGGAAAGATCATTGACAAGTGCCTTAAGGTTCACGGTACACCTATGACAGCACAGGTTCTTGATAAAATAAAGGCAATGGGTTACAAATACTCGACAAAGGCGGCAATCACAGTAGCTGTATGCGATGCTACAATACCGCCCGAGAAAAAGGATATTCTTGCAAATGCGGATGCACAGGTTCAGGAAATCAACGAGTATTTCAACAACGGTTTCATTTCGAATGCCGAAAGAAAATCAGCGGTGCTTTCAGTATGGAACCAGGCTACAACAGATGTTACAGTTGCACTGACTAAGGGTCTTGACGATTACAACCCCATCTATATGATGGCAGACTCAGGAGCCCGTGGTAGTACAAACCAGATAAGACAGCTTGCAGGTATGCGTGGACTTATCGCAAATACATCTGGTGAAACGATTGAAATCCCGATCAGAGCTAACTACCGTGAAGGTCTTAACATCCTCGAATACTTCATTTCTTCAAGAGGTGCGAGAAAGGGTCTTGCCGATACGGCGTTAAGAACAGCCGACTCAGGTTACCTTACAAGACGTCTTGTTGACGTATCACAGGAAGTTATCGTAAGAACCGATGACTGCGGTACTACAGACGGTATCGACATTTACGAGATTCGTGAAGGCAAGGAGCTTATCGAGTCGCTTGAAGAACGTCTTACAGGCAGATACCTTGCCGAAGATTTCACTGATGACAACGGCGAAGTCCTCGTTTCAAAGGATAAACTGATAACGGAAGCTGATGCCAAGATGATAGTTGCATCAGGCGTAAAGACCGTTAAAATTCGTTCAGTTCTTACCTGTCACGCAGAACACGGCGTCTGCGCAAAGTGCTACGGTTCTTCACTTGCAAACGGCAAGAAGATTACAATCGGCGAAGCAGTTGGTATCATAGCCGCACAGTCTATCGGTGAGCCCGGTACACAGCTTACTATGAGAACGTTCCATACCGGTGGTATTGCATCGGCTGAAGATATTACACAGGGTCTTCCCAGAGTAGAAGAACTGTTCGAGTCACGTCGTCCCAAGAATGCCGCAATTATGGCTAAGCATTCCGGTAAGACAAGAATCGACGAGATAAAGAAAACCAGACACGTTATAATTACAACAGCTGACGGCGAGGAGCATCCTTATCCCGTACCTTTTGGCTACAAGCTGAAAATACAGGATGGTGATTTCATCGAAGCAGGTGAAACACTTACAGAAGGAAGCGTAAATCCTCACGATGTACTCGAGGTAAAGGGCGAGGAAGCAGTTCAGAACTACATTATCGCCGAGGTACAGAAGGTATATCGCTTACAGGGTGTTGACATCAACGATAAGCATATCGAAGTAATTGTTCGTCAGATGATGAGAAAGGCTCGTGTAACCAACCCCGGCAGCAGTTATCTGCTTCCCGGCTCGGTTATTGACAAGAATGAGCTTGTCAAGGTAAACAATGAGCTTGAACAGCGTAAGGAAGCCGGCGAACAGATTGAACCGGTAGAGTGCGAAGCTGTTCTTCTCGGTATCACAAAGGCTGCACTTGCAACAGACAGCTTTATGTCTGCCGCTTCATTCCAGGAAACCACAAGAGTTCTTACCGACGCTGCAATTCACGGCAAGGTAGATCCGCTGCTCGGTCTGAAGGAAAATGTTATTATTGGTAAGCTTATTCCCGCAGGCACAGGTCTTGAGGCAATGGAGAAGGAAAAAGAAGAAAGAGAAAAGGCAGCTGAAGCCGGTACTGAATCGGAAGTAAACGAATCAGACAGTGAAGAAGTTGGCGAAACTGCACAAAATTAAGTTGTAATTCAGTCCAAAGGCGACGATTGTTACAAAGTTTTTTCGGTAAAATGAAAAGGCTTGACAATCGCCGCCTTTTTGTATATAATATTTAAATGTGTGCAGAATAAATGCGTAAAAGCGTTATTCTGTGGCATAAATTTTTAATAATTTTGCAAGGAGGTGTAACATTTGCCAACCTTTAACCAGCTCGTTCGTAAGGGCAGAGCAGTTGCAGAAAAGAAGTCTAAGGCTCCCGCACTGCAGAAGAGCATGAACACTCTGAAGAAGGAAACAGTAGATATGTCTTCTCCCCAGAAGAGAGGCGTATGCACAGCTGTTCGTACTGCTACCCCTAAGAAGCCTAACTCTGCTATGAGAAAGATTGCCAGAGTAAGACTTTCCAACGGTTATGAAGTTACTGCTTATATTCCGGGTATCGGACACAAACTGCAGGAACACAGCGTTGTACTGATCCGTGGCGGCCGTGTTAAGGATCTCCCCGGTGTACGTTACCACATCGTCAGAGGCACACTTGATGCTCAGGGTGTTGACGGAAGAATGCAGGGCAGATCAAAGTACGGAGCTAAGCGTCCGAAGGCTGGTGCGAAAAAAGCGTAACTGATGACTTTTAGCCACTTTTGTGGAGTAATATATTATATTACCTCTGCAATTGGACGGCGGGAGTTAATCGCTTTCGAGTACCGATGATTTTCATTATTTATGAAGGAGGGAAGTAAAGTGCCAAGAAGAGGTAATGTTCCTAAGCGTGATGTATTACCCGATCCTATGTACGGCTCAGAGCTCGTAACAAGACTCGTAAACAATATCATGCTCGACGGCAAGAAGGGTGTTGCTCAGAAGATCGTATACGGTGCATTTGACATCGTAGCCGAGAAGTCAGGTAAGGGCGCACTTGAAGCTTTTGAAGAAGCTATGGAAAATATCATGCCTCAGTTAGAGGTAAAGGCACGCCGTGTCGGCGGTGCCACATATCAGGTTCCTATGGAAGTTCGTCCCGAAAGAAGAAGAACTTTAGGTCTGAGATGGATTACTCTGTACGCAAGACAGAGAAATGAAAAGACAATGAAAGAAAGACTTGCAAACGAGATCCTCGACGCTATGAACGGTCAGGGCGGAGCTTGCAAGAAGCGCGATGATACACACAGAATGGCTGAAGCTAACAGAGCTTTCGCACATTACAAGTGGTAATCAATAAAACGGAGGAAATATGGCTAGAGACGTAACTCTTGAAATGACCCGTAATATTGGTATCATGGCTCACATCGACGCAGGTAAGACAACTACGACCGAGCGTATCCTGTTCTACACCGGTATCAACCACAAGATCGGTGAGACCCACGACGGTTCTGCTACGATGGACTGGATGGAGCAGGAGCAGGAAAGAGGTATCACAATTACTTCTGCTGCTACTACTGCATACTGGAAGAAGCACAGAATCAATATTATCGATACTCCCGGACACGTTGACTTTACTGTTGAAGTTGAGCGTTCGCTGCGAGTTCTTGACGGTTCTGTTACAGTTTTATGTGCTAAGGGCGGTGTTGAGCCCCAGTCAGAAACTGTATGGCGTCAGGCAGACAAGTATCATGTTCCGAGAATGGCATACATCAACAAGATGGACATCATGGGTGCTGACTTCTATAATGTTGTAAGCATGATGAAGGACAGACTGAAATGTAATGCTGTTCCGATACAGCTTCCTATCGGTGCCGAAGATACATTCAGAGGTATCGTAGACCTTATCGAAATGAAAGCTGACATCTACTATGATGATCTCGGTAAGGACATGCGTGTGGAAGAAATTCCGGACGACATGAAGGAGAAGGCTCAGGAATATCACGATGCACTCATCGAGGCTGTTGCTGAGCAGGACGAGGAACTTATGAACAAGTACCTCGAAGGTGAAGAAATCACCGTTGAAGAAATCAAGGCTGTACTCAGAAAGGCAACGATTGACAATGAGATCGTTCCTGTAACCTGCGGTACATCTTATAAGAATAAGGGCGTACAGAAGCTCCTCGATGCAATCGTTGACTATATGCCCTCACCTCTTGATGTTCCTTCTATCAAGGGTGTTAACCCCGAAACAGGCGAAGAAGTTGAAAGACACGCAGGCGACGATCAGCCGTTCTCTGCACTCGCTTTCAAGATTGCTACAGACCCCTTCGTTGGTAAGCTCTGCTTCTTCAGAGTTTACTCAGGTATCGTAGCAGCCGGTTCTACTGTTCTTAACGCAACTAAGGACAAGAAGGAGCGTATGGGACGTATTCTTCAGATGCACGCTAACCACAGAGCAGACCTCGAAGTTTGCTACTGCGGCGATATTGCAGCTGCTGTAGGTGTCAAGAACACTACAACAGGTGATACGCTGTGCGATGAGAACAATCCCGTAATTCTTGAGTCTATGGAATTCCCCGAGCCTGTTATCTCGCTCGCTATCGAACCCAAGACCAAGGCAGGTCAGGAAAAGATGGCTATTGCTCTTGCAAAGCTTGCAGAGGAAGACCCCACTTTCAGAACCTATACAAATGAGGAAACAGGTCAGACAATCATCGCCGGAATGGGCGAACTTCACCTCGAAATCATCGTAGACAGACTTCTCCGTGAATTTAAGGTTGAGGCTAATGTCGGTGCTCCTCAGGTTGCATATAAAGAGACAATCACCACTAATGCAGACGTTGATACAAAGTATGCACGTCAGTCAGGTGGTAAGGGTCAGTACGGTCACGTTAAGCTCCACGTTTACCCGAACGAGTCCGGTAAGGGCTATGAGTTCATTAACGCAATTGTCGGCGGTTCAATTCCTAAGGAATATATCCCCGCAGTTGACGCAGGTATCCAGGGTGCTTTACAGTCCGGTGTTCTTGCAGGCTATCAGACGGTAGACGTTAAGGTTGAGCTTTATGACGGTTCATACCACGAGGTCGACTCTTCTGAAATGGCATTCAAGATCGCAGGTTCAATGGCTATCAAGGAAGCATGCCGCAAGGCTAACCCCGTTATCCTTGAACCTATCATGAAGGTAGTTGTAACAGTTCCCGAAGAATACATGGGCGACGTTATCGGCGACTTAAGCTCACGTCGTGGTGAGATACAGGGTATGGAAGACAGAAACGGCGTTAAGCAGATCAATGCTTTCGTTCCTCTGTCAGAAATGTTCGGTTACTCAAACGATCTGCGTTCTAAGTCACAGGGTCGTGGTCAGTATGTAATGGAACCCAGCCACTACATTCAGGTTCCCAAGTCAATTGCAGATGGAATCATCAGCAAGAGAGCTAAGGACTAATAAAATTTTTCTGAAAGAGCAAAAAAGACTTGTTTTTTGAGAAATAATCTGATAAAATACTAAGTGTATGGAATACACATAATTAAAGGAGGAAAATTCCAATGGCAAAGCAGAAATTTGAACGTACCAAGCCCCACGTAAACATTGGTACAATCGGTCACGTAGACCACGGTAAGACTACTTTAACAGCAGCTATCACTAAGGTTCTTTCACTCAAGGGCTATGCTCAGTTCGAAGCATACGATATGATCGACAAGGCTCCCGAGGAGAGAGAGCGTGGTATCACAATCAACACAGCTCACGTTGAGTATGAGACAGACAAGCGTCACTACGCACACGTTGACTGCCCCGGCCATGCTGACTATATCAAGAACATGATCACAGGTGCTGCTCAGATGGACGGCGCTATCCTCGTTGTTGCTGGTACAGACGGTCCTATGGCTCAGACTAAGGAGCACATCCTTCTCGCTCACCAGGTAGGCGTTCCCGCAATCGTTGTATTCATCAACAAGTGCGATGACGTTGACGATCCCGAGCTTCTCGACCTCGTTGAGATGGATATCCGTGAGACACTTTCAGAGCACGACTTCCCCGGTGATGAAATCCCCGTTATCCGTGGTTCTGCTAAGGTTGCTCTTGATTGCCCCAGCAAGGACATCAACGCTCCCGAATATGCTTGCATCATAGAGCTTATGAATGCAGTTGACGATTACATTCCTACTCCTGATCGTAAGTCTGATCTCCCCTTCCTTATGCCTGTTGAGGATACTATGACAATTTCTGGTCGTGGTACAGTTGCTACAGGTAGAGTTGAGAGAGGTATCCTCAAGCTCAACGATACAGTTGAAATCACTGGTCTTACAGACGAGCCTAAGCAGACAGTTGTAACAGGTATCGAAATGTTCCGTAAGCTCCTCGACTTCGCTGAAGCAGGTGACAACATCGGTACACTTCTCCGTGGTATCCAGAGAAACGAAATCGAGCGTGGTCAGGTTCTCTGCAAGCCCGGTTCAATCCACCCCCACAAGAAGTTCAAGGGTCAGGTTTACGTATTAAAGAAAGAAGAAGGCGGACGTCATACTCCTTTCTTCTCAAACTACAGACCTCAGTTCTTCTTCAGAACAACTGACGTTACAGGCGTTATCACACTTCCCGCTGACAAGGAAATGTGCATGCCCGGCGATAACGTAACAATGGATGTTGAGCTTATCACTCCTATCGCTATCGAAGAAGGTCTCCGTTTCGCTATCCGTGAAGGCGGCAGAACTGTTGGTTCAGGCGTAGTTACAGCTATCAACGAATAATTTGAGATTTTAACATCTTATATAAGACGATATCCGCTTTCACGAGCGGATATTGTTTTTATATAATTCTTTTCGAGAGGTTTTTTATGCAGCTTCCTGAATATGTTTATGAGGTATTACAAAAACTTAATAACAATGGGTATGAAGCATACTGCGTCGGTGGCTGTGTAAGGGATTATCTGCTCGGTCAATGTCCGGAAGACTATGATGTAACGACATCTGCACTGCCCGAACAGATAATAGAAGTTTTTGACGGATACCGTTTGCTGACGGTCGGATTAAAGCACGGAACCGTAACGGTAATAATCAATAAGCATCCGGTAGAAATCACAACTTACAGAATTGACGGCGAATATATCGATCACCGCCATCCTTCAAAAGTCGGATTTACTCCGAATCTTGCCGATGACCTTGCAAGAAGGGATCTCACGATTAATGCCATAGCGTATAATGATAAGGTCGGTATGGTCGATTTGTACGGCGGGGCAGAGGACCTGAAAAACGGCATTATAAGATGCGTCGGAGATCCGATGAAACGCTTTGACGACGATGGTTTAAGGATTCTCCGTGCCTTGCGTTTTGCATCGCGCTATGGTTTTAGCATTGATAAGGAAACATCGGACGCTATTCACAGACAGAAATTCCTGCTTTCATTTATTTCTGCGGAGCGGATAAATAGTGAGCTGTGCGGAATACTTACCGGGGATTGCTATGACATTCTCCGTAATTACAGCGATGTTATCTGCGAGATTATTCCCGAGATGTATCCGTGCATAGGCTTTGAACAGCATTCAAAGTATCACGATAAGACGGTTTACGGTCATATAGCTGCTACCGTAGCTGCTGCTGAGCCTACTGTAGAAGCTCGCCTTACAATGCTTTTGCACGATATAGGCAAGCCTGACAGCTTTTTTATGAAGGATGGTGCAGGCCATTTTTACGGTCATGCCGATGCCAGCTGTAAAATTGCCGAAAAAATACTTGAAAGATTGCGTTTCAGCAATAAAATTAAAGACGAGGTATTGTTTTTAATCGAAAATCATGGTATAGTTATTAACGATGATATTCGCAGTATAAGAAGAGGCGTTGCACGTTACGGTGCGGAGCGTTTTATTAAACTGATAAAGGTGCATTATTATGACACCTGCGGAAAATCACCTGCATATTTCGGCGAAAAAGCGCTTTTTGACAGCATCGAAAAGCATACAAGGGAGTTTCTTCAAAACGAACCGCCTATGAGCCTTAAACAGCTTAAAGTCAACGGTTCCGATATTTCGAAGCTTGGCTTTACGGGTAAAGAAATCGGGCAGGCTCTCAATTTCTTGCTTGAACAGGTTGTAAACGGAAATTGCGAAAACGATAAGGATAGCCTTTTGGCTTTGATAGAAAATAATTATTTGTAAACGGAAAGGATTAAAAGTATGTCTGCTACTGATATTGGAATTGATTTAGGCACTGCGAATGTTATAATTACGCTTGGAAACAAGGGTATCGTTGTCAACGAGCCGTCTGTTGTTGCTTATGATAAAAAGAAACACTGTGTTCTTGCAGTAGGAAACGAAGCGTACAAAATGATAGGCAGAACGCCAGAATATATTGTTGCGGTAAAACCGCTCAAAGACGGTGTTATCTCTGATAACGAGATGACGGAAGCAATGATAATCGAATTTATCAGAAAGGTTATCGGACGAATTGTAAAGCCGAGAATTATTCTTTGTGTCCCTTCGTCTGTTACCGATGTCGAAAACAGAGCTGTAGTTGAGGCTGCGCTTTGTGCCGGTGCAAGAAAGGTATTTATTATAGAAGAACCTATTGCCGCACTGCTCGGTGCAGGTATTGATATTTCAAAGCCTAACGGCACAATGGTTGTCGATGTCGGCGGAGGAACGGCTGATATTGCGGTTGTTTCGTTCAACGGTATTGTAAAAAGCTGTTCGCTAAAGATGGCAGGTAATAAGTTTGATGCGGCCATCATAAGAGGCGTTACGATGAAATACAAAATACTTATCGGTGAAAAGACGGCAGAGCAGGCAAAAAAAGAAATCGCCAACGTATATAATCCGACAGGCGATGTGAAAATAACTGTAAAGGGCAGACATCTTATAAAAGGCCTTCCTGAAAGCGTTGAGATCAGCGATAAGGATATGTACGATTTTCTGCATGACAGCGTAATGGAGATAGTCGATAAGATAAAGGAAGTATTTGAGCAGACCCCTCCAGAGCTTGTGGGCGATATTCTGACAAACGGCATAGTGCTGACAGGCGGCGGAGCGATGCTCAAGGGCTTCACGGATCTTGTAACCGAAGCTGTAGGTGCACCGTGCTATGTTGCAGATGATCCGATAGAGTGCGTTGCAAAGGGTGTTGCGAAGGCGTTCGATTATACAGATGATCTTCTTGACGGCTTTGAGAAGATTTCGCTGTACAGATATAAATAAGATATATACTTAAGCACGGAAATACGTTTCCGTGCTTTTGAAATAACTCGGAAATAACGATTTTGGCGTTCAGCCTGACTTTTAGATTGATAGTAACAGATAAAATGTGCTATTATTTAATATTAGACGGAGGTATTTTTATGTCGCAGATTGATATACGTTTCTTTTCACGGTCGCTCAACCGTCATACTTCATTCAAAATGTATATTCCCGATGATAAGCGCAATTACGGCGGGGTTTATGATAAGCAGAATATGAAAACACTGTTCATTCTGCATGGTTACACACAGGACGGCAACAACTGGATACCGGAATATATTTCGGAAAAATATAACTTTGCTGTAGTGATTCCTCACGGCGAAAACTCATTCTGGCTTGACGGATTATCTACAGGGCATAAGTATTGCACTTATGTCGGTGAAGAGCTTATCGACTATATACGAAATACATTCGGGCTTGCACAGACTGCAGAGGATACTGCGATAATGGGGTATTCAATGGGCGGCTTCGGTGCGCTTCATACTGCATTCGCTTATCCCGATACATTCGGTAAGGTGTGCGCAATGTCATCTGCCCTTATTGTTCATGAAATAGCAGGTATGAAGGACGGCGGTGACAACGGTGTGGCAAATTACGCATATTACCATGAATGCTTCGGAAACCTTGACGAAGTTGTCTCAAGTGATAACAATCCTGAGATTCTTGTAAAGCGGCTTTCACAAGAAAATAAGAAAATACCGCAGATATATATGGCTTGCGGCACAGAGGACTTTTTGCTTGAGAATAACAGGCAGTTTCATAAGTTTTTGGACACTAACAATATACCTCACGTTTACCTTGAAAGCGGCGGCGGTCACGATATGACGTTTTGGAACGAGTATGTAGTTAAATTTACTGATCTGATGTTCGGAAAATAAGCAAAAATTATACCCACAAGCGATATTTTCGCCTGTGGGTACATTTTTTTCAGACATCTTCCATCTGTTTTCCGAAATACATTGCAGCTGCTTCGACAAGAGCCTTTGTTTTTTCGTCAACAGCCGAATTTTCCTTATCCGACAGCATGATGACCGCTCCGTTGACATCTCCGTCTGCCATTATCGGCGCACAGGCAACGGCAAAGCGATCTACACCTTCAATGGGGTTCATTTTTACACCGTCTGCTGTACGGTAAAGAGATTTTCTTTGCTCGATAAGGTCTTCAAGCGAGCTTGATACCCTGCGTTCAAGCACCTCTTTTTTCTGAATGCCGGATGCGGCTATAACGTGGTCACGGTCGCATATAACTGTAGGCATCCCTCCGACTTTGTACAATACATCTGCGTACTGATCCGCCGTACCTGAAATTTCTCCGACAGGGGAGTATTTACGGAAAATTACCTCTCCGTCTACACTTGTATATATTTCAAGCGGTGTGCCTTCTCTTATTCTCATTGTTCGCCTAATCTCTTTAGGTATAACGACTCTTCCGAGGTCGTCAATACGTCTTACTATTCCCGTAGCTTTCATTATATATTCATTCCTTTCTGAAGAAACGGTTTTTGATCCTGCAAACATATTATTCCTTGCCATGTGTCAATTATTCAGAAATTTGTCACATATTGAAATTTATGCTCGCAAGCAGGGAACCCGGACTTTCAAAGAGAATTGCTTTTAATATTGATTTTAAACTCTTTTTGTAGTATAATTAAAATCGTATGATTATCTTCCGGAGGTGTTACTGTGACTGCTGATGAAGAATATATGACTCTCTGTATCGAACTCGCAAAAAAGGCGGCGGAAAAAGGTGAGTGTCCTGTAGGCGCTATCGTAGTTGACAAGGACGGGAGAATAATCGGTGAAGGGTATAATATGCGTGAAGCCGAGCAGATGCCGACCGCTCATGCGGAAATAATTGCAATAGAACAAGCCGCCAAAGCTATGAACTCGTGGCGGCTTACGGAATGTACATTATATGTTACTCTTGAACCTTGTCCTATGTGTGCGGGCGCTATAATCAATTCCCGTATAAAAAGGCTGGTTTACGGTGCTTTTGATGAAAAGGGCGGGGCTTGCGCCTCGCTCATGGAAATATTCGATTATCCGTTCAACCATCGTCCGATGGTGAGAAGCAGAGTTTTGCAGGATGAATGTGCAAAGCTGCTTACGGATTTTTTTAAAGGACTCAGGACCTGAAATTGTCCGAAGCTGCGGGCATTCCCGACAGGGCTTTTTTGTACAGCTTGTCGATTATAACAGCTAAGGCTGTTACTGTCACAGATAACGCTATGATTACGGAAACGATTTTTTTCATATAAAGTCCCTTTCTGCAGTGGTGTTAATCTGTATTTATACGGTCTAAACGCTTTTCTGCGTTCTTGATAAGGCTTAAAAGCGCTGTTCCTTGCTTGTCATATTCGGCTTCTATCGAATTTGTCGTTATTGACGGTGCGTTGTCTGCATCGTTTGCGGCGTCTGCGGCAGCACCGACTTCAAGGCAGATTGCAGAATCTATAAGATGGAGTGCGGAAGTGGGCGATACTCCGAAAAGATTATCGTCGTTCTTTCTGTTTGCATTATATGTTATCCTGAACGCTTTGTAGACGGAAAGAGTAAGCATTGACGAAACGCTCTTGCTGAGCTTTGATGATTTGATTTTCTGTAAAATCGAGAAAATCACTTCAATGCTGTTAGTTATCAGCTTTTTGTTAAGCGCAAGCATAATGTCGCCCGATTTTGAATCACCGGACGAGTTTCCGTCGGGAATATCGCTTTCGGTAATTATACCGCCGTTGGAAACGGGCGAACGACCGAGCAGATAGTCAGTAGAAACGTTATAGTAGTCAGCCGCTTTTACAAGGAACTCAAGACCACATTCACGTTTGCCTTTTTCATAATGTGACAGGAGTGCCTGAGCGATGCCAAGATCGGCGGCAACCTGTTTTTGTGTAAGTCCACGTTCTTTGCGGAGCAGGGAAAGTATTCTTGGAAAATCGGTGTTCATTATACGATATAACCTCTCTGATTCTGACAATATTCACACAGTATATTATAACGGAGTTATTCCCTATTGTAAAGCGTGATTTTATACAAAAAATCAAGTGCTTTTTTATGTAATAACTCTATAATAAAACAAAAATCGCCGTAATCGGCATAATTATCAGTAAAAATCAACCGAAAGGAAGTAAGAAAATGAAGAATTTCAGGCTTTATCTTATCCGTCACGGAATCACAAGCGGAAATCTTGAAGGAAAATATATCGGAACAACGGATCTGCCGCTTTGCGAAGAGGGGGAAGATGCTATATCGTCGCTTGCGGCTCTTGACGTTTACCCTAAGGTACAGAAGGTTTATTCCAGCCCTCTCAAGCGTTGCTTGCAGACCGCCGACATTATTTATCCCGAACGTCTGCTTAAGCGCATTGACGGTATCGCAGAGCTTGACTTTGGGGAATACGAAGGAAAAACGCAAGCCGAGCTTCAGAGCGATGAAAAGTATCTTGAATGGCTGAAGGGCGGATATGATGCCGCACCTCCGAATGGTGAAAGCTACGGACATTTTACATTAAGATGCCTTGAAGGCCTTGAAGAAATATTCAAGGATATGATGGCAAACGAGGTTACATCAGCCGCCGTTATCACGCATTCAGGCGTTATTATGAATCTTCTTTCGGGATACGGTCTGCCCAAGATGAAGCCTATCGACTTTGCCTGCAATCAGGGCGAGGGATTTGAAATACAGCTAAGCACGTTCCTGTGGCAGCACGGACCCGTATTTGAAATCGTAGGAAAATTATTCTGAGAAAACGGAGATAAACAATGGATATTTTAAAGCAGCTGGCGGAAGAATTCAAGATAAGAAATACGCAGGTAGAAAACACGGTAAAGCTGATAGATGACGGCAATACAATCCCGTTTATTTCTCGCTACAGAAAAGAGATGACGGGAGGACTTGACGATCAGCTTTTGCGTGAACTCAGCGAAAGACTGACATACCTTCGTAATCTTGAAAGCAGGAAAGAAGAAGTAAAGTCGCTTATCGAAAGCGGAGGAAATCTTACCGACAAGATTACGCAGGATCTTTTAAACGCAAAGACGCTTGCTGAAGTCGAGGACATCTACAGACCCTTCAAGCCAAAGCGTAAGACAAGAGCCGGCATAGCAAAAGAAAAAGGACTTCAGCCCCTTGCCGATTTCATACTCGCTCAGACGCTCGCTTCTCCCACTGCCGAAGCAGAGAAATATATAAGTGAAGAAAAGGGCGTTGAAACCGTTGACGATGCCATAAACGGAGCATTGGACATTATTTCCGAAACGGTTTCGGATGATGCGGATCTTCGTAAAAAGCTGTATGCTGAGTATACGGGTCATGCGTTGATTGTGTCAAAAGCCACCGATGAAAAAGCTGAAACCGTTTATAAGAATTATTATGATTACAGCGAGCTTGCGTGTAAGATACCTCCGCACAGACTTCTCGCACTTGACAGGGGAGAACGTGAAGATGCGCTCAAGGTCAGCATTGAGCCGGAAGAACAGTATGTTATGAAGCATATCTACAGAGCGTATGTGAAAGCAGAAAACGATTGCGGACGGCTGGTGCGCTCAGCTTGTGACGACAGCTTCAAGCGTCTTATCCACCCTTCGCTTGAAAGACGTCTCAGAAACGAGCTTACCGAGAAAGCGTGTGACAGCAGTATACACACATTTTCGGACAACCTAAGACAGCTTCTTATGCAGCCGCCTGTGAAGAACAGCGTTGCTCTCGGCTTCGATCCCGGCTACAGAACAGGCTGTAAGGTAGCCGTTGTTGATGCTACAGGCAAGGTTCTTGACACATCGGTAGTGTATCCGACACCCCCGAAGAGCGATATTGCAGGAGCGGAAAGAATAATCAAAAACCTTATCGAAAAGCACAAGGTCGATATTATCGCTATAGGAAACGGTACGGCTAGCCACGAGAGCGAAGTGTTTATGGCAGATCTGTTAAAAAAGATTGACCGAAAGGTAAGCTATATGGTCGTATCCGAGGCAGGCGCAAGCGTATACTCGGCAAGCAAGCTGGCGGCTGAGGAATTTCCCGAATATGATGTTTCACTGCGTAGTGCTGTTTCGATTGCACGCAGACTTCAGGATCCGCTTGCAGAGCTTGTTAAGATAGACCCGAAAGCAATCGGTGTAGGTCAGTATCAGCACGATATGCCGCCCGCAAAACTGTCGGATGCTCTGGGCGGAGTAGTAGAGGACAGCGTAAACAGCGTCGGTGTAGACCTTAACACAGCATCTGTTTCACTGCTTGGCTATGTTGCAGGTATCAATTCCGCCGTTGCAAAGAACATAGTTACATACAGAGAGGAAAACGGTGTGTTCACTAACCGTAAGGAGCTTTTGAAGGTGTCAAAACTCGGCAAGAAGGCTTACGAACAGTGCGCAGGCTTTATGCGTATACACGGCGGTAAATATCCGCTTGACAACACTTCAGTACACCCCGAAAGCTATAAGGCGGCAGAAGCACTGCTTGATAAGTGCGGATTCAAGCTCGCAGATGTTTCTGGCGGCATTCCGTCGATAAAAGAGCAGGTCAGAGCCATCGGTGTAAAGAAGCTGTCGGAAGAG
>ULNP01010697.1_pt1 | contig 31357 bp, 19 predicted proteins | sample 1951941 | NCBI WGS metagenome assembly ULNP01 (sample SAMEA4835579, study PRJEB28245) | human gut metagenome | biome: gut microbiome; material: fecal sample | place: Denmark | collected 2008
AGGGTACTGCTGCCGACACCGGCGCGAACGGTGCTGCCGTGGAGGACGGCACGGGTACCAGTGACGCTGCGGCCGGTCAGGGTGCAACTTCGGGCGCCGCGAAGGGCGATGACGCCGCAGGTGATGCGGCTGATTCCGGCAGTTCCGCCGCGATGCCTGCTGCCGCTTCGGAGCAGGGCGAGCCGAAGGCCGCTGCCGCTCCTGCCACGACGCTTTCCAGCGAGGCCAAGGTCTTCATCCAGGACACCAAGGATAAGGACAACTCGTATTCCACGAAGTCGGGTGCGCTCAGCGCGGATGATACGCTCTGGGCAAACATGTACGACGAGGTCGAGGACGACTGGTACGGCACTTCGACTGAGTCCGTTGCCAATCCCGGCACCTGGACTTACACCTGGCTCGCCGGCACGACCAGGCACAGCAGCAATGTCGCCGACTACACCGAGGTCGTAGGCCACGAGCAGTCGCTCACCGTCACCGCCGCGATGGAAGGCAAATACTTCATCTGCAAGGTAACGGTTGATGGCAAGGATTACTACGGGCCCTCTGCGTACGGCTCGGGCATTAACTCCAAAGACATCCCCGGCCCCGTGCTGGGCGCCGGTCAGATGGAGCTCAACAGCGTCAAGCTCAGTAGCGACACGCCGAGCATAGGCGACACCCTTACGGCGACTCCGTATGTAAGCTATTATCAGCAAGCTCCCGCCGATGCCAAGGTTACCTACACGTGGTCCGCATCTGCCTCGCAGTACTCGGGCTTTACCAAGATCGAGGGCGCGACGGGCGCTACGCTCGTGGTGGGCGACGACCTTGAGGGCAAGTACATCAGGGTCGAGGCCAACGCTGGCGTCAACACGGTGAACAAGACCACTTCCAGCAAGGTCAAACAGGCCGGTGCGGTCGAGATTTCGGCCGTGTCTATCGTTAACACCAAGGACAACACGAGTGTCTTTGCGGTGGGGGATACCGCTAAGGCCCGCGCCAAGGAGAAGGGCGGCGCGTACGGCGCGTTCGTCGACGCGAGCAAGCTCAACTATCAGTGGCAGTGCTCTGACACCAAGAGTGGCACGTATGCCGACATTGCGGGCGCTACGGGTGAGACCCTCGAGCTAACCGATGCTTTGGGCGGCAAGTACCTCAAGTGCAAGGTGTCTTCGAAGATCGGCTCTTCGAGCATGACCAACTCGACGGGCGCTCTCGTTGCTGCCGCCGGTTCAATTAATATCACGAGCGTGACTATGAGCCCGACTTCGGACAAAGTCGAGGTTGGTTCTACGATTACGGCGACCGCCAAGGCGGGTTCCACCGACGTTACCACCGATTCACATGTCACGTGGCAGTGGTATAAGGGCACCTCGAACACCGCAAGCTCGTGCAACACGCCTATCGAGGGTGAGACCGGTAACACCCTGACGGTGACCGCCGCCCTTAAGGGCTGCTACGTTGTGGCTAAGGCCAACGGCGGCTATGGCGAGCAGAAGCCCTACTATGCGGCGGGTCCCGTTTCCGTCGCGGGCCAAGTGGAGCTCTATGACGTACAGTTTGAGGGCTCTCCCGCCACCAATGGCGTGCACGTAGGCGATACGCTCAAGACTAAGGTGCGCAAAAAGGACGGTTCGCGCTACAGCTATATCGACCGCACCGACAATGTGACCTATCAGTGGCAGTATGCAAATACCAGTTCGAGCTATGACTCCGCCTATACCGATATCCCCGGTGCTACCGAGGCCACCTATACCGTTGACGCTGCCTATGCCGGCAAGTATCTGCGCGTGAAGGTGACGAGCGAAAATACCGTTTCCAGCACTCAGAAGAAGAGCTCCTACGGCGACACGCAGTCCGTTGCCCCGCTCGGCCCCGTGACGCTTAAGGGCCAGTACAAGCTGGCAGGCATTGAGCTTGCCGATAAGAACGTTACGCTGAGCGTGGGCTCGAAGATCACACCGAGCGTGCAGGTTCCGGGTAGTTGGTCGGGCTCGACCAAGGACGTGCCCGACGATGCCGAGCTCACCATGGCGTGGTATGCCAAGGGCGAGGGCGATGCCGATTGGACCGAGCTCACCGACGGCATCGATAAGACCGATGGCAGCCTGACTCTTACGGATGCGCTTGTCGGCAAGAAGATCAAGGTTGCGGCGAGTGCTCTCGACAACACGGTTGAGTGGGTATCGTCGGACAGCGTTACCGCGGCGGGGGAGTATAACCTGCTGCGTGTGATCGCCGCTCCGCAGATTAATAGCGATTCGACTCATCTCGTCTCGGGCGATAGCGTTAAGGCGACGGCGCAGGCCAAGCGCGCCGACGGTTCGGCCACCAACGGTATCGATGTCACCGACCAGGCGACTGTTGCCTGGTATGCGGCCGACGACGCGAAGGCTCCGGAGGCCGACTGGACGCTGCTGTCCGATATGTCGGGCGCCGAGGCGACGGTCTCGGCATCTGCTGCTGGCAAGTATCTGAAGGCTGTCGCCACGAGCGGCGACTCGACGGTCGAGCTCGTCTCTGCCAATCCCGTGATCGCCGCAGGCTCGCTTGAGGCCGCAGCCCAAAAGCTCAACGATGCCAATAAACAAATCGCTGTTGATTACAGCGCCAAGGGCGGCAACGTCAACGATGTTCTGAAGGCGCAGCTTGCCGATCTGGGATTTACCGATATCGACGTCAAGGTCTCTGAGGGCGGCGTGCTCTTTAAGGCAGAGGATGCCAAGGCCACGGTCGGCATCTCCGACGCTCAGGATAAGACCAACGGCGATGTGACGTTCTTCTACATCGACCCCAACAACTACACCGGTTACAACATCGACGGTCTGCGTAGCGCCGATGTGGTGTTTGAGCTGTCGCGCGATGGCAAGACTGAGTCTTACCAGCCCAACAAGTCGGTACAGGTTGCTTGGGACGAGGCTAAGCTGCGAGACCTTCTTGACAGTGCAGCCGAATCCCTGCAGATTGGCTACGCGGCGGGCGAGTCCGCCGATGGCGTGACCCAAAATGTCACGCTTCCGTACAAGGCGGGTTCCGCAAAGAAATTCTCTGTTGAATGGACAAGCTCCGACACCGAGCGCCTGTTTGTTTCTGGTTATAGCTGGGAAGATAAGACGGGTAAGGTTTCGCGCGCATCGAGCGATCGAGACGTGACGCTGACCGCCAAGGTAACGGTTACGAGCGGCGACATCAAGATTGCCGGCTCGCGCGACTTCACCGTGACCGTCAAGGGCGATCCCGAGAAGGTTGCCGCCGACAAGAAGGCACTGCAGGAGAAGGTCGATGCGGCCTTTACCTACGACAACATCAAGTACTCCGGCACCGATACGGTTGCCGACAAGGACGGCCTAACCGCCGACCTGCAGATGCCACGCACGAGCACGCTCAATATCGACGGCAAGTACTACAAGGTCGAGTACTCCGCCAGCACCGACGACATTACGTTTAACGGTTACAAGGGCACGGTTTACCAGCCGCTGCCCGGGGCCAAGGCCGCAAGCACTAAGATCACTCTCACGGTGACCGACAAGTCCAACGCCGAGGTCACGGCAAGCAAGACCCTCGACTTTGCGATTGCCCCGCAGGACCAGGACGAGCTTGATGCCGAGCTTTCTCTTATGGAAAAGGCGAAGGCCGGCTATGCTGCCGCCATTCTGAATGGCCAGGACGCTAGTGCCGTTTCGACCGACATGCACGCGTTCCAGAAGGCTTATCTTGATGCCGACGGCAACCTTGCCTGGAGCTACAACAAGGCAACGACCGATTCGACGTCCCTTGGTATTGTTCCGGTCGATCTGCCTGGCTATGACGCGATGTCCGGGCAGGATTGGCGTCTGTTTAAGTCGAGCAACAGCTCCGTTGTCGCAGCCGAAAACCTTAAGGTTACGCAGCCGCAGTACAACACGAAGGTTACGATCTCGTCTCGCCTGACGAGCGAGAAGTACGCTCGCTATGCCGAACGCTATCCCGACAATGCCACGTATGCCAAGCTTGCGAACCAGGATGTCTCGGCAACGTTGACGGTTTTGGGTACAACTGGCGTCGAAGATCCTAATGCCGGAAAGACAATTATCGTTAAAGCGGGCGTGACAGGGCTCACGGGTAACGCTGGCGACTCCGAGCGTTCGCCCGAGTCCATTGTGCCTTTGACTCAGGTTCCCGTTCAGTATGATGACCATAAGACTGCAGAGGATGTGCTCGAGCAAGTGCTCGAGAACGCCGGCTGCACCGATTTTGAGACCAACTCGCTTGGCTTGACTTCGCTGAAGACCAAAGATGGCCGCATTCTTGCTTCTGATTGGAATGCTCCCTATCGCTATTGGTCGTTCTACGTCAACGGCACCATGGCGGATGTCGGTGCGACGCAGTATGCTGTCCAGCCGAATGACACTATCGAATACCGTTACTTTGACGGCTTTGCGGCACTTACCCACACCGTGACGTTCGACGCTGGTGAGGGCTCTGCGGTCGCCGCGCAGAAGGTCGAGGACGGCAAGGCGGCCACCAGGCCGAAGGACCCCACGCGCGAGGGCTACACGTTTGCCGGCTGGTACTCCGATGCGGAGTGCACGCAGGCCTACGACTTCTCGACGCCCGTTTCCGGTGACGTGACCCTGTATGCCAAGTGGACCAAGGATGAGGTCGCCACAGTCTCGATTGTGGGCGTCAAAAACCCGGATGCCGCGACGCCGGTGCAGGATGCCTGGCTCAACAGCGTCGCCGTGACATATGCTGCCGACTCTGGCGCTACTGCTTGGGACCTCGTCAAGCAAGCGCTCGATGCTGCCGGTCTGGCATACGATGCCCCCACCGAGTCCTGGGGCGTGTTCGTCAAGTCGATTACGTCTGCCGACGGAGTGGAGCTTGGCACCACGGCTGATTACTCGCGTAGCTGGGGTTTCTACGTCAACGGCGTATCTGCCTCTGAGGGCGTTTCGAGCTACAAGGTTAAGCCGGGCGATTCCCTGTCCCTGACCTATCTCTATAACTTTAAAGAGCCGGCAACCGAGGTCGATGGCGTTGTCGTCGACCCGAGTGCTAAGGGCCCCGACTGGAGCAGCTCGTGGCCCGCGGCCGGAACGGGTGCTACCGAGGCTCCGACTCCTACGGGCGCTACCGAGGAAAAATGGGTTGCCAAGCTCAAGGAGTCGTCCGACTGGTCCACGTATGTCTCCGAACCGATTACCGCCGGCGACTACCTCTTTATCGTGGCTGGTAATACGCTCTATCAGCGTGATGCCAAGACTGGTGATGTCGTTAAGAGCGCCAAGCTCGTGAGCGCCATCTCGTCTGTATCGCGCATGGCCTATGCGGACGGCTTGGTACTTGTTCCGCTGGGTGACGGACGCGTGCAGGCGCTAACGGCAGATGCTCTCACGACCGTTTGGGTGAGCGAGAAGCTGCCCGATGGCAAGGGCGGCGCACAGCAGTGCCAGGGCAACCTTACGGTATCTGCCGGCAAGGTCTATTTCCAGACGAGTGCTGGCTGGTCCGGCCCGGGTGGCTACTCCGTCTGCCTTGACCTGGCGACTGGCAGGACTATCTGGAAGCAGCAGGCTGTCGGCACCATGGCCAACTACTACTGGACCGGCATGGGTGTGTCGGGAGACTACGGCTTTGTCGGCAACATGGACGGTACGGTCGAGACCGTCGATCTTGCCACGGGCAAGTCGGTCTCGAGCCTGAATCTTGGTGCCTCCGTGAGGTCTGGGGTCACGGTTGCGCCTGGCGGCAAGGTTATCTACGTCGTCAGCTATGACGGCTATCTGCACAAGCTCGGTGTTGGTACCTCTGGCGTCTTGACGGAGCTCGGCAAGGTTGCGATTTCCAATAGCGGCAAAGATGGCAAGGGCGCCGAGTCGTTCGGTCCCACCTCGACACCGGTTCTCGCCGGTAACAGGATCTACGTCGGCGGTGTGAGCGCTGATCGAGCGGGTAAGTACGGCAGCTATTACGGTCAGCTGACGGTCATCGATACCGATGACATGTCCGTTATCGCGTCTGTCTCCAAGACAACGACCGGCTACATTTCGGGTGAGGTCAAGTCCACCCCGGTCGTCTCCCAGCAGGGCGATGCCACCTACGTATACTTCACGGGCAACAACAATCCTGGGGCACTCTACCGATACAAGGTCGGGGATGCAGCCGCCGAGGAGATCTATACCCCCGCTTCGGCCAACCAGAACTATGGCATGTGCACGCCCGCGGTCGGTGCTGACGGCACGCTCTACTACATCAACGACTCGGGCAATTTGTTTGCTATCGCCGGCAAGGAGGCTCCTGCCGTCAAGACCTTCATCGTCCGCTTTGACACGGGCGAGGGATCGGCTGTTGCGGACCAGGCGGTCGACGAGGGAGGCAAGGCCGTAAAGCCTGCCGACCCCGAGCGCGAAGGCTATGTCTTTGATGGCTGGTTTGCCGATGCGGACGGGACGCAGTCGTTTGACTTTGATTCGGCCATTTCGTCCGATGTTACGGTCTACGCCAAGTGGAGCAAGAAGGAAGTTCCCGTAACCATTTCGGTTACCGGCTCGGTGACTGGCGTCGATGCCGAGAACAAGAGTCAGGTTTGGACAGACAAGACTACGCTCGAGCTCCCCGAGGGTGCGACGGCAGCCGACCTTTCCGAAGCTCTGTTTGAGCAGGCAGGTCTTGTGTACGACGCCACGCCGGACACCCAGTACGGCTGGAGGCTCAATAGCATTACGTCGCCCGACGGCCGTGTGCTCGGCACCGTCGACATGGGTAACAATCGATGGGCATACTGGTCGCTTGTGGTTAACGGTGAGTATGCGCAGCTCGGTGCAAGCAGCATTGTGCTCAAGGGCGGCGACGATGTCTCTTGGGTATATGAGGTGCCCGAGGCTCCTGTTACCCATACCGTGACGTTCGACGCGGGTGAGGGCTCCGCGGTCGCCGCGCAGAAGGTCGAGGACGGCAAGGCGGCCGCCAAGCCGGATGACCCCGCGCGCGAGGGCTACACGTTTGCCGGCTGGTACTCCGATGCGGAGTGCACGCAGGCCTACGACTTCTCGACGCCCGTCTCCGGTGACGTGACCCTGTACGCCAGGTGGACCAAGAATGCCGCCAAACAGATTACGGTTTCCGCGACGCTTTATGGCGTAGATGGTGACAAGATGTCCCAGCCGTGGGCAGGGGAGGCATCCCTTGTTGTCGATGAGGGCTCGACGATTCAGAAAGTCACTGAGCGCTACTTTGAGAGTCTCGGCATCGATTACCAGCTTATCAACCTGCGTCCGTATGGCTTGGGCGGCGTCGAGCTTTATAGCGTGACGTCGACTGTCGATGGTACGGTTTTGGTCAATAAGTCGACTAGCCATTGGCAGGCATACGTCAACGGTGCCCGCATCGATGGCAGCCTGGATGAGACCGAACTTAACTCCGGAGACAAGCTCGTCTGGCGCTATCTGGTCGACGGCAAGCGACCTGCCGAGCGTGTGGACGGCATTGTTGTTGAGCCAGACGCCGATAGGCCCGTCGATTCCAAATCCGACGCCAATGGCTTTGGAAATGCCGTAACGAATGCCGATACCCCCACGGGTACCACGGCAGAAGCTTGGACGTTTAACTTTAAGCAGTATGCTGGCGGGAGCTATGCAAACGCGAGCGAGCCAGTGATCGTTGACGGCTATATCTATTTGGCGGTCAATGATCAGCTTCTTAAGATTGATTGCCAGACGGGCGAAGTGGCCTCATCTGCGAAGCTCAAGGCTAGCGTGAGCTACACTGCTCGTCCCGTGTACGCAAAGGGGCTGGTCATGGTACCGCTCAGCGGTGGCTCGGTACAGGCTCTGACGGTCGACAGGCTCAAGACGGTCTGGATGACTTCGGCGGTAAGTGCCGAGGCCCAGGCGAGCTCTTCGTTAACGGTCGACGGCGACTACCTGTTTATTGGGACGGCTGATGGGACTCGTGACATTACTAAGTTCGTCAACGGCTTTGTGGTCTGCGTTGACATCCAATCGGGCAAGGTAGTCTGGAAGCACAATAACGCGGACGAGGGTTATTACTGGACCGGCGGTGTTGTCGTGGACGGTAAGTTCGTGGTTCCCACGTCTTCCGGAACGGTAGAGGTGCTTGATCAAAAGACCGGCGAGGTATTGGGTGAGCTCGCCCTCGGCGTAACGACAAACTCGAGCATTGTGGTGTCGCAGGACGGCAAAACCATGTATTTGGTCACGCGCGACGGCAGGTTGCATGTGATTTCGTTCGATGATTCGCTGCGGAGTAAGGTATCGCTGTCCGAAAATACCGTCGATCTTGGTTTGACGGGCTGTGCGTCGATCCCGACGCTTCTTGATGACAACACGTTGCTGATTGGTGGCGAAAAGGGCGATTCGTCCGCGTTGGCAATCGTTGACCTCAAGGCTATGAGCGTCAAGCTTGTCTCTGGTTCTGACGGTGCAGCGCTGCCCGCGGGCGGCATTAAGGCTGCGCCGCTGGTCTCAAAGCAGACCGAGGGGACCTATGTGTACTTTACGGTCAACGGCGTCCAGCTTGATAACAAGGGAAATCGCATCTCCGGTGGTGGCGTGTACCGTTACAAGATGGGTGATGCCGAGGCGACCTTGGCATATGACGCATCGGGACACAACGAGTACTGTGACTCGCCTGTTGTTTCAGACCGTTACGGCAACCTGTATTACATCAACGATTCCGGCACGTTGTTCCGCCTAAGTGATGGCTTCAACGTTGTCCTGGCATATGGTGATGGGTCGTCTTCGAGTTCTGCCGTGTTTAAGGGAAACAAGCTGGTAAAGCCTGCCGACCCCACACGCGAGGGCTACGCCTTTGCCGGTTGGTACACGGATGAGGCCTGCACCAAGGCGTATGACTTTAGCGCTTCGGTGACGGCAGATATGACACTGTATGCCAAGTGGACCAAGAGGGCTGTAGACAACGGCGGCAACGGCGGTTCTGCCAACGGTGGCGGCAACGGTGGCTCCAATGGCAGCGCGGGCGGCTCTGGCAATGGTGCCGGCTCCGGTAACGGAATGAGTGGCCAGCAGAGCGGCGGTGCCGTTTCGCCTGGCCAGAAGCCGATCTCCACGACCACCACGACCGAGACCAAGGACGACAAGGATTCCAAGAAGGATTCCGATAAGTCAGACAAGAAGGACAAGAAGTCCGACAAGAAGGACGGCAAGTCCGACAAGTCCGATTCCAGCTCCGACACGGGCTCGTCTGCTGCGGCCACTGTCAAGAAGTCCGCTGCGGCTCCCTCGCAGGAGTCTGGCTTCAACCCGCTCGCCATTGTCGGCGTAGCGGCCGGCGTAATCGGTCTCGCCGTCATCGGCGTGTTCGTGCTCACCAAGCGTCGGTAGGTGAGGGCTGTGTCTAATAAGCCTCAGGACGCCGAGTCCAAGCAGCCCGACTCGTCGTTCATCCAGCTTGACGATGCAAAGCAAAAGGGCGCCGCTTCGGCGGCGTCCGCCCCGCGGCGCAAGGCACTAGTTGGTGTTCTGACGGCCGTCTGCATCGCCTTGATCGTTGTGTCGCTGGGTTTTGTCCAGCCTTCTTCCAGCGGTGCTTGGTCCATCGACTGGATCACTCGGGCCGTGGCGGGGAAGAGCGTTGCCGGCTCTGGCTCCACCGCCTCTCGCAAGACGGCGGCGGGCTCCTCGTCTTCTGACGCTGTGGACTCCCAGCCCAAGGACTCGGATGAATCGGATTCCAAGGACGATTCAGAATCTTCGGACAAGGAATCAAAAAAGGATTCGAAAGAGAAGAAGTCCGAAGACAAGGGCGACAAGAAGTCCAAAGGCAAGGACGGCAAGAAGTCCAACAACACGTCTGCTGGACAGGGTTCTGAATCCGCCGGTGGATCGAGTTCTTCTGACGGCTCTTCTTCGGGCGGCGGCTCGGTGTCTGGCGGTGGGTCTGCATCCAACAGTGGCAGCGCCTCTGTGGGCAATCAGGGCGGCTCGCAGCAGCCTAGCTACGTCACGGTGACGGTCTCGGTCACATCGAGTGCCGTGGGCAATCCTGTGTCTTCTAGTGGCACCTTCACCTTTAACGAGGGCGCCACGGTCTACGATGCCCTTTGCGCGTTGGGCCTTTCCGTTAACGCGCATGGCTCGTCGTACGGCACGTATGTCGCCGCTATCGGCGGTCTGGCTGAGAAGGAGCACGGCGGCACGAGTGGCTGGATGTACTCCGTTAACGGCGTAACGCCCAACACGGCGTGCAGCAACTATGTCCTATCCAACGGCGACAGAGTCGTCTGGTATTACGTAACGGGCTAAATGCCTCGACATAACGCGCCAAACGGGCGGTTCGGACAAACATCCGAGCCGCCCGTTTTTCATGCGTAGAGGACTGGGTCGCCGGCTCTCTCGGCAAACAAAAAACCGGTTGGAACGAGAGCTCCAACCGGTTATACCTTCAAGCAAATGTCGAACAACTACGACTGCGCGCCCTCGAGGAAAAGGCGACGGCTAAAGTAGTTGTACCAGGTGACCAGGAACGTGGCGATGGCCTTCATGGCCTGGTAGCCGATGCTCAAAAACGTGACACCCACAAACATGTACAGGTCGTTGAGGCCCAAACCAATCACCGACAGGATGGTGAAGATCGTGAACTCGCGCTTGCGGCTCATGCCCTCGCGATGGTCGAACACGTACTTCATGCTGAGCCAGTAGTTAACTACGACGGACGTGGTAAACGAAACCGTGGTGCTCATCAAAAAGTCGAGGTGGAACAGCTCGACGAGCGCAATAAGCATGCCCCAGTCGATGCCAAAGGAGATAAGGCCCACGACAGCGAACTTGAGGAATTGCTTGGTATGAGGTTGTGCCAGTGCCTTGCGCACGTAATCACATCCAATGCGTTGATGAATCGAGCAACGAGACACTTTAGAGCTTTTGCATGGGAAACGTAAGGTCTTTGCCAAGAACTATACGAACTCGCCAAATATTCAAGAGGCAATCCGCAAACGTTGCAAATCCTTCCGTAAACGAGCAGGGCCCACGAACAATACAGCGCTTGACGCGCGTTGTCCGTGGGTCCAGTAGTGCAACGAGGAGGCCGGACTACTTGGTCTGCTCGCCCTCCAGGAAAATCTTGCGCGTTACAAAGTTGTAGACCATGACCAGTGCGGTGGCGCAAATCTTGGCGATATTGGCCTCGAGGCCCAGGCCGGCGTTGAGGGCCAGCACGATGCCGTCGTTGAGCGCCAGGCCAATAACGGACAGCACGACAAAGATAATGAACTCGCGGCGGCGGCTCATGCCCTCCTTGTGCGCAAACACGTACTTCATGCTCGCGACGTAGTTAAAGATGAGCGACACGATAAAGCCGCTGGTGTTGGCGATCAGGATATTGAGGCCCAGACCGTAGTGGAGCAGATTCATGATGCCAAAGTCGATGACGGTGGCAACGACGCCGACGACGCCAAACTTCATGATCTGCGCAAGGAGCTTTTGCATGGTACCTGCCTTAGGGTGGCGCCGCAGCGCCGTGGGGATGACAAACTCAGCAAGTTTAGCCAATCCCCGCAGACGGGGCTAGGCGCGCTCCTCGATAGCACCGTTTCTATATGCATCGAGCAGTTGGCGCAGGTCCTGGATCTGGCTGCGAATCTTGGCACCGGTATCGGTGTCGCTCACCATGCGGCGCCGGTTGGCCTCGTCAAAGCGGTTGGTCTCGCTTTCGATGTCGATGTTGCGGGTGAGCGCCTCGGCAACGGTGGTAAAGGCCTGATGCGACTTGAGGCGGCATCCGCGCGAGCTCGAGATGAGCGTGTAGCCGGCGATGCCCGTTTTGGGATGGTAGGCGCGACAGAAACCGCCATCGATGACCAGCAGCTTACCGTTGGCGCGGATGGGCCGCTCGCCTTTGGTGGTCTTGACCGGGGTGTGGCCGTTGATGATGTGGCCCGTCGGCGAGCAGGCCATGGGTGCGACGCCAAACTCGCGCATGATGCCGTCGCAAACGGACGAGGACGTGGTGAGCGTATAGTACGGGTCCATCGGCTCGACCCACGTGCTCTTGTCGGCGATGTAGGCGCGCTCGAACGTGCGCACCACGCGTCCGCTGGCGGGTGAGTTAAAGCCGATCCACAGGTACCACATCCAGTCGAGGGCATCGCGGTCGCCGACGCGCCAGGCGCGGCGGGCGATATGGTCGCAAAAATCAAAATAATCGCGGCCGGCGTGCCAGGTGCCCAGGCAGTTCATGCTGCTAAAGGTGCCGTCTTCGTTGAGCGGCACGCAGCCGTGGAAGAGCAGATTGCCGTTGGCGACCTTATACATGGAGCCGTGGGTATAGAGGAAATCGATGTGGCGATGCAGGTGATTGGCGGTGACAAACTCGGATACGAGCTTGTCGATGATGTGCTGTTCCTGGGGCGTGAGCGTGTAGGGGTCCGCCGGATCGACGGTGGGGAAGTCGTTGGTCGAGAGCGGCCATACGCTGCCGTCGGCAAGCGTGACCGTGCCGGCGTCGTGATCGACCTTGTCGAGCAGCAGGCGGTCGGCCATGTCGAACTCGGGGTGGCGTTGGATAATCTGGCCCTCGAGCTTAAAAAGCAGGACGTTGATGGCTTTAATCAGCGGGCTGATGGGCTCGCCGGCGGTATAGGTGGCGTCTGCGAAGGCGACAAGCTCGCGCAGCGAGATGCCGTAGTCGTTCTCGAGAATCTCGTAGTTGTCGTAGCGCAGATTGTTGCGCAGTACTGTGGCGATGCAGGCGGGCTCACCGGCAGCGGCGCCCATCCACAGCAGGTCGTGGTTGCCCCACTGAATGTCGAGCGAATGATAGGTGAGCAGGCGGTCCATAATCTTGGCCGCGCCGCCACCGCGGTCGAAGATGTCGCCCACCAAGTGCAGGTGGTCGACGGCGAGGCGCTTGATGAGTGAGGCGAGCGACTCGATAAAGTCGTCGGCGCTGGCGGTCTCTAGGATGGACTCGATAATGCGCTCGTGATAACGCACGCGGTAGTTGTTTTCATCTGGATGCGTGTGCAGCAACTCGTCGATGATGTAGGCGTAATCGCGAGGGATGGCCTTGCGCACCTTGGAGCGGGTATAGCGGCTCGAAAGCGAGCGGGCGACCACAATGAGCTGGTCGAGCATGGTCTTATACCAGGTGGGCGAGTCCTCGCGCCGGCTGCGGACAAGATCGATCTTCTCGCGCGGATAGTAGATGAGCGTGCACAGCTCGCCCTTTTCGTCAAAGGAGAGTGTGTCGCCAAAGATCTCGTCGACATGCTCGCGCACAACGCCCGAGCAGTTGTTGAGGATGTGCATAAAGGCTTCGTACTCGCCATGCACATCGCTCATAAAATGCTCGGTGCCCTTGGGCAGGTTGAGGATGGCCGAGAGGTTGATGATCTCGGTGAATGCGGATTGCTCGGTGGGGAACTGTCTCGACAGCAGGCGCAGATACTTGAAGTCTTGCGGATTGCGATCGAATGCGACCATGAGGCACCTTCCGATGTGGTTGGTAAAACTGATAAACAGCGTCAAACGTTTATCAGTATGCGCCGCTTTTGTTTCGATTGGAGATGGGAGGTCAAATTGTTGGCCGAACGGTTTGGTAAATCGATTTAGTCGAGGTAGATATAGCGGTTGAATGGAGACGTAGAGTCGTCTTCGCAGGCGCATGCCTCGGGATCGATAGAGATGATGACGGTAAAGATGTTCACTACCTTTGGTTCAATTTGGTAAATAGTGGACATTTGTACCGTATTCACGCTTATTGTGCGATAATTTGCGCAACAATGAGTAAGGAGCCTCATATGAGTGATTTTGTCCTGACCTGTGAATCCGCCGCCGATCGAACCCGTGAGTTCTTTGAATCGCGCAATATCCCTGTCGTGTGTTTTCATTACGAGATCGACGATGTTGTCTATACGGACGATTTATATCAGTCGATTACGCCGGGCGAGTTTTTTGCCAAGATCGCCGCGGGTGTCATGCCAAAAACGTCGCAGCTGGGCGTGGGCGAGTACGAGGAGTTTTGGGAGCCGTTCGTTGCCGAAGGCAAAGACGTGCTGCACCTGACGCTATCTTCGGGTATTTCGGGCACGTATGGTTCGGCTTGCGTTGCGGCGCAGATGCTCGCGGATCGCTACCCCCAGGGCGGCAAGGTCCGCGTCATCGATTCGCTGGCGGCGTCTTCGGGCTTTGGCCTGTTGCTGGAATATGCTGCCGACGTGCGCGATAGCGGGGCTTCACTCGACGAGACGGCCGCTTGGATTGAGGAACATAAACTCAACCTGCACCACTGGTTCTTCTCGACCGATCTATCGAGCTACCTGCGCGGTGGTCGCATTTCGGCCGCGAGCGCGATTATCGGCACGGCGCTCAAGATTTGCCCGCTTATGACCGTCGATTGTGAAGGCAGGCTGTCGCCACGTGAGAAGATCCGCACCAAGAAGCGCGCGATCTCCGAGATGGCCAAGACCGTGATGGCACATGTGCAGGACGGCGCGAACTATTCGGGCAAGTGCATCATGTCGCACTCGGCGTGCCGCGAGGACGCCGAGGCTGTTGCCGCGCTGATAGTGGAACAGGTTCCGCAGCTCAAAGACAAGATTGAGATCAATAGCATCGGTGCTCCGATTGGCTCACATACCGGCCCCGGCACGGTAGCCGTCTTCTTTATGGGCGACAAGCGCGTGGACTAACGTCCGTGTGCTGACTGACGGTTTTAACGGCTACGCCTGTCCTCCCGACATTTGATAGCAGAAAAAGGCCCGTCCCGTTGTTTGCGGGGCGGGCCTTGCTGTTGCGGCTAGCGTTTCTTTCCGCGGAAGAAGAAACCGTGCAGCGAGGGTTTGAGTCCGCGGTTGGCGCGACGCTCCTCGATATGATCGTGGATCGAGGCGACGCGTTCGATGACTTCGTCGGGGATCGGCACATCGGGATTCATGTTCTCGACCTGGCTGACCTCAGCGGCGGCGACCTGGTCGATAATGGGCACATCGTCGCGCGAGATGACGGGCGTGGCGTCTTCCTTCATCTTGCGATAGCGCTGCATCATGTCGGTCTGCAGCTGCTGGGCCGAAGGCGGCGTCCAGATGATGGCGTTGGCGCCGGCGGCGATGGTCTCACGGATGCTCTCGGGCGTCTTGCCGCCCGGTGCGATGAGCGGCAGGTTGGGATAGTGCTCGCGCAGTTCACGCAGGACCTGCGGCGTGTTCTTGCCGGCGGCGATGTTGAGGATCTTGGCTCCGGCGCGCACCTTGGCGTGAGCATCGTTGTCGCAGCGAACGACCGTGGCGATGACGGGGATGTCGGCGATGTTGGTGATGTGCTCGACCATCTCGGCGGTAGCGGGGGAATTGACCACGCAGCCCGCCGCGCCCTGCATCTCGGAGACGGCCGCCATCTGCACGGAACGCTTGCCGGTGGTGGTACCGCCGCCAACGCCCACAAAGACCGGGCACTCGGCAACGGTCAGCAGCGCCTGCGTAATGGCGGGCTGCGGTGTGAAGGGGTAGACGGCAAACACTGCGTCGGCATTGGAGTTGCGGATGACCGCCACGTCGGTGGTGTAGATGAGCGATTTGATGCGGCGGCCAAAGAGCGTAAAGCCGCTGGCCTCCTCGATTTCATCGGGCATGCGGAGGGCCGCCTTGCGCAGACGCCCGTCGATGGGCAACGGCTCCATGGGCAAAAGGCCGTTTGGAGTTACGGCCACCTGGGGCTCGGTAAATACGTCTGCAAGCTCTACCTCGGAGAAGTCGACCGAGGCGACGATGTCCTCGTGAACCTCGGCGGGAACATCGATGGGGGCTTGGCCGCTAGTCGCGGCAGGCGTCTCGAAGGAGCTGGTGCCGACAAAGGCGTCGACGCGCTCGTTCAAATCGTTGAGAGAATCCATGGCGGTCCATTTCTATGTTCTGCGGTCGGCAGTGTACGACCAGCGTTGCGAGTGCTAAATCGTTTGACGAGTTGATTTTTCCCCGCTGCGCCATCCGTTAGACTGAAGGGCCGGCGAACGTGAAGGAGCTGTGGTGGCGGGAATCGAGGTGCTATCTTGAATGTCCCGTATGCAAAAGAGAGGTGATGCGGTATGGAATTTTCGGCAATGTTGGGCTCGATTGGCCTATGCGTGGGCGCAATCGTTGCCGCCGCGGTCATCTACTTTGTGGTTACGGCCATTAAGGGCAAAAAGGCCGAGCGCAAGGAGCGTGAAGCGCTTGCGCGGCATAAGGACCAGCAGGACAAGTGCGCACGGCGATAGCTTGTTGAGTTTTGAATCCGCGCGCTAGCTGCGTTTTCGGACCAGGGCGATGTAGAAGCCCTCAAAGTCGCGGCTGGGCGGAATGGTCAGCGTGCCGGGCATGCCGTTGGCAATGGCCGAGACGTGGCCCGCGGCAATGGCCTCGGTAAGGGCGTTGCACTCGATATGCGGCTTGTCGCCGGCATCCTGGGCGCGACGCGCTTCGCTTTCGCTCGGCGTGCCGTCGAGGGGGATGAGCTCGCAGTCCATGTGCTTGTCGAGGGCCTCTTGCAGGGCGTCCTCGTTTTCCTGCGGCAAGATCGAACACGTCGAATAGACGAGCGTGCCACCCGGTTTGAGGGCACCCATGGCGCGGTCCAGAAGCGCGCGCTGCGAGCGGGCGCACTTGACGAGCAGCTGATCGGTAAGGCCGCGCAAGCTCTTTTCGTTGCCGCTGATGACGGTGCCCGTACCGGTGCAGGGGGCGTCGAGCAGAATACGGTCAAAGCGGAAGAACTCGTCAAGCTCGCGCGCGTCAATACGCATGACGGGCACGTTTTTGGCGCCCTGGCGACCCAAGTTGGCCTCGAGCTTTTCGGCGCGGGGAATGCTCATCTCGCAGGCGGTGAGGTGCGCCTGTCCCTGGGTGAGGGCGGCGATCTGCGTCGTTTTGCCGCCGGGGGCCGCGCACATGTCCAGGATGTCGTCGCCGGCCTGGGCGCCCAGCACCAAAGGAGGCATCATGGACGACAAGCTCTGCAGATAGATTTTGCCGTCACGGTAGATGTCGAGATCCCACAGATCGGAAACCTGGGCCTCGGGCAGGATGAAGGCATCCTGATACCATGCGACGGTTTGGTGGGCGATTCCGGCGGCGTCGAGTGCAGCGGCGATGTCCTCGGCGGTCGCCTTGAGCGTGTTGGCGCGCAGCGTGACCGGGCGCGTGGCTGCGGCGCCAAAGCCCTCGATCATGCGCTCAGCATCGGCAGGCGTATAGGCGCCGGCAACCGTGTCGACCATAAAGCGCGGCAGGTCGGCGGCGCAGGGAAGGGCGGCAAGCCGGTTGGAAAGCTCGGTAGCGGCAAACTGCCTAAGCTTGAGCTCGGGCTTAACCTGCTTTTTCTGCTTACGACGACGCGGCTTGGACATCCGTCTTTCCTTCCCGTCCCAATTTGACTACTTTCCGGGCACGCTGCTGCTGGCGTGCTTTAGTACTGGCTCTCGTGCTTGCTAAAGAAGTCGAAGCGCGGGGGCAGCGGCTTCACGCGGTGCTCGCCGGGTTTCTCGCCCAGGCTCTCCATAAACTCGTCCGTAGAGGCAAAGATGTTGTCCCAGCTAAAGAAGGCGACCGGATCGACGTCGAAGTACTCGCAGATGAGCTCGCAGCCGGCCGGGACGATGCCGTGCATGAGCACGGTCGCCACGCGCAGCTCGGTGAAGGCGTCGACCAGGGCCTGCGTCATGGCGGCGTTGGCCGGCTCACCCTCGAGCTTGTTGGCGGCCTTGGAGGCATCGCTCCAGCGCTTGTTGGCGGCGCGCAGGTAGTCGTCGCACACGGCGAGCGCGCGGTGCATCTCGAACTTGTACATGGCCTGCTCAAAGGCAAGGGCGGCCTGCTCGGCAGCCTCGACCACGGCAGCAGAGGCGGCGCCGGCCGGAATGCAACCGTTGCGATAGGGGCTCTCGTCGCCCTCCTTGACGGCGACGCCGTAGAAGCAGCTGCGGGCCAGGCGGTTGAACACGCCGGTCAAAAGGGCGCTCTCCTTAAGGGCCGGATCGATAACGCGCTTGTCGTCGCAGGCGCGCACCTCGTTGCCGTCCTTGTCCTTGCCGGTCACGCGCGTGTCGTATGCCTTGGGGCTAAAGCTCACCGGCTTCTCGGACAGGCCGAGCGACAGCCAATGCGCGCGCATCTGCTCGCAGGTGTAGTGGTTGAGCAGGTCGTCTGCCGGCGGGGGAGGCGTCTGCGAGGACGAGCTGGCCTTTTTGCCCATGTAGAGCAGGTGGTAGCAGGCACTGACGGTGCTCTGCGTGAGGTTCCAGCCCAGGGCTTCCCACATGGCGGTCTGCGCGATGCAGTAGAAGTAGATATTGTCCTGACCGATGAACTGGTAGATCTGCGCATCGTCCGAGCACCACCAGTCGTGCCAGTCGAGTGAGCTGTGCTGGTAGGTGGGCGCGGGGACCTGCGTGGAATCGGCGGCGGGCTCGCCCATGAGGGCAGCGTCCTGGGCGGCAACACCCTCGGTCACGCCGGCGGCCTTGGCATCGCGGGCGAGCACGGTGCGGGTGTAGCTGATGGGCCCCCACAGGCTCTCGGGCCAGCACCAGCAGGTGACGTCGGAAACGCCGTCGACCTCGGGCACCGGAACGCCCCAGTCGATGTTACCGGTGATGCGGAAGGGCACGAGCGCCTTGCCGCTGCGGAAGCGCACGCCGCCGTTGGCGAGCACCGCGTGGGCATCGTCGCGCTCCTTCCAGCTGGGGAAGGTGACGGTAAAGCTGCTCTTGTTGCCCTCAGGCTCCAGCACGGTGTGCTCGGGCAGCTGGTCCTCGACGGCGTCGAAGGCCTCGCGGAACTTGTTCTGGATGTAGAGTTGCGCCGGCAGCAGCCACTCTTCCATGGTCTTGGAGACCACGGAGCGGACCTGCGGGTTCTGGGCGAGCTTGGCGGTGTAGGTCTTCATAAAGTCGAGGTAGGCCGGCAGGTCGAAGTAGAGGTTGTCGACCGGGCGCAGCTCGGGCACCTCGCCGGTGAGCTGGCTCTTGGGCGCGATGAGCTCCTCGGGCTCAAACTGGTGACCCAGGTCGCACTCGTCGGCATAGGCCTTCTCGGACTTGCAGCCCTGAATGGGGCAGCGGCCGATTACCTGGCGGCCGTTGAGGAACGTTCCGGCCTTGGCATCGTAGAACTGCAGCGTGGAGCGCTTGGAGATAGTGCCCTGCTCGTGCAGGCGTTCGATAATCTCGGCGGTCACCTCGTTGTGAATCTGCGCAGCCGGCTCAAGGCCCGAGCCGCCGTAGATATCGCAGCTGATGTTGTAGTTGTTGAGGGTCGCGGCCTGGCGGGAGTGATTGGACTCGACATACTCGCCGATGGACTTGTCGTAGCCTTCGTTCTCCTTGAGCTTGCGGTAGCTCTCCATGATGGGCGAGCCGTAGCAGTCGGTGCCCGAGGTGAAGATGACGTTCTCGCGGCCCAGACGGTCGCGCAGGAAGCGGGCGAAGAAGTCGGCCGGGACAAAGACGCCACCAACGTGGCCAAAGTGAAGGCCCTTGTTGCCGTAGGGCTCGCCGGCGGTAACGATGGCGCGGCGAGGCCAGCTGGGACGGTCGTTCATGGAGTATTTGGATGCCATGGGACTCCTTCGCATATGGTGGGAGCGCGGCCGGGCGCGGGGCTCGGCGGCGCGGTGGTCAATTCGTGCATATCGTTCGACATTATCGCACATGCGGACGGGTACGTGGCAGGGGCGCTATCCTAAGATGCTATGAATGAGATTTCCAACATACATGCGTTTGAAGACGAGGATTTTCTGCACGCCTGCTTTGTGTGGGGGATGGCCGTCGTCGGCGTGTTTGCCGTGTGCCTGGTGCCGGTGTTTGTGCTGTTGGGCGGGCCTGCAGACTTGGATGCGGCTGACGCGGGCGGCTGGACGGCAGTCTTGGATTGGCTAGTCGGCTTGGCTGCGGTTTCGGCGGCGTCATTTGCCGTGCACGAGCTGGTGCACGGTGTGTTTTTTAAGCTGCTGGCGCCTGCGGGCGCGCAGGTGACCTTTGGGGCGAATCGCGAGACGGCGATGATCTATGCCTGCGCCGAGGGCGTTGTGTATTCGCGTCGGCGGTACGTGGCGGTTTGTCTGGCGCCGACGGTTGTTGTGACGTCGGCGTTTGCCCTGGGGTTTGCGTTCTCGGGCTATCCGCTGCTGTGCTACCTGGCGGCCGGCTTGCATTTGTCGGGCTGTGTAGGCGACTGGTATTACGTGCGGACCATTTTGCGTGACCGCCGCATTGTCGCCTGCGAGGACACGTCCTTTGGCGTGCGCTTTTTCGCAAGGTAGTCTTTTTGGGATGATTTTTCTGGGACGGGGATTAAAAAATCATTGCGGGGGAGGAGATGTTGATGAAGCCGTTGTTGTTGCACGCTTGCTGTGCGCCGTGCTCGCTTGAGCCGGTTCGCCTGCTGCGCGAGGAAGGGTTTGAGCCCACAATCTGCTGGACAAACCCCAATATTCAACCGCGCGATGAATGGCAGCGGCGTTTGGACGAGCTGCGCCGGTGGTGTGCCGATGGCGACATCGAGCTCATCGAGGCAGGGGAGGACCGCGAGCGCTGGGAGACCGGCGTGGCCCCGCTGGGCGCCGATCGGCCCCGTCGCTGTCGCGCGTGCTATGCCCTGCGTCTGGCCGAGGCGTGCCGTGTGGCCCAGGAACGCGGGTTTGAGTTTGTGGGCACGACGCTCGCCGTCTCGCCGTATCAGTTGTTCGAAACCTGTAATGACGTGTTGGAGCGTCTGGCTGCCGCCCGCGGTCTCACCCCGGTCATTCGCGATTTTCGCCCGTATTATCCCGAGGCGACACGCCGTTCGCGCGAGCTTGGCATGTATCGACAGAATTACTGCGGCTGCCGGTTCTCGGCTGTCGAGGCGGCCATGGACCGCGCCCGCATCCGCGACGAGCGCAAAGCCGCCAAAAAGTAGTTCATTTGGGACGTCAGCCTGCTAGGATGTAGAGCGGACTTTAGCTATATAAGGAGAATCCGACGTGTCTATGCGTACCGATGATTTTGACTACAACCTTCCTGAGGAACTGATTGCCCAGGCTCCTGCCGAGCCGCGCGACTCCTGCCGCTTGCTGGTGGTGGATCGCAAGGGCTCCCAGGCGGGAACGCCGCTGGAGCACGGCGGTACCGTTGAGCACCGCATCTTCCGCGACATCATCGACTATATCGAGCCGGGTGACGTGCTCGTCATCAACAAGACGCGCGTGATGCCGGCCCGCCTGATTGGTCGCAAGGCCGGCTCGGGCGGCGTGGTCGAGACGCTGCTGCTCAAGCGCCGCGAGGATATTGACCCGCTGGGCCATGTTTGGGAGTGTCTGGTCAAGCCGGGCAAGCGCCTGAAGCCCGGTGCCCAGATTGAGTATCGCGCCGGTGGCGCACATGCGCCCGAGGGGGCTCCCGTGGTGCTGACGGCCGAGGTCATCGACTTTGTCACCGATAGCCGTGGTGGCCGTCTGGTGCGCTTTGAGCCGGCCGGTTGCAATGCCGCCGGCGACCCGCGCACGCTCGACGAGGCCATCCATGCGGCCGGTCACGTGCCGCTGCCGCCCTACATTACCGATTACGAGGGCGATCCCGAGAAGTACCAGACCGTCTACGCCATGAAGGAGGAGCACTCGGCTGCCGCTCCTACGGCGGGTCTGCACTTTACGCCCGAGCTCATGGCCGCTATCGAGGCCAAGGGTGCGAAGTTTGCCGCCGTCGAGCTCGAGGTGGGCATCGATACCTTCCGTCTGGTGGAGGAGGACGACCCTACGCAGCACGTCATGCACACCGAGCGCTACCACGTGTCGCAGGAGGTTGTCGACGCCGTGCATAAGGCGAAGGCCGAGGGACACCGCGTGATCGCCGTCGGCACCACCGCAGTGCGTTCGCTCGAGAGCGCGTTTGACGCGGACGCGCCGGTGTCCGATCCGGCCGTGACGGCGCGCTATTTTGAAGGCCGCGAGGACGGGGCCGACACGCTTGGCCGCGGAGACATCGTGGTACGCGAGAACGCGACAACGCAGCTCTATCTCATGCCCGGCTCGACCTATCACGTGGTCGACGCGCTGATCACGAACTTCCACGTGCCGCGCTCCACGCTCATGATGCTCGTGAGCGCACTTGCCACCCGCGACCAGATCATGGATGCCTACGCCGCCGCTATCGAGGAGCGCTACCGCTTCTTCAGCTTTGGCGACGCGATGCTCATTCAGTAGGTTACGGCGTTTTCCAAACGCCGTAACCGGCCGACGCTGCAAACGCCCCTAAGCGGCAATCTGACGTTCAATCGTCGGGCATGACCAGAAGGTCAATGCCCTCCTCTTTCACGTCACCTTGCTCGCTTAGGGGCGTTTTCGCTGTCCGCGCCATAACATCGGCGTTTGCGTCTCTAACGAAAAGTAGTCATTGGGGACGTTCTTGTTCGACTAGTCGTTTAAGAACGTCCCCAATGACCACCTTGCATCAATCTAAATAAGTTGCGGTGAGATAGTTCTTGAATTGGCCTTTTTGATGGCTAAACAGGAACTATCTCACCGCAACTGCGTTGAGTGTTTTTTGGCAGCTGGTTTACTTGCTCGCGAACAGCCAGATCAGGACGATCACGAGGATTGCGGCGACAATGCAGACGATGGCGCCGGTGAATTTGACGCGTGAGTCGCGGGTACGCTCGCGCACGTCGTCCTCGGCGGCTTCGAGTTGGGCCACTTCGCGCTCGGTTTCGGCGTACTCGGCCTGATCGCGGATCAGAGAGCCTGCGAGCGATTCGGTAATCTCGGGATGGTCATGTACCTCGGTCGCCTGCTCGATGATCGACTGTGCGTGCGCGACGTCCGCCTGGGCATCGGCGATGGCCTGCTCCTGCTCTCGACGCGCCTTGTCCTCGGCGGTGATCTTTTCGCGCAGTTCGCGCTGGCGCGTTGCGGCGGCGGCTTTTGCGGTCTGCAGCTCATCGCGTGCGGCATCGGCCTCGGCCGTCACGGCCTGATGGGAGCGCTTGGCGTCGGCGATGGGGGCTTGCGCCTGCTCGACGGCGCGCTCGGCAGCCGCGAGTGAGTGCTCAAGATCGGCGGTGATGTTCGGGACATCTTCCTCGGCTTTGCGCAGGGCATCGGCCGTGTCGGAGATCTGCATCGAAAGCTCGTTGGTGCGCACCGTGTAATTGGCGGGGTTTGCCGAAGGATTGCGCTGCAGCTCGGCATACTCGTGGCGCAGTGTTTCGAGTTGAGCACGCGTGGCGTCGACGGTTTGCTGTGCTGCGGCAACGCCGGCGTCGCGCTCGGCCTGCACCTTATCGCGGATGCGCTTGGAATCCTCGAGACGTCGTACGAGGCGGTTACCGGTCTCGCGCGAGCTGGCTTCGCGTGCCTCCACCGCGTCGAGCGCGGCTTTGAGACGCCGCTCGGTGGCATCGTCCTCTTCTTTTATTTGCTCGAGCTGCGCCTTGAGCTCTGTTGCCTTGGCAGCATGGGTATCGCGGCCGATTTCTGCCGCCGCGGCGGCCTTTTGTGCCGTTTCGATAGTCTGGCGCTGCTCGGCGACAATTTGGTCGTAGCGGCCTGCGATATCCTGGCGTGTCTCGAGCTCCTCGCTTTGATCGGCGATGCGCTGCTCAAGTTCGGCCAGGTGAGCGCGGGCGTCCGCGAGTGCCTTCTTCGCGGCATTCATCTCGCGCATGGCCGAGGCGCCCTGGGCGATAAAAGTGCCTACGGCGTTGGCGGTGTTTGAGACGGCGCTTCCCAGATCGCGGCTGGCTGCGGGGGTGTGCGGGGCGGTCGGGTGAGCGGCGTTTTCCGTGCCCACATCGGGCGCCTGCGACGTGGCGATGCTGCCGGTGCCGCCCTCGACTACTGAAAAGCCGGCGGCGTGCGGGTCAACTGCATCGGCACCAATGGTGGGGTGTTCGAGCTGCAGGAACGAGGGCAGGGTGCTGCCTTGGTCGGCAACGGGGGTCTCGCCGGGCACGAAGGTCGAGGCGGCCTCGGCGGCCTCCTCTTCTTCGGCGTCAACATCGGCGTCGGCCACGGCGTTTTTCATCGCTTTGACGGCATCCATCATGGAGTCCATGACGGCATCGAGCTCTTCTTCCGAAGACACCTCGATGGGGCCTTCCGCTTGCGGGGCGGCGTCCTTTTCGGGGGCGTCGTCCTGAGCGGCCGAATCGTCGTTTTGCTTGTCGGCATCTTCGGCCGCAGGGATTTCCGTCGCAGCGCCGTTATCCAGAGCCGCGTCGTCGACGTCGGTATCATTGCAGGTCGCAGCGTCAGTATCTGCGGCGACGTCTGCTGAATCATCAATATGCTGTTGAGTCTGGGGGTCCAGCTCGTCTGTCATAGGCATGTGCTCCTCATCGTTGTTTGTCACCCTATGATAAAGTCTCGCGCCGACATCCCGCGCCCCGCAGCAAAGTTTCAAAACGTGTTCGATGACTCGCTTGGATAGCAAAAATTCGGCCTCTATATTCAGTTTGCGCTTGACATTCCCTTCGCCGAAAGACGTTGCGCCGTTCGCCCGCTGTGTCCTTTATTTTTTACTTGAACACGTTAAAGTTGCATTTCAGCTTTTGGCGCGTGAAGTTGGATGCGCGCAGTCGACGGGCGGGCCCGTCGCGATTCGAAAGGACTTTGTATGGGACTTTTCACTGGTAAGACCGTGATCGTCACCGGCGGCGGCAAGGCCACGCTCAAGGACGGCTCCGCTGGCTCCATCGGCTACGGCATCGATATCGCTTTTGCCAAGGAGGGCGCGAACCTCGTCATCACCGGCCGCAACGTCGCCAAGCTCGAGGCCGCCAAGGAGTCTCTCGAGGCTGAGTACGGCGTCAAGGTTCTGCCTGTTCAGGCCGATGTCTCCGCCGGCCAGGACAACGAGGCCGTCGTACAGAACGTTATCGACAAGGCGATTGAGGAGTTCGGTCGCATCGACGCCGTCGTCAACAACGCTCAGGCCAGCGCCTCGGGCGTGACCATTGCCGACCACACCATGGACCAGTTTAACCTGGCCATTTATTCCGGTCTGTATGCCACCTATCTGTACATGCAGAAGGCCTATCCGCACCTGAAGGAGACCAAGGGCTCCGTGGTCAACTTTGCTTCGGGCGCCGGTCTGTTTGGCAACTACGGCCAGTGCAGCTATGCCGCCGCCAAGGAAGGCATCCGCGGCTTGACCCGCGTTGCCGCCAACGAGTGGGGCAAGGACGGCATCAACGTCAACATCGTGTGCCCGCTTGCTTGGACCGCTGCGCTCGAGAACTTCCAGGATGCCTATCCCGAGGCGTTCAAGGCCAACGTCCACATGCCGCCGGCGGGCCACTACGGCGACGTCGAGAAGGAAATCGGCCGCGTGGTCGTTCAGCTCTGCGGTCCCGACTTTAAGTATATGAATGGTGAGACCGTCACCCTCGAGGGTGGCATGGGCCAGCGTCCGTAGGAGTTACGGCGTTTTACCAAACGCCCTAACGGGCCGACGCTGCGCGGTCACCAGGGCGACAACTTGTCATTCAAAGAGGGCGGCATGACCAGAAGGTCTATGCCGCCCTCTTTTCATGCCAATTTGTTCGCCCTGGCGACCGCTCGCTGGCGTTGCCAGGGCATCGGCGTTTGCGTTGCTGACGAAAAGTAGTCGTTGGGGACGTTCTTAAATGACTAGTCGGAGGGGACAGTCTTGTCGGCACTTGGGGACAGTCCCTAAGTGCCGAAAGATTGGGACACTCCTTTGCAAGATGGCGCTGAAGGCTGTCCCCAACAACTAGTCGTTTAAGAACGTCCCCAACGGCTATCATTTTATCCTGGTGCATTGGTGCATTGGTGCATTGGTGCATTGGAGCATTGGTGCATTGGTGCAAGGGGGCAGGTTTCCTTTGCACCAGTTTCTGTCGAGTCGGTGCTCCTTGCGGGTTGCCCGTATAATGGTTTGCGTATGAACCGCAACCAAGGAGTTCCAGTTTATGGACCAGAGTCTTTTTAAATTCGACCTGATCGCCGAGGATCCGACGACGCACGCGCGTGCCGGCGTGCTGCATACCCCGCACGGCGACATCGAGACGCCGATCTTTATGCCCGTGGGCACCAAGGCAAACGTCAAGGGCATCCCTACCGAGACCGTCAAGCAACTCGGCGCCCAGATCGTGCTTGCCAATACCTATCACCTGTCCATGCGCCCCGGCGAGGACACCATCGCCGAGCTGGGCGGCCTGCACAAGTTTATGAACTGGCATGGCCCCATTCTTACCGACTCGGGCGGCTTCCAGGTGTTCAGCCACAACGACGCCGTCAAGCTCACCGACGAGGGCGTGCGCTTTATCGTCAATGACTACGACGGCCGCCACGTGTTCTGGACGCCCGAGGACAACATGGAAATCGCCATGAAGCTCGGTTCCGACATCTGCATGCAGCTCGACCAGTGCCCGGGCTATCCCGCCACGCGCGCCTACGTCGAGCGCGCCGTTGAGCTGTCGAGCATGTGGGCCGAGTGCTGCTATAAGGCTCATACCCGCGATGACCAGGCGCTCTTTGGCATCGTCCAGGGCGGCATGCACCTGGACCTGCGCCTGCGCTCGCTGCGCCATCTGGAGGAGTGCGGCGACTTCCCGGGCTACGGCATTGGCGGCTACTCGGTGGGCGAGGACCACGAGACCATGTTCGAGACGCTGGCGCCGCTCGCGAGCGAGTATATGCCCAAGCACAAGCCGCGCTACCTGATGGGCGTCGGCAGCCCCACCACCCTCGTGCGCGGTGTGGGTGTGGGCATCGACATGTTCGACTGCGTGCTGCCGACGCGCACCGGCCGCATGGGCACGGCGTTCTCGAGTGAGGGTCGCCTCAACTTCCGTAACGCGCGTTTTGCGCACGACGACGGCCCCATCGATCCCACTTGCACCTGCCCGGTGTGCACGGGCGGCTACAGCCGTGCGCTCATCCGTCACATGGTCACGCAGAAGGAGATGCTCGGCGGCATTCTGCTGTCGATGCACAACGTCTACTACCTGCTCAACCTTATGCAGCGTGCCCGCCAGGCCATTATCGAGGGCCGTTACGGTGCGTTCGTGAGCGACTGGATGAATAGTCCTGCGGCGGTGGATTACTAAGAGCTGCGACCGCTGACCGATGCCTTGCAAGCGCATAACGCATCGTGGGTACCATACCGAATAGTTGATGTTCGGGCGGGTGTTTGACGCATGGCGTCGCCCCCGCCCGTTTCTATTTTCGATAGGAGTACCCCATGATTAAGAATGAGAACGTCGAGGGCGAGCCGGCCTACGACGAGACGTACCGACGTGGCCCCGTGGTCATGCGCGGCCCCATGATTCCTAAGGACAACACCTACGCCAACCTGCTGGCGCCCGAAGACTCGACCGACTGGCTGCACGCCGATCCCTGGCGCGTGCTGCGCATTCAGGCCGAGTTCGTCGATGGCTTTGGCGCGCTTGCCGAGCTTGGCCCTGCGGTGACCATCTTCGGCAGCGCCCGCACGCCCAAGACAGATCCGCTCTACAAGGCGGCGCGCACCGTTGGGCGCAAGATTGCCCAGCGCGGCGTGGCGGTTATCACCGGCGGCGGTCCCGGCGTCATGGAGGCGGCCAACAGGGGAGCGGCGAGTGCCAACGGCAAGTCGGTCGGCTTGGGTATCGAGCTTCCGCACGAGCACGGGCTCAACAAATACGTGAACCTTGGCATGGACTTCCGCTACTTCTTTGTGCGCAAGACCATGTTCGCCAAATACAGCTCGGGCGCCATCGTGTTTCCCGGTGGTTTTGGTACGCTCGACGAGATGTTCGAGGTGCTCACGCTGGTGCAGACGCACAAGGTCAAGCGTATGCCGCTCGTTTTGGTGGGTACCGAGTACTGGCAGGGCCTGTTCGACTGGCTCAACGGCCCGGTGATGGACGCCGGTATGATTAGCCCGCTCGATCCGGAGCTGGTGCACATCACCGATGACCTCAACGAGGCTGTCGACATCGCCCTGAGCGGGCTGATGTAGAGTAGCTAAAATGGGATGAGGCTAAAAGACCGGTGCGTAACGTTACATGCCAGTCTTTTAGCCCCGTCCCAAATGAACTGCTTCTAAGTTGCGGTGGAATAGGGATTGATTTGCGGCTGATGAGCCAAAAACAGTCCCTATTCCACCGCAAGTGGTAAAGGTGCCCCTAGTGGATGGGCTGGTAGCGGGGGCAGTAGCTGATGGCGATGGCATCGACGCCTACGTGGGTGGCGATGGTGCAGCCGATGGGGCCGGTGCCGGCGTCTACGTAGTTCTGGCCTGCGAGCGCTTGGTTAACGAGTTCCTGCTCCTCGGCAGCACCGGTCGTGAGCACGCGAACGCTGGAGCCCGGATGCTCGGTCAAAAATGCGAGGCAATCGGCCATGGTGTTCGCAACGATGCGCTTGGCTCCGCGGCCCTTCTTGATGGCCTTGATCTCGCCCGATTTCCACTCCGGCGAAACGGCCAGGCGAATGTTGAGCATCTGTGTGAGCTGGCCGGCGAGCTTGGGCGCACGGCCGTTCTTAACGAGGTTCTCGAGCGTGCGGGGAATCAGCAGCAGGTGGGCGTCGGGCAGCGTCGCGCGGATCTGCGCCTCGGTCTCGTCCAGGCTGCGGCCGTCCTCGCGCATGGCCAGCGCGTACTCCACCAGCAGGCCCTCGGCGCCCGAGCCGGTGCGCGAGTCGATGCAGCGCACGTCGAGCTCGTGCGTTTCGGCCGTCAGGCTGGCGTTGGCATAGCAGGCGGACCACTCGCTGCACAGCGAGATAAAGATGGCGCTGTCGTGGCCGTCGGCGAGCACGCGGTCAAAGAGCGCCTTGAACTCGCCGGCGCTCGGCTGCGAGGTGTGCGGCAGCTGCTCGGAGCCGGCCATGCGGGCGACGTACTCCTGGGCGGTAATCTGCACCTGGTCGAGCAGGTCCTCGCCCTCGATAATCACATGCAGCGGAATCACGTAAATGCCGAGCTCTTGGGCGCGGGCGGGGGAGATGTCCGACGTGGAGTCGGTTATGATGGCAAAAGACATAATTGCACCTTTCGTTGGGGCGCTTGCGCGCCGCCTTCTGAAAGCAAAGTGCGACAAGTATAGTAGAGTCGTTCCACATTACTAGGTTCAATTGTTGAATAGTCAACAGTTTGAAGTGTCGGTGTGGAAATCGTCAACTGGGGAAGAGGAATGCCGATGGAGGCACTGGAGATGCGCAGGCGGCCGGTCGTGTTGTTTGATTTCGATGGCACGGTGGCCGATACGGGCCGGGCGGTGATGACCTCGACGCGCAAGACGCTGGCTGCGCGCGGGTTTTCTGAGGCGCAGATGGGTGACCTGCGCCGCATGATCGGGCCGCCCCTGTGGAAGAGCTTTCACGACTTTTACGGCTTTTCCTGCGAGGAGTCGCTTGTGGTGGCCGACGAGTACCGCGCCTTTTTTGATGAACTGGGACCGGAGGAGTACCCCGTGTTCGATGGGATCCCCGAGCTGCTGGATGGGTTGGTCGCCCAAGGCAAGCGTATGGCCGTGGCGACGTCGCGCATGGAGGCAAAGTGCATCGACATGGTGCGTGAGCTGGAGCTTTCTCAGTTTGAGGCGGTGGTTGGCATGAATCCGCCGCAGGGGCGCGAGACCAAAGCCGATTCGGTCCGCGATGCCCTGGCGGCGCTCGGCGCGACGGCCGACGATGCCGTGATGATCGGCGATCGCTTTAACGATGTGGAGGGCGCGCACGCAATGGGCGTGCCGTGCATCGGCATCTATTCGGGCGCGGCGGCGCCGGGCGAGCATGAGGCAGCGGGCGCCGAAGCGGTGGTGCACTCGGTGGCCGAGCTTGCTAAACTTTTCGCTATCTAATGACGTAATGTGAGGGGCGGGCATGCTCGCCGCTCATTGCTAAGGAGGTCGTCCATGAATCAGGTGGAGCAGAGCGTCGCTGAGTATGTCGACGAGGTCTGGGAGGATGTCGTCGCCGATATCGAGCAGCTGGTGAGCTATCCGTCCGTGGCCGTTGCTGCCGATGTGGAGCCCGGTGCGCCGTTTGGCCGTCCGGTCCGTGATGCGCTCGATTGCGCGCTCGGCATTGCGCAAAAGCTCGGCTACCAGACGAGCGATGACGAGGGCTTTGTGGGAATCGCCGATATCCCGGGCCGCGGCGATAAGCAGCTCGCGACCATCTGTCATGTGGACGTGGTACCCGCCGGCCCCGGCTGGAATACCGACCCGTTTGCGATGGAGCGTCGCGAGGGCTGGCTGCTCGGCCGCGGCGTGATCGACGACAAGGGCCCGGCGGTGCTGTCGCTCTACGCCGGCGCGTACCTGCTCAAGCACGGCATTGTGCCGCGCTATACCTTCCGTGCGCTGCTGGGCTGCGATGAGGAAGTGGGCATGTCCGACGTTCACCATTATCTGGAGAACCACGCAGACCCCGACTTTCTATTTACGCCCGATGCCGAGTTCCCGGTTTGCAATGCCGAGAAGGGTCAGTTTGGGGCGACGTTTGTGAGCCCCAAGATCGACGGCGGCCGTATTGTGTCCTGGAGCGGTGCCGAGGCGAGCAACGCCATTCCGTCGCAGTCTATCTGCGAGCTTGCGATTGCCGCCGATGAGCTGCCGGCACCCGCTGAGAATGCCGACCGCCTGGAGATCACCGCACTCGATAACGGGCATGCGCAGATTTTCGCCCACGGCATTGGCGGTCATGCCTCGATGCCCGAGGGAACGATCAATGCCGTCGGCCTGATCGTGGCGTATCTGCGTGAGGCCGAGGACGCGTTTGGTGCGCGCGACGAGCGCCTGCTGACGCCTGCCGAGCACGAGTTTGTCAAGTTTCTGGCATTTGTCCATGCGGACGCCTATGGCCGCGGCCTGGGTATCGACGCGACGAGTCCGGCGTTTGGCCCGCTCACCTGCAACCCCGGCGTCATCCACGTGGTGGATGGCTACATTGAGCAGGTCATCGATGTGCGCTTCCCCGATAGCACGAGTGCCGATACCATCCGCGAGCAACTCGAACCGCTCGTGGGGCGCTTTGGCGTGACGTACCGTGTGGGTCGTGCAAAGGTGCCGTTCTCGGTCTCTGCCGACGATCCGGCCGTGAAGGCGCTTATCGATACCTATAACGAGTTCACGGGCAAGCATGCCGAGCCCTTTGCCATGGGCGGCGGCACGTATGCGCGCAACTTTGCCCGCGCCGTCTCGTTTGGCCCAGAGGAGACCGGCCTGGAGCTGCCCGCATGGGGCGGCCAGATGCACGGCCCCAACGAGTGCGCCAACGAGGAGCAGCTCAAGCAGGTGCTCAAGATCTATATCGTGGCGATCCTGCGCCTCAACGAGCTCGAACTTTAAGATTACGCGGTTTCCCAATCTAAGTTGCGGTGGAATAGTTCCTAGAATGGGCCATTTGACGGCCAAAGGGGGTGCGGACAGAAAGTTGGACCGCGGGGCGGTCCG
>ULNP01008128.1_pt1 | contig 31315 bp, 39 predicted proteins | sample 1951941 | NCBI WGS metagenome assembly ULNP01 (sample SAMEA4835579, study PRJEB28245) | human gut metagenome | biome: gut microbiome; material: fecal sample | place: Denmark | collected 2008
GGATTGTTTTTACCTCTAATGTAATATCTTGGTTTCCCTTTTTGTGCTTCGCTTATTTTTTTCTTAGTTTCATTTGATACGTGTCTGCCAGTGTTCGCCTTTATTAATGCGTTTTTTGTTTGTTCTGGCATAATTCTATCCCTATGTTCCCACGACTTTTTAAGCTTTGCTTTTGTTTCGTCTGAATGTTTACCTTTACCGCCGCCGTGCCTAAAATTATATCCATTATTTCTATTGAGAGTATCAAATTTATTAATAAGAAGTTCTTCTAACTCATCTGCTTCTTCTAATGTTAAATTTTTATCTATAATTTCATGTTTAAAATTATCCCATCCATATTTCTTTATTGATCTATAAAAATATTCATTATGCTTATACCCGATACCATTTGCTCCCCACCTTTTTTCAGGAGGATATTGACATGTTTGTCCAACATACTTCTTGCCATTAATCTTATTCGTATGCACATATACGCAATAGCTTCTATCATCATCTTGTACAACCTTATTTTCCAATTTAAATCCTAACTCTTAATCTCTCTAACCCAAAATGGGGCTTGTTACAGCCCCATAGCATATATATTTAGTTGTTATTTAGATTATACTTTTTGTAAATTTCTTCTTTTACTTCAAAGTCTGACTTCGAATCAAGATAAGCATATTCTTTCATATACCAATCTGACTTATCTAGGTCTTCTCTACCGCCTTTGTCAAGCGCTCGCTTGCGATATTTATGTGAGTTGAGCTTACAGAAGGACATCGTTTCTACAATGCCAAATAGAAGAATCATTTCATCAATGCATTCAATGCCATGCTCGTAGTGAGACGGGTGATTTACCATATCTTTATCATTATCAGAATTGTCTACCTTGCCATACATACTATTTACAAACTCGGCAACCCTCTTAAGCTCTTCTTCATTTCCATGAACAATAAGAGAATTGTTGCTGCTCTTACTTTCGTTATAACTAACTACCGCCATGTTATTCGTCCTCTCCCAATACAAGCTCTTTAAAGTGTGGAAGCTTTTCAATTTGCTCACATAGCTCTCTCCATTCTGGAAGCCTATGATTCTTTCGCTGCTGATAAATTGTTTTAAGCTGTCGATAATTTGTTGACATTGCAGCAGTTAATTTGAAGCCACACGGATTAGTATAAAGTAGTCGCAGGTAATCTTCTGGGTCGTTGGTCTCGTTATACTTATCTTTTAACTCATTCATAATATCAATCACACGATGGTCAACATAGCCGATATATTGTTCGCATAAATCAAACTTGCTGATGCGATGCATCGTTGATTGACTTGAGATAAAATCAAGGAACGAATATCTTTCAGCTTCAGTCCATGCTTTTACGGTAAACGTCAAATCAAACTGAACAATAATCCCCGTAAGATATTGATCATGACCAGTGCCAGGATTACATGAACCAAGCTTCTTAGTTGTTTTAGTAATTTCACTATCTACTTTTTCAATATCTGTAGCCATAGGAAATTTAGAACCTCTAACAGCATTTTCAAGTCCATATACATGAACATTGTCAATTACCATGTATCCTCCTTAGCATCTAACATTAGTTGTTATATATTCTAGCAATTTCATCAGCTGCTTGCAAGAGTGTGTTTCTTTCATTTGGAATATTTTCTTCAATAACATTGTCTAACAATATGTTTAGAATATCTCCAACAGCTTTGCCTTCTGGTACACCACGTTCAATTAGGTCATCTCCATTAACAGCAAGCATCTTTAAATTATAACACTCATTGTTTGCAACAATCTTATTAAGTACGCGCTCCGCACTTGTAATGTCAGAAACAAGATGTTTTTCTTTTTTTAAAAGTCCTTGCCCAGTAATTAAATCGCTTTTATTTAAAATGATTAATCGTCTAAGTTGCTCTTCTCCAATAGAGTTAAGAAGATGTTTTATAGACGGCTTGTCTTCATTCAATTCAACATATGAATAGCTGATTAATTGAGTCACACGTCCAACGATTTCATTGCTGAATTTTAGCTCTTTTAATATGCGATATGCAATTTTAGCCGATACTACAGAAACGTCAATGGAATCATTTATTGTATGACATCTTGGCTTGCCGATATCGTGAAGCAACACGGATAATCGAAGAATGATATCATCATGTGATTCTTCTCCCATTGGACATACGAAGTAATTCATGCAATCTAAGATATGGTTCCAAAGGTCACGATGGTATCTGCGATTGTTTAAACCAAATTCAAACATCTCTTCTGCCTCTGGAATGATTTTAAACACAACTTTGTCAAATATATCTAACATATATTCGCCGCAATACTTACATTCAAGAATCTTACATAGTTCGCTTTGAATTCGTTCTTTTGAGATGTTATCTAGCAAATCAACGCAATTCATGATAGCGCTATATGTTTTTTCTTCTGGGAAGAAATCAAGTTGCGCAGCAAATCTAACCGCTCTTAAAATCCTAAGACCGTCTTCGTTAAACCTGTCTTCTGGATTGCCAACACATCTGATAATTTTCTTTTTAATATCTTTAATACCGTTAAACGGATCGACAAAACCATCTTTATTATATGCAATTGCATTCATAGTGAAATCTCTACGGCTTAAATCCTTAGCGATGTCATCTGTGAATTCAACATTGTCTGGTCTACGATTATCAGAGTATTCACCATCAACACGGTATGTTGTAACTTCGTAACGTTCATCATCAATTACAATCGTAACGGTGCCATGCTCTATGCCAGTTGGGATAGTCTTGTAATCTTTAAATGTTTCTATAATATCGCCTGGCTTTGCTGACGTACAGATGTCCCAATCATGTGGTTCTCTTTTCATGATAGAATCTCTAACACACCCGCCTACAATATATGCTGAGCATCCGTTGTTATTCAACATTTTCAATATAAGAGAAACATTCTCTGGCATATTTATTTTCTTTATCGTCATCACACCTCTCCTTTCACAATTCTTTCGTTGACGCTAATAACAAACTCTTGAATCTCTTTAAACTTCGGTTTCTCTGGAAGGTCAGTATTTTGCTTATCATATTCAAGACGATTCTCAAGTTCGTTTATAATATCAAAAAATTCTGGAACAGGTTGATTGTTATCATCAAGGTATTTGCCGTTACGAATATCCATTAAAAAATCATGTTCTTTTTCTCTGTATGTAACTATCTTTTTGCGTTCAAGAATATCAAAGCACATAAGATATAAGCGTACCAGGTGCATCATGTGTTTAGATAGCTTGTTATACGCTACTGCTTCTTTATTTCTATGTCCAATCTTTGCATAATCCTTGACTACATTGTTCATTGTAGACCACATACCCTTGTAATCACGAAGAGGATAGTGCGTTAGATTGATGTCCATAAAGATTTCTTTGTCCATTTCAGGGTCTACGGCATCATCAATATAAAGCTTGATGCTATCTTCTGGATATGCAAAGAACTTTTCTTTAAAATCCGTAGCCGCACTATTGATGCTTTTAAGAATGCGCTTTTCCTTTTCTGCCTGTTCAACATTTCTAACAGCTTTATGATCGAGACGATTTAGCTGTGAATTTGCATAACCTCCAAATGTATATGCGGCTTTCTTTGATAAGAACAAATGTTTGTTATTAAGCAGCTCTTGACCGATTTTAGAAACATGCAAATAATGTTCTGGCTTTAATCCGAGAATTTCAACACAATTTGGGTTGCAGCCAGCAAGCAAATGAATAAGCTTATTAAAAGAGTATATAGTTGTGTCCGTATCTTTGTTGATAACCTGTTCAAAGTTTTCCTTAGTAAGAATTTCTCTTTTGCTGTTCAACGCACAACCGCGAATATCTAAATCCGAACCTTCTACGTTTGTGCCATACGCATAACTGCCACCTAAGCCAAGTAGAATTATATTTTTGCCAAGATGTTCGTTGGTTTGTAGAAAACTATATTCGTTTGAAGCAATCTTCTCGTTGATTTCTTTGATATTCATTTATACCTCCATGCTAAAATGTCAAAAGTATAATGAAAACACTATACTTTTGACCATTATTATAGCATATATATTTAGTTGTTTAGATAAGAATCAATTTCTTTTTCTAGGAATTCAAGGTAATCTTCGAACAATCCCTTGCTCCATATGTAGCCTTTAACATCGTGTGATAATTTCATTGCCATCATATCGCTTTTGTAATCAAACGGCTTGCGCTTTCCTTTTGGACGAAGCTTCTTTGCAAGCACATTGTCTAAAAACGATGTATTAAAACCCCTGATGGCAAGCGGGTTATCAAGCTTTGAAATTAAACTTTTATACTTCGCCAATTTATCTTTTGGAATATCAACATTTGCCTTTGGCAGATTTTTAGAGCTAAATGGCGATATACCAGCCCCACTTGTCTTTGGTTTTATAAACGAAGTGACGGTTTCGATATCCGATGCATCAAACTTAAATATTACCTCTTCGTCTGAATCATCACAATCGAACACATTGACACCAGCTTTTTTAAGAGACTTTATGATATTATGTCCCCTTTGAAGAGATGGGATGTATGCAATAAGTTTTGATCCACCATAATGCCAAATTTTAATGTCGTAATAGCAAGCGATATATACATTATCTTTATCGATTTTACCAGTACAATCTCTAGCAAAATCATTTGTTGATTTATCGATGACTGGCATGATTCGATATATAGATTTATAATGATTTACTAAATATCCCGCCATTAAGTCACCTCCTACAGATAATCTCCGACCTTCCATCCACTTAAAACACCACCGTTAATTAGATGAGTCATACACTTATTTACGCGATTTTTTACCATAAGTGCTACCTTTTGATCTGGAATGCGAGATAGAATATATTGGTAATCATATGGCTGCAAGAAGTATTCATCTAGAACGTCAATTTCCAAGTCTTTTGGACTGTCTTTTGGAATGCGCACATTGAATGAAATTTCAATATCTCCCCAACATTCATGAAAATACCAAACATTTTTACTGCGGTCTGTGAAACCAAGCTGATACATTTTATCATCTGGTAAAATATGCGCTTTGATATTGGCATTCAATCCGTTTTCGTTAAGCTTTACATCTTGCATTGCCACTCCTTTTTATCACTGCTGCCAAAACCATCTTTGGCTCCGTTTTTATTTCTTTTACCAGAATCTTTGACAACATTCCATCTGTAAAATTTTTTACTTGATAAATCAATAGATTTACCCATGTTTACCTCTTATTTACTTGTAGACCCAATTCCACCCGTGCGTTCTGTTGTTGTATTGTCATCTAGGGTAATACCGAATGGGACAAATACGCCCTGCACAAAGCCGTCTCCCTTATTAACTCTAACGCTTTTTGTGCCGTTATTTTGTAACTTTACCATGATATGACCTTCGTTGTCAGCATCAAAATAATCGCTGTCAATTACAGAAACACTTGTAGGCATAGACAGCCCGTGTTTAAAACCTAGACTACTACGAATAAATAGCAACATAGTCCAGCCATCATACATCTCACAACGAATACCAGTTGGAATCTTGATGGAGTCGTTATGCTCAAGAACAAAGCTCATAGGAGAAAAGAAATCATAACCTGCCGACTGAGCTGTGGCACGCTTAGGAAGCTTAATATTATCGTAAATATCACGAATATGCTCATCAATATCATCATTACTTAACCCATTCATAAGTTCTGGAAATGTATTAATCCAATCATTCTTAAATTGTTGAAATGACACTTTGCTAAATTCTGCCATTCTATTCATATAATGCACCTTTCTTTGCTGTTACATATAACGTTAATTATTATACAGTACAACCTTTCCTGTTGCTAGAGTTTTCTGCACATCAATTACTCTTTGGTTACTTGAACCAACCCAAGGACAATTCACATCTGCGTAAGCTTCGATAAATTTACTATCGCATAACACATCACATAGTGCAACAATGTCCTTGCGCTTTTTTAACAACGCATCTCGTTCTGGATTAAACCCCTCCAAAACAACTGGGTTCATGATTCCATTCCAAGAATACCCAGTGTAGAGCCAGATAGTTTTATTTTGATATTTTTCTTTAATAAGAATTAGTAAATCGTAAACATCATTCACATTACTTTCATATAGTGGATCACCACCAGACAACGTGATTCCAGAAATATAATCATTATCAAGTTCATTCATGATTTCTTTAATTGCCTCTGCATCAAATTTTTTACCGCTATTTTGATTCCATGTTTCTGGATTATGACAACCTTCACAACGATTATCACAACCAGATAGGAAAATAACAACTCGAAGTCCAGAGCCATTTAACATATCATCTGTTCTAATCATATGATAATTCATATATTATCTATTTCCTTTCTTTGATTCTTGTAGCCCATCTATTCCACTTCGCATTGTTAGACGATTGTGGAACATTATAGCCTAAGATATCAATAATCATAGCGATATCACCAAGCTCTTCAATAAGATTCGCCTTTGCGTCTTCTACGGTAATAGGAGTGAAATTGTTGGTTCCATTTGCTCTGATTAACTTTAGAGCAGCCTTTGTTAATTCAGACGCTTCTTCTGCCAAACCTTCAAGTAATTCGCGCTCAGTTAAATGCAATTCAACATATTCTTTATTCTCTTCATATGTCATTACATTGATTTCCTTTCACTAATCTCAATAACCTTTGCTTGATTATATCGACTTTTACCATGAATCTTCGTATATCCAATATAGCCATTCATGCGATCAATTTGTGTGATGTTTTCGCTACCGCACTTAGGACATACATCCATGTCTAGTTGCTCATAGCCACAATCCTCGCAGTATGATAGTGCAAGATTGCAACCTTCATAGAAACCCTTATCCATTGCACGTCGAACAAGAGTCTTCTGTGCTTCTCTGTTATAAGAAACAGGATATCGGCAGTATTGAATCTTGCCACCATTAAAATAATCCCAGAAACGTCCTTCTAAATCTTGTTTCTGAATCGGTGTAATATCCTCCCATACTCCACAATGGAATGAATTAGATACATAGGCGCGGTCAGATACACCGTTTACAATGCCATACTTCTTACGGAATTGTTCAATCTGAAGCCCACAAAGACTTTCTGCTGGCGTTCCATAAATAGCATACAGAATGCCGTCTTCCTTCTTAATTCTATTAACATAGTCGTTAATATACTGCATAACTTCAAGTGCAAATTCCCCATCTTCAACAAGAGACTTGCCGTTATAAAGCTCTTGAAGTTCGTTCAATGCAGTAATTCCAAAACTCATAGTGCAAGGCTTTAAAATTGGGCGAATTTTATCATTAGGATTGAGCCTACCTCCAAGAAAACCACCCTGGGTGAAAGCCAATGGATTAGTAGACGCAAGCTTCTCACCGAAGAAATCATATGTACGCTTATGTAAGTTGCGAATCATTTCAAGATAATAATCAAGAACCTTATAGAAACCCTTGTTTTCTTGACGTGCCTTGGCTAAAATCATTGGAAGATGAAGTGAGATTGCGCCAAGATTAAATCGTCCTTCAAACACTGGATAATCATCTTCATCTACTGGCTCCATACCGCCACGCACATACCACGGAGACAGACTGGCTCTGCATCCCATTAGACTAATAACTTGCCCATACTTCTTGTAGATAGATGGGATATATCCTTCACCAGTCAACGAAAGAAAATCTGGATACATAGTCTTGCTACTGCATTCAAGAGCAATGTCAAACAGGTATTCCATTGGTTTTCCCTCACCATGAAGATTCTTATCATAAAGAAACGTCAGCTTAGGGAATAGAACTGGACGCTTAAATCCTTCTTTACCCTGTCCACCCATACGAACCTTTAGTGCAACTTCAGTAGCCATTCTTTCGAAATCGTTTTGACCAATACCAAACGAGATTGCAACGAATGGATAATCACCACGAGAAGAACCAACCGTATTAAAGCGATACTCCCATGACTGGAAACCCTGTTCCATATCGCGATATACCTTATGCATTGCGTATTCATGTGCTTGTTGATTAATATCAGTAGCACTATCAAAACCATATACAATGTTCTTATATTCTATAATATATTTTTTATAAGACTTCTCTGCATATGGAGCAAGAATAGTATCAACACGTGGAATCGTAAAGCCGCCATATTGTTGACTTGCTGCACTCATAGCAACATCTGAAATAACATCAAATGCTACGTCAAGACTCTTAGGCTCGTTATACCAAACGTTGCCCATTTCGAAACCGCCAGAGATAACATTTCCCATATCGAAAAGGCAGCAATTCATACCGTCTAGTCGATCCTTCATATCATGAATATAGATATATCCATCATTTGAAGCTTGTAGCTCATCACGATTCAAAAAGAACTTGCGATATAGATTCTTATTCAATTGACCGTAAATAAGGCTACGCTGAGTAGAAACCATAGTAGAATCAGTATTGGCATTGCTTACATCGCCAATATAACGAATTGATTGTGACTTCTGATAAACATCATCGAGCATATGCACGAAATCAATCTTGTAATTTCTATATTGCCTATACGTTTCACCTGAATTTGGATATAGTTCCATCAACGTTTTCTCAACGAATGAATGCATTTCTGAAACTGGAATCTGAATGTCGCCATCCGTACCATATTCGCTTGTAATATAAAACATAACATTGTCGCAAATACGCTTATAATCTGAATCATCCAAATCATCAAGCGCTCTCATCGATGCTTTTTTACAGGCATTAACAATCTTATTTTCGTTATAAACCTCTAACGTACCATCCTTTTTGATAACCCAAATCATATAAATGATACTCCTTCCATAAACATATAACCTTAATAATATCAGAGATTATTATACTCTTGCTTATTGTCGTTTTCAATAGCTTTTTTAGATATTTTTAGCAATAAATCTTGCAAAAATGTATGACGTGTTAAATTTGCTTTTTTCTTAACAGCGGCGTTTACGCTTGCGATAGACCCAAGATGAAAACATTTATCTGTGGTTCTCGTTAAAGCCACATAAATCAAATTACTGTTCAGCATGAACATATGGCTCTTTGGAGTACAAACAATAACGTTTTTAATGCTGGATCCTTGCGATTTGTGGATCGAAATAGCATATCCCAGCTTAACTGTTGTCATCATTTCCTTTTCATATCGAACAAGAATACCATCGAAATCTATTATAGCATAATCTTTACAGGCATATTTAATCAACCCAGTCTCTCCGTTAGCTACAAATGCAGTTTGCTTTTCATCATCTTCATATATGACTTTATATTCATTATTACACATTGCTGCTCGATAATTGTTTTGCGTTTGAATAACCAAATCGTTATCATAATATACGATATCGCCAACCTTTAGAAAGCGATTGCTGCCATAATTTTTATTTATTGCTTTTTGAATCATGTTGTTTAATGATATCGTGCCGCAATCACCCACATTCTTTGCTGCAAGAACTTGAATATCTTCTGGTTTGTTACCGTTTTCCAATAGCTTTTTGTACATTGATACAGCGCTTTTAGGAATGTTATCAGAATCCATATCAATAAAAGCATAGTCTTTGTTTGAACCGAATTGAGTTACTTTGTTTTTCATATCCTTATTGAGATATGGTTTGCAAAACCTTGTATCTGTTGCAACACGCATTAAACCGCCATCTGAATAACGAAAGATTTTTGTTAGCGTTGTTGTTGGCATGACATTGCTTTCCATAAAGTCATGAAGAAGATTACCAGCACCAACTGAAGGCAACTGTGCATTGTCTCCAATGATTATAAGCTTTGTACATTCAAAATCTATTGCGTCAATAAGATGTGAAAACAAAAAGATGTCGCACATCGAAAATTCATCTACGATAACAACATCGTATGAAAGCTTGCATTCCTTATTGTAGCACCAACCATACATAGGACTGTATCCAAGTCCTCTGTGAATAGTGTAAGCTGTCTCACCAGTATATTCTGAAATAACTTTTGCTGCCTTTCCTGTAGGACTCATTAAAATAAACGATTTATCGTTGTCTTTCAGCATATTAATCATTGCTTGAGTCGTAAATGATTTACCGCTGCCAGCGCTACCATTAAGGATGCTGATATTATAATCGCACATATTCTTTACAGCGTTCATTTGTTCGTCTGATAACATAAACTCACCAGCATTACGATATTTTTCAACATCGTAGTACCATTTTTCTACTGCTTCGATATTAGAAATGATCGTTTCTGCTATATATTTTTCTGTTTCATACGCCTTCATAGTACCAATAGACATGTTATCTTTATTGTAATAAATATCTTCTGACTTAATAGCATCGACAAAGTTATTCACACAAGACGGAATCATTTTTATGCACTGACTACGCAAGTCAGATAGATTCATTTTAGTGTTGCCTTCATTTTCATTTTCTTGAAGAAGATAAATGATACAAGCAATGCATCTATCCTTACTTGTTTTAACGTCATAGCCAAAATCAACAATGCCTTCTTTTTGCAGCTCAAGAATAATACTATCGGCAGTTTTAAATCCAACACCGCTTATTCTTGTAAGAGTTGTATAAGGCTCTTCTTTTAGCTTTGCACGAAGAACATCAATATCTGGATATGCATAGTAAATCTTTCTAATCATGCTCAAAGAAATAACACCGTTAAATTCAGACACCAAATCAACCAATTTGAAGTTATCGATAATTTTTCTTTTAATTGATTTAAATGTTTTTTCGCCAATTCCATGCAACTTAGATAAATCAACCTTATTATCTTCACCGTTTTTTACTATGTCTATGATATTTGGATAATTCTCATATAGAACTTTCGCTTGATTATATGTCAATATCTCTTCAAGAAATACTCTTGTATCATATTCACCAGTAGGAACGTCACGACGAATATTTACAACGCGATAACTTACACCATATTTAGAATGCTCTTCTGTTGCCGTCACATCGTATTCGACACCAACGATAAGATCTGATAAATCGCCAATGATACTTGCATCGCCGTACTTACTAAATTTAATAAAAGGATAATCTTTTTTTGATACTGTCATAGCATATGTTTTAAATCCTGGTGAAGAATATACGCATCTAGCAACAACACCTTTAAATTTAACCTGCTTATCGCTCATTGCATCTACCCTTTCATAACCTCATATTGCTCAAGAATCGGCTCTAACTCATCTGAATCGATCCAGTTCTCTCCAACCTTTTTCTTCTTATGTGTGTATGTAAAATCATCGATTCTTAAAATAGAATACAAACCAAATGGCATCTCTTTAAAAATCTTTGACTGCTTAATTCTACACCCGATTTCATCTCCATCACAAATTCTACGCAAAATTAAGTTTGGACGGCAAGCGTCTTTGTATGTAATGAAACTTACAACAATATAATAATTGTTTGCCATTTTTTCATTTACATAATCCGTGTATTCCAAATGTTCAATATCAAACTTAACTTGGTCTGAAATACTCATAGATTTATTATCTAATCTGCTGCAAAGCTCTTTAATCAAACCATCGTTATCAATTTCTCTATACTGAGACTTTGTTTCTTTACCAGAATACTTCTCCATAAGATACTCGCTAAGTCCAAACTCTTCCATCTTCTTCTTTGCGATAATCTTAACACTTCCAAACTTATCGTAAATATTAATAACATTTAAAAGATATTGGTTCTTACCAAAATCACTAAAGAAATTAAGGCCAGTTAAAATATTGAGCTGTCGCGAGTTCAAAGATGTTTTTTCTTTGATGTCTTTAAGAAGGTCTACAAACGTCTTATATTTATTTTTTGACAATGCCATAAGCTCATCTGCTATCTTGGAATTACAATACTTAACACTTGCAATTCCTTTATAGATGCTCTTTGTCTTCTTATCCATAGTATATTCCGCACCAGATTTACCAAACTTAACAGGTTGAAGTTTAATACCGAAATACGGAAGTTCATTCGTAAGTTTAGAAGTTCTATCCATATCATCTGCATATATTGTAAGAACAACGGTGAAATACTCAAGTGGATAATGAGATTTCAGGTAAGCCCCATAGATACTATCCACTGCAACACTTAATGAATGCGATGCATTAAAAGAATAATGTGCTGCGTCCTGAACTACCTGCCATGTTTCAGCAAAACCATCTGTAGTACCTACATTTTTAACCCACCCATCTTCAAGCTTCTTTTGTAATTCATTAAGCTCTTTTTGCTTGAATTTCTTCTTAGCAATCTTCTTGATGATGTCATATGTTTCCTTTTCTTCAATGCCAAGCCAAACCAAATACTTCATAATTGACTCTTGGTAAAGAAGATAGTGGAATGAATCTTTCAAGATTTCATCAAGAGCTTCTACGCCAGTTGAATAAGGCTCTCTATCAAGAAAGTTGTTCAACAAAGAAGCAAAACCAGGTCGAATAGCTGCAACCCAAGCAGACATTTCCCCTAATGAAGTAGGTTTGTATCTCTTCAATGTTTGTTTACCAAAGTCCGAATCAGATTGGTTGATTGTGGTTGTCAATCCTTTCTCATAAATATCCCAGACTTTATCATCGCAGTTATTCAAAAGCGTTGCAATATTATCAATTGGTCTTCCAATAAGCCTGTATACTTTATCAATAATCTCATATACCTTAACGGTTAAGTAATCATTTTTAAGATACTTATATTGATCACAATTGTAGCCATCCAATGCGCAGCACATAACATAATTACTTGCATTGCCAACTCTAATAAGACCAACCTCATCTGGAATCGGCTTATCAAGAAGAAGGAATGAACATGGTGATGGAGCGATGCTTTCAATAACACCTCTAAATCGTTTACTATCCTCGATTGTTTGCTTCCATTTTTTATCTTCTACATGGTTATCAAGATCTTTAGCAATCTCATTATACTCATCGATATTCATACCAATAGCTTTACACCAAAGTCTAAATGCTGATGATTCCTGGAGCGGCTTATATGCGACCATATAATAAATGCCTTCTTCACCAAGAATATCTTTTGATGCTTTGATTACAGGCTTTACATCTGCAAAGTTAAGATCGATATCTGGTAGTGAACGAGAACTAAGAATACGTTCTGCGCTCATAAAACGAGTAGGATACAAGGTAATAGGAGATTTCAGTCTGTCAATTTCTGTCAAACCAAGAAGATGGTTTACATAAAATGATACAGAAGAACCTCGCCCACTTCGAGTCAAAACTGCGTTATATTCGTTTACTGCTTTCTTTACAATCTTATGGTCAAGAATAAAGTAATCTGCCATCCCGCAATCTTCAATAATTTTTGTTTCATAATATATTGCTTCTTGATATTCTTTGATTCTATCTTTCGGAATATGTTTCTTTTCTTCTTTCCAGGCATCACGAATAATACATTTAAGAACTTTATTGCTATCTCCATTTGTAACTTTAGGGATTTTAAACTCTTTGTCGAGCTTAATCCCTTCTGCTTTATCAATTACAAGAGTGTTGTTCAGCGCTTCTTCAATTTGTTCATCGTTCAATACGCCCTGCTTTTTATATCGTTTAATAATTGTATCTATATCAGGATAATCGAGTATGAAATTGCTCTCGTCCTCATAGTAGATTCCTTTTGCTTTTAGAAATAAATCACGATATTCTGCGTCTTCTGGATAAATATAGTGACTATCATTTGCATGGATAAGTTGAATACCATATTTCTTTTTAACTTCGAGAAGCATCTTATTATGTTCAATTTGAACAGGTTCATTATGATTTTGAACTTCAAGATAGAAGTTATCCTTAAAATGATTATATACAGGAATAAGAAACTTCTCTTCCCAATCATCACCTTTGAACATACGAGAAGCTACACATGCTGTTGTTACAATAGTATCTGTAGGAGTAAGAGATAATAGGCATTTAAGATCAATGCGCGGTTTATAATAGAAACCTTCAGCATTCGCAATAGACATGATACGATTAATTTCTTTACGTGCTCTTTCAGTCAAAGCAACTAGCATTAAGTGATAATTAGCACGAGAAGTTCTGTCGTTCATATCATCAACATAATATGCCTCTGTGCCATACACGCACTTAAGTCCATATTGCTGACATAATGTATATGCTTCAAAGATATTGCCTTGAAAACCATGCTCAGTAGTCACGTATTCTTTATGCCCAAGCTCTACAGCTCTTTTCATATAGTCTTCTGGTTTAGATATACAATCAAGAGTTCTGATATTTGAGTAATGACTGTGGCGGTGAAAGTTCACATATCGCTTCATACATACACCTCTTCTATATAAAAAATAGGGAGAACAAAAGTCTCCCTACATTATAGCATATATATTTATCAGTTTAAGCTACTTTTTAGAAGATTTCTTCTTTGGAACCTGCTTCTTTTTCTTCTTCTCTGGAAACAACTTTTCTTCGCCAATCCACTTCTTGAACACTTCGAAGTAATTACCTTGATTACCCATAGCTTTCTTGGCAATAGCCATAGCCAGACCCTTCTCTGGGTCGTACTTTTCTTTTTCGCATTTTACAACTGTCTTAGTACGGTCTTCCCAATACACGATTGTTGCTGGGTCATTAAAAATAACTTTCTTAATTTCAGGCTGTTGAATAAACATCTTATCATAATAATAAATCTTATGAGCATTATCAACAGCCACGCAAGGCATATCTGTTACCATACTATAAATGTTTGTATCAGCATAGCCAATCTTAAAAACATCGTTTTTCTCACCCATGATATTCTCCTTAAAATAAGTCTTGCCCATGATATTCTCCTCAAAATAAGTCTTTTAACATATGACTTATATTGCATATTATAACGATTTCAATTAGCTTATGCAATATTAATCAGTATTTTTTTGGCCTATAACAACCATTCAATATCATAATACATTTCGTTGTATTTGCCATTATCAAAATCTTTATCAAGATGATAATGACCGAAGAACCAACGTTTAAAATCAAGATTATCATCTATATATTGAAGCCAGTCCGTATACTCATTAATATCTCTGCTATAATCATGAATCATTCTCAATAGATTGTCAACAATGTTGCTAGGAGCATCATGGGTAATAACATAATCTACTTTCCAGTTATATTCTTCAAGCTTTTTGGTTGCTGCATCGCGCTCTTCTTGAGATGGAACTTCTTCAGGCCACCACGATTTGCCCTTAGTACGATATTCAATGTCATGTGATGGCGCACCACCCATCGTAAAGAATGTGCGTCCCTCAATATCGAATACTTGTCCGCGCATAAGATGGTAAATCGAATCTCTAATCTTATGAATATTACCATCGTGCCATTCTTCAATTGGGAACTCATTATTCAATCTGCTGAAGCATTCATGATTTCCATCAACGAACAGCGTAGTCCACGGCTTGTTTTCTAGCCAATCAAGCCAATATTTCTCTTCGTCGTTTTGACCTCGATAATCCCAGATAACACCAAAGTCACCGCAGATAATCAGATAATCATCTTTAGTCAGATCATCTGCGTCAAAGTTTTTAGCGTTTAATTTTCTGATATCATAATTACCATGAATATCACCAGTAATAAACACCGACATTATTATCACCATCACATCTTTAATCTTCGTACTTTGCTTTCTTCAGAATCTTCTTTATTTGTAAATAACCAAATTAATATTCGTTATCATAATATGAGAAATGAACGATGTAAATTTCTTATTTTTCTTCAAATAAATCTGGTCGTTCTTTTTTTAAATGCTCATATCTGTTTTTAAAACACTCCTCGTTTCCCCAATAACGTTTAAGACATTCTGCATTGTTAATCTCATAAAACTCGTTTAATTTAACCTCACTGTCTAAAAGCTCAATATTTTCAATTGGCACCTCCCTTACGCTTCCGTTGGTAAATTCAACAATTGCCATATTACCATTAAAACAGTGAAAACCTACTGAATGTTCTTCGTCTTTATCCTTATAAATACAAGGTCTGATATCAGAATTATCTTTATTTTTCATGTTATTCCTTAAAACAAATGTTTATTATTTAATCGCAGCTAACAGTTAAATCCCTCTTGGGCAACTCTTCGTTATTATAATATGCTTCAATATTTATGTCTGGACTACAAGTACAAGCTACGACATTGCTATTAAAATAATTATTTAGAGCCTTCTTAAGAACACCATTAAGTGTAATTTCATCAACAAGTATATTATCGTATCGCATTTTGCCAATTATAATATCAGAAATAAAAACTGGCTCTGGAATATTACATCCAAGTTTTTTAGCCGTGCTTTTTATATTGTCAATTACTGTCTTACAAGTGGCAACAATCGGATAACCAGTTGCTTCACTAATATGAATTAATTGGGTTGTTTTACCCATGCCACGGTCTTTAATAACAAGTTTCATAATGAATCCTTAAAACAGATGTTTTATTTATTTCTCAACGACAAATGATCGACTTCTTCTTCAAGCCATTCATTATCAAGCTCAATTGTATTTTCATAGCGTTTTAATTTGATTTCAACTCCCCAATGAAGAATTGGAAAAAAACTAAGCGGTGTATTTACTAGGATGGCAATTGATTTGTTATCGTTTTTAGTTTGATATGCCCAAACATTTTCAATCTGTCCGTCTTTGTCTTTTATAACAACCCTGATAAGTCCATTGTTAAACTCTTCTTTGCCAAGAGACTTTAAGAACTTTGATTTGTCATTAATCACTTTACCCTCTTAAAACGAATGTTTTAATTCTTCTTCCTAAACACCCTAAATCTAATTTCATACTCTCTATCAACATTGCCTTTGTTAATAGCTTCGCCCTTAAAATTTAACACGCCTTTATCTTCGCCAATATAGGTTATGCGCTCCTGCATATTTGGATTCGGATACTGATGTGTCACTTCTCCATATTCACTGTTAAGGTCGTGTCCGTCTTCGTGAAATACAAACTTAGAAGCGTCTTCTACGCTCTTGAAATAAGAAGTCTTTACTTCATCTTTTTTATATTGTCCAACAATATCAACAACGTAAACATACTTTTCAAAGCTATTAATAGCATCAATCATTTTGTTATCGATATAAAACGCAAGCTCTGTTTCTGGATCTACAATGCCGTTTTCCTCATCGTATTCATTGCTTGATAGTTCAATGTAGATATTTGTGCTTTTCTGCGATAGCCACATTCTACCGCCATGACATGCACACATTTCCCATGTAATCTCTACTGGAAGACAGCCAGCCTTTACTACAACTTTATTGCTCGTAGCTTCTAATACATTGAAACCAGATTCTTCAGACTTGCTTGCTATAGCCAACATTGTCTTGTTTTCTTTGACCAAATCAAGTGTGTTCATAACTAATCCTTAAAATAGATATTTCAAAACTTATATCGTTTGTAAAACCGCAGATAGATGACTTGTAATTCTACTCTTCATCGTTAAAATCCCAGTCTGGTATCTCATTTTCAATATCAAAACAGTCTTCAATCTCTTCAAGTTTCTGATTAATACATGCTAAACGCTTCTTGTTTTTGTATTGCCTATTCTCAGCAGACCAATTGTCGCTTCCATGGTTGCGACAAGACTTGTCTACCGCCTTAGCTCCATAATACTTCTTACGGCGTTCCTTTTTATGTTTAATAGCCATATCAAGAGTCATATTATCACATCTTACCTTTGCGTAATTCGTAAATTGCAACAGTCGTTTGGATTATGGTTGAAATTTGCCTTCCAGTATTCGTATGCAGAATCCTCATCTTCGCACACGGTCATTTCCTTGAAGCCAGTAATGTTCTTGATATACTCAAGCTTCTTCTCTAATGGAAGATGATTGTATCCACTTTGCTTTACAGTGTACTCAGAATAATCAATATCAAACCAGCGCTTAATCCAAGTATTCACACGAAGAAACTCAATGAGGATTTTATCACATTTCACGTTATTCAGAATGTCAAAATCAATATATTGCGGAATAAATGGAGATAAACGCAATTGCACGTCAAAACCATTCTCTTGAAGCTTTTCAATGGCTGCAATACGTTTACTTGGTGCGCTTGCCTTTTCATACGTAGTGCTTAGCTTATCATCTGTAGTAGTTACAGTTACCTGGATATGAGCAAGGTCTTTATCCATAAGGTTGATATATTCATCGTCAGCAACCATAGAACCTTTTGTGACAATAAGATACGGAATACGCTTTTCGTTTAAGGCTTTGATTGTCTCATATGTTACACGATATTGTTTCTCAATGGGAGCGAACCCATCAGTCATACCACCAATACGAATTGGCGGAATATCGTTTGGAAGCTTTGCAATCTTACGCCTAATCTTATTAACGTCTGCTATAGATGGATTTGTTGGATTCCATAGCTTGCGAAAATCAAGAAGCGACTTTGCATAACAATATTTACAATCATGCTGGCATCCACACCCATATGGGTCTGGGCGTGTTGGATAACCGCATTTGTCACCCTCGTTACCGCCAACCGTCTTATAAAAGCTCTTAAATTCTTTTGTCTCCATATCGTACCTTTTCTTTATGCTAGCATCTATCCTTACTAGTAATTTATAAAACTAAGAATCCATGCAATTACATCAACAGTCCAACCGTTTCCGATAACCTTTTTTGCCGCAACACTACTAAATCCATTAGTATATCCATAAGGTAGCGTCTGCAATTTTTCAAGTTCACGAACAGTCAATCGTCTAATCTTATTGTCGTGATATACACACACTTCACACTGTTGATCCAATGTAGAAGACTTCTGCTTAATCACACGACCACGCCTAGTCTTGCTAGTAGGGAATGAAAGATTAACACCATCACCATCTTCTGCGATGATATAGCCTTTCTTTGTGGCCTGACTAACTCTAACCTCGCCGTTGACACAATTAACAAGATTAACAGATGCAGTAGACAAAGCCGAATCAAACCATATTCCTTGATGATTAACATAGCGAACGTTACCTGGCTCATCGAGAATATCTACAAGATTGATTCCCTTATCCTTTGGCTTCTTAACGTCAGGAATATTAGTCCAATATGTACGTAAACGATTCTGACCACTTACGAGCTTGCTGTTAATCTCAATTGGATCAACACCAACATAGTTAGTAATTGTATTTCGCCACTCTGTTTTCATTTTTACATTCTCTAGCATGAATAAAATATCTGGATTCTTTGCCTTAATATCATTTAGAATGTCAACGAATTCAAAGAATAACTTGCTACGCTCATCATTGAAGTTGAGCATTTTACCAGCTCTACTGAAGCCCTGACAGTTGTGTACGGCAATACCATCTACGGTATATGAATTATCCTCTTCAACCTCTAGATTGTATACCATAGCAATATCACTACACGGTTCCACACTTCTTACACGTCCAAACCAACCAGCGTCAAGGAACATTGCACTACGAGAATCGTCATAATATTGTTGCTGAATCATTGGACGTTCATTCACATGCCTTCCTTCAATCACGCAATCTCTATCTGTATTATATATAGACACACTTGACGCTTTATGAAGCGATCCAGCAAGAAGCTTCATGCCAACAGTAAGTTTTCTGTTAATTGACGTTGACCTAACGCCATTTTTGCGAACTGTGCCATCAGCATCTATATACCCATCATACATTGCCTTGCGAAAACTTTCAGGCATACCAAGACACCAATACGGAATATTCTTGCCATCTGCATGAACGCCAAAGTTGTCAACAAGCCAATCATATAACTGTGTTGATGCACATGTAAATCTCATTGTACTACCACTGTCATTTTTACAAAAATGTAAACCAGTATTGGAAAGCTTAGCTTCAAGATAATCTGATTCTTCATGCGAACAGCAAACATAAACTCTTTTCATCTTAGAGTCAATGCGATATTTGCGACTGTGAACATTTGCCCATCCATCACCAAGCCATCTGCCTACGAAATAAAAGAAATCATCTGTCATTTCAAAGTTTTCAATATGACCACCATTACGAATTCCAACGTTAGCATCATTAAATTGTGGAATTTCAGTCGGTTCTTCTACATTGCATACATTGAGCCAAAACTTGCTTTTCATATCCTTTGCTTCAACCCACTCAGGTTCAGAAATAATCGACCCATTGCTCGGATTACCTGTTGTGTGCGACCATTGTTTATGCACACTGTAGAATGGATGGTTTGGAGTACATTCGATTCCAACAGAACCCTGACCTTTAAGTATGATTGTTTCAGAAAGCTTTGAACCAGTTGCAAGTACGCGGCGCAAACGACCTTTATGTGTCATTACCATGTCTCCAACTTTAATCTCTTCAATGGGGACAAAACCATCTTCACGCAATACAAGAGCACCAGCTGGAAAGCATGGTGAACCAGCAATAATCAAATCAATCTTTGGCAAATCCCACTCACGCCATTTGGTCACATCTCCAAGTCGAATGATATCATCATAGTTCTTCATAGAGATAGCAATGGCATCTTCGTCAATCTCGCTTGCAAAATACTTATTCACTTTGATACCAGCGCGTTCAAGAGCAATCTTGCCGCAACTAATCCCGTCAAACAGGCTCAGGACATTAATACCATCGCTCATTACACAACCTCCTATAGCTCTTCAAGCCAAGATAAATCTAAATCATCGCTGTTATTATTGCATATATCCTGATTAGTTACAATATCATTTTCAGACTTTTCTCCAACACCATTAAATAAATCTTGTCCATTTTTTTGTTTCTCTAGCTTATCAAGATATTCAGCATATGGCTTATGTAAATTTGGACTATACGCCATGAGCGTAGAGAAATAATAGCTTTCGGATTTTACATGCTCTTCATCATCCCAGAAACATTTGTCGCTCTTGGTATCTTCATAATCCTTTTCGCGAGCGTGAATGTCTCTAATTGTAGTTACGATAGTATCAGTCCACCTGCTGATTAGTTTATCTGTAAGCGGAACATATACATGGCAATCTGACATTTTATACTTTTCACTAACTTCATCTGGTAGTATTTCGATGCTATTCGTATCAAGCAAAAGTTTTAGATAGTCATCTACCTCATCATCGTTATATCCAGCATCTTTTAGCCACATCTTAGCATTTGATTGAAGGCTTTCGCCGATCTTGTAGCGCTCAACTTCACGAGTTTTAACCGTACCGTTTTTCTGCTGATATTCAATTGTACAGTATTTCAAGAAGTTCCAGCAGATTTTAACTTTATCAACTGGAATACCAGCCTGAATCAATCCCAATGCATAAATTGTAAGCTGACCAGACTTTTCTTCTGCTGTCTTGCCAGAATACTTGCTACTAGTTTTGAAATCTATAATATGATAGTTACCATCATTATCTTTAAACAGAGCATCAATATAACCAACGAATACATTGTTGCCAACTTGCGCAATCACAGGTTTCTCAATCAAAAGCTTATGGTCATATGGCTTATGATTCTTGAAGAAATGCTGTAGGTCATCTTTATACTTTGCTTTGATACTTGCATCGTGAATCTCATCGTTACGATCAAGTTTCAATTCTGCAATATCAATTGCAGTAATCCAACCATCTTCGAATCTATCAATCATATCTTTATAAGCAATCTCATTTTCATAATATGCATCTAGCGTATCATGAGCCAATGACCCTAGAGTTGTATAACCACAATCCTGACGGTCTTCTGGAATATGCTTTACATAATGAAGCATATATTCATATGGAGAAGTCATAAATGTGTTGATGCGGCTCCACGACCAGATACGAGATACCTTGTATTTCTTTTTGATTTTATCAAGTTCTTTATTTGTTAAACGTCCCATCAAATCTCTCCTTATACAATAATAGCCGTATAAAACGGCTATATTATATCACAATACTAAACACAATACGGTTCCCAATTTTGCAAGAAAACATCTGCACTTGAATATGGACACCACATACAGCCACGAACGTGGTCGTGCCACGTGATTTGTACGCCATTGGTTTTCCAAGACATAACCTTTAGCTCATACAGATTACCATTTATAAGACCCATACTATGATTGCTGCCAATGAATTTATATACTTGATTAGTACCAAATAAGTTTGTTAATGCTTTATTTAGCACGCTCATATTACCACCTTAAAAATCAAGTTTTATTCTGTATAAACAAAATCTGCCAACTTATTAAGTATTACATATTCTGCTTCTCTGCAATTAAAACTTTCTTCGCAAAACTTTTCACCAAATACATAACTAAACGCATGACACATACCGCATGTAATAAACGGCTTGATTTCTTCTTCGCAAGTATAAACTTCTCTCAGCCTTGCTGATACTTCATAACGCTCTTTGTCACTAATCGTCATATTAATTAAACTCCTTGCCACAATAAGAGCACTTTCCGTGTTTTTATTGCATGTCACTCATCTTCCGTATCCAATCCTTGCCACCTGCAAATAACATCACGATGCTCTTCCCACATAAATTCATTAAAGGTTTCTGGGTCTAGACCATCACTATAATACCCATTAAAACCGATACTCCATAGTTCATCTACATATTGTTTGCATCTATAACACTGATGGAAAGTATATGGCGTTTCATATACTAAATGCTGAGATTCATATTCCTCGCCAATTTCAATCTTTTTACCACACATATCACAATAATGTGGTTTACGTGCTTTGACACGTTTGATATCAAGAACTGTTATCATCTTTGGTGCTCCAATCGGCGTTGCAACGCTTATCTTCATTAACAATGCCTTGAATAATACTGCATAACTCGTCTGCCGTCATATGAGTTTGGCTTGCAATAGTATCAATACGGTCATCGACTTCAACTATCGTATGTTGAGTTCCGTTGCTATTATACACAATATACATTATACAATCCTTATTAGATACAGCCGCCACAGCTACCAATTCTAAAATCGCTTACTTGAAATGCTTTGTAAATATACCCGTACTGTTCATCATCATTGGTAACTTTCTTTAGATATTCTATATTTTCTTCAATCCATGCTTCTTCACAAAGACCGTCTTCATAAAATTCCAACTCTTCGTCCCAGCCGCTTTCGCCACCAAAAGACCATTGGCTATACGACCCATATGTATCAGCTGGTTCTCCCTGAAATGGAATTTCTACATCAATCTTTTCACCATTATGATACAACATCCATTCTCCAGAACATAGGCAAGGCCAAGAACCAGACCAATAGGTATACCATCCATTGTTATTATTTGAGTTATTCATAAACTCATCTAGCTGTTCATAGTCAAGAATGTTTTCATCAACTACGGTTTCAGTTACCATTTATATATACCTCCACATAAAACATGCGCTATCATCACCATCAATGTAATCATCAAAATCGTCGCAAAATCCTACGGTTGTATCACAAATAGAACTCGGGATGCAATGGAAGTAATAACAAGTACAACAATGTTCGGTTTCCCATGGTTCTGCTTGGTTCCAAGGTGCATCTGGATCTCCAGCCCATGTATAATCTGGATAATTATCGTTTACACTCATTGTTCACCCTTTTCATTATTATGTACAAATGTATAAATAGAATCGATGATATCATATAAATTGCTATAATCGCCATATTGAATATCATTTGTATCTAAAATATCATTTAAGAAATAAAGAGCCTCATCTACACGTTCATCAACACCATTAATAAAAGAATCATTTACTTCCATTGTTGCTCCTTATTACCAGTTTGTATAAATGTCTGTAGTACCAGCAGCACATCCTGTGTCATATACTTTCCCAGTTCCCAACGAGGTTTCAACTATAGAGCCAATTGGAAGATCACTGGCCGCAACGCAAATATATCCATTAGCATCTCGAATAACACCATCAGAACCAACATAACGGCCAGGAATGTTAACAGCTGTTACCATTTGACCAGCTTCGTTAGTAGAATACCAAGTCTCTTTTCGACCATTGAAATGAAACACTCCACCATGCTTGGTCAAACAGTTGCCATTGTTAGAATAATATTCCCCGCTAGCTCCATAAGAACCACCAGATGAATATGAAGCTGTTGGCATTCTCATATCAATTTCATCTGTAACTTCATTAAATAAATCAAGGTATTCGTTATACTCTACAATCGTTAAAGCCTTAGTCATTCTAAATTCATATGATTTCAAAAGTTCTTTTTCTTCATCTGTGATAACAGAAGAATAAAACTCGATTGCATCATCTGCCGCACCAACAGCTTCTTCACGCTTTGCCACAAGATCTTCATAACAAGCAATTACGCTATCATATCCTAAATCCTTCCATAGATACGATGGAAGTTCATAATCGTTTGCATCGAACTTAACTGGTTTATAAAAGCTATTATCTACCTCAATTGTCTTATATGTATTTTGTGGAAAGAAAATTGCTACAGCTCCAACAACTACAACAAGAATGGCAAGCGTACAACCCCAAAAACGCTTCTTATCAATTTTGTAAATTTTAATTTTAGGAAACCTCATGCATACTCCTTACAATTCGTTTTCACACGCTTTAAGAATCCCTGTTAGAGTATGCGGCATATAGTTCATATATGGCATCATCGCTCCAACGTTATACATTCTACATGGTTTTCCAGAAATTTCAATAGACTTCTTTCTAGATTCTTCGATTAAATCGTATTCCCAAGTTGTATGTACATGTCCATACAGATGAATCCATCCATAATAGTGATTTTTAAATGCAAGAATAGGATAGTGACAAAGCACAAGTCCTTTACCATCATCGAACGTAATCTCTTTGTAGTCAGTAATCTCTATAAATAAATTCTGTAACTTTGGATTTTTTAGAACCTTTGGGTCGTGATTGCCACGAATCAGATGTTTGTTACCGTTTAGTTGTTCAATAATTTTAATTGTTTCTGTTGAGTTATGCCAGCTGATATCACCAAGTATATAAACATCATCACTCATACCTACAACGCTATTCCAGTTATCAATCATCGTCCTGTCGTTCTCTTCAATAGATGAGAACGGCCTGTTGTCAAATGCCAAAACGTTTTGATGACCGAAATGCATATCTGCAATATAAAAATTCATATCAATACCTATCCGTAATATTTAACCAAAAAGTTATATAGCTTTTCAGCAGTATCAAGCTCATACTTAATATATGTCTCATTTTCTTTTACAACAATCTCAGCATGATCGCTACCATATCGACAATCATACAGCCACCAAAGAATAAACTCGTCAATATCTCCCATTGCATCAGAAAGAATATCTACAATAACATCCTGAAGTTTCAAGCCAACGCTATTATCAAGTAGCCTACTATCAATATCATGTTCTCTGCATACATGATCAAGCTCCATATAGAACTCTTCAGTCTCCTTGATAGTTTCAATTGCCGTTAGAAAATTACCTTTAGAAATCATATAATCTCCTTACTCTGAATCATTAGGATACAACTTAAAAAATTCGCTCCAAGACCCAACATCAAAAACCTTCACACCGTTCTCTTCCCAGAGGCGGGTATATGGGATATTAAAATCACGTTCATAACAAAACTTTTTAATCTTAATCATTGCTTCGTCTTGGTCTTTAACATCTGCAATAGTCCTTTCAATACCAGATGCATTTTGAAATACCAATTTCATAGCCTATTTCCTTTCTATTTGCCCAGGTCAGAAGCTTATGATTTTAAGCTTCTAAGGTATTTATGATGCTCTTTCGCATCATAAACCACCCTATACTTCAATAAGAAATTATACACCTTATTTTCTGCATCCATAGGAGAATCTTTCTCCCCAAGCAAATCCAACGAATCCTTCACATAACTAACTTTTCGTATATGATAAAACTTCTCGCATATATGTCTTACTTCTTCTATATCAACATCATTATCAAGAGCAACGATTACTTCATCTACATCAAGTCCAAGTATGATTCGCCTTTGTTCATCGCTTAATGTCTTGCCTTGAAGAGCAACACACGTTCCATCGTTACGAGAATATCTTTTGAGAACAGACTTTTCGCTTTCGCATATGACAACATATTTCTTTTGCTCGATTTCTTCTCTGTTCTCCCATAACCCATATAAATTCAAACTCTTTTGATACGAAGGTGTTAAGAAATATTTTCGAATACCGAACTCTTCATAATTATTAACTGTAGTCCTTTGATTGAATCCTAACAGAGAACCATCCATCCAATATCTCAATGGCACAACAACTCGTTTATATTTATATGAATACGCTAATCCAAATTTTTTTGCTGCCCACGGCATGATGCCTTCACGAAACCAACCTATATATAATAGTGGAATATAATCGTTAATTGCTTCTTCGTCTATTGCATGAATATCATCCACGTCAACACATCCTCTTTTACCAACACAAAGAGCGTTCTTAAATATAGATAGCGGGTCAAGATTCTTATTCTTTTTTTTAGTCTTTTTATAAGGACTATATTCGATATCAAGAATTTCGTGTAAATATTTAACCGCTTTAATAAACGAACACTGTTTATTATATTGAACAAGAGTAATGATGTCTGATACTTCGTCGAATTCTTTTTGCCTTGTCCAATTTCTTACCATTAAATACTTGTCATTACCTACATTTACCGCGCCAGTATTATCGCCATTATAATTACAACAACTATAGAAGTTTTTATTGGGGTGAAATTTTATTGATTTACATCCTATCTTTTCAAGTACAAATTCAATCTTTTTATTTTCAAATATGTATTCTTTTAAAGAACAAGTATCCAATCAAATCCCACCCCTTTCTTTCAACGCTTAATACATTATAGCATATATATTTACGACTATTGAGCAGAAATTATTAGTAGTCTTGTACCACTTTGCAATATCCAATGTCTTGATATTTGTTGATAGAGAAATCTGCTTCACTAACAATTTGGATATCGCTTTGACCAAAACGATTTTTACTAATAAATGTAATCATATAATGTTTATTTGGATCAAGCTTAAACTGGAGCGTTGTTGTCTCATTATCTGTAGGATGTTTATAACAATACAGTTTTTCTCTTTCACCAGCAAACTCTGTTTGTAAAGGCCGTCTAAAAAATAAATTGACGCTGAATACATCAAGAATGCCTTTTGATACGCCGATATCAGCATTTGTAAGATACTTGCTTTTATTCTTAACCAGCTGATACGTAATAATCATACAAGTGTTCGTATGTTTAATACAATCATAGAAATCAACGCAGTCTGTCATAAGAGACTTCCACGATTCCTTGTTACGAGAATCAGCACTTTCCTTTAATGTATCAAGAATGATAATATCAACACCCATCTTGGTATACTTCTTTATCAGCTTAACAACTGTTCTGGCAGTGTATTGTTCAAGCGGAATGATTGTGATATTATGTTTTTCTTTTTCACTTTCGAACCATTCAGACGCTTTATAAAGAGCATCTTTAGTTTCTTTGTCAAATCCGCCATCGCGTAGCACACGTTTTGTAACTGGATGTTTAAGTATATTTGTGCAATACCAAACAAGCGCTTCTTTTTTAAATTTATTTTGATCTTCCTCATTAATAATAAACAATGCCTTTAGATTATATTTAATTACTGATGGAAGAACATAAGCGATAGATAATGTACTTTTGCCAACACCAGAACTTGCACCCATACCGATGATATTACCGCCTAACATACCACCAGTTTCTTTATTTAGAATGTCGCAATTTGCAAATGGAATGCCGATATTCTTACCAGCATCAAGCTCATCAACAAGTTCTTTCATGCCATCAAAACCATTGTATGATGTAATATCGTTATCGATATTTGCAAAGATATCATTTAGATATACTGTGTATTCGTTATAGATATCTTCTGCTGACATATCGCATAGTTCACTTAGACGCTCTTTGTCGCATGGAAAACCATTCTTAATCATCTTAATTACAGCATTCCATTTTCTAAGGTCTGTTACATATCCATCAAAATTTTTAATATCGACATATGCACCAGCATCTTCAATTGTCTTATATCCACCATACTCTTCGTACTTTTTCAAAAGAGCTTCGTGTTTTCCAAGATACAATCCAACATCTACTTCTGAAATCGTAGCCTTTTTTTCGTTTAACACAAGATCACGAGCAACTTCAAAATATACTCTCCAAGTATTTTCATGAAAATCATTGATGGTCAAATTAGTTTCTCTAAGTAAATCTGGTGATTTATAAATCATGGATACAATTGAAGCTTCTGCGCCAAGCTTATACTCAAAAACCTTTTTAGCAGCTTCGCGCTGTTGCTGCTCAAATGGCGTTAGCTTCTTGTTCTTTTCCGCCATTCACTCACCACCTTTACCATAAATCTGAAAACTTATCTTTTTTGACAGTCTTTTTAACAGGTTTATATTCTACCGCTTTATGATTATCTACAGTAGATGCTTCTTTGATAACTTCTTTCTTTACCTTTTCTGCGCGTTTCATTCGCATATATACCGTATTTAAATTACTTTCAACTATACGCATAATATAATTAAATTTATGATTTTCATCAACAAAAGAAACGTTGTTTAATGCACGCCGAATATCTGGCATAGAATATTTAAAAGCGTTTAACACAACTTCATATGAATAATTCGCCTTATTTTTTATTGATTTTCTTTCTATCAATTTGCCATTCAGCATACCTTTTAACCTTAATACAGCATTTTTTGATAGGTTTTGATTTTCATCATATCCAAGGACTTTAAACTTTACATATTTATAAAGCTCATCCCAGTCTTCTATTTCTTTTTTCGACATTTCATGTCTATAATTTTCTTTTTCTCTTTCGGCAATCTCATCTTGAATTGCGTTGCATATTTCGTCTTGTTGATTCTGTGTCATAACAATTCTATTGCTACTATTTTTTTTAATTTCAAATTCTGGATGCCTCTTAATAAAGTTTCTTACATAAGCCTGGTTTTTATTTGTTCTTTCTGCAATTAAAGCAATAGGGGTTTCAGATTTTGACACAGCGTTTCACCTTCTTATTTATCTATGAAGCTACCCGCAATGCATAACAATGCGGGTAGCAAATTAAATTAGTTTTAACTTATTTAAGAACGGACAGCCTTCTCTTTTGCCTGTACAATCTGATAATAAAGCTTGCGAAGAATGCCATGTCCAAATACATTCTTTGGATTACGAACCATCTTGTTGTAACGATACTCCATAGCTTCAATTGACTCTGTCATAATCACACCTTTCTATACTGTTTATTTACTATACTAGAGTTAGAGCAAGAATCTTCTTTGCATCATCGATATTATCAATATCCTTTGGTGTGTTAAAACCAGATTCCTTGCACGCAGCTAGAATAGGCTTAATCTTTGCAATGTCAGACTTATTCTCTGTAAAGAACTCAACGATTTGCCCAATTACTTCATCAAGTTCCGCCTTAGACTTTGCTTCCTCTTCATGCTTTGCTACACGCTTCTCAAGCTCCTTATCTTGCTTTGCCTGTTGCTTCTTAGCATCAGCAAGTGAAACACCAGACTTTGACTGTTCTGCCTTAATAGCATCGGTAAGAGCCTGAATAAACGCATCTGCGCTCATATCAATTTCTGGAATGATATCTGCGAAACGAGAACCAGAATCAACTGCATAATTGTCATCACGGAACTTAATCTTGCGAGACTCAGAAGAAATCTTATTTACGGTCTCTTCCTTCTTAGTCACCGCATTCTTTCGTCCAGTCTTTTCCTTAACAACGTCTCGATCGATATATGCAAGACCAAGAAAATGGAGATTCTTCTTTAGAGCGTTGAAATAATTTTGCTGCTGATCAGACGTTAGAATCTGATAAGACTCACCAGAAACCACGTCCGACACTTCCTTTGTCTTAACATGTCCGATGATAATAGAAGCGACCCCCACATTACGAAGTTGAGCCATTGTATCAAACATGATTTCAATAGCCTTCTTTTCTCCACGACCATAGCCAGACCACGCCTGATTGATACTCTTGACACACTTTTCTGGATGTCCGCTATCACGACACTCTTTGTTCCACAGACGAATAGATTCTGCTTCTGCAATATCGATAAGATGGTCATATGTATCAAAGATAACCGCTCTTAGATTTGGATATTCGCTTGTCTTGTTATCAATAATATCTTCGCAAACATCAGCAAGACCAGCGCTGTTAGTTAGTTCGTCATAATCCATATTCCATTCGGGACAGTTAATATAATTAATTCCTTGAATAGCATCAGCGCCACGCTCAGATCCACACTCTAGAAATAGATAACCGTTATCACCAGCAAGCTTTTCACATACCTCTTTGATTAGAGTTGTCTTACCAACCTTTGATTCACCAAGAAGGCAAATGTTATATGCAAGTGGATCAAGTTTTACGCTATTCTTTTTGCCAAAAGCCATATATTTACACCCTTTCCAATAAATCGGGAGAGAAATTCAAATTATCTCTCCCGCAGATAACCTTAATAATATGTATTACTTATAGGTCTTCAAGCCAGGACATGTCAGAGTCATCATCAGAAGAATCTTCGTCTTCGTCAAATGGAGTTTCATCTTCATCTCCACCAAGGTCAATTGCAAGGTCATCTTCAGTATACTTCTGCTCAAACTTCTGAAGAGTCGGAATCTTATCTTCGCCAACAAGTTTAATGTGTGGCTTACGAAGAACCATGCGGCGTTCACGAGAACCACTTGCGCTACACTTTTCAAGCGCTTCTTCTTCTGTATAAACACCAATGGCAATTAGATCCTTGATATCATCTGGCACGTCATCCATAGTTGCCGTAATAGTCGCGCCACCTTCAATGAAGTCGCCATCAAAAGTGATTTGGGTAATACCCTTCTTTACCTTGAATACCTTATCAACAACCTTCTTACAAAGCTCTGGATTGGTAAGGTCTACCTCGAACTCAAACTGCTTTGCAAACGGATATTGACCCTTAATCTCGACACCGTTTAGCTCCTTGACATAATCAAGCACACGAGCATCAACGTACATAACACCATTGTCCTTGTCAATCTTCTTTAGGCTTGCAGATTCCTTATCAATAAGAATCGACTGAGTGAAATTTGCACGATACTTAGAAGGCTCATCAACATTGCTAAGAACAATGCTCTGAATCGTCTTGCGAACCTGGGTGGTATCATTGTAAATGCTGTATTTCAAACGACCACGAATATTAACAACCGTTCCATCGGTTAGATGCTCTTGAATGTATGCAATAGCATCATAGGCACTTAGGAACTTCTTGTAATACGTCTTACCAGCAGTTGTCTTCTCAAGACCTACGGTAAGAAAACTGCCGTCTCCAATCTCTTCAAGAACGCTTTCATCAAAGCGATCTTCCCAATCAACGATAATCTGCTTAGACCAGTCTTCGTTACCGTCATCATCCTTACCATGTGCGTAAATGACATTCTCACGCTCATCAGAATAGCCGCC
>ULNP01033614.1_pt1 | contig 30266 bp, 37 predicted proteins | sample 1951941 | NCBI WGS metagenome assembly ULNP01 (sample SAMEA4835579, study PRJEB28245) | human gut metagenome | biome: gut microbiome; material: fecal sample | place: Denmark | collected 2008
AGAACAGCCGTCAGACGGCAAGGAAGCAGTCAGAACAAGCCGCAGAAGAAAGGTTGCTGAACCCGTTGAAGATGCTAACGATGATTCAGACCTTCCGTTTGCACCCGCACCCGGTCAAGAAACCGGCAGCCTTGGTGCAGATGATTCCCCTTCTCCTGCCACATGGGAACCGGGCGGTGGCGCATCCGTTGAAGAACCAATTCCGGTAGAATCGGAAAAAGAACCCGTTCAGGAAGAAAAACCGAGGGTTCGCAAATCAAGAAGAACAACCACAAACGAATAACAAAAGAAAGGTTAAAAGGTGAATTAAAATGGCAGAAATGAATATTTGGGATAAGTTTGACAAGGCGATTGATACCGCTTCCCTTGCAGAAGATGTGAAGGATGTTCAGGAAAATGGAACTTCATACAGAGATGTTCCGCATGGTGACTATGAAGTTGCCATTGACAAGTTGGAATTGACCGAATCCAAAGCGCATGACCCGATGGTGACCGTTTGGTTCAAGGTTGTGGAAGGTGAATTCAAAGGTTCAAGAATCTTCATGAATCAGGTCATCACACAGGGATTCCAAATCCACATCATCAATGAATTCTTGCGGTCGCTTGATACGGGCGTTGCAATCGAATTTGTTACATATCGGCAGTATGGCAATCTGCTGATGGATGTCATGGAAGCGATTGACACGCAGCATCTTGAATTTGCCCTTTCCTACAAAGAAGGAAAGAAGGGGTTCAGCACTTACGAAATAACCGAAGTGTTTGAAGCAGAATAACGAGCCGGTCAAAAGGGGGATGTTTCCCCGCATCCCCCTTTTGATAACTTTATGAAAGGATGGTGAATGCAGTGCTTTTCTATGACTTTGAGGTTTTCGCCTATGATTGGCTTGTGGTCATTATTGATATGACAAAGAAATCTGAAACAGTCATCCACAATGACCCTGACAAGCTGCAAAAAATCTATGATGAAAACATCAATGACATTTGGGTTGGATTCAATTCAAGACATTATGACCAATACATCTTGAAAGGCATTCTTTGTGGCTTTGAACCAAAGAAAATCAATGACTATATCATTATCAAAGGTCTGCCGGGGTGGAAATTCAGCAGCTTATTCAAGAACATTCCCTTGATAAATTATGATGTGATGCAGAATGTTGACCGTGGCTTGAAATCTTTTGAAGGATTTATGGGGAATAGCATCAAAGAAACTTCTGTTCCGTTCGATATTGACAGACCGCTGACCAAAGAAGAAGTTGCCGAAACCATCAAGTATTGCAGACATGATGTGCAGCAGACCATTGAAGTTTTCATTCAACGGAAAGAAGATTTTGAAGCGCAGTTTGGCTTGCTGAAAATGTTTCATCTTCCCCTTTCGGGAATTTCAAAAACAAAGGTGCAGTTGTCGGCTGACATCCTTGGTGCAAGAAAACGGGATTGGGATGATGAATTTGACATTGACTTCCCGCCGACATTGCAAATCAAAAAATATACACAGGTGTTGGATTGGTATAAAAACCCGGCAAATAGAAAATACCGGGTTGACCCGACAAATCCAAAGTCAAAAAAGATGCAATGTCAAATCATTGTTGCCGGTGTTCCCCATGTGTTCGCTTGGGGCGGTGTTCATGGGGCAATAGAGCAGTACAGCGGCACAGGTTATTTTCTGAATATGGATGTTGGTTCACTGTACCCAACTTTGATGTGCGTTTATAACTTGATGTCACGGTCAGTCCCGGAAGATGGTTTTGAACGATTCAAGGAAATCAGAAATTACCGCTTGGAACTGAAACATCAGGGAAAGAAAAAAGAACAAGCCCCTTTGAAAATCGTTCTGAATGGTACATACGGGGCAATGAAGGACATCAATAATGCCCTGTATGACCCAAGACAGGCAAACCGGGTGTGCGTATATGGTCAATTGCTTCTGCTTGACTTGATTGAAAAGTTAGAGCCTTACGCACAAATCATACAGTCCAACACGGACGGCATTTTGATAAAGATGCCAACCGGAAAGGATGAAGGCGAATGGTTCAATCTGATTGATGATATTTGCTATGAATGGGAAACAAGAACCGGTCTTGACCTTGAATTTGACGAATACCGAAAGGTTTTTCAGAAGGATGTCAACAACTATATCATTGTTGATAAAAAAGGCGGGTTCAAATCCAAAGGGGCTTATGTCAAGAAACTTGGGTCTTTGGATTATGACCTTCCGATTCTGAACAAAGCCTTGGTTGATTATATGATTCACGGTGTTCCGATAGAAGAAACTATCATGCAGTGTGATGACCTGAAAGAATTTCAGCTTGTGTCCAAAATCAGTGGCAAATACGAACAGATTTGGCATGGCGGCACATTCAGCGATGTTCAGACAATGACCAAAGCCGGGAAAAAGCGCAAAATCAAAAAATACAATTTTGACGGTGTTCCGGTCAAGGAAAAGTGTGTTCGGCTGTTTGCATCCAAGAATCAGAGTGATGGCACATTCTATAAAAAACACGCACAAACCGGTTCATTTGAAAAGCTGCAAAACAGTCCGGAACATTGCTTCATGTTCAATGATGAAGTAAACGGTGTGAAAGTTCCTGCAAAGCTGGATAAACAATGGTACATTGATTTTGCTTTGCGTAGGTTGAAAGATTTTGGGGTGGTGTGATGGAAAAGTTCAGAATTGAGTGGCACGACAGAACAGATGGATATTTGGAACTGATTGTTGACCGTTTCTTCCCTTGTATTGCTGAAAAGTCCAAGAAGGTTTTCAAACTTGTGGCAATGTATTGTTCCGATGAAGCGATTGACGAATTACAAGCCTATTTGGAACAAAAAAAAAGCAGATGCAGAATGGAAGGGAAAAGAATTGGTTTCAAAATACTATGATTCCCCGAATCCTTCTATTCGGAAAAAGCGTTTGGCAGAAGTCAGGAAGCAAGAAACTTTGTTCAAAAGGTATGAAGCGAATTTGAAAATGCTGAAAAAATGTACAGGAAGGAAGTGATTGAACCGTGTTTTTCAAAGGGTACATTGAAACCAAAAACAAGAAAGCAAATGAAAAATTCAAAGGAAGAACCGATTTCAAAACGCTTGAACAGGTTCAGTCACTTCCGGAATATGCCGGTATTCTTGCCCCGGATGCAATCCTGATTGACATTGACGATATGGAACAGGCAAAGATTCTTCTGAACATTTGCGATGCTGAAAATGTCAGATGCAGAATCCTTCAAAGCCGGTCGGGAATGCACTTCCTGTTTAAGAACAGCAAAATCGACAAGTGCTATACCAAAACCAAGTTGGCTTGCGGTCTTGTGTCAGATATAAAGTCCGGTTTCAAAAATTCCTATGAAGTTTTGAAGATTGACGGCAAGGAAAGAACCGTTCTGTATGACATCTTGGACGGTGAAGAATATCAAGAAATTCCAAAGTGGCTTTTCCCGATTCGGTGCAGCACGGAATTTCTTGATATGGAAGCCGGTGCAGGACGGAATCAAGCCTTGTTCAATTATATTCTGACTTTACAAGGCAATGATTTCACGGTGGAAGAAGCACGGAAAACAATCACCATCATCAACAAATACATCTTGAAAGACCCACTTTCTGATGATGAATTGGCTGTGATTTTACGGGATGACGCTTTTCAAAAGCCGATATTTTTCAAAGGGACAAACTTCCTGTTTGACAAATTCGCAACCTACATAAAGAACAACAATCACATCATCAGAATCAATGGTCAGCTTCACTTGTTCAAAGATGGGGTGTATGTGTCCGGGCAGGATGAAATTGAATCAGTTATGATTCAGCACATCAGCAATCTTTCCAATGCAAAGCGGACGGAAGTATTCAAGTATTTGAATCTGCTGCTTTTGGAAAACACAGAAATTGCCCCGCCAAACTTGATTGCATTCCGAAATGGAATCTATGACATCAAGAATGATGCCTTGCAACCATTTTCCCCGGATGTAGTAATTACAAACCGCATTCCTTGGGACTACAACCCAAACGCATATTCAGAATTGGCAGACCACACCCTTGACAGGATTGCTTGCGGTGATGAACAGGTCAGGGACATCCTTGAAGAATGTATTGGTTCTTGCTTTTATCGTTCCAATACTCTTGGAGGCGGCAAAGCGTTCATTCTGACCGGTGAAGGTTCAAACGGAAAGTCCACTTTCATTGCCATGATGCAGCACCTTTTGAATGAAGATAACATTGCCGCACTTGACCTGAAAGAACTTGACCAAAAGTTTCAGAACACTGCCTTATTCGGCAAGTTAGCAAACCTTGGTGATGACATCAGCGATGAATTCATTGTCAATGCTTCCATCTTCAAGAAGTTTGTCACCGGGGAAAGGGTGCAGGTTCAGAACAAGGGGGAAAAGCCGTTTGAATTCAACAATTATGCAAAGTTTTTGTTCAGCGCAAATAATATCCCCCGAATTAAGGACAAGACCGGTGCTGTTTTAAGGCGTTTACTGATTGTCCCCTTCAATGCGAACTTCACCAAAGATGACCCGGACTATGATTCCGACATCAAGTATAAATTACAGGAACAAGAAGTGATGGAATACATGATTGTTCTTGGAATCAACGCTTTGAAACGGGTGCTTGAAAAGAAAGGGTTCACGGAATCCGCAAAGGTTCAAGAGCAGTTGAAGGAATATGAAGAAACCAACAACCCCATCATCGGATTCTTTGAAGAATGCGAAATGGAAGATTTTCAGATTGAAAACGAATTATCCGACAAGGTTTATAAACGGTATAGGGAATATTGCCTTGCCAATAACTTCAACCCTATGTCAAAGAATGAGTTTTCAAAGCAGGTTTGCCGAAAACTGAACATGACTACCAAGACCAAAAAAATCAGCGGAAAAGTGTTCAGAATCTATGTCAAAAACGACTGAAAGGAATTGATTGAAATGAATGCTGTTGAAAAGAACATTGATGAACTTGTGTTCAAAGAATTAAACAACGCCAATGAACGCTTTCCACTTTTCCAGTCACCCCATGAAGGGTATGCGGTGATAAAGGAAGAAATTGAAGAAGTCATGGACGGGATGAACCTTCTTCTTGAAGTGTTTGCAAATGCTTGGGCAGGAATAAAGAAGAATGAACCTGTCTTTGAACAGGTCAGAGCAGTCCGAGAATTGGCAAAGCATATCGCAACGGAATCTGTTCAGGTCGCTGCCATGTGCGACAAATACAATATGTCACTTGCCGGGGATAATGCTGACCACTGCATTTATTGTGGTGCAGATGTTTCAGATTTGGGTGTTCAGGTGTGTTCAGACTGCAAGAAGAAATTGGGTGAAAAAGATGGGGTATAAACAACCAAACGCATTCCAAAGTTGTTGGGTCATTATCAAGTGGTGGTTTCAACAAAAATTCAGACGAAAGGGGCGGTGGAAACATTGACCGATAAACCATATCAGAATGCGGAAGGGTATGCAGACCCAACCGCCTATGAAGCATTGAAGCCGATTATCAAGGAAGAAACAGAAGTTGAACGGAAGTGCAATTTTCTGATTAAAGTTTTGAAGTTCATCATTCGGGAATCGGGATTTGAACTTTTGAACAGGATTGAAATAAAACATATTGAATCAGGAAGGGTGTTCAGGTGATGGATGTTGATATTATCTACAATCAAGATTGCATTCAAGGAATGAAAGCAATTCCGGATAAATCAATTGACATGATTCTTTGTGATTTACCCTATGGCACAACCGCTTGCAAATGGGATTCTTTAATTCCCTTTGATGCTTTATGGAATGAATACAACAGAATCATTAAAGATGACAGTGCCATTGTTTTATTCGGTTCTGAACCTTTTTCAACCCTTTTAAGACAAAGCAATTTGAAAAATTTTCGCTATGACTGGATATGGGAAAAAGAACAGGGTGCAAATTTCATGTTGTGCAAATATCAGCCTTATAAAGTACATGAAATAATTTCAGTATTCAGTAAAAAGCGGCATAGGTATTTTCCGCAAATGACAAATGGAACACCTTACATTTCCGGAAAAGGGACTTCCGGTGACATTACCGGGAATGTTAAAAAGATTCAAACCATAAACAACGGAACAAGATACCCAAGAAGCGTTCAGAAATTCAATACAGATAAAGCAAAAGGTTCACTTCATCCAACACAGAAACCGGTTGCATTGCTTGAATATCTGATAAAAACATACACCAACGAAGGTGAAATTGTTCTTGACAACGCTTTTGGTTCAGGGTCAACCCTGATTGCAGCATTCAATACAAATCGTCATTATATCGGGTATGAACTTGACGGACGATATTTTGACATTGCTTGTAAAAGATTAGATGCGGCAGAGAGAGAGAGAGAACAGAAAGGAATCGTATTGATTGAGGTGAACAGAAATGAAATCACAGTACATATTCCCCACTTTGCTGATTGTGCTTGATGTTGGTGCGGCAATTGTGTATGCAACAGATGGCGATTGGAAAAAGGTAATTTATTGGTTGGCAGCGGCGGTGTTAAATGCTGCCGTCACATTCTGAAAGGATAGGTGAAAAACATAATGGAAGCAATTGAAGGTTTGACCCAAGAACAGTGTGAAGCCGTTGTCAAGGCGATAAGCACTGTTGCGGAAGTAATCAAAGAAATTGTTGATGCTATAACGGAAGTAATCAAAAGGTTTGTGGATGTGTTCACTGACCTTTGGAATGAACTTCTTTATTCTGCATCAAACAAGAAGATTGTTCATCTTGCCCTTCACGGTAGGACAAAGCGCATCCGGAAGAAGAACCGGAACAGACTTGTGAAGAATTTTATGAAGCTGCTGAAATATGAAAGGATGGTTGAAAAATATGAAGATTCCTGAAAAAGTGAAGATTGGTGGTAAAACATACACCGTTGAAATCACAGACAAAATGGACATGGGCATTTCAAATGTTTCTGCTGAAATCTTGTATAATGACTTGATTATTCGCATTAGTCCACAGGCAAAGCAGAAAATGGAAGCGGATTTCTTGCATGAACTTGTTCACGGCATTCTTGACCATCTTGGATATAAAAATCACGATGAAAAGAATGTTGATGAAATTGCACAATCTTTGTATATGGTTATTCAGGACAATCCAAATCTGTTTATGATAGAGCCGGTAACAGATGAAGTTGCAAAAAGTAACAGTTGAAAATACACACCTGTTACCGCTGAAAACCTATATAAAATTGGGCGTTGTAGTGGTTGGGGGAACAGGTAACAGATAAATTCTTTTTTATCGGAACATAAGTGAAAAAAATCATTGAAATTCTATTGTTCAGTAAAAAATAAAAGAATATAAGAATGTTACTGTTACCTGTTACCTGTTACCCGAAAAAATTTTGAAAGGATGATTTGAAATGACTGCAAAACAATATTTAAGACAAGCATACAGATTGAATGAATTGATAAACAGTGACCTTTCCGAACTTGAACAGTTGCGCTTGCTGTCAACAAGCGTTTCTTCACCGAATCTGTCCGGAATGCCTTCAAGCGGAACAAGGAAAACCGAACCTGCATTTGCAAGGTGCATTCAGAAGATTATTGACCTTGAAAAAGAAGTCAATGAAGAAATAGACCGCTTTGTTGATTTGAAAAAAGAAATCCGGGATGTCATCAATGATGTTGAAAGTCCGAATGAACGGTTGCTTTTGCGCTTGCGTTACATAGAATTTTTAACATGGGAACAGATTGCAGAACAGATGTCATATTCGGTTGTTCAGGTTCATCGGATTCATGCTGATGCCTTGCAAAATGTGAAAGTCCCGCAAAGTTGAAACGGTATGTTATGGAATGTTATGTTCCAAAGTGGTATAATGGTATCGTGAAAAAATACGCACAGGGGAATTGTGTTTGACTTCCGCACAGTCCTTTGTGCGTATTTTATACTATGACGAAAGGCAGGTGATTTTTATGACTGATAAGCAAAGACGGTTTGCAGACGAATATTTGATTGACTGCAATGCGACAAGAGCATACAAGGCGGCATATCCGCACATCAAAAGTGATACCGTTGCAAAGGTGAATGGGTCACGATTGCTGACAAATGCTAACCTGAAAGCCTACATTCAAGACCGGCTTGACGAAATCAGTTCTGCAAAGGTCGCACAGGCAGAAGAAGTCCTTCAATATCTGACTTCCGTGATGCGGGGTGAATCCACTGCTGAAATTGTAGTGGTCACAGGTGATGGGGACGGCTTTTCAAGTCCTTCAAGGGTTAAAAAATCACCTGATGAAAAAGAACGGCTGAAAGCTGCCGAACTGCTTGGAAAAAGATTCGGTCTGTTTACCGACAAAGTGAATGTTGAAGGTAATACAAAGGTTGTGATTGTTGATGACCTTGACGAATAGTGACAGGTTAGTAACAAACACACCTGAAAACGCCTGTTTTCAAGCCTTCTGCAAATATGATGTCATAAAGAAAGCGTGAAATCTATGGATGAAGCGGTTTTCAAGATGTCAGATTTTGTTGGCGGCGGTTATTCAGATTTTTGGAAGTTCAAAGGCAGATACCGAATTGTTAAAGGTTCAAGAGCATCCAAGAAATCAAAGACCGCTGCTTTATGGTTCATCAGCAATCTTTCCAAGCAAAAATACAAGCAAGCAAATCTTTTGGTCATCCGAAAGACCTTCCGGACACTAAAAGACAGTTGCTTTACAGAACTGAAATGGGCAATCAATAGACTTGGTTTACAGAACACATGGATAGCAAAGGAATCCCCGCTTGAAATCGTGAATGTTGAAACCGGTCAAAAAATATACTTCCGGGGATTGGATGACCCATTGAAAGTGACATCTATCACGGTTGATGTTGGTGTCCTTTGTTGGTTATGGATTGAAGAAGCCTATGAAATCATGTCAGAAGCCGATTTTGATATGATTGATGAAAGCATCCGTGGTGAAGTTCCGGCAGGACTGTTCAAACAGGTCACCATGACATTCAATCCTTGGAATGAAAGGCATTGGATAAAAAAGCGGTTCTTTGACAATCCCGACAGTGAAACCCTTGCCTTGACAACCAATTATCTTTGCAATGAATGGTTGGATGCAGCAGACAAGAAGCTGTTTGAAACCATGAAAAAGAACAATCCAAGAAGATATGCGGTCGCAGGACTTGGGAATTGGGGCATTGTTGAAGGTCTTGTCTATGAAAATTGGCATGAACAGAACTTTGTTCTGATGACCAAAAAGGAATATGAAAGACTTGATGAAAAACCTGCTGATGTAGTGTTCAGCGATGAATTGAAGAATGGATTCGGTCTTGACTTTGGTTATACCAATGACCCTTCCGCAGCGTTCATTGGCTTTGTGGATTTGACGAATAAAAAAATCTATGTATGGGATGAACTTTATGAAAAGGGTTTGTCAAACAAGCGGATTTTTGACACTATTCAGTCAATGGGATATGGCAAAGACCACTTCACCGCTGATTCGGCAGAGCCGAAAAGCATTGACGAACTGAAAAGTTATGGAATGCGGGTCAGAGGGGCAACCAAAGGAAAGGACAGCATCAACAACGGCATCCAATGGATTCAGGACTTTGAAATCATTGTGCATCCCCGGTGTGTGAACTTCCTGACTGAAATCAGTAATTACAGTTGGGACAAAGACAAATTCGGGAACAAACTGAATGCACCAATTGATGACTTCAACCACCTGATGGATGCCATGCGCTATGGTATGGAAGGATTCATCAAGAAGAATGGATGGTTATATTAGTAACCTGATAGTAACAAACGCCGCCGAAAATCAAGCAGTTCGGCGATTTTGCATTTATTGAATAACATTGAAAGGACGGTGAAAAAGAGTGTTAAAGGAATCAGAAATTTATACTTTGATTCAGGAAGATATGACAAGCAGCAAGAAGAAAAACGCTTCTGTTGGTCATCGGTACTATGAAGGGCAGCATGATATTCTGAATTACAAGCTGTATTATTACAACGCTGATGGAAAACTTGTTGAAGATACGACAAGAAGCAACATCAAAATCTGTCATCCTTTCTTCACTGAACTTGTTGACCAATGTGTTCAATATATGCTATCCGGTGATGAATCGTTTGTGAAATCGGATATTCCTGAACTGCAAGATGAACTTGACCTTTACTTTGGCGATGAATTCCGGTCTGAATTTGCTGATACTTTGACAGATGTGTGTGCAGGTGGCTTTGGATATATGTATGCATACAAAAGCATTTCTGACCGGCTTGCATTTCAATATGCTGATGCAATGGGTGTTGTGGAAGTCAGAGCGAAAGACACGGATGACCACACCGAATATATCATCTATTGGTATATTGACCGCATTGACAAAGGCACAAAGAAAATCAAGCGCATTCAGGTTTGGGATAAAGAGAAAGTTACATACTTTGTGCAGGTGGAAGAAGGCAAGATTCAAAGGGATGAAGATGAACCGTTGAATCCAAGACCGCACATTGTCTATGAAAAGGACAATGAAGAAGGCAAGTTCGGTGATTCTCTTGGTTTCATTCCTTTCTTCCGGCTTGATACGAACCGCAAATTGACAAGTCATCTGCAACCGGTCAAAGCCTTGATTGATGATTATGATTTGATGGCTTGTGGACTGTCGAACAATATTCAGGATGTCAGTGAAGCGGTTTGGGTGGTCAAAGGGTTTCAAGGTGACAATCTTGAAGAAATGATTCAAAATGTCAAGACCAAAAAGCACATCGGGGTTGAACCTGACGGTGATGTTGACATCAAGACCATTGATATTCCGCATCAGGCAAGGTTGAACAAGTTGGATGTGGATGAAAAGAACATTTACCGGTTCGGTATGGGGTTCAATTCGGCACAGCTTGGGGACGGCAATATTACAAATGTTGTCATCAAATCCCGGTATGCCCTTCTTGACTTGAAGTGCAACAAACTTGAAACCAAAGTCAAAGCCTTTTTGAAGAAGTTGGTCAAGATTGCCTTGCAGGAAATCAATGAAATCAACGGGTCTGATTATCAGGTCAGTGATGTGTATTTTGAATTTGACCGGGAAGTGATGACCAACGCATCTGACAATGCTTTGATTGAAAAAACGGAAGCTGAAACACAGCAAATCCGGTTGACCACTATTCTGAACGCTGCCGCAAGACTTGACAACGACACTGTTCTTTCTGCAATTTGTGATTTGTTTGAATTTGATTTTGAAGATGTGAAGTCAAATATTGAACAGAATCCGGTTGTTGACCTGAACAGTGCATCAGAAACCTTGGCAAATCTGCCGGTGGATGATTCAGGCGGTGATGTGAATGAATAAACGGCAAAAAGAAGTGTTGCAATCAGCTTTGGAAGATGAAAAAGCGGTTTTCAAGCTGTTGGAAAAGAATTATACCGCAGCTTTGGCAGATGTAAAAAGGAACATCCGGGAATTGCAAGCGAATCCACTGACACAATCCAAAGCATATCAGTTGGAATTTCAAAAGCAGCTTGAAAAACAGATTTCCGGTATTCTTGACAACTTGCAAGGCAAGAATTTCACTTCTATTGCCGAATATCTGAACAGTTCATACAGAAATTCTTTTCTTGGAAATATGTATGATATGCAGGGTCAAGGTGTTCCCTTGGTCATTCCGATTGATGAACAGCAGGTTTTGAAAAGCGTTCAAAAGACCGGCGATGATTTCAAGCTGTCAACCAAGTTAGGCGGGAACACAAAGAAGTTAAAAGAACAGGTGCAGCAGGAATTGGTCAGAGGGTTTGCAACAGAACTGACCTATGCACAAATAGCAAGGAATATTTCTGACTATGGTGAAGCTGATATGCACCGGTCAATGACCATTGCAAGAACAGAAGGTCACCGGGTTCAGAATGAAGCAAGATGGGATTCCATGACCGCTGCCAAAAAGAAAGGTGCGGACATCGTTAAACAGTGGGATGCAACCTTTGACAGTTCAACAAGACCTGAACACGCTGAATTGGATGGTCAAGTTGTTGAACTTGATGAAGATTTCAAGGTTGGGTCTTATTCTGCACCATATCCGGGGGCATTCGGTGACCCGTACATGGATTGCAACTGCCGATGTGCGATGCTTCAAAGGGCAAGATGGGCGGTCAAGGATGAAACAACCTATCAGAAGTGGAATAATGAAACCGGTGGGTTTATTGAATGCAGCGGTTTTGAAGATTTCAAGGATAAATACTTGAAAGCAGCAGAGAAGTTGAAAACTTCACAAAATAGTGGTATAATAAAAGACTACAATTCCGAACTTGCCCAAAAGTTCGGAAAAGACCATTATGAAGCGATGCACCGCTTGATTGACGGCTGTTCTGATGCTGATTTGGCTGCCGTTTGGGAAAAATACGAAAGTCAAATCAGAGTTGGAAACGCAAAATATTCAGGTCATGAATATTGTTCGGGAAGTTCAATATATGTGAACGGTGCGAGGGATGCACAGGGAAGCACATGGCAATCACCATATCAGGTTTCATTCCATGAATCAGGTCATGCGATTGATTATTTGGCAAGAAGTCAAGGTGATTCAACAAGCATCTTTGCAAGGCATTATTCAAGCGCATATAAAAACGGCATGTTTCCTGATACAATCAAAAGTGAAGTTGCCGATTGGGTTTCCGAGGTTGACAAGCGTTTGAAAGCTGAATTCAAAGCGCATGAAGATGATTTTGAATGGCTGCACAGTCACGGGTATATCAGTGATTGGAATTGGGATTTCTTCAAACGAAATGGAACATGGATTGGTGGCAAACCGAAATATTCCAAGTCTTACGCTTATAAAGCGATTGAAAAAGAAATCCGGCAATTAGACCCGAAAGCAAAAGCAGACCTTTCAGACATCTTGGAAGGTGCAACAGTCGGAAAAATCAGCGTTGGATTTGGTCACGGTGCTTCTTATTGGAAGCAAAGAAAAATGGGTGGTGTTGATGATGGGTTGGCAACAGAAGCATTTGCAGAAATGGTTGATTCATCGTTTTCCTGTCCTGAAAGTTTAGAATCAATAAAGAAATATCTTCCCAAGTCTTACGGGGTATTTCAAGAAATGATTCAAGCATTATTGAAGAAAGGATGATGCACAATGGATGATTTGTTGATGAAGTATGCAGACCAATTTCACGAAAACTTCCCTTTGTTTATCGTTAGGGACATGACCGAAAAGGAAATCAAGGACACAATTCAAAAATGCCTTGATGAAAACAAGCCGTATGAAGTGAAAACCGATTCGGAACATTTTTATTAAAACCAAATCTTATTGATTGAAGCATCCGCAAGGGTGCTTTTTTCATACCTTCTTCAAAAGTCAGAAGTAAAAGAGAGCAATTCAAAGCAAGATGTAACTTGTAAAAATCATATTTGAAAGGTGGAAAACGCAAATGACATTACAGGAAATTTTGAAAGCAAAGGGACTGTCTGATGACGATGTTCAATCCATTATCGGTGAGATGAAGCAGAACAAAATCTTCACTGCCGGGGAAGAAAACCTTGACATCAGATACAACAAACTGAAAGGTGATTTTGACACCCTGACCAAACAGCATGGTGAATCAACCACACTGATTGAACAGTTGAAGAAGGACAATGCCGGTAATGAAGGACTTCAAACCAAAATCACCGAGTATGAAGGCAAGGTTCAGCAGCTTGAACAAGAGTTGCAGAAAACCAAAGTGGATGCCGCATTGAAGGTTGCATTGCTTGAAGCGAATGTGACCGATGTGGATTACCTTTCTTTCAAGATTCGGGAAAAGGGTGAAGTCAAACTTGGTGACGATGGAAAAATCAAGGGAATTGATGACACCATTGCCGCTTTGAAAACCCAATTCCCACAACACTTTGCATCCGAATCCAAAAAGAAGATTGATGAAAACAAACTTCCGGAAGGTGATGACAAAGGAAACGGTTGGACGAAGAAAGAACTTCTTTCCAAGCCCTACAACGAACGCTTGAAAATGTATCAGGAAAACCCCGAAGCATTCAATCAAGCGATGCAAAGCGATAATTAAAATTTTTATTATGAAAGGATTTGAAAAATCATGGCAAACGAAGTAACGAAACTTGAAAACATCATCAATCCGCAGGTTATGGGGACGATGATTGAAGCAAAAATCACTGCACTGTGCAAGTTGACCCCTTATGCAAAGGTTGACAGCACTTTGCAGGGCGTTCCCGGTGACACCAAGACTGTTCCTTGCTGGAACTACATTGGGGATGCAGATGACTTTGACCCGGAAAACGCCGAGGACAAGGAAATTGAAACTGCAAAGCTGACTGCATCTTCCAAGACCTTCAAAATCAAGTGTGCGGGAAAATCGGTCGCTATTTTGCAGACTGCAATCAACAGCGGACTTGGTGACCCGATTGGTCAGGCAGAAACGCAGCTTGCAAAATCCATTGTTGGCAAGGTTGACAATGATGTGATTGCTGCCGCTTATACTTCTACCAATGAGTATGACGGCAGTGCGGGAATCATTGACTACAAGGGCATTGTGAACGCCGCAACCAAGTTTGAAGATGAAGAAGATGGTATTGACAAGGTGCTGTTCATTCATCCGAAGCAGGAAACTGACCTTCTGAAAGACCCCGACTTCCTTTCTGCCGACAAATTCACCGGTGGTGTTGCTGTCAACGGTGCTATTGGCAAGATTGCCGGTTGTTGGGTGAAGAAATCCAAGAAGGTTAAAGAGGACGGCGGCAATTATCTTTGCCCCATCATCAAGACCGAACCGGATTCCGCTGAAACGGAATACACCGAAGATGAACTTCCTGCACTGACCATCTTCTTGAAAAAGGAAACGCAGGTTGACCATGAGTGGTTTCCGAAGAAACAGCGTCATGACATCACTGCTGCCAAGTATTATGGTGTTGCCCTTACCAATGAAAGCAAGGTTGTCATTGCCAAGTTCAAGACCGAAGCAGACGGCTAAAAGGTTTACCCGGTGTCACCACCATCAGTGGTCTGACACCGGGTTTATTATTTTAATAGAAAGGGGTGCATTGTATGATTGTCAGTTGCGATGAACTGATGAATATGACTGAATTCCGGGGTTTATCTGACACCACCATCAAGCGGAAGTTGGATGCCCTTGAAGATTTGGTCAGAGCATACACAAACAACAATTTCCAAAATCGCAGAATACGGTTTGCAGCACCTTCTTCCAATGTTCTGTTGGGGTCTTACAAGCTGTTAAAGGTTGGTGACACGGTACAAATCACGGAATCAATCAATGATGGCTTGTATGTAGTGACCGCCATTGACCGAGTGAATAAGACTATCACCCTTGATTCTGACTTGATTGAAACGGAACACAATCTTATGACCAAAGTGGAATATCCCGCTGCCGTTGTGCAAGGGGTCATCAACCTGATGTTGTGGGATGTTCAAAACCGTTCAAAAGTTGGAATACAGTCTGAAACACTGTCCCGCCATTCTGTGACTTACTTTGCACAGGATGGAACGAACCAATTGATGGGTTATCCGGCAACCCTGTTTGGATTTCTGAAACCGTACATCAAGGCAAGGTTCTGACATGATAGGCGGCAATTTGAATGTTGCTTTTCAGGTCAAAGGCAAAGGAAAGAAGAATGAAATTGGCGAACGCAACCATGAATGGGTGGATGTAGCTGCCGCCAAAGGATGGCTTGACCTGTCCGGTGGTGATTCCAAGCATACTGTCTATAATGCAAAGATTCAGGAATCAACACACATTTTTCTTTGTGATTTTCAATCCTTCAAAGGTCTTTCAGGCAAGTGGGTTTGGAATCCGTTCAACTTTGTCAATGGTGTTATTTCAACTGCAACGCTGGATGAAACGGTTGATGTGACATCGGAAAACGCAAGAATGGTGATTGACGGTCAGATTTATAGTATTTTGCTGATTGATGACCCGATGAATATGCACCAACACCTTGAAATCTATCTGAAATATACGGGTGGTCAAGGTGGCTGAAATCAAATTTGAAGATTACAGGGTGCAAGTCAAAGCAGCGATGAATGACCGTATAATTGCCTTCATGCACGAAATAGGCGGCGAATTTGTTTCACAGACTGCACGAAACAGCAGAGTCAGAACCGGGCAAACAAAAGGGTCTTGGGATTATCAGGTTGATGAACAGACCTTGCAGGTTGTCATTGGTTCACCGCTTGAAAATGCAATTTGGGAAGAATTCGGAACAGGTGAATATGCCTTGAATGGGGATGGTCGCAAGGGCGGTTGGTACTATGTTGATGAAAAGGGTGACGGTCACTTTACACATGGCAAAAGACCGAACCGGGCATTGTGGAATGCGCTTGAAACATTGAAACCGAAAATTCAAACTGCTTTGGAACAACAGTTGAAAGGAATGAACTGATATGTTGAAAGCGTTGAACACAGAACTTGAAAAACTTGGTCTGAATTACGAATTCGGAAAGATGACCAAATCACCTGTCACCTATCCTTATTGGGTCGGTGACTATACAGAGCCGGAAAGCCTGACAGAAGATGGTGTTGAAGAACCAACTGTTATTCTGACCGGTTTCACAAGGGGAAGTTTCTTGGAATTGGAAACACAAAAGAACATGATTAAAGACCATTTCAAGCATGGTGTCACGGTCATTACAGACACCGGTGCAGCAGTGGTCTTTTTTTATGCCGGTTCTTTGAATGTTCCCCTTGAAGAAGATGACTTGAAGAAGTGTCAAGTAAATCTATCAACAAAAATTTGGAAAGGAATTTGATTGCTATGTATGACGAACTGAAAAATCATGGCGTTACTGAAAGTACGCCGAAAAACATCATGCTTGGTGCAGGTACGATTCACAAAGGGTTGAAGTTTGCAGAAGGCAAATGGAACTTTGCTGAATCCTTGATTGGTGCAACTTCCGGGGGCAACAAGCTGACAATCACCCCTGAAATCACCACTGTTGAAGTGGATGGTGCGCTTGTCAAGGTAAAGGGGCTTGATTTCAAGACCGGTGAGGTTGCAAAACTTGAAACCAACCTTATTGAAATTACGCCTGAACTGCTGAAAATGACCGTCATTGGTCAGCTTGGCGAAAGCAGCGTTGATGGTTACGATGTCATTGAATCCAAAGCCGACATTGAAGAAGGCGATTATTTTGAAAACTTTGGATTTGTCGGAAAGAAAACCGATGGAACGCCTATCATCGTGATTCTTGACAATGCCCTTTGCACAAGCGGGTTTGAAGGTGAAGGCAAGAACAAGGAAGCAACCGTGGTGAAATGCACCTTTGAATGCTATCAGAAGGTTGATGCAGACCTTGGAAAGCTGCCGTATCACATTTATTATCCCACAGCGGGTTAAAGAAAGGATGACGAACAATGAGTGAAAAACCCTATGAATTCAGGAAACTTGGTGCAGTCGATGTTGCGCCGATGTGCAAAATCATTGGTAAAATCGGAATCAATGAATTCAGCAAGTGTTTTGAAGCAGAAAGCGTGATGGAACTGATTCAGAACACAAAGCAGAAAAAGGCGGTGACCAATGCTGCCGGACTTCAAGTGATGCTTGAAATGGTGCAAATCATCATGACACACATTCCTTCTTGTGAAGCGGATGTGTTTGCCCTTCTTGCTTCTGTCAGCGGTCTGACCGTGGATGAAATCAAGGCGTTTGACCTTCCGACATTCACAGAAATGATTGTTGACTTTGTGAAGAAAGAGGAATTCAAGGATTTTATTGGGGTTGTTTCAAAATTGTTCAAGTAGGATTCATCAAGTATATGGACTTGCTATTCAAAAGATATGCAAGTCCATATTTACTTGTTGATGAAATGCTTGAAATTGGTCAGTTTTCAGACTTCATTTCCGAAGTTATTCGGATGAAGGATGAAGATGAACAGTGGGAATTCTTCCTGCATAAAGTCATCAATCAATCTTTTGCAGAATTCAGGGATTCCATTGCTATGACCAACAATAAAGTCACGCAAAGCGAGATTGAAACAACCATCAATGATTCTTACACGATTTTGAAGAATTTTGAACCTACACCGTAGAAAGGGGGTGTTTTGATTGGAACTGTTCAAACTGTTCGGAACAATTGCAATTAACAATGCAGATGCGAATCAAAGCATTGATGAAACAAGTGACAAAGCGAAAGATGCAGGAAACAGTGTTGATGACCTTGCCGAAAGCGGGGATAAAGCCGAAAGCAAACTTGGAAAAGCCTTTTCCAAAATAGGTTCGGCAGCAGTCGCAGTTGGAAAAACAATTGCAACCGGACTTGCGGCGGGTGCAACTGCAATGACCGGTTTGACAATCAAAGCACTGAACCTTGGCGGCGAACTTGAACAGAATATGGGCGGTTCGGAAGCGGTGTTCAAAGATTATGCCGAAGGGATGCAGAAAACAGCGCAAAATGCGTATAGCAGCATGGGTCTTTCTGCATCTGACTTCCTTGCAACCGCAAACAAAATGGGTTCACTGTTTCAAGGTGCAGGTTTTGATATACAAGAATCCGCTGACCTATCTTCACAGGCAATGCAAAGGGCAGCGGATGTTGCATCCATCATGGGTATTGATACCGCATCAGCGATGGAATCAATTGCAGGTGCGGCAAAAGGCAACTTCACAATGATGGATAACTTGGGTGTGGCAATGAATGACACCACACTTCAAGCCTATGCAATGTCAAAAGGCATTGAAAAATCAACATCTGAAATGACCAACCAAGAAAAGATTGGTCTTGCAATGCAGATGTTTTTGGAAAAAACAGAATATGCCGCAGGAAACTATGCAAAAGAAAATGAAACGCTTGCCGGTTCGCTTGGAACTGCAAAAGCAGCATTGTCAAACTTCCTTTCCGGTGCGGGGGATGTTGATTCTGTTGTTTCTTCATTCTCAAATGCGGCAGATGTTATTGTCAAGAATCTGAATGACCTTGTTCCAAGGTTAGTCAGTGGATTGACCGATTTGGTGAATAAAATTGTGCCTTTGATACCGCCTTTGCTTCAATCTTTGTTGCCGGGTATCATAGAAGGTGCGGTTCAGTTGCTCGATGGTTTGGTGTCGGCATTTCCAACCATAGTGGATGCCCTGATTGGGGTGCTTCCGATGCTGATTCAAGGCGTTGAACAAATTTTTTATGGCTTGGTAGATGCCTTGCCAAAATTGATGGAAACCATCTGTTCTGCCCTGCCGACATTGATTCCGCAGCTTGTAACTGCAATCATCAATATGGTGGTTTATTTGGCAAATAATATTGCCCAAATCATTCAACCTTTGATAGATAATTTGCCGCAGATAATCATTTCTGTGGTGGATGCACTGATGCAGAATCTTCCCACTTTGATTCAGGGTGCAATTCAATTGGTGATTGGCATTGTCCGGGCTTTACCGCAGATAATTCTTGGCTTGATAGAGGCATTGCCCACAGTTTTGACAAGTATTGTCGAAGGGCTGATTTCTTCACTGCCGATTTTGATTCAGGGAATAATTTCAATCCTTGGTGAAATCGGAATTGCAGTTTGGGATGTTCTTTCCGGATTCTTCACTTCTCTTGGTGAGTGGTTCGGCAGCTTGTGGGAAAGCATCAAGAACATTTTTGCACCGGTCATAGAGTGGTTCGGAAATCTGTTCAGCAGCATTTGGGATTCAATTGTCAGTGTATTTTCAAGTGTTGGCGAATGGGTATATAACACCATCATTGAACCGGTCAAGAATTTCTTCCAAGGTTTGTGGGAAGGCATTGTTTCCGCATTTCATACTGTGATTGACCCTTGGGTTGAAATCATCAAGAGGGCGGCAACGATTGTTTATGACACCATCATTAAACCGATAAAGGATTTCTTTGTAAATCTTTGGAATGACATTGTTAGTGTGTTCAGTGTTGTGTCAGATTGGTTTACCAAAAACATTGCTGACCCGATAAAGAACATTTTCACAAACATTTGGAACGCCTTGAAAAATGGTGCATCCAAGGCATGGGATGGAATCAAATCGGTGTTTTCTGGCATCGCAGATTGGTTCAAAAATATATTTAGTAAAGCATGGCAAGCAGTCAAGAATGTGTTCAGTGCCGGTGGAAAGGTGTTTGACGGCATAAAGGATGGAATTGTAAACGCCTTCAAGACGGTTGTGAATGCAATCATCCGAGGAATCAACAAGGTGATTGCAGTTCCGTTTAATGCAATCAATTCTGTTCTTGAAAAGATTCACGGTATCAGCATTCTTGGTGTTAGTCCTTTCAGTTGGGTTCACACCTTCAATGTTCCGCAGATTCCTGAACTTGAAGAAGGCGGTGTCCTTGAAAAAGGTCAGGTTGGCTTGCTTGAAGGTAAAGGTGCAGAAGCAGTTGTTCCGCTTGAAAAGAATACCGGATGGATTCAGAGGGTCGCAAGACAGATTCAATCCTATACCATTGAAGCGAACAATAGCATCAAGAACATTCTTCCGGTTGATGACATCCGTGAAATGTATGCGGATGAAACACGGGAAATCAGCAGAATGGGTGACTTGCTTGAAAGAATGCTTGATTTCCTGATGCAGTATTTCCCGGAATTCGCTGCACTTATGGAAAAGGATGTTGTCTTGGATGACGGAACGCTTGTTGCAAAGCTAACACCCAAAATTGATAGACAACTTGCTGTGATTTATAAAAGAAAGGACAGGGGGTAAAAGATGAATGGTGTATCATTTGGAACAAAACACAGTTATGATGACTTTGGACTGATTCTGACAAGTACAGATGTTTCCCTTCCTACCCCCAAAACAAAGACCGTTGAAGTTCCGGGTGCAGATGGGGTCATTGATTTGACTGAAACGCTGACAGACGATATAAAATATCAAAACAGAAAGCTGTCATTCACTTTCACAGTCGTTGACCCCATTGCATCATTTTCGGCGGTTTTATCGGCGGTCACCAACTACCTTCACGGGCGAAAAATGAGGGTTTACAGGGATGCAGACCCCAATTATTACTATGAAGGCAGATGCACAGTCAATCAGTTCAAGACGAACAAACGCCTTGCAACCATTGTGATTGACTGTGATTGTGACCCGTACAAAATCGAAAAGAATTCGATTTCTGACCCTTGGATTTGGGACACATTCAGTTTTGTTGATGGTATTATTTACATCAACCGTGTCACTGTTGCCGGAAGAACTTCCGTCACACTTATCAACAGAAGAAAGATTGTTTCCCCAACCTTCACTTGTTCTGCTGCAATGACCGTGGAATTTGAGGGTCAGACATACAGTTTGAAGTCAGGTTCAACAACGGTTCTTGACATCAGACTTCAAGAAGGTGAAAACATTGTCACTTTTGTTGGCAATGGAACAGTTCAGATTGATTATAAAGGGGGTTCATTGTAATGTATCAAGTATATTGTGATGGAATCACCCTGCATGATTTAAGAAGTGAACAATTGGTTCTGACTTCCCCTGTTGTCAATTTAGGGGATAATGATGCCGGTTCTTTTGAATTTACCATTGCCCCGACACATCCCGAATATAACAGTATTCGGAAGTTGAAGTCTGAAATTCAGGTCTTTCATAACGGTATTGAAATATTTTGTGGCAGACCGATTGAAGAAACCAAAGACTTCTATGACAACAAGAAGATTTATTGTGAAGGCGAACTGAACTATCTTGCCGATTCTATTCAAAGACCGGCAGAATATCATCAGATGACGGTTCGGGGATTCCTTGAAAGGTTAGTCACCATTCACAATGAACAGGTCGAAGAAAGCAAGCAATTCAAGGTTGGTATGGTGACCGTTGTCGACAGCAATGATTCCCTTTACCGTTATACCAACTATGAAAGCACCTTGACCTGCATCAGTGACAAACTGATAAAGAAATTGGGCGGTCATGTTCGGGTCAGAAAAGTTGACGGTGTGAAATACATTGATTATTTGGCTGACTATCCGAACACCAATGACCAAGTGATTGAGTTTGGAAAAAACCTGCTTGATTTCAGTCAAAACATTGATGGTTCTGATATTGCAACAGCAATCATTCCTTTGGGTGGAAAACTTGAAGAAAGCAGCATTGCAGCCCTTGAAGAAAGACTGACCATTGCATCTGTGAACGGCGGTGTTGATTTTATTTATAATCAAACCGCCGTGAACAATTATGGATGGATATTCAAAACTGTCACTTTTGATGATGTCAATGTTCCGGCGAACTTGAAACGAAAAGGCGAACAATACCTTGAAGAAATTCAGTTTGAAAACCTTGTTTTGAGTTGCACAGCCGTTGACCTGAACAATCTTGATGTTGATATTGAAAGAATCAAGATTTTGGATAGGGTCAGGGTTGTTTCTGAACCGCATGGTCTTGACCGCTTCTTCCCGGTGACAAAGTTGACAATCAATCTTGAACAGCCGGAAAGCGATAAAATCACGCTTGGAAGTGAAGATGATACCAAAACTTCTTTGACAGGTTCAAGTGCATCCAACAACAGTGACATTATGGACAGGATTCAATCAATCCCTTCCGAAGCTGACATCTTGAAGGAAGCACAGGACAATGCAACCGAGCTGATAAAGAATGCCACACACGGTCATGTTGTAACAGAACCGGACGAACTGTTGATTATGGATACCAACAACAAGGAATCTGCCGGACGGCTTTGGCGGTGGAATTTGAACGGTCTTGGGTATAGTTCAACCGGGTATAATGGCAGATATACAACAGCAATCACAATGGACGGTCAAATTGTTGGCGAACGGCTTATAGGCGGTTCGGTGACTGCTGAAAAGTTAGCTGTTGAATATCGTTCTTCTGTTGAAAAGGCAATTCAGCTTGCAGAAGATAATGCGAACGATGCCACAGACCAAAAGTTGAAATCCTACTATACAAAGGTTCAGGTCACAACGGAAATCAAGAACAGTGCGGATTCTGTTCTTATCAGTGCGAAAGAAGAAGCGAAAGAATATACCGACAGCCGATTGAAGAACTATTCCACATCGGCACAAATCAAGGTGACCACTGACCGCATTGAAAACACTGTTTCACAGAAGTTGAACACTTCTGATTTCACAACGAAGCTGACACAATCAAGTTATTATGTCAGAATCGCTTGGAATAACTGTTCACAGTACATTCAGTTTGAAGGCAGTCAGTTAAACATCTATGATTACAGTGATTATAAATTGATGTCACTGAATTCAACCGGATGTTGGTATTATAGGGACGGCACAACCATTGGAAAAATAGGAACAAACAGTTGGTCTGGAACACCTTCATATAGGGGTCTTGTTTTTGACCTTGAATATAACGCATCCTATATGTGTTGGGCAGCAAAAGACAGCACCAATGCTTCTTCCTATGTTGTCAAACTGATTTATCATCACAAGACTTCAAAGGAAAAACAAGGTTTGCATTTTGGTTGTAACACATACGCCAATGGCAATTTGTATTTAACTGACAATTACAGAATATATCAATATTCGGATGGTGCGGTTGGTTATGACGGTAAATTTATGATGAACGGCGGCTTGGGTATTAGTGGGCGTTCTGAATTTTATCTGTCAGGAAATACAAGAATGGCAATTTATAATGGTGTTACGGTTGATTTCTATTCGCCAATTGATATGCACGGATGGTCAATCAACAATCAGTCTGATGCAAGGATGAAAAAGAACATCCATTCAACTTCTGTCAATGCGTTGAAAATCTTGAACGGCATTGACCTGAAAGAATTTGATTGGGTTCAAAGCGGTGAACATGAACGCATTGGAATCATTGCACAGCAGCTTGAACAGATTGCCCCTGAATTGGTGCAACAAGAGCAGGACGGACACTTATCAATCAAGACCACAAAGTTCATCTTTTATCTTATCAAGGCAATACAGGAATTGTCAGGTGACGGGTATGAAAAAATCCCTTGGTCTGACCCCTATTCCCTGAAAGATAAACTTGAATTTTGTGCGAAATTGGGGGCAACGAACTATGAACACAAAGCAGAAAAGAAAGTTTTTGTCCCGATTCAAATACCAATCAGAAAGTGAGGAAAAGCAAAATGGCAAAGCAAAACATTCCCTTGTCAATCCTTTTGGAAAATGCAAAAGGAAAATTCATCAATGCCTTCAATCAGATGTTGGAAGAAACGAACCTTCCCGCATACTTGATTGAAGGCATTCTGCTTGAAGTTCTTGCAGAAACAAGGGCAAGAAAGAACCTTGAATTGGTGTCTGATTATAACGCCATGAATCAGACCGAAAGTGAAAAGGAAGGTGAAAAATAATGGCTGACATCAAGAAATATACCGATGAAATCAAAAATGCGGTTTATGGTGAAGAAGTCAGGGATTCCATCATCAATGCCTTGAATAAGGTCAACGATGACAACAACAGTTATCAGGACATCAAGAAGGAAATCACTGCCGACAAAGCCGAAATTGACAAACAGGTTGCCGCCTTTGGGGATATGGTTTCCGAAGCGAAAACAACCAAGTCTGATTTGGATGCTTCTGTTAAAACGGCAAACACGGCAAAGACGAATCTTGAAACAGCCACTTCTAATGCGAACACGGCAAAAACGAACCTTGAAAAAGCAACCACAACGGCAACGACAGCGAAAACAACCCTTGATGCTTCCACCAAAGCAGCGGAAACCGCAACCACCAATGCGAATGCGGCGAAATCGAACCTTGATACTGCCATTTCTTCTGCCGACACTGCAAGGTCAAACCTGAACAGTGCAAGGACGAATGCAGAAAAGGCACTTTCTGATTTGAACACTGCAATTAGTCAGGCGGGAACTTCCAAAACGAACCTTGAAACCACCATTTCCGCAGCGACAACGGCAAAGACACAGTTGCAGGAAGTCATTGATTCTTCCGATACCGCCAAAAGCGGTCTTTCTGATGTCATCAGTAAAGCAAACGAAATCAAGGATGCGTTGACACTGACCATTGAAGATGGGAATGTGTTGAATGAAACTTTGCATTCCGAGAACACACAAGCACTTGCCAACATTGATGCACTGTCAGAAGAAAACTTCAAAGCAGATGAAATCTTGACCGGTGTTGAGGACATCAAAGCATATCTTGGTTATACCGATGAAGATATTGCCGGAATATGCGTTGACTATCAGAACAAGACCTTCAAACGCCTTGCCGGTGCATACGAAAAGAACGCCGGTGAAGATTTTGACCACTTTGAAATGTTCGGCGGCAGAAAGCGTTGCATCGTATCTGATGACGGAACAATCCTTGCTTGGTACGGTGATGACACTTACAATGAAGATGGCACACTTGGTCAAGTTATGGTATATCAACCCGCCTTCTATTACAAGGTTGTTCCGCTTGTATATGACCGAAACACGGACAGCGGCATTGGTTATCACTTACGCAAGGCAAATTATTATGTCAGCACCAAACCCAAGACCGGGTTCAAGCTGCATCCCGCCTTCTATGACGAAAACGGCAATGCGGTTGATTATATCCTTCTGTCTGCTTATGAAGGTTCTATGTGGGACGATTCGGAAGCGGATTATGTGGATGACGGCACGAACACGGAAACCACAATGGATAATGCCGCCGACAAACTTTGTTCTGTTGCGGGTGTCAAGCCCATTTCCGGCTTGAAGAAAAATTTGAACAAAGTCAACCTTGAAGCGATTGCCAAGAATCATGGTGACGGTTGGCATCTTGAAACCATCAAGGCAACATCCGCAAATCAGCTTTTGATGATGATAGAACTTGGAACGATGAACACACAGACCGCCATTGGTCAAGGTGTTGTTTCCATTGCCGACAATTCCGCATATAACTGTGCAAGCCTGACCGGTTCGACATCCGAACTTGGAAACGGGACAGGACAGGCAACCATGACGGTCAATGAAAAAGGCGGTGCAACAATCGAAGAAACCACAAGCGGCAAAGTTTCCATCACTTACAGAGGGGTTGAAAACCCTTGGGGCAACATTTGGAAGCACATCAACGGTGTCAACATTTGGGGTGATGGCAGCATGGCAGGTGGTCAGCCTTATGTTGCCGAAGATTTCACCTTCAATGAATCCAAGCACGATGGCAACTATCATCCGGTTGGTTTCACGATTCCAAAGGCAAGCGGTTATATCAATGCTATGGGGTACGGCAGTGAAGAATTTGATTGGCTGCTGATGCCGTCCGAAATCGGTGGAACATCTGCTTTGCCGGTCGGTGATTATGCCTATGTTACCGCAAACCTGAACGGGTACAGAATCGCCCTATTGGGTGGGCGTTGGTATATTGGCGGTAGTGCGGGCGGTTTCTATTGGAGTTGTAATAGCGGTGTCGGTGGTCGGAGTCGGGCTTTCGGCGGTCGGCTGCTGTATGTACCCCAACCGACAGTTTAATCAATGAAATCACGGGCAAGCAACAGACTGATAGTTTAGATTCCTGAAAAAAGGAACTTTATTCCACCTATCACCCTATTAGGTGGGAATTGGAATAATGGCAGTAATGCAGGCAGTTTCTATTGGAATTGTAATAACAGTGTCAGTAATCGGAATCGGAATATCAGCGGTCAGCTACTAAATGCACTTTAACTTTTTGTTGAATTGTTGCTTGCCCTGCCGCTTGGCAAAACATCAAAATAAATTTTTGAACTGTATTGGTAGGATGTTGAATCCGTTTGAAGATTCAGTTTGAAAGTGCATACAAAAGGAATCCATCGAATATGAAAAGGCACAGTCATCCAATAGACAATGATAGTTGTACTTTGTGGGATGCAATATGTTCTATGGATAACCTGAAAGCTGCACACAAAAATGCGAAGAAAGGAAAAGGATGGTATCAAGAAGTAAAGCAAGTTGACAGTAACCCTGAATATTATTTGGGACTGCTTCAAAATATGCTTATCAACAAAACATATCATACTTCTGAATATCAAACATTTTACAAGACAGAAGGAAACAAGAAACGGTTGATTTATAAATTGCCGTATTTCCCGGACAGAATTTGTCAATGGGCGGTTCTGCAAGTGATTGAACCAATTCTTTTGCGGAACTTTACTGCTGATACTTATTCGGCTATACCGGGAAGGGGGATTCACCTTTGCTTTTATCGGCTGCAAGAAGCAATGCAGAAGGATGTGAAAGGGTCGCAGTATTGCTTGAAGATTGATGCCAAGCAATACTATCCTTCCATTGACCATGCGATTCTGAAAGAGAAATACAGACGGTTATTCAAGGATGATGACCTTCTGTGGCTGCTTGATGAAGTCATTGATTCAACGCCGGGTGAAGCAGGGATTCCGATTGGTAATTATTTAAGTCAGTACAGTGGAAATTTCTATCTGTCCGCATTTGACCATTGGATAAAAGAAGTCAAGGGTGTGAAGCATTATTTCAGGTACATGGATGACATTGTAATCCTGCATGAATCAAAAGAATATCTGCACCGGTTAAGGAAAGAAATTGATGAATACTTCCATACCAAGTTGAAGTTGACCATCAAGGAAAATTGGCAGGTATTTCCCACATTCAAACGGGGTCTTGATTATGTTGGATATAGGTCTTTTCTTGAATATACCTTGTTGAGAAAAAGCACTTGTAAAACATTCAAGGCAAAGATGGTTGCGATAAATAAGAAGCGGTTGAACGGTGAAGAACTGTCCTATTCTGAATGGTGTTCAATCAATTCTTACAAGGGGTGGTTAAAGCATTGTGACAGTTACAGACTGCAAGAAAAATACATGAAACCACTTGAAAGATATGCGGAAACCTTTTATCTGCAAAATATCAAAGGAAAGGGTGATACTTATGGTAAATCACGGCAGAATCAGAAGCACAGTCAGACCGGAAGCAAAGGTGGTTGATGAATACAGTGTTTGGATAAACACTGACATTCAGGAAGTGGAAGTCAACATGGAAGATGACACCCACACTGAATTTGAATTCAACCAAGTTCAGTATTCCAAAGACGAATACATTGAACTGATTGCAGGTCAGAACAGCGAACTGAACAGTTTAATGAACACAATTTTGGGGGTGAAAGAATGATGAAGGACAAGGAATTCATTGCACAACAGATGAACAGGTTCTTTCAAATCATGGCACAGCAGATGAATCTTGATGATTCTTCTGCAATGGAAATTGCCGATTTATATGAACCGTGGGAAGTTGGCAAGACTTATGATGTGGGAAAGGTTGTCAAATACGGTGTCAACGCTGACGGCGAAACGCAGCTTTATTCCGTTGTGCAAAAGCACACTTCCCAAGATGATTGGAAACCCGACACCACTCCTGCATTATATAAGGCAATCGGTTTCAATCCATCCGGCATTCCGATTTGGACACAACCGCTTGGTTCACATGACGCATATCAAAGCGGGGACATTGTTTCACACAACAACAAGACTTGGAAATCTGACATTGACAACAATGTTTGGGAACCGGGTGTTTACGGGTGGTCTGAAACAACGGTGTGAAAGGAAGGGGGTGAATCCGCTATGAGATGAACGCACAGCGCAGTTTTAAGGCAAGGGGTATATTAAGAATACCCCCAAACACAAAACCGCCTTGTAGGTCAATTCTGACGGCTTACAGGGCGGTTACATTTTGCAGACAAAAGGTGGTGGTGAATATGACAATAGAAATTGCCTTGGTTATTTCAGCAATTTCACTTGCCTTTGGAATCTATCAAGGGGTGTCAAACATGAAGCGAAATAACAAAAACGATGCCAAATCTGATTCAGCGCAGTTGACCACTGTGATTGTAAAACTTGAAAACATCGGAAATGACATCACGGAAATCAAGTCTGACTTGCGGGATGTCAAGTCAGATGTAAAAGACCATTCAAACCGATTGGTCAAAGTTGAACAACAGGTCAAAGTTTTGAATAACCATGTATTCAAAAACATGGTGGAAAGAAAGGATGAACAGCAATGAAAATCAATTGGATTCAGAAGTTGACAAGCAGAAAATTTTGGGCGGCAGTGGTTGGTTTTGTTACCCCTTTGATGGTTGCCTTTGGTGTTGGTGACAGCACTGTGACACAGGTTTCTGCAATCATCATGGCAGGTGCAACCCTGATTGCTTACATCATCGGGGAAGGTCTTGTTGATTCTTCCCGAACGGAAAGCACCGACACAGAAACAGAAAAGGCAGAAAGCGAGGAACAGAACAATGGCTGATAAAAAGAAAACACTTGACGGAATCGAACTGACCAAGGATGAAGAAGTCAGTGAAGGAACACTGGAAGAATTGACAAACAATAAAGGGGATGATGAATAATGGCATACACAAACAGTCCTTTGGTATCATATACCAAACTTTCACCGAATCACAGCGGTCAAAGAAATCATGCCATTGACACAATCACCATCCATTGTGTGGTTGGTCAGTGTACTGTGCAGACTTTGGGTGAAGTTTTTGCCCCTGTTGCAAGACAGGCATCTTCCAATTATGGTGTAGGTCTTGATGGAAAAATTGGAATGTATGTTGAAGAAAAGAACCGTTCTTGGTGTACTTCTTCCGCATCCAATGACCATCGTGCAATCACAATTGAAGTTGCGAGTGATACAACTGAACCCTATGCAGTCAAAGATGTTGCCTACAATGCTACAATTCAGCTTGTGGCGGACATCTGCAAGCGCAACGGCATCAAGAAACTTGTTTGGTCAACGGACAAGAACACCCGCATGAATCATCTGAACGGTTGCAATATGACGGTTCACAGAGATTATGCAAACAAATCTTGTCCCGGAACATATCTGTATGACCGCATGGGTGATATTGCCGCCAAGGTCAATGCCATTCTTGGAACAACTGAAACGCCAAAGCCGAACACTGACACCGGAAGCACTTCAACCACTGTCAAAGCGGGTGATGTTGTTACTATCAACAGTGACAAGGCAACCTATTATGACGGCAAGAAAGCTGTTCCGGCATGGGTCAGAAAGAAACAGTGGATTGTTTTGCAAGTGAAAGGTGACCGGGCGGTTATTGACAAGAGTGTTGACGGTGAAAACAGCATTTGCAGTCCCATCAGCACCAAATATCTGACGGTTGTGAAAAGCACCACCACAACGCCACAGAAAGCCTTTGAACCTTACCTTGTGAAAATCAACACTGCCGCTTTGAACATTCGGAAAGGTGCAGGAACAAACTATGATGTTGTTGGCTGCATCCGTGACCGGGGTGTTTACACCATCGTTGACGAAAGCACCGGTTCAGGGGCTAAAAAGTGGGGCAAGCTGAAATCAGGTGCAGGTTGGATTTCTCTTGATTATTGCATCAAAAGATGATTCTAACCTGTCACTAACCCGATACTAACCGGGGCAATTTTCGGGGGTTTTGTAGGTGTTCAAAATCCTGAAAAGCACTGAAAACAAAGCACCTTCAACCCCTTGAAAATTGAACAGATTTATGGTATAA
>ULNP01009745.1_pt1 | contig 29640 bp, 47 predicted proteins | sample 1951941 | NCBI WGS metagenome assembly ULNP01 (sample SAMEA4835579, study PRJEB28245) | human gut metagenome | biome: gut microbiome; material: fecal sample | place: Denmark | collected 2008
AGCACTAGCGATTTTTAACTTTGACATAAAGTTTCTCCTTATTAGTTGCAGTCTAGGATCTCGAAACTGTCAAGTAGAGCACCGAACGAATTCTCCCAGTCCTTATAGTTTTCGGGTGTAATATCTGTTACTGGGTTAAGCACAATCCAGTCGTGTAGTTGCCGCATCTCGTCAAGCAATAATTGCAGGTTACTGGCAATCTCTTTCTTGCGGGTTTCAAATTCTTCATTGGTCATTAGTGTATTCCTCCTAGATCTGGGAAGTATTTGCGGCGCTTTTCATAGTTAATACAGGTAATTTCGGCTTTATCACGCAACCCGCTTATATCGCAACGAACAAAAGCTTTGCCATAGTTTTTGCAGTGTTTGCAGTATAAACATAAGCTGGACGTGTAGTCTTCAGGCCATTCTGTAAATAGCGTGCAATGGACAGGTTGTTCTATCGGCTTCTCCTCTAGTTCGCAGACAATCCGGCTATCAGTCATAATCATCCGACAGTAACAGCAATTCTTGCATGTAGTTTTTTCTGCCTGTTCTTTAGCTGTCTCAGCTTTGCGTTCCTGCTGTACTCTCAGCCAGCCATAGGCGCACACACTAGCCAAAGCGCAAATCTTTATACCCGTATAAATTGTTTCAACCAGCATCGGCCATGTCCTCAGTATCGTCCGACATACCAATCAGTCCTTCGGCTTCCATCAGCAGCCGGAACGTCTCGCGTCCCTTGGGTGTGATCAGGGTCTGGGTTCCGGCATGCCCGTTGCCACGGTTCACAAACTCCTTGATATCAAATAGCCCATCGTTGCGCTCTGCATAAGCCTTGAGTTTTCCCTGTGTATCACGGTACAGGTACTTTTTGTCTAGTAGGAACTGAACCAGCACAGTTTGTTTGATATGTAATTCGCTGGCAAAGGTTCTGAAGTTGGTCAGCAGGTTCCGATCGATCACGGCATCGAAATACTGTGCTTTGCCCGACATTTCAGCGTTCTCGCTTTCCAACTGTTTGTTCGCAGCAGCCAATTCTTCCAGTCGCTTAGTGCGGGCTTCTAGCGTTTTCTGGGCAACCAACAAAGCCTGACTCATCAGTTCTGCGTCTGTCATGGTTTCCTGGTTGGCAATATAACCGCCGTTCTTGCGGATAGCAGGCAACACTTTGGCCGTAACCCACTTGCGAAATGGTTTAGCCGCGGGTTTGTCACTGCGCAGGATGACGTTGTATAAACCGGATTCGTTGATGACTGTGGTTTCCTGCTTACGGCCAATGGAATCTATGAGGTAAGTCTGGCTTACCTCATCTCTATCAAGCCGCTGTGCTGTCACCTTGTGATTAGAAAGCCCCAGTACCCCGCACACATCTTTCAATACAAACCACGGCTCGCCGTTCATCTCCACCGTGCGCACATCGTTATTTTCGTATTTGAATACCTGCAAATTTCCCATAAAAAATCTCCTTGTAAAAATATGGGTGTCACTGTCCTTGACCCCATTATTCAAAATCAAATTGCTTGCGGACGTTCAGCTGCCTCGCCATAATTCAATCGTCATGCCGCACCTTTTTTATTCCGGCAACGGCCGGTATTTATTCATATCGCAGTAACCGCTCATGGCGTTCATGTCGTGCAGCATCTCGCTTACTACCTCGTTCCGGTCAAGGCCATTGCGGTCTGCATAATCTACCATGTCTTCAAACATTACGGCGATTGTATGGGTGTAATCCTTAATGTGTTCCGTCTGTGGCTGTACGGAATATCTAAAGCATGTTTGTTCCATTGTTAAAAATCTCCAAAGTTATTATTCAAGAATGAGGATTGGTAGCAGCCATAGCGCTCGGCTCCATATGGTCTCCAAAATAAAATTTATGTACGCCCTTGGCTCCTACCCAGTGGTCAAAACTTTCATCAAAGCTGTCACTATGTACTGCAGCCGGCACCTGAATAATGCAGGGCACTTTTTGCGCCACCATATCATCTTTACACCACCCGCTGTTGCAGGTTCCGCAGCAAGGTTCCAGTACCAGGTCGTCAAACGGGAACATCATATCGCAGTAACTTTTGATGTATTCGTCATAGACTCGTTCTGCGTTGTGTTCATACGGCGTATCGTTCCAGTCATCGCCGTACCATTCCACCAGGTCATCATCACCCAGGTAGAACCGTACCAGGTTGCCCTTGCGTTCGAAGTCAATAATTTTCATGCCTTCGCTTCCTCATTGGTGGCTTCATGTTAAGCATCAAACATCTTGGTCATATCTGTCGGAAATTCATGCCTGCTGTACATAGCCGCCGTCCGCCGCACCAACTCGCACGGATCAGGATTATTTGCCCCAAACTCCGCGTTCAGCTCGTCTTGCGTCACCGGCCACTTAAAGCCAAAGTCTTTGCGTTTGATTTTGCACAGCGGCGCTCCTTCATGCCAGAACACGATGCCCTCCATGGCGGCCAACTCCAACCCGCGCCGGATTCCCTCAAAGCTTAGGTTCGGGATATCAATACTGATCGTGCCATGCCGCACCAGCACGTCCTTGTTCAGCCCGTAGGGATTCTTCTGGAAGTGCGGTCCAATCGCCTCATAGGTTGCATCCGGCAGGTCATCCCAGCTGTTGTTTCGTGCCGTCACAAACCATTTGTCCGCGGGGTTATCTGCCGCCACTTTCACCCAGTGGGGCCAGTGGCCAGTTACCGGGTCTGGCTCGTCACACGGGATCGCGCCCTCCGGCACTGCCCTGCCTAGCTTGGCATCAAAGCGCTTGTAGAATTCGCCGTTAATAATCGCGCAGCAGGCACCGTCAATCTTCAATGTAGCAATGCTCTCATCCGTCAGTGCCGCCTCACAGCCCGGCGTAATCTCGTCACGGATTCCGGTAATCTTGTGGCCACTGAACTCGCGCTTATATAAGGTAGGGATTTTCTTCATTGGTTTTTTACCTCCAAAACTTTGTTAATCATTCAAGTGTCAATCTTAATGTTGCGCATAACAATATCGGCAACAGGTTCGCCCGTCAATGCGCACAGGCAGGCGTAACGGCCAATCCATTCATCGAAGTCTACATTCTCGTTAAAGGTGATTTGTACATAGTTGGTAGAACAGCCATGACTTTTCGCCCATGTGTCCGGTGTGCCATTGTCGCATTCCAAGCAAACGTGCCGGCGGTCTGGATCTGATTCAATAAACCAAACCATGCTGATACCCTGCTCATATAGCGGGGCCATCATTTTCCGGGCGCTCAGTTTTGCGCTGCATGTCTCTGCCGTGCTCCAGCGGCTCGTCCGGCTGGCTTGGTACTCTGCGCACGCATCATCCACGGCCTTATGTGCTGCCTTTGGGTCGCTCACATCAATCGTCACACTGCGCAGCGTGGTTGGCTCTGGTGTAGCAGCCGGTGTCCCACATTCCTCCGGCGTAATTAACGTGCAGCAGTTTGGGTCAAGCTTCAGCTCCCTGACCGCCAGCATACCGCTCGGCTGCAGCCACCGCCCATAGGGGATCTGATCGTCCACCACTTTGGTAATAACAAACGTATCGCCCTCGCAGGCCAAATATTGGTGTATACCCGCCCGGTGTGTTTTGGTAATTCGTACTTTGTCGCCCGGTTTTGCCAAACAATACCCCATGCCGTCTCTAACGGAGCTATTGATGGTGCCTGTGTTGTGGGTTTCTGTGGTTTGATTTTCCATGAATTATTTGCCTCCTTCATTTGCGAAAACTTGTATTTAGTAAAGGTAAAAAAGTGGGTACTTGCCAGGCACCCAAATTCAATGGGCATCGTTATATAGTAGCCAACGGTGGCACCCCCAACACTGTATCTACCGCCATTGCCGTTGCATCAATCTGTTCCTGGCTCAAGCCAATGTAGCGCATCGTAATGCTCTGGCTGCTGTGGTGGAACTTGTTTTGCAGCGTTTCCATCACCTGGCCAGCCGGCAGCCCGGCCTCTGTCATGGCGTGGTTTGCAGCATAGCCATAGGTTTTGCGCAGGCTGTGGGTACTAATATGCTCTTTAATGCCGCACTCTTTGGCCGCTTGGTTCAAGATCCGCCACACCTGTGTTTCATCCAGCGGCTGCGGCACTCCCTTGGGGCTGCGCATACTCTGGAACAATGGCCAGCCTGGCTTCAGCACATTCATGGTTCGGCCCCGCATCTCTTCAATCAGGGCGGTAATTGCGCCTGCTGCCAGCGGGGTAATCAGGTCATTGGTGCGCTTGCCGGTCTTTTCATTGATGATAATTACGCGGTGGCGCGGGCAGTTGTGCTCACAATCCCATACATCATCAACGGTAAGGCGTAAAAGATCGCCCACACGCAGGCCCAGTGTCACACCACATATAAATAAGGTATAGTTCCGCTGTCTGTTATACGGGCGTCCCTGGGTGTGCAGATAGGTGGCTATGGCGTTAAAGTCCTCGCGGCTGCGGATCGGCTCTGCCGGCGTTGGTTTTGCCACACCATTGGTTTTTACCAGACTCAGTTTGGGCTGTGCATAGCGGGCGGCACGGGCTTTCTTACTGCGGCTCCGCTGGCGCGGCTGTGGTGTTTCGCGTACCAGCTTATAACCCATGGCGGATGCCAGCTGTTCCATCAGGGCGTTGTGGCCGTCAGCATCGGCGCTTGCCTGCATCATCGCCATCAGTAAGCTTGCAGCGCCTTGTAGGTCCAACCCACCTTTGGCCTCTGTGGCCTCCTGCATCGTAACTGTGCGGGGAATAAAGTGAGCTACGCTGTTTCTTTTTTTCATAGTGGGCTTCCCTCCTGTGTGGTGTGTCCTGCGGAACTTTATCCTGCGGAGCTTTATCTTATGGTTCTATTATAGCACTGCTAATTACAAGAAGTCAACAGTGGCAAAGAATAAATTTCAGGAGAAAGCGTAACAGGCTGCGCCTGGGGCATTTCAGGCTCCGCCTGTATGGGGCGGGGGTTTAGGCTGCGGTTGTATGGGCGGGCGTTTGAACCATGTCTGCTGTTTGTAAGGAGTCCCGGTATTTTATTCAATGAAAACCCACCCCCCCTGTCTGACGACAGTGGGACCCAATCTGCCCCTATAGAACCGATAGAACCAGCTATACAGTATAAATAGGTAGGAAAACGGCCAACAGGCGATCAGAGCGCCCTGTGATAGCCCTGTGGTGCTCGTTATTGGTCGGATCTGGTCTCAAAATTGATGGATCTACCTCTGGTGAAGACCCAAAGAGGGCGTTTTCGGGGATCAAAAAGCTCCGCCAGAGTCGTTCCGAGGCGTTTTCGAGCGGAAATTATGCGTTTTTTAGCGTTTTGGCGCTGTTTTTGTGCGTTTTAGTGGCCAAATTGTGCGTTTTTATGGCGTTTTTGGGTAAAAAAATAAGGCCCCAAAGGAGCCTGGAAAGCGGATTGTTATGCGGTTTTCTCCGAGAAAGGGAACGATTAAGGAAACAGGGATTTAGAGGGAGGAAGGGAGGGGCTTGGAGAAAGGAAGAGAGGTGGTAGGGAGGTGGAAGAGGGAGAAGTGGCGTAGGTGCGTTGGTTTATGTTTTGAGAGCCGGGAGTGAGATGGGATAACTGACCAGTTTTCCACGCTCACACGTTATTTTTTCTTTTTAACCTGCCCCCCTATGCAAACTATTGAAGGTGGTTTGCAAGTAGCAGATTTTTAGCGGTATACCGCTATTTTATGGCCTTCTAACCTGCCGATTTTTGGCGCTTTTCTTGCTTTACAGAGGATATACCAGGCGCTGTTTAGCTAAGGAAATTTAGGTAAATATATTTAGGTAAATTCTTTTGTACCTTCGATCCTGTTGACCTATATTATATGGCGTATAGTATTCACATACAGTCAATACACATATATATACTACTGTCAAGACACATAGCCACACATATACTACTTGCACTATATTCCTATATCCACCCGTGGCCCCGCCTTCCCGCCTTATAAGGTACGCGCGTACATTATATAGCGCGGAAAAAATCCCGAAGTCTTCTATATGCTATTTGTTATCAATAACCGCGCTATATAGCATATCTATAGCGTTTTTTAGCACTTGTGCCTTGCTAGTACCCTGAAATTCTGCAATTTTATTCAATTTTATTGCATATTCTTTTGGCAGAGCCGCCCGCACTTCAGTAGTTTTTTCTGCGATATATCGTTCATGTGCTCTTTTTTGGGCTGCACCATATACACGCTTTTTAGTATCCATTATTATATACACATCCTTCCCGTCCGATCAAACATTGCAACATTTGTATATACACGTACATACAAATTTTACCGTATACCGCTGTTTTTTGCGTTTTGTATCATGCACTATATTTCCCGTTGTATATACGCGTATATCCTGCTATACTATGCGTGTACTTGAAACAAACCCCTTGCACCGTTTCAGGTATGTTCATCCGATTTTGACCGCACCCGGATTTACCACCCGGACAATACACATTGAACATATAGGAAGGAAGTACACACTATGACAACTAATTATACCGCCGCCGCCCGCGCCGCCATTGCAGAGCGCAAAGCCATTAACTGCAAAATTTTCACCGCCCACTGTGAAGGCCCCGACTTTACCGCCGCCGCCGCGCGTGAACTTTTCCACTTGTACCGGGATAGCGCTGCCGCCCTGATTATGGCCGTGGCCGATTATCGCGCCGCTGTTACTAACAGCCAAACCCTTGACCCTGCACCCGTTCTGACCGCCGCCCGCGGTTATTTGGGCAAGTTCGCCCCTGACCGCCGCGCCGCCGCCGCTATGCTCTTTGACGTGGCAAGCGGTGAAACAGACAGCGCCGCCGCCGCCCGTATTGTTACCGCCTTGGCCCCCGTTGCCGTCAATGGCACCGCAAAAGATACAAACGGCGCCCGCCGTGGTACAATCAACCTGAACGCCGATTCTGCCGCCACTTCCACGGTTATGACTGCGCTTGAACAGTGGGCACTTGATCGCCTTGACGGCGTACAAGCAAGCAATGCCGCCGCCTTGGTGGAAGATAAGAAGGCCCGCAAGGCCGCCCAAAAGGCCGCCCGCGAACAGCGCAAGGCCGAACAGGCCGCAAAAGCCGCCGCCGTTGCCGCCGTACAGGCAAAAGCAAAAGCCCCGCGCAAGTCCACCCGCAAGGCAACCCCAAAAGCGCCCGCCGCTACTTTGACCGCCGCCCGCGCCTGATTTAATCCACCGCGCCGCCCTCTTTGGGCGGTATGGCCCCACGCTGCAAGCGTTCACGCCGCGGGGCTGGAAGCACCAAAGCGCCCCAAAAAGCGCCCCCTGTGTTACTGATTGCAGCACCGCGCCGCCCGTGACAGGCGGCAAAAGCACCTTGACAATAGAATAAGCAGGTTGACACAAAAGCCGGGAACGGTTTATTTGTGCGCCCTGTGCTTAAAAATGCCGTGGGAACACGGTACACGCAAAAGGCCCTGTTTATTCACTATATCCCACTTGTTTTACCATGCCGCCGCAAAAAGTGTGCATAAATTCCGCCCGGAAAGTGTACCCTTTGCAGCCTGGCAACGGGGTTTTAATCCCGCGTCAATATGGTAAAGCATTGTAAAGCGCAAAACCCAACTTGCAAAACCTGTATAGGTTACACAAGTGTACATATATGGCGGTTTTGTCGCGGCCCCGTGGTTTGAGCCTTGCGCCTCTTGTCAACCCGGAAAGTGTATTCACACGCCGTTATAGCAATGGCCTGTTTTTTCACAGGTTAATTATAACATTTCAGCCGGTAAAATGCAAGAGTACAAGCGCCACAAAACCACGCGCCAAAAAAACAAAACCGCCTTTTATAACCGGGCAAAGTGGGCATGACCGCCGCGCCCGGAAAGAACGAATGTTTGAATAAATTATACAAAAGAGGTGTACCCAAATGTCACGCAAACACGCAAAACCCGCCGCCAAAAGTGTGGCCGGGTATAAAATGAAAAGCCCGCGTCAATGCACCAGCCCCACGCCCTGGCACGGGTATAACCTGCAAGCCGGGGACATTTACGGGGTTGACCGTGTTGGCCCCTATGTTGCCCGCCCGCATATGTACAAGGGTCAAATGATTTTTATGCGCCCTTGCCGTGGGCAAAATGAATCTTTTTGGGTACCGTTCCGCGCAACCGCTGAAACATCCGAACACGTTGCCGAAATTCTCAAGCGCTTCCCCATGACCCCGCCGGAACACGCAACGGCGGAATACCGGAAAGCCCTGGCAGTTTATCGCGCCGCCAAAATGAAAGCTCTCGCCCCGCGTTTCTTTGCCGCCCAAATGCAGGCCGGCGTCATCCGTAAAAATCATTTCAAGTTCAAAAGCCGTCAGCACGGTAACTGTCACGAATATCGCCTTGCCACTCTCCTGGCCTATGGCGATAAGGTCGAAATTAACGGCCGCCGCGTTGCCGTCACGGATAAAATCGGTTTGTATCTTGACGGCGGTGCGTTCTAAACCGCCGCTATGCCCGGAGTTGGTAGGCCGGGGGAAGGAAGTATCCTACCACCAAATCCAAACCATAAAACGAAAGGAAACCCATCATGAAAAAGCTAACAAAACTCCTTGCCCGCTTCACCTTGTTCAGCGCCGCTGCGTGCGCCATTCTCTTTGGCCTTCCCGCCCTGGCTACTCGCCACCCCTTCATTCTGTTGGCCGTTTCCCTGTCCGTTTTGATTCTGGCCGTGTATGCCATTCACAAACCGGTGGCAAAACCCAAAGCGGCAAAGCACCGCACCGCCACCCACCGCAAGGCGGCCTGACCTCACCATGAACATCATGAATAAGTTCTCTGCGCTCTGACTTCACCGCCAGGGCGTTTTTTATTGCATCATAAATTAAATCGGCTTTGCCAATGAAAGGAAGTCTCCCAAATGAAACCTCGCCGCATTTTCTCCGCCCTCCTTCTCTCCCTCGGCCTTATCCTCTTGACCTTCGCCGCCACCTGCCGCCTGGTTATGACCAACATCCAAATTGATTATGACCCATCCAGCCCTGCAACCGTCACTCTCACCGTCTTTGGCCAGTCGGATGAATACACCCTGGCCATTGATGCCGATTGAATCCCCTGCCAAGAAAAACAGCATGAAATGAAAGGAAGCTGCAAAATGAATACCCCCTACGCTCTCATTCTCACTGATTCCACCCACGCACCTACCGTCATCGGCCATTATAACAGCCGCCAAACGATAGATGAAATCCGTTCCGCTATTCGCAGCTACTTCACCGATGACGAACCGGTTCTCCCCACGGATATCATTCCCGGCACCGCCCAGGTCCTGAATGAATGCCGCGCCGCAATCAAGGCACACCACAACCACTTTGTCAATCTGCGCAGCCTAGCCTTGAATGACCCCTATCGCATCTGGCAGCCTGAACTGCGCCAGTACGCCGTCACGTTTTATATTCCCTACGCAAAATGCGTTACTTATTTTACTGCCATGTCCACCATCATTGCGGAACGAATCGTGCAGAAAACGCTTGAGAGCGCCAAAGATGTTACCGCCTTCCTCATCCCGTCCGACCACCCGGAATATAAAGGCATTTTTGCCGACCGCAGAGAAATTCCTGCCGCCGACCTTGATTCTATCACCTGGTTTTAACACTGAATCACAAGATGAAAGAAAGCCCCGCAATGATTGTCTTAAAAGAGAACGAACGTCTTTACGCAACCTCCTGGCAGTATAACTCTGCCCGCATCCTCACTCGCCTGGCCCAGCTCATCACTGCCCAGGGCGGCAAAGTGAAACCCCTGCCTCCCGCCGTCATCTCTGACCGCAACCTGGAAGAAGCCTGCACCGCAACGCAGCGCCGCATTGAATCCTCTTCAACCTTCCATCTCAAAGTGCGGGAACCGCTGATTTCCAACCTCCAAAAGGAACTCGCCCTCTTCCAGTCCATCCCCAACGCCCCCATCACCGTCACCCACACCAGCTATATCAACTTCGCAATGAACGGCGTTTACTACTCCTATGAACTGGACAATAACCCTTTCTTTTCCTTCCACTATCTCAAAACCCCTATCGACCCCAAAAGCGAAACCTACTCCGGCGATGCCTGTATGGAAGAAAGCTCCAAGTCCTGGCTTACTGACCCGCTTATCGGCTTTGGTTGCCCTGATTCCGAGATTGAATCCGCTGCCGGGGCTATCCTCTCCCTGCTCCTTGCCGCCCCACTCTCCGCTATTCGCCACGATACCAAGCGCACCCGCATCCCCAACACTTACGATGACGGCTACCACTTTGAAAATATCCCCGTCAAAGAGCGCCGCCTCAAGATTGATTTTTGAACGTCAAAACGCCGCTCCCCCATTCATAACAACACAGTTTGTTAAAGAAAGGTCGAACCAAAATGAAAGCCAAAACCCGCCACCCCTTCAACCTTCAGTCCGAACTCTCCCGCCTGGAACTCAACGGTGCCTGCTCTTATGATGGCAAGCCCCTCATCCTCCTGGAACAAGCCTACTGCTCCTATGATTGTTATCACGGTATCGCCCAGTACGTTGCCACAGCCATCTGCCCCAACGAAATCGCCAAGGATTTCACCGCCCCGTGCTATATCGTCACCTGGCCCATTATCCGCCCCTCTGCCGAAAACGAAGAGGATGCCTGCGATTGGTCCACCCCCGACGGCCTCATCCCCAACGGCAAATATGATTTGGAACGCCGCTATTATTATTGATGTCCAACATCTTGTACTGGCGCATCACAACGTTTGGTTGTATAATCCAATTATAAGCCAAACCGCAAATAAAATTATTTCTCCATTTCCGCCAAACTTTTCAAGCTAAAATCCGCATAAATTCTACCATCCTAACAAATATCATGAACAAATTGTAAATTCAAAAACGAATCCGCAAGCCACAAAGCTGCGCAGCATGAAAGGAAGTACCGCCCCATGTCTACCCAAATTCTCAACCTCACCCCGCACGAAATTAACATCGGAACCGCCTCCATCAAGCCCTTCGGCGTGGTTGCCCGCGTCTATGTTGAATCCATCTCCGACGGCGAATTCACCACTGCTTCCGGTACAACCATCCCCATCTCCCACTCTTACTATGGCGATGTCGAAAACCTGCCAAATCCCATGCCCAATACGATTTATATTGTCAGTGCGTTGGTTGCCTCCCGCGTTCCCACCCGTTCCGATGTCTTTTACCCCTGCTGCATGGTCCGCGATACCCAAGGCCGCGTCATTGGCTGCAAAACCCTCTGCTGTGCCGCCGCTCCCGTACTCGCCGCTGTGCATTAACCTGCGGTGCAAAACGATTCAAGAAAGGAGATTGAACTATGGTTTATAAAGTAACCACCTTGAAAGACCTTCCTGGTATTCCCGCAGGTTCCCAGTTCCGGTATAATAAGCCCTGGGGCAAAGAACCCAATCTTTCCAATCTCAATGAAGATTCCCCCGGTGTCCTGACTCCTGTTAGCATTAAGTTTCTCATCTGGGATGTTATTGTTCGTAACCCGGACGGCTGGGTAACAGTCGAGCCTCTCTATGATGAACTTACCGACTTCAAATGCCCCTATTGCGGTAAAACACAGGGGATTCTTCATGTTTATAAACCCGAAACCCCGCAAAGTAAACATATCGCAACAATAGAATGTATCTGTGGTCGTAATTATGATCTGGATTTTCAGTATCATGAAAAAACTCCTTTGGGAGAAACTTAAAAATCAATCACCTCCAAAGCCCTGCCCACCCGCAAGGCTTTTTTCTTTTACCCATTAAACTCTAAGCCAAGAAAGGAATTACTTACCATGACTGACTTTGAAAGAAAAATCACTTCCGAAAAAGCTCTTGACGCCGCCATCCGCCAGCTCAAAACCCAGGACGACTGGTTCCTCACCACCAAAACCGGCCTGGCAAAACGCATTGTCACCCTCTACGATGAAATTATTGCCGCTGCTGATTTTCCCGTCTCTCTTCCCGTCCGCGATGTCCTCAACTACAGCTCTGCCGCCTTCATGAATTATGTCAAGCTCGGCTGCAACTACATCACCCGCAAATTCAATGTCCGCCACAGCCCCACCACCGTTTACTCTTACGGCTACAACTACAGCAACGAAGCCATTCACGAAAAAGCTTCTTATCCTTACACCATTGATGATTTCTTCGCTGACCCTCTTCGCAAGTCTCTGTTCGTCATCGGCTGTTATAACTACCTACACGATGTTATTGACGGCAAAATCAAACCTACCAAGATGACGGAAGCCAAAGCCGAAGCAAAACTTCCAGTAACTCTCCAGTCCGCCACCACCCTTGCCGCTCCTCCCATCGCACCCACCATTCCCCTCACCAAAACAAACACCGTTTCCTGTTCCGCCACCAAAACCTGCGCCGCCTATAAACCCGTGCCCCAGAGTCCCGCAAAACCGTAACACAAGCGCAAAACCCGTTCCCATTCCAAACGCCGGACGCACCGCCCTCTTATATATCTTTCTTTATCTTTATATATAAACGCTATTGACGCGCTGTTTTCTGCCCGATTTTGAACCTTCCTAATCGTATTGACACGCAATTTTTAGGCCGTTTTGGAACATTGCTTTTACTAACCCACCACTTTACCGGGTTTGTACTGCTCAAAAACGAACATATTTTGTCATCGGCCATGCAACATTCTCACCGCATCAAGCAACATTTTTACGGCTTGAACATTTGCGAAAACTTGTATATAATCAAAATCACAAAGTCACCCGCCAGCATGAAACCGTGTCCCTCTCAGCGTCCCATACAGCCCCTACAGGCCGTGTTTCCTTGTGGCCATGCAGTTTCTCGCCCGTTTTCTTCTCGTTTCTCACAGCGCATCCCAGCCTTATTATAATTTGTTCCCCGCCCTGCCCCGTCTGGCAGGTTTTATTTCACCCTGTTATTTACAAGTTTTCGCAAACATAAGGAGTTGACCCCCATGTACATCATCATCCCCACCCACGGCCATTACGAGATCCGTGACGGCCCCACCTTCATCCAGTCCGCCGATACTTACCGCGAAGCCTGGCATGAACTTGCTTCCCTCACTAATTCCCCAACTTAGGCAACCGTGCATTTCGCACTTGCAAATATTTTTTTTACATTGGCTACACGCCAAAGAAAGGACACACATTATGTCTACTGTCAAAATCAACGAAACCACTTTCTCCATCACCTCCGCCCTGACTATGGCTCAGCTCAAAACCCTTCACACCAAGGCTCCCCAGGCTCTGCAGCTGACCAAGCCCGGCAAAAAGTCCGGCGATGACGATGAAATCATCTTTGCCATTGCCCCGTCTGCCAAGCAGAGCATGTCCACCTACGGCATCTGCTTCGCCAAGTCCGCCTTCGGCACCGACAATGCCATCTACGTTGAAGACCTGCCCGCCGACCTCGAAAACATCGCCAAGGCCAAGGAGCATGTCGCCGAGCGCATCGGCTTTGCCAAGAACCACCTGGATGAAATCGAAACCCAGGCCGCCGCAACCCTGGCTCAGCTCAAGGCCGACCACGATGCCATCATCGCTGGCATTGAAGTTTTCGCCCCGACCGCCCCGGACACCCCGGAAAACGAAACCGCCGCTCAGTAACCAAAACGGCCGGTGCTCACCCCCACAACAAGCAGCCCGGCCATGATTTTTCTTCCCTAATCCACAATCCAACACAAAAATATTTCATCATAAGGAGATTTTTCACCATGATTAACGTCACGATCGTCGATAACCTGCACCGCAACACCTACCCCGTTGACCCCAACACCACCCTGCGCTCCGTCCTGGAAGCTCATGATGTCGATTACACCACCGGTCAGACCAAGCTGGATGGTTCTTCTCTGGCCGCAGGCGACTTGGATAAGACCTTCGCGGACTTCGGTATCGCGGAAAAGTGCTACCTGGTCAACATTGCCAAGCAGGATAACGCCTGATTGATTCCTCTCCGGTGGTGTCTCTTCCCCCACCGGGGTGCTGCCTTACAGGAACAGCCTCCACGCGGCAGGTAGCGGGCAACGCAAACGCGGCCAATCGTTCCAAATCTAATCAGAAAGGAAAAATGAATCACCATGCCACTCCCCAATTGCACCGATATTCTCAACACCATGTCGCCCACCATCACATGGCAGGACAACACCCCATGCCGCACCACTTTCAAAGTAATTTTCACCAAGGCTCTGGCCTGCACGGTTTACCCCCGCCTCACCGCAGGCAAAACCCTTGCCATCCTTGGCGATGATTCCGGCCTCCAGCCTTCCACTAACCCGAATGAATCCCTTCTGTTCTTTGTCACCGATAAAGCCGCCATCCCCGATTCCATCCAGGAAGTCAAAGATATCGGCGCTTATCTCTCTGATAAGTACAAAGTTTATCAGGATGCAGCCGCCCGTATCACCATCGTCCAGTTCCAGCGCGACGGCGGCCTCTACAGCAGTGTTTTTTACCAGCGTGTTGCCTCGGCCATGCCCCGCCTGCTGCCCTGGCTCTTCAAGGATCACCCCCTCACCTCCGATGAGCTCGCTTACCTCCGCGCCCTCTCCACCCCGGATACTGGCTCGGAAACCCTCGCCCGGATGGCGGAGCCTCTTTATAACAAAACCGATCTGCCCTCCAGAGCCGTAGATAAAGCGATTGAATCCCTCTTCAAAGGTACCATTGACCGCCGTAAAGCGGATCTCAAGCGCTCTATTGAAAACCTTTACCGTGAGTTGAAAGAAACCCGCGCCCGTATCTCTGGAATTTTTACCAACATCACCAGCATCAACTGTGAGCTGACCGGCCTTGACTCCAAAGATGAATCCACCTTTATCACGGAACTCAAGGATTACCTCCACACTCAAAAAGGTATTTCCGTTGATACTGACGATGGAGCGCTTCTCCTCACTATCACCACATTCCTCTCCAACTATGACCCGGATGATGTCGAAACCTTTATCTTCAACAGTGACCGCCCCTATGAGGATCTTACCGGTGAAGAAGAACACGATGTCCGCATCCTTTTCCGGGCTGTGTTCATTGACCATATCTTCAAAATCAAACTCGCTGCCACCTATAAGCTTAATTACAACTGCCATGTCACAGCCATGTCTGACGCGATCAATATGAACGTTGTTCAGGCTGTTCCCAACCCTCACATCAATCATCACTCCTGCCTCGGTAACTATGAACCCATGCTGGAGGATGCCGAGGATCGCCGAGATTTTATTGCCGCCATTGCCATCTGTCAGCAGAGCGCCAGCAGCATGAACCTCGTCGAAACCATCTCCACCAAATATTTCTTTGATGATTTCGCCGCCGCCTATCACACGGATATCCCCGTCATCCTGACCGCCGCCGGTGAATCCATCACCCCCAAGCAGGCCATTGAACAGCTCAAATCCGCAAACGATTCCGTTAAGGAAGGAGAATAACCATGCAAGTTATCCACATTGATCAGACCGCTCTGGATGCCGCCATCGAACTCTATCGCCAGCAGCTCCTCACCGGCTCTGTCAAGCTCGCCAAAACCAAGGCAAAAGATAAAATCAACATCAATTTTACCGCCGATGCCTGGGCCAAACAGTCCCGCCTCATTGATGATTTCACTTCCGAGGTCGCCTGGCACGGCCTCATGCGCCAGCTTTCCCCCACCGAGTATGAAATCTATGATATCCTCGTCTACCCCCAGCAGGTTACTGGCGTCACCGTCGAAACCGACCAGGATAAATACAACGACTGGCTGCTCTCCCAGCCCGATGAAATCTTCAACAACATCCGCTACCAGGCCCACAGCCACGTCAACATGTCCCCTTCCCCTTCCGGCGTTGATGACGAAAACGAGTCCAAAATTGTCAATAAGCTCAAAGGCAATGATTTCTACCTCTTCATGATCTGGAACAAGCGCGGCGAGTTCACCGCCCGCCTGTATGACTACGCCGCCAACAAAATCTACGATAAAGACGATATCTCTGTCACCTACACCGATACTCTCTCCGATTTTGCCGCCACCGCTCAGTCCCTTGTCACCAAAGCCCTGCCCGTCTATTCCACAGCGACCCCTCCCGTCAAGCCCACCGGCGGTACCGTACCCCACGTCGTCTGGGATAACGCCGCCCGCTGCTGGATGGACGATGACGGCAATTATTACGACCACTACCCCACCTATTACGATTATCACACCAACGGAGGTGCTTTATGAATCTTGCCAAAAGCCTGGATGTCTTCTCCCCGCATGATGTCAAAGGCCGCATCCACATCATTGGCTGCGGTTCGGTCGGCTCCACCATCGCGGAGCTTCTTGCCCGCTATGGCCTGACCAACTTCACCCTCTACGATTTTGATACGGTGGAAAAGAAAAACATCGTCAACCAGATGTTCTTTGATCCTCAGGTCGGCCAGCCCAAAGTGGAAGCCCTCCGCGATATTCTCTGTGCCATCAACCCGGAAGCCAAAAATGATATCCGTCTGGAACCCTCCGGCTGGAACGGCCAGCCCCTCTCCGGTTACGTTTTTCTCGCCGTGGATAACATCGAGATCCGCCAGAAAATCGTGGATGCCAACCGCTTTAACACCTTCATTAAAGCCATGTTTGATGTCCGCACCGCCCTCTTTGATGCCCAGCTCTACGCCGCCGATTGGTCGGACCCCAAACAGGTCGCGGAATTCCGCGCCACAATGAACTTCACTCACGCCGAAGCCACCGCCCAGGTTCCCGTTTCGGCCTGCGGCACTACTCTCGGCGTTGCCCCCACGGTTCGCGTTGCCGCCTGCTATACCGTCACCAACTTCCAAAACTTCATCAAAAAAGGTGAGCTGATCCATACCGGCCTCTCTGCTCCCTTCAACCTCCAGGGTGAATCCGCATTCCTCGGTTTGTAACCCTGTCGTCTTAGCGTTTCATTAAATTTCGTTTGTGTTGTATACTGTAAGCTTTTTCGCTTCAGACTCTTCGGTTATATCCAAGAGCACGAATTTGTTACCCCGACCCACCCCACTCCATGATCCTGCCAGGCGGATCTCACGATGACTCCGGACTAGAACATCACAGTCGCCGAGCCTATTAGTATCGATTGGTGGAAAACTACAAAGTCCAATCCCACACACATTGGACCTACAAAGGTTGCAACAACCCAAAAGGAGCATCCAAATCAGGAAACCATCGCATCAACCGGAGCAATCAGTTTTGCTCAGTCCGACGAGGATGGTGCCGCGGCAGCTTCCATCTCCCATCAGAACACAAACATAACCCTCACATAAGGAGCACTCACATGGTTTACATCACTTATAACTGCCCGGAACGTTTCCGGGAAATGACGTTTGAAGAACTCCTCCGCGGGGATTTCAACCTCGCCAACCTTTCCACCGGCGGCCACGGTGCTACCCGTACCGTCATCTGCAACAAAGTTCCTCCCCGCATTATGCGCATCACCAAGGTGGAGCAAATGATTCTTCAGCTCCAGGCGTTCAATCAGCAGTATGAATCCCTTCGCCTCACCACTCCCCGTTCCAGCCTGTACAACCATTTTCCCATCCCCAAAGCTTCCGGCGGTCTCCGCTGGATCGATGCTCCCAATTCCGACTTAATGAAAGCCCTCAAGGAACTCAAAACCCTCTTTCAGTCCTGGATGTTTGCCGACCACCACACCTGCGCTTTCGCCTATGTCGAGGACCGCAGCGTCCTCTCTGCCGCCAAACGTCACCAAAAGTTCGGTGCCTGGTGGTTCGCCCACTTTGATTTCCATGGCTTCTTCCCTTCCACCACGCCGGCATTTGTCCTCTCCCAGTTTGAACTTATTTATCCTTTCAACCTCATCCTCGCCAGCCCCACCGGCCGCGCGGAACTGATCAAAGCCCTTGACCTCTGTTTCCTTAACGGCGCACTGCCGCAGGGCACCCCCATCTCCCCGCTCATCACCAACATCATGATGATCCCCTTTGACCACGCCTTCGCCAAGGCCGTCAATCATTTTGAATCCGGCAAGCATAACCCGGACGGCACCCCCATCACCGACCGCCTCTGCTACACCCGCTACGCCGATGATATCATCGTCTCCTGCAAAGTTATCTTCAATTTCCATGCTGTCGAGCGCCTCATCGTCCAGCTTCTCTCCCAAATGAACGCTCCTTTCACTCTCAATGAAACCAAAACCCAGTTCCACTCCCGCGCCGGCCGCAACTGGATTCTTGGCGTCATGCTCAATAAGGATAACCAAATCACGGTTGGCTACCGCAAAAATAAAATCTTTAAAGCCACCATTGATACCTACTTCCGCGATAAACAAAAGGGCAAAAAGTGGTCGGATGAAGACCTTCAGTCCTTCCAGGGCAACATTACCTGGTTCAAGGATGTCCAGCCCGATACCACCAAATACATCATCCAAAAGTATAACGCCAAATACGGCCTTGATCTTGAATCCTGTATCAAGGCCGATCTCGCCCCGCCCAGCGTAACCGCATAATCCAAAAAAAATCAATTTGTTTTCAAAGGTAAAGTTTCGTTTTGATTTTATTTCAAGTCAAAGCCAAACACCCTCCGGTTATATCCGAGGGTTTGAATTTGTCCCCCTGTCCCACCCCCTGGCCAGGACTCACTCACGTCGCAGCAGCGGCTGCATCGAGTCATCGTACTCCCAGACACGCGATGGGTCGCCTCAAAGCGCATCAGAAAGGGCGGGCCAATGCCCCAGTCTTCAACAAAATAAGCGAGCAACATCGAAGGCCGCCCCAATCAAACTCAGAAGATCAGTCATCACCACCATCCGGTTCCGGTGGCTGCCTCTCATCAGCTTTCACAAATTGATTTTTATTTTCTCCATTCCGCCCCATGGTTCCGGGGCATTCCCAGGCGCTTCAGTTGTTTCTTCCTTTCTTAGCAGCTCGTTGCGCCCCCTGTTCGTGCGCCTGGTAAACGCACGGTCATGGTTTTACTTTCCTTTCGCTGGGCCTCCGGCCATCCCAATGGTTGGAGCGCCTGGTAATACCCCGGAACCCGCCCACAATAATGAATTCAGGTGATTTTTATGAAACTTATCTCCCCCGGCTCACGGGTCAAATTCTATACCGTAAAACTAATAAACACTAAATTTCAGATCACCTTTCTCTCCGGCACCGTCCACGAAGATAACGGCAACTACGTCACCGTCTGGACCGATGATTCCCGTACCTTCCACGTCCCCCATGAATACATCACCGAAATCCAGGACCCCAACGATTCCTTTGCCTATAAGTCCCCCAACACCGTACCCCCGTCTACCGTTTCTTTTGATGAAATTATTTCCGCCCTCTAATTCATACAGGTGATTCTTATGAGTCCTTATTACATTCAACCCGGCACTCCCGTCTATCTTAAAATCATAACGCTACATGGCGCAGCAGCCTGTCTTACCCTCCACGGCTTTGTCAAATCTGATACTGGCACTTATGTCGAAGTTGTCGTTCCCAGTATGAATAACAAAACATTTGTCACCACCCATTCCGCCCTTACTTATGACGATACCCCCGAAGCCGTCACCCCCGCTCCTCTCCCCACTCCTTCCATCTCTTTTGATGAACTTATTTCTCAAGGCAGGTGATTCCTCATGACTCCTTTCCTCCCCGGCTATGAACCTGGCACCTGGGTCGAGATCGTCTCCGCTCCGGAAATGCTTCGCTCTCTTCAGTATGATTACGGCACCACTCTCACCCTCTCCGATTCTCTCCCCTATAATCCTATCCTCGGCAAGCAGGGCAAGATCGTTGCCATCCTCGGTGCATCCGGCTTTCTTCGCCTCTACTTTCCTCACAACGATTCTTACCACATCATCCAGCCCAGCATGATCTCCCGCACTATCCCCGCTCCATACCTCAGCTTTGATTCTCTTATCGCAAACCTCTAACCCCCATCACAGAAAGGAAGCCTACCATGAATCCTACCTATAAAGTTGGCGATGTTGTCCAAATTATCTCCGAAGAAGAAGTTCGTTCCCATCCTACGGATGATTGCGGCAATTTTATTCTTATTCCTTCTATTTACGGCGCAAACGATTCTTTTCACAGAGATAAACTTCCTGTTTGCGGCTGTCCGGCTGTTATTACCCGCATTTCCAAAGGCAATGAAAGGAACCTATACGATCTCACCCCTCTCTTCGCTGAAGATAGAACCGTTTTTAACTGGAATGACTGGTTTTTCTCCGCCGCTGAATTTCACCCTCGTGTCGTTTCTCCGCCCCCGGTTCCTTCCATGTCCTTCGATGATTTGTTGGAAGGAGTTGCGCAATGAAAGTCCCCACTACCTACCCCGCTGGCACCCTCGTTCAAATCATTTCTGCCGCAGAGTTTGACGCTCTTCCCAAAAATGATGCTGGCTGTGCGCTGTTTCTCGATCCCCTTCCTAATGGTAACGTAGATTATATACCCCCTAAACGCCGTTCTCTTTGTGGCAGCATCATGCAAATTGATCGTAAACTTGACGCTTCTGGTTTTTACTTCTTAAAACCCTACGATCTCTCCACCGCTGTCGATCCCTCCGCCGCTGCCAAATTCTCTTGGAACTCCGCTCTTTTCTCCTCCAATGAATTTCATCCCTATGTCACCCCCGTTCCCGTTTCCCCTGTTTCCTTTGACGATTTCCTGAAAGGAGGCATTTGAATGCCAGCCCCCTACCCCACCTACCACGTCGGTGATCGCGTCATCGTCCGCACCTGGGATGATATGATGGAAGAATTCGGCTCCAATCCTTACGGTGATATCACTGTTCATCCCAATAAACTTTCTTTTATTCTTGACATGAAACCTTACTGTGGCAAAGAGTTTATTGTTGTCAAAATCGTTCATGATAAAGATCTTCCTGATGAACCCATTTATTTTCTCAATTATTCACCGGATGTTTATGTAGACCTTAATGATGGTGATTCTCCTCGCGGTTGGTTTTTCACCTCCGCCATGCTCCTCCCCGCAACCCTCCCCCATGAACCCACTATTACCTTCAATGATTTACTTCAAGGAGTCCAATAACTATGGATGCTGTCTTTAACCTCAATCACTATCCTACCTACAACGTCGGAGATAGAGTTACCATTCGCCAGTGGGATGATATGGCCGCTGAATTTGGTTTGGACGTATATGGTGACATTAAAGTCCCAAAAGCTTATTTCACAGAGCCTATGAGAAAATATTGCGGGAAGACACTCACCATTGTCCGTAAAAACCACTATCTATCTCCGAATTCTGATTGTTACTATTTCGGCGGTAGCACAATGGTTTTTACTTCCCTCATGTTTGAACAATCTTATCCCACAGTTGTCTGCGCCTCCACTCTCACCTTTGATGATTTATTGAAAGGGGCTACCGCTCAACTGGCAAATCCTCAACCATAAATACCACGGCACTTCCATGGCCGATTTTGCCAACCACACCCCGCCGTGTCTCAACGATCAACCTCAAAAATAAAACAGCCTAACAAGGTATAGAATCATTTGCTGATTATATTTCAGTTCATGCTTCACTCTTCGGTTATATCCAAGAGTTCGAATTTGTTACCGCCTCCCCCTCCTGGATCGCAGGTGCCTGCTGCAGACTGAGCATCTCCACACGAATTCGATATGACATAAAAAGATCCGTCACGAACCAAAAACGACGTTACTATGCAATTCACAATTCCGACCAACGAGCCACCCCTGAAGACCATTTCCCACCAGCTTGTTCCCTGTTTTATTTTGAATCTATTTTTACCATCAGAAAGGATCAACCATTATGACCAAACTTACCTACACCCTCGCTATCATCAACGGTACTGTCTGCTATGAATGTCAGCCCTCCACCCCACACGCCTTCTATTCGGGCGGCGGCTGGTTCGCCCCGTTCTGCACCGTCCTCGAACTCACCCGCAAAAACACCGTCAAAGCATAACAAATATCTAATATCCATTTATCCCATATCACAGAAAGGAATTTTCAAAATGACTCAAAATCTTACCCTCGTTACCCAAAAGCCTTTTGGCTCCCTCACCTGCAACTTCTACCAGGACGAAAACAATAAAAACGAATTCTACATGACAAGGCGTCAAATTGGTGAAGCACTAGGCTATGTAAAAGCTGATGATGCTATTTGGCAAATTCATGAGCGAAATAAAGATCGCCTTGACTCTTTTTCAGAAACCTCCGTTCTGGGGGTCGCTGAAGGAAATCGCACGGTACGCCGTGAAATTTGTGTATATACTTTGAGGGGGGTTATGGAAATCTGCCGTTTCTCCCGCCAGCCCAATGCGGATAAATTCATGGACTTCGTATGGGACGTTATGGAATCCCTTTACTATGGCCGCAGCGTCCTCGCCACCCCAGACCAAACCTCCGCCGTCGCCATGCAAACCATCCAGGCCCTCGTTGATTCCACCCTCAAAACCCAGGCCGAAACCACCCGCTGCATGGTCACAATGACCTCCACCCTCGCTGCCCTCGCCAACCACTTTGCCGGTGCTGTCCCCGCTCAGCAGCCCGCCCCGCAACCCGTCACCGTCACCCCCAAGGATTATGCCGTCCATGATGAACCTGCCCCCAGCCCCAAAAACGAATCTACCCCGGCCCCTGCCACGCAAAAGTCAAATGTCTCTGTTGCTGTAGCCTCAAAATCTGTATCTACCCCCGTCACCTGGCGTGATGAAGTCTACCAGACCATGGATAAAATCATCCGCAACGCCCCGGAGCTTTACTCCTCCCGCCGCGATATTCTCAGCCAGATCTACACCAAAATGAAACGCGATTACGGCTTTGTCCAGGAGCAGGAGCGCATCAACTACCGCAAGTCTCACCCCGATGCTTCTTATCTCTCCACCATCCAAATTATCGAATCCTCCACTACCTACCGTGAAATCTTTGATTCTATTTTGAACGATCTCTATAACGATGCCATCATCAAGCACGTCCGCAAAAACGATTCCAACCCCAACTCTCAGCTTCCCATCGGTGTCCAGCGGGAACTCGGCCTTATTAAAACCGAACCCTGCATCATCAAATCTCCGGCCACTTCCGTTCTGGATGAACAGCCCGTTCCCGCCCCCCTGCCGGATGAATCCGCAAAGCAGCCCAAGCCCGCCCCTTCTCAGTCCCTTTTGGATGAACGTGCTGCCGCCATCAATGCTGCAATTGCTAAGGCCGCTGCTATCTACTATGATACCTCCTGCAACTTCTCCGTCACCTACCGCAACGTCTATAAAATCATGAACACCGATTGGAACGAAGCTCACATCCAGTTCCGCAACCGCTATAACCGCACCGCCCAGCAGCTCAAAACCCTTGTCATGTACAGCGGCGTCCTGTTTGATCGCTTCAATGCCGCCGTCAACACTTATATTAACGCCGCATCCAAGCCGGAAGTTGAATCCGCACCCGTAAAGGAGGCTTGAAATATGTCCACTCTCACCATCCCCGTTCAAACCAAACAAACCCTCACCGGCACCTACGCCAAGTCCGGCAATGATCTTTATTTCATCTCCGAGGAACCCGACCTCTTCCCTCCCAACCCCCGCACGGATTGGGATTGTTACTCCACATTCTATATTGCCCCCAACCGTTATTTCTCCGGTGATATACCTGTCAGCGCTTTTGTCCCTGATGTCAAAGCCGGCATTGAACCTGAATACGTCAAACTCCCTATCTATGCCTACGTTCACTCCGCCATCGCTCTCTCCACCACTCCGTTCCATGATGATTTTGATTCCGGCCTTGCCGGTTTCGCCGTTTGCACCCGCCAGGACGTGGCCGACCTCGGCTACTCCACCCCGGACTGGCGCTCTCATGCTGAGAACGTGATCAAGAGTGAGCTTGAACTCTATCAGCAGTATCTCAACGGCGAAGCAAAAGCTCTCACCCTCTATCAATATAACCCCGATTCCAATGAGTGGGAAGTAAACGGTTCCTGCGGCGGCTGCTATAACATCGAATCCGATCAGGATATGGTTGATGTCTTCTTTTCCAACGCCACCGCCCTCGACCACCCCGATTTTGAATCCTGAACCCCCCCTACATACAAAAAAAGGAAGTTGATCTTATGCTTTACACCGTCAACGGTCACGAATATTCTTCCGATTCCACCCCCAACCAAAAAATTCTCGACCAGCTCATCAACCGCGAAGTCTTTTGCAATATGAACCTGGAAATGGATTTTATCCTCTCCGCCCTCGCTTATGACGCTAGTATCCCGGAAGCTCCTCCTTTCGATGAATCCGATTACGAATCCGCTATCTGTGATGCCTCCTCTCAAACCTGCTCCGAGTGCGGTAATTCCAGCTACTTTGATGAAGTTGATGTCCCGGACCTCGATGATTCCAAATTTCAAAACCCGAATTATGATCCTGACGTCCCGGAACCTGTTGACCCCTATATCTGCCCCGTCTGCGGCCTCACCTACCCTACTCTCGCCCAAGCCCGTGCCTGCTGCGAGTCCGAAACTGTTCATGTCTGCCAGTGTTGCGGTGCTGTCTACAGCGACGATGAATACGACGACCTCGACACCACCCCGCCCGAAATCTTTGAATGGTGGGCAGTCTCTGATTGGTTCGGTGAAAAGCTCAAAGCCCGCGGTGAAGTCGTTCTTGATTGCTGGGGCAAGTCCTACTGGGGTCGCCAGACCACCGGTCAGCCCATCTCTCTTGATTTCGTTATCGCTTCCATCGCCAAGGAAATGCAAATCCTGGATGGCCAGCCCCATTCCTGGGCACCCGAACCCCAGTCCAAATCCGGCAGCCCCACCCCTATGCCGAGTCCTATCGTCCCTGACGCTGCTTGTTATGGCGCTCATACTGTTCAATGAGGTGATTTTCTGTGACCTTCCAAGACCTCTACCTCGGCCAGCGCGTCCGCATCCTCTCCTGGGATGAACTCAATTCCATCAGCCATCATGATAGTGCCTATGGTATTTACTTGCCGGACAACTCATTCTTTAATAGCGAAATGAAATACCTTTGCGGTGCCACTCTCACCATCGTAAACGAACCTTCCTATTTTGACAGAGATAAACGTTATCTTTCTTCCGATATCTTCCAGTTTGATGATCCTATTCTCTCTCTTTCATGGCACCCCCTCTACAATTGGATTCCGCCGCTGGCTCCTCTCACCCGCCATGCTCGCCCCTCTTAACGAATCCTCTCCCGTCATTCCTCCCGCCATCTCTTTTGACCAACTCCTTACCGGAGGTGAACTCCCTCAATGAAATCTCTTAACCCTGCCGATTATCCTACCTACAACGTCGGAGATAAAGTTACCATCCGTCAGTGGGATGATATGGAATCCGAATTTGGTTTGGACAAATATGGTGGAATCAAAGTCCCAAAAACTTTCACAGAGTTATGAAAAAATATTGCGGACAAACACTTCCCATTGTTCATGTAAACCGCTATCCATCTCCAAAATTTGATTCTTATTTTTTCGACGGTACTTCCGTGGTTTTTTCTTCCCCTATGTTTGAACAATCCAAACTCCAATCCGTTCCGCCTTCTTCTCTCTCCTTTGATTCTCTTCTCCAAGGTGGTGACTTCTTTTGATTCCTTCTGAAACAACCGATCTTTTTTACCCCACCATCCTTCCTAACCAAAAAATTCTCTTCCCCTCCTTCGCTCAATGTAAAGCTCTCTATGATGATTTTCGCCAAAGCTCTGATCTACGCAAACAATCCGTCGCTCGCTATATGGACTTATCAGATTGGGCTCGTTTCGGTTTCTGTCCTGTTTCTAACTTTTATGCCGTTTCCCGCGGTGATTTTGATTTCTCTCAAATCGTTACTGCCACAGGTGTCTGCAATAAAAATTTCTTTGGGTTCACCACTCAGGATGGCAAAATGTATTACGCTTCAAAAATTTATGCTGACTACCAATCTCTTATTGAATCCTCCCCCGTGCCTACTCCTCCCCCTTCCATTTCCTTCGATGATTTACTTCAAGGTGGTGCTTAACCTATGCCATCTTATCCTCACAAATTTCAGCCTGGCGATACAGTCACCATCCGCGCCTGGGATGACATGCTCTCTCAATATGGCAGCCTGGGTGAACAAGTAGGGATTAAAACCCCTTATGTAGCCTTTGGAAATGATATGAAACAGTTTTGCGGTCGCTCTTTCAAAGTCAAACGTGTCCGGCCATCCATTAACGATGAACATTGGATCTATGTATTAGACGGCAGCTGGTTCCCTTTCCCTTTTACTGAAGACATGTTCGTTTTTACCCCATCTGTTCCTGCTTCTCCCCTTTCTTTCGACGATCTTATGAAAGGAGCCACATAATGAGTTCGTATTTTCCTCAAGTCGGTGATTTTGTTATGATCCGCCCCTGGGATGATATGGTAAAAGAGTTTGGCACTGATTCCTATGGGGATATCCCAACGCTTCCTGCCGCCATTTTTCAAAGTATGAAACAATATTGCGGTCATTTCTACACTGTTGAACGTGTAACCACTACCGCTGTTGGCTCCTGGTGCTCTTTTGCGGATGTAAGTTATGATTTTCCTGTCTGTTCTCTTGTGTTACCCGTCTTTGAATCCTCTCTCACCTTTGATGACCTTCTGAAAGGAGCTTCTTAATGAATTTCGATCCTCAGCCCGGTGATATCGTCACCATCCGTACATGGGATGACATGGCAGAAGAATACGGTTTGAATGAAAGTGGTGGAATTAAAACTCCGTTTCTCACCATTTTGGAAGGTATGAAACAATTCTGCGGCCACTCTTACATTGTAAAACGATCTGATAGACAATCATGTTCTTTTTACGATTTCCCTTTTTACTTCCCTATCTGTGCTCTTACCAATTATTCTTCCTCCTCGCAATCCATTCCCATTTCCTCCATCTCTTTTGATTCCCTCATCCAGCCTCTCACCACCCCCTGAAAGGACCGCCCCAATGAAACAATTTTTCCAAACCGACCCGGACACCCGCCAGTACTGCCGTGCGCTCTCTCCCACTACATACCAGTTCACTGACATCGTTCCTTTCCACTCCAAATCGGCTTCTCCTAACCGCAATTATTATGCCGTTGCCGCCGAAACGATCGACCTCTCCGCCTACACCATCCGCCAGCTGGAACAAGCCGTTGAGCCTTATTACTGTTCTCTGCGCGGTCTTGTCTCCGCCTATGGTTCTGATACCACCTTACCGGAAATCCTGCAGATCATCGCGGAATGTGTCTTTGAAAATATTGAAACCCCAAAACTTGTTTCCCCTGCTGCTGATTATCCCCGTGCTGTCTCCTACCAACGCCAGTGGATCTCCCGCCAGGAATCTATCCCCGGCCTTCCCAAAACGATGTTCAAATCCCTCACTGATCCCGCCGCTGCATCTTAATCAGAAAAGGAGTTTTATAATTATGTCTTTTAATCCTCATCCCGGCGATGAAGTTACTATCCGCACCTGGGACGATATCGTTAAAACATGCAGTCTTGATTCTAACGGTTACATCAACACTTATCTGGACCGTTTTTCTGAAGAACAAATGAAACCCTATTGCGGTCGCACTTTTACTGTTGAAGAAATTGTTCATTATTCCAAAGTTTCTTTGTGTGGGCTTCGTGGTGCAAATTATAATTTCCCTTTTCAATTCTTAGTCGGTTGTCCTGCCTCTTATGAACCTCCTACTATGAATGATATTTCTCAACCCGCCAAACCTATTTTTTCTTGGAATGACATTATTTCGCAGTATGGAGATGACATCAGCAGTATCATGCACGGTGATATATTTACGCCCGGCAATTATTATATTGCAGAAAAAGTCTACAGTGGCGTTGCTCTTCGGGTTGGTGATGTCGTTACGGTTCGTGATTGGGATGATATGAAAAAAGAGTTTCATTTATACAGTCCTGATACGATTCGTTTTCCCGGCACGGATATCCTAATGACGTCAAAAAAGCGCCAGTTTTGTAACGGAACCTATAAGATCAAAAACATTCCATGGGTGCCATTCTACGAGTCTCCGGTTTATGAATTTGAAGGTGTTCCCAATTATGAATTTCCTATTCAGTGTATCGCCAGCCGCTTCACTTCTTTTAATGATAGGAGATGATTCCATGTCCTACTTTACCCGCTACACCCTCGATGTCTTTCGCGATGACGACCCCACTCTCATCCCGGAACCCACCCGCTGTGCCATCCAGCATGAACTCCAAACCCTTTACGCTGATGCTTCCCCTTGCCTCAGACCCTTCGATCCTTCCGCCTATTTTTATGATGACGAGAACGATATCCTCACCTTCGACCCCGAAAACGAATGTCCGTTCGATGTCGCCAACGATATGATCGCCCTCTCCCGCTCCTTCCCTTCCCTCACCTTCCGTATTACCTCCAAAGGCGAATGTGACGATGACTACTGGCGTCAGTATTTTGTCAATGGCAAAACCTGTACCTGCCCCGGCAAAATCGAAATCACTTACGCCCCTTATAATCCCCGCAACCTCGAAGCCCCGTACTGATAACCGTACCACTTCCCATTTTTGTAATATTTTCCACCACCTTGTTTTACTTTTAACATTGTTCTATAACAAAAATTAAAAGGAGTTACATATTTATGAAAATCGTCAACACCGGCATCAAGTACCAGATCTACGATGATTCCCTTCGCACCTTTGATTCCCTGCCAGCTGCCACCTACTGCGTTCGCTTCTCCAAGCTCAGCGGCTTCTATCTGGAATCCCGCCCCAATATGCAGGTCAACGAAACTGTCTATGGCCCGCATGAATCCAAGGTCGAAAAAGTCATTGCGTCCTACAACGCTTTCACGCGTTCTCTTGGCGTCATCCTCAGCGGCGCAAAAGGTATCGGCAAGTCCATGTTCGCTCGCCTGCTCTCCACCCGCGCCATCTCTGCCGGCTTGCCCGTCCTCATTGTCGATGAAGCCATCCCCGGCATCGCCTCCTACCTCGAATCCATCGACCAGGAAATCATGATCCTCTTTGATGAATTCGATAAAACCTTCGCTCACCCCTCCGATGATGATAAAACCGATCCTCAGTCCACCATGCTCTCCCTGTTCGATGGCACCTCCAACGGCAAGCGCCTCTTCGTTGTCACCTGCAATGATCTCAAAGGTCTCAATGATTTCCTTGTCAACTGTCCCGGCCGCTTCCACTACCACTTCCGCTTCGATTACCCCACCGCCGATGAAATCCGCACCTACATGCAGGATAAGCTCAAGCCGGAATATTATGACCAGATCGATGCCGTCATCGGTTTTGCCGGTCGCGTTGACCTCAATTATGACTGCCTGCGTTCCATCGCCTTTGAACTCAACACCGGTCTGCCTTTCACGGAAGCCATCAAGGATCTGAACATCATCAACCTCAATGCTGAGTGCTATAACATCACCATGAAATTCGCAAACGGTGTTGTCTATACTGCCAGCAATGTCAGCTGTGATCTCTTCGACCCCTCCTCGGAAGAATACGTTCGCTTCTATAACAAAAATGACAATTTCATCTTCGAAGTCACCTACAACAATGATTCCGTTCAGTTCGATAAAACCTCCGGCACTCCCTTTGTTGAAGGCAAGGACCTCACATTCAGATACCGCAACATCTCCGATGATGAACTCTCTGATCCGGATGAAAAAGCTTGCTATGATGCCATCACCCAGATCAAATCCACCACTCCCGCCGCTCTCACTTTCCGCCGCGTCCGCTCCCGCGATATCCACTACGCCGTCTAAAGGGGGTTGTCCCAGTAGCAGTCGTCAGCATCGACACGGTAGATTCTTACAATTTTACGGGGGTATGAATTATGTTGATTAAGAATATCAAGTGGGATACAGATGGTGATA
>ULNP01050024.1_pt1 | contig 29544 bp, 28 predicted proteins | sample 1951941 | NCBI WGS metagenome assembly ULNP01 (sample SAMEA4835579, study PRJEB28245) | human gut metagenome | biome: gut microbiome; material: fecal sample | place: Denmark | collected 2008
AATTCACTAATTTCAGACAAGCTTCTCGGTTCAGAACAAAAAGCAAGGAGTAATTCTTCTTTACTTACTGCCTTTTCCCCTATACTCCTTGCCTTTTTATCTTTACTCCTTGCCAAGGAATCACCACTCCTTGCTTTTTCCGTATTACTCCTTGCCAAATCACAGCCGATGATTTCAGTTTCATTGTGTTTTTCTGCAAGGACACGATAAATGCAAACAGTAAACTGGTTTCCATCTTTACTGTCTATAAATTTGACATGGCTATCCTCTGATAATACACGAGGAATGCCTGACCCCAATCCGCGATACGGCATTGTCTTGGCGCAGAAATTTGCCATGAGAGGATTTCGTGCAAAAGAATTGCCGAGCATCACCTCCTCTATGCTATGTCCACCCATGATGCAGCCAGGATTGATAATCTCCACACGGTCATCAAACACAAGAAGACGAATTGCAGCAGTCTTTAGCAAATCGGCATGAACCAAAGCGTTCTGTAGTAATTCTTCCAATACCGTCTCTGGAATTTCCAATTTTCCCACAGAATTGAAAGATTGTCCACTTTGTGTCCGATGGAGACATGACTTCAACCACATCATACCTTGTTCATACATTTCGGGGATAGTACCTTCAATGTCACGACTGTCACGATATTCGGTACCTGCAATATTATTACCATAGAACCAAACGGCTTTTATAACAAAAGTCGGTTTGAAGAGTTGGGGGTGCTGTCCAAAGAAGAGCAACCCTGCTGTAGTAAGTTTGCCATCTTCATCGGTTATATGCAAACTGCGAAGTAACCGCTCCTTGGGAAGATTGAAGTCAGCCAGTGGCTTATGATACACATTGTCGAAGAAACGGTCAAGTGCCAGTGTGTCAATATCTTTATCAGATGTTCCGTACACCCCCATTTCATCAGGGTGAAATTCGCCTGACTCTTGGAACAAGGCAAGAATTTCACTGTTTTCCGTCACACGACGTTTGTCTGCTCCTTGCTTTACCCAAATCGTTCCAGACAAATCCTTATAAGGTTTATTTCTTCCACGGAGAATAGATGCAACAAGAATCAGTTTGCCATCCAAATCAACAACTTCAGTTCGAATGTATATCGTAGGACGTATATGTTCATTAGCAGTATTTCCCAATTCGCGAGAAACATTTTGTATGGTGTCATAATCAAGGCCAATGACAATTCCTGATTTATCTTCCACACCAAATAAAATCTCACCTCCTTCACAATTAGCAAAGGCTACCATTTCTTCAGCAATCTGCTTTTGTGTAGTAAACTGCCTTTTGAATTGCACATGGCTTGTTTCGCCACAGCGTATTTTGTCTTTTAATTCATCACGTGTCATAAGTCAGTCGTTTTGGTATGACAAATCAAGTCGTGTATATCAACATTTAATACATTGGCAATACGTGCCAAAGTATACAAATCTGGTTGTGCATGATTATTGCACCATTTTGAAACGGTCGCTGGATCTTTCTCCAGCATTTTGGCAAGCCATTTTCCCATGATGCCTTTCTCCGCCAAAACCGCCTTTATACGATTCAATTCAGTCATGTTTCTATTATAATTTGCGTTGAGCGCAAAGTTACAAAGAAATCATGAGAATAAAGAATATCTGATGTAAAAAGATGTCCAACAAGTGACTAATTGAAGCAGTGTAAGATGAGTTATTATAATTGGGATAAAAGAGTAATATGTCATTCTTCGCATAAAAGTAGCCAATGAAAACAAAGGGAAAATGACATTGGGATATGTTTAACAAATGAATGTCTCTCATCCGTATTTTGTACGTCAAAATACGGATGAACCGATAGAGACTGAAAATCAAGGCTCTTTATGGTGCTGATATGGCAGATTTATTAAACATTTCTACGTAAAATCGCAAAATGGCGGAAGATTTTCGGGAGAAGATGATAATAAATGCAAGAAAAAATGTACCTTTGCAGCACGTTCCGTATTTTGACGTACAAAATACGGATGAACGGATAGAGACACTAAACCAAATGAGAGGGTAAAGCCAAAACGATTGACACTCCTCTCAGACTGGACAAACATACAGTTTAATAGTATGATTTTATGAACAATGTTGTTGTAAAAATGGCATCGTCATCCCAGGTGATGACAGCCAACAGTGACATAAAGTAGAGGAGAGGTTATGGAGCAGGATTGCACGGTTTCTCAGTCTACAGCCGACGAAATAAAGAGTTTTCAGACAACTGAAAGCAAAGGATTTCCAGAGGGCACACACGTTTCTGAGCCAGACGAAATGACTGGTTCAGCGATAAAGAAGTGTTCGCAGGTGAACAAGGAAACTGAGACTGAGAAAGAAAACGAATCCATTCCCGAAGTGGTTCCAAGTAATGACGATAAAGATAACTGCACGTCATGGAGTTATCTTTTTGTACACAATCAAAAAGTAAAGTCGATAGAAGAACAGCTAAAGAAAGATGGAGTAACCCATTTTGTGCATAAGACAATAAAATATGTCCCCCGTCACAGGAATAGAGGCGGAATGCGCGAAGTGGAAACCCCTTCTGTAAGTGGACTGATATTCTTGCAAGGTGACTCAGAAACATTACAGGACTACTTAAATAAAAACGTAAATTCATACAAACTCTGTGAAAATTGTAGTACAGGAAAGGTTGCCACCATCCCCTGCAACCAAATGGAGCCATTCATGCGTGTGGCAGAAACCGAGCCAGAACGTCTCCGTTTCCTTCTTCGTCCTTTTGTTTATTATTCCAAGAACCGTACCCTACTTCGCATTGTGACTGGTGAATATGCCGGACTCGAAGGTTATGTAATCCGCATAGCGCGAGACCGCAAGCTCGTCATGGATGTCGGTGGAATGGCAGTAGCCTTATCAGGCGTACATGCCGAACGTTTTGAGGAAGTAAACAAGAACGAGGCAGACAAAAAAGAGCGCGAGCTGTTCTACAAGCGCAACCTACATGAGCGCAACGCCTTTATCGACCGATACTTTCATCAAGTGAAGACCGCCCAAGAGGTGTCGGCCCAAGTAGAAAATATAGAAATACTCCGTCTTCAAACTCTTGCAGATGTAAGAGACAAGAAACTGGATATGAAAGATGCCTATGACACCTTCTATTTTATGATAGAAGAGATAGGCTACTACTATGCACCTTTCATCGACTATTTCAAAGACGAGCTTAGACCCATCTTTGAAGCAGGAAGAACCGTAAAGGAAGAGATAGAGAAAGCTATAAAGATATTCAAGGACAGCGACAAAGAACTGCATAATCGCTGCGAAACAGAATTTGAGGCGTTGCAAAACAACTACGGCTATCTGTTTGACTAGTTTTTATTAGTCATCGTAGAGAAGTAAAAATGGAAACCGATTTCTTCGCATATTCTCGTCGAAAAATAGAAAAAGACAAAGAAGAAGGTCACTTTGAGGCTGCTCACAATCGTGAGATGGCACTCCGTTGCTTTGTCAACTTCTTGGGTAAAGAGGAATTGTCATTAAACGAATTGACTCCAGAACTTATGGTAAAATTCGAGGAATGGTTGAATACCAAAGGGCGTAAACAATCAACGACTCGACTCTATCTATACCAAATCAGTTCGGTATATAATATTGCAGTAAAAGAAGGAATTGTTCCAAAACTTAAATTACTGAAAGGCGTAAGAGTTGCTTTGCCAGCCAAAAAAGAACGTGAATTGCTGTCAGTTGATGAATTACGTAGAATGCGTTATGCCGACCTGTCTGATTCCATACCACAAACTTTTGCCCGTGATATGTTCTTCTTTTGCATCTACGGCAGAGGCATCAGTTTTACAGATTTGGCAAACATCAAGAAAACCGACATCAAAGGATTCACATTAACATACATCTCACAAATACCAGGATTGCCACGTATAACCGTACAATGGGATGCAGCCATGCAGGAAATCGCAGACCGCTACCCCTCTGATTCAGAATTCTTATTCCCTTTCATCAAATCAACAGATATGCAAATGGCGGATTGCGAGGTGAAAAGGGTGCGACAGAATGTGATGAGAGCCTTTAAAAGAATTGCTACTCGTTGCAACCTATCTGTTGTTCCGTCAATGGGAATGGTAAAAGATATCTATCAGAGAGCTATTGATGGGGTGAGTGTGAGCAAGATAATTTAAAAAATAGAAAGCCATAAATTCTAAGCAACTATTCAAACATGGTCCGTATTCTAATAATATCAGATATACATCTTTGGTCGCTTCCAAACGAACACGATCAATTCTATCCAATAAGAAGAAAATTATTGGAGGACATTAAAGATTACACTGCTGCCAAAGGTCCGATTAGTCATATCCTTATAAGTGGCGATATAGCCGCAAAGGGTGCTAAAGATGAATATAAACAAGCCACACAATTCATCAATGAGCTTTGTAAAAAAGCGAATTGTCCAGAACATGAGGTTTATTTGATACCAGGCAATCATGACAAGGACTTTGGAACAGCACAAAGTGGAATAAGACACTTGATACATGCAGGAATGAGTTCGGAAACGTCAAATATAGATACAGACGATCAATGGTATGACATACTACGAAATGATACAAAGTCAGCTCAATTAGTGTATGCACCATTTAAGGCCTACCATTCATTTGCTTCATCTTATGATAGCGTAGAACCACTCATGGCAAAATGTCTGGATGGTATGGATGAACAATATGACCCTAAAAAGCATAAGATGTTCATAGAATATCAGCTTTCTAATATTGGTGCTTACCATATCAATCTATACGGCATGAATTCAGCATTGATATCTGATTGGTATGATGTTGATGACGATGGCAAAGGACATAAATTGTTCCTTCCCAAGTTAGCTTATAATATAGACGCACCGCAGGAAGGTCAAATAAACATTTTGATGATGCACCATCCTTTGAATCGTGTGAAAAACGGAAGGGAAATACAGAAGACCCTGGATAAGAAATTCCAAATACAAATATACGGACATTTACACAGACCTGCGTCTGATGATAAAGGTGCTATACATATTCTTTCTGGAGCGTTTCAGCCGCCGACTGGAGGGAAAGAATCAGAATATTTCTCTGTATACAACATCCTTGAATTAGATGTAAAAGAAGACATTAACGATGATACGCTAAATGCCAAATTGTATGTAGAGAAATATAATAAAGAGACATTTGAACATTTGAACGAAGAAAGCAAGACTTTCGAAGTCAAATTGAAAAAGAATCGTGAAAACAGATGGCTCAATAAACAAAAAATGGAAGATATGGAAGTTGATAAATTACCAGAAGGCATCACAAAACGTGAAGTCAGATATAGATTTATCCAAAGTCCGAAAGCGACGCAAATAATGAAGGAGTTCGACATGTATGACAAGAACAAATCACTCAGTGCCAATTCTGTATTTTTCCTTAATGCTTTAGAGGAACAAAATCGATTTGTTGAGCTTTGGGAGAAACTATCTAAATAATAAGTGATGGACAAACTAAAGAGATTTTTAGAAGGGTCAGTCGTGATTCCTTATAGCGATAATATACTTGAAGCCATTGATACAGCTTGTCATTCTTACAATAAAGACGAGGACATCAATAGATTCGAGTTGTTTGAAAACATGGTGGAATGTTTCCTTACAGGTAAGGATGATAAAAACTTCCATGCTTTCCTAAATGATTCTGTTGAAAAAGAAGGTACTTTAACAGTTCTTCCCAATGTTGTCGTGCAACGTATAGCAGGATACAAGTCTTATACAATGGTAATGGAAGCTGACTGCGAAGAAGACAGTGCTATCATGGCAACAATTTTCATGAATTATATCCTGTTGGTAAAAAAACGTCTAAATAACATACCATGCAGTGATTTGATTCTTGAAATATACAATAAGCATCTCTCTTGTTATGTCAAAGATAATGATAAATTGAGAAACCTAAATGATACTGGACTTATAAAAACGATAGCAGAAGCTGCGGATCCAATTGCTATATTAAATGAAAAGGAAAATGAAACCAACATTAATAAGCAATTATTGGTACTTGCAAAATCAGCTGCCTTTTATCAGTATGATAAAATATTTAATGGGAATGACGTAAGAAACATAGAAGACCCATTCGCAAGAATATTTGTGGCTCTCTGTAAAATGGTTCATGAAACGTCATATTGCTATTATGATTATCCTTTCTATTTAAAATCAATGGAATTATTGAATAATGATGAATGCAAATGCAGAAAATCTATAGGAAAAATAATAGATAGCGTACAATCATATGCTGACGAGTGGCCAGAATATCTCAATTCAAATTCATCGTTGCTTTTGCGTTTGATAAAAAATGAGAACAAAGACTCAATATCAACGATGTTAACGACACAGTTGGGCATTAAAGAATTCACTGTGTATTTGTATTATGAGTTAATGGTTGAAGAAATTTTAAATCTGATGTATGACGATGGAGAGTAACTTGGATTTACTACAAAATAATGTAGAAAAACATAGAGAGGCAGCAGCTGTCCCACAGACCACTGTACAGAACGACAATAGTGTGTTTATTGGTGAAGCTTTAAACGATGATGAAAAGCTAAACCTACTGATGACAGACACCAAACCCTATATTACAATTTTAGTAGGATTTGAAGAATATGGCAAAACCTCTTTTGTCGCAACATGTTATCATATTATGCTTACAGATGGCGGTATCGGAGAATATAAATTCTGCGATTCGGACACGTTAGTCGGCTTGGAACGAAGATCCTTCATGCGCCGTTTTAATGCTGCCATGGAAAGCGTACCACCATCTACCAAACGTACAATACGCGGAGAAGCACATTTGCTTACATTTCATCTTTCCAAAGATGGAAATGAGAAAATCACAATATTCTCAGATCATTCGGGAGAAGACTACCGTAAATATGCAAACCATAAAGATGAAATCAAGAATGATGTGTTGATTCAGAATGCTGATAGAATACTCTTTTTTGTTGATATTCCGTCATTGTTAGACACCAAATTCTTGCGTATGGTGCAAGATTATAAAAACTTGCTTTCTAACATGAAGTCAGCTGACATCTTTAGACCGCAAACAAAAATTACACTTCTTTTCAATAAGATAGACATTATAAACGATGATGCCACAAAGGAAAGATATGAAGAAAAGAAAAAGGTTTTGATACCCATTTTTAGGTCTATAATAGGAATAAACGAAATAGAAACAATTGAATTGACATCCAACAATATAGATAAATCTGATGATTTGAAGTCGCTTTTGCAAGACATTGCCCAAAGCAATAGTATACAAACATGGATAGACAATAATGAATCCGACTTAGATTGGGTGAAAAAATTTATTAAAGAGCAATAATATGGCAAAATGTTTGATAGCAGGTCTTCCATCTGCGGGAAAGACAACATATATAGCAGCACTTAGTTATCTCCTCCATAATCCTATTGACGAGCAGATGCTCCGTTTTAATAATTTACCGGATGACATATCGTTAATAAATCGATTGCAGCAACCATGGCTTGAACAGAAAATCTTAGATCGTACATCCCGTGGCAAGGTAACAGATCTTCAATTTAATCTGAAACGAATATCTGATAATAAGGTCGTGAATGTAAATATACCAGATATTGCAGGAGAAGACTTCACATCGATATTGGAAAAACAATGTGAAACAATAAATTCTTGGAATGAAAAGCCAGACTCTCTATTGTTTTTCATCAAGAAAGTTCCAACGCTTGTGCTTACTGAGTCATTTAATGACATCGAAGATGGTCATAGTGCAAAAACAAAAGCACCCAATTTCACAATACAGCACATTTATGAAGGAACGCAAAATGTTCTTCTCATTAAGGAATTGCGCAGACTATTTCCTTGGAAACGTATCGCTATCGGTTTGACCTCTTGGGATTTACACAATAGCGAGGAAAAGCCTTGCGAATATCTACGAAACGAATGTCCATTTCTGAGTAATTTTATCAACCAGTATTTTCCAGAAGCATACATCTTTGGTGTTAGTGCCCAAGGATGGGAATACGATGAAAAGATGGATATTGATGAATGCATGAACAAAACAATGGAAGGTAAACGTTCGTATATAATAGACCCCAATGGTAAAAAATCATATGATATAACACTTCCGTTAGACTATCTCATTTCGTAGTATGAAAGTTCATCAGGCTCTCCACGGATATAATCAAGGGCATAACCTATTGTATTCTTCAATAAATCTGCCATATGAAGATGAAGATTATATGAAGAAGCAAAGCGATTGGACAGAATATGTCGATGATGATGAAGACTCTTCTTACATCAAAGCATACGTTTTGCCCAAAAGTCATTTATATGTGATATCTAAATCATGGTATGCATATGAAATGAGCAGACCTGGATGCGTATGGACTCATTCATTGATTATTAATCTTGATGATATAACAATAGACTTTGACTTCCGGTCTTTGCTGAATTATTTTAGCCGACCGAAAGAAAAAATGGACTCCTATGATGAGATATTGGATATTGTAAGTTCTGAAAAAGACATAGCACCACATGCACTGGACTTCTTTACGTTAAATGAAATAGCCTATTTGTATTTTTCATTACTTACAAATAAAAGAAGCTCATTCCAGATTGAAGAAAAGTCATACACATATCAGTATTTACTATTGTCATTACTCCAGTTCCTACCTTTAGACGTTGTTGCAGATTCAAATCTATGTAGTGGAACCACAATAATTGCCAATGCTAACTCTGATATAAACATCTCGTTTTCCAATAATATCAATCAAAGATTACATGATGTCACATTAGAAGGTGTGTCTTTCTCAAAATCAGAGAATATAGGTTTGCTTTATTTTGCTAATGCAATAAAAAGCCAAGAGAATAAGGTTGCAAGCGTTTTGCGTGCATATTCCAATGAAATACGTGTTAAGACAGAAAGACTATTAATATTTGGTAATCTACTGTATGGCTTGGAAAAACCAAATGATATAACATATAATAGTATTTTAGAAAATCTTGTATTCGCATTTCCTGATAAAAATGATGGAGTCAGAATAAAACAAGCTTTTTTGTCCCAAAGGGTTATCGAACTTTATACATCAATGGATAAGTTTTATACGGATTTATGTGTAAACTCGTATGAAAAATCTATAGACATCCTTTCATTGTATCCATATGAGGAAGTAGACAAATCCATTAAAACTGACATAGATACCTTAGAAGCCTTCTTAAACCACATTCTGAGTTCTGATATGATCAGCACATACGGCAATGGATTGCTAAAGTATGAAGCACAAAATTTGAGTATAGAATGGCAAAAAAACTTATACGAAAGAAATTGGAACTTATTCCAATCACTTTTGAACTTCGATCCTTCGTGGTTATACAATAAGTATTGGCTTGAAGGTTCACAGTCAAAAATAGACACATTGCTTACTGTCTTTGAAAGATTAGAACTATCTAAATTCAGTGATTGGCAATTATTACTCAGTATACTATTAAAATCAAACAGAATACAAGTAAGTGCGATAATAAAAAATGCACTTATTAAATATCACCCTAATGCAGTTGTAGATGTTCTACAATATATTCAGAATGGAAATCATCCAACCGATTTATGCTATACAATTTGTGAGAGTAAGAAGCAATTAATGGTTCAATGGATTAAGGAACAAGTTTCATTTTCAAATGGAGTCGTAGCATTTATCACACGTATAATGCCCCCTAATTCGAGAGAAGCCAAAGAATGCGGCAGTCTTCCATGGTATAAGATAACGACACAGATGGCAGGAACCTCCAACGCTTGGATATACACCTATTTGTATCAGTTGTCGTTCAATTGGACGGATTCTACAGCAATAAAAATATTAAAGACATCATTTTGGCAAATATATCAGATGTTTGAAAATAACAGCATGTGCAAATCAAATATGATAAGTTTGTCATCATATCTGGAAGAATTACCGCCATGGCAATGGTGGGACAATTGTAAAAAACTACGTAAAGGGCTTGTCAAAACAATGAAAAAGCAAGGGTATAATAGACAAGACTTAAAAAATTTTACTCCATCTGAGGATTTGAACAAGACGCTATTAAAATTGTGGGATAAATAAATTCTAAACAATAATTCAAAATAATATATGCGTGATTTTAAAGACATTAAAGTCGCAGTGGCCGGTACAGGCTACGTGGGACTGAGCATAGCTACATTGCTATCTCAACATCATCATGTAACAGCAGTGGATGTAATCCCTGAAAAGGTGGAAAAACTAAACAAAAAGATTTCACCTATCCAAGATGATTATATCGAAAAGTATTTGGCTGAAAAGCCATTGAACCTTGTAGCCACACTTGACGGCAAATCTGCTTATGCGGATGCCGATTTTGTGGTTATTGCTGCACCAACCAATTACGACCCAGTAAAGAACTACTTCGACACCACTCACGTGGAGGAAGTAATTGACTTGGTGTTGGAGGTTAATCCTGATGCTATCATGGTCATCAAATCAACCATCCCAGTTGGCTATACACGTAACCTCTATTTGAAGTATGCGCAGAAAGGTGTTAAGAAGTTTAATCTCCTCTTCTCTCCAGAGTTCCTTCGTGAGAGCAAAGCCCTCTACGACAACCTCTACCCAAGTCGCATTATCGTTGGTTATCCTAAGATTATCAATAAGCCAGAGTTTGAAGCAGAGAATAAGGCTATCGAATCGGTAACTGATGTTGATATGTTAATTGAAGCAGCAAAGACTTTCGCTGCACTTTTGCAGGAAGGTGCCATCAAGGAAAACATCGACACTCTCTTTATGGGTATGAAGGAAGCCGAGGCTGTTAAGCTCTTTGCTAACACCTACCTCGCTCTTCGTGTAAGTTACTTTAACGAACTTGATACTTACGCAGAAGTAAAGGGGCTCGACTCGAAAGCAATAATCGAAGGTGTAGGTCTTGACCCCCGTATCGGCACACACTACAACAATCCTTCATTCGGTTACGGTGGCTACTGCTTGCCAAAGGACACAAAGCAACTTCTCGCAAACTATCAGGATGTACCACAGAATATGATGTCTGCTATTGTTGAGTCAAACAAGACTCGCAAGGATTACATCGCTGATGCAGTGTTGCGAAAGGCTAGTTATTATGCAGAAAATGGTCAGTGGGATGCAAACAAAGAACACAATTGCGTGATTGGCGTATATCGTTTGACCATGAAGTCAAACTCGGACAACTTCCGCCAGTCAGCCATCCAAGGCATCATGAAGCGTATTAAGGCTAAGGGTGCAGAGGTGATTATTTATGAACCAACACTTGAAGACGGAACCACTTTCTTTGGCAGCAAGGTAGTTAATAATCTTGATGAATTTAAGGCACAAAGCAAGGCAATCATTGCCAATCGCTTTGATGACTGTCTGAAGGATGTAGAAGATAAAGTATATACACGAGATATATTCAGAAGAGACTAAGCAATGGTAGAATATAATGTAAACTTAGAAGGTAAGACAGTTCTTGTAACAGGTGCTGCTGGTTTTATCGGTAGTAACCTTGTTAAACGTCTTTTTCACGATGCAAAGGATGTTAAAGTAATCGGTATTGATTCTATTACTGATTACTATGATGTCAACATCAAGTATGAACGTTTGAAAGAAATAGAGGCTTTGAACCGTGATTGGACTTTCGTTCATGCTTCGATTGCAGATAAAGAGTCTGTAGAGAAAATTTTCAGTGAAAATAAAATAGCTATTGTCGTAAACCTCGCAGCCCAAGCAGGTGTACGTTACAGCATTACTAATCCTGATGCTTATATCCAGAGCAATCTTATCGGTTTCTACAACATCCTTGAAGCATGCCGTCACCATGAGATAGAGCATCTTGTATATGCCTCGTCTTCATCTGTATATGGCAGCAACAAGAAAGTTCCATACTCAACTGACGACAAGGTTGATAACCCTGTATCGCTTTACGCTGCTACAAAGAAGAGCAACGAGTTGATGGCTCATGCCTACAGCAAACTTTACAACATCCCTTCTACTGGCTTGCGTTTCTTTACAGTTTATGGCCCTGCTGGTCGTCCTGATATGGCTTATTTCGGTTTTACCAATAAGTTGGTGAAAGGAGAAACTATCAAGATCTTCAACTATGGCAACTGCAAGCGCGACTTTACTTTTGTTGATGACATCGTAGAAGGTGTAGTTCGTATCATGCAGCATGCACCAGAGAAGCAGAATGGTGAGGATGGTCTTCCAATACCACCTTATAAAGTATACAACATCGGAAATAACTCTCCTGAAAACCTCCTTGACTTCGTGACCATACTCCAAGAAGAGCTTGTGCGTGCAGGTGTCCTTCCTAAAAATTATGACTTTGATGCCCACAAGCAACTTGTACCTATGCAACCTGGTGATGTCCCCGTAACCTATGCAGACACAACCCCCTTGGAACAAGATTTTGGTTTTAAGCCCAATACAAGTTTAAGAGATGGATTGAGACGCTTTGCAGAGTGGTACGCAAAGTATTATGGATGATAAGAACTTTACTCAATTTGTATTCAATGTAATTCTTATTTATGAAACTCAATAAATCTCTGTTTGACTCAATTGCTGCAAAAGCAGCCCAAAGCCCTCGCTTACGAATGCACTACGACTTGCGTGACTCAGAGAAGGAGGACGGGCAACGCATGCTTAATGTCTTATTGCCAGGAACTAAGTCTGCCATTCATCGCCACACTGATACATCTGAAGTTGTCGTCTGTATTTATGGCTCTGCTAAGAACGATTTTATGATGTGCAAGGTAATGAAACAGAAATGGTGGTGATGAAAGCAGGAAGTGAAATTCCTGGTGTATGCATAGAGCAAGGGCGATATCATTCCTTGGAAGCAACGGATGAAATGGGAGTAATTTTTGAGTCGAAAGCTCATCGGTATGAAATAGGTAAGACAGAGGAATATCTATACAATAACACAAATGGTTAGATACAGAATGGATATAAACGTTGATAAAAACAGTTGGAAATACAATGAATATATTGTTAGCAAATGGTGTTTTTCAAAGAGTGCACTACCATATTGGTGTATATTGGCTTATGATAGTGTAACAGTCATAGCCTCAGGCTTCTTTGTGTACTATCTGCAACATGGATTGGCAGATCTCATAGAGCATTTCAGTCAGGTGTCAATAGGTATCGGAATATGCTTCGCAATCTATATGGTTGCATTTATGTTATTCCATACTTTCAACGGTGTGTTGCGTTTCTCGTCATTCATTGATTTACGTCGAGTCGCATATTCTACATTTACAGCAAGTTTTCTTGTATGTGTGTTCCATCAAATACAGGTATATTGTGGATTAACACCTTATATGTGTACGCCTCGTTTCTTTAGTGGAGTGCAGATTTTTATTACTGCAACAATGTTTATGTGGGCACTCCGAATAATGGTTAAGATATTACATGACAAGTATAGTAAAGGAGAAAACACGCTTAATGCCTTTATTTATGGTTGTATGCAAGGAGGTGTTGCGTTGGCAAAGAGCGTTCGTTCCCAGTCGCCTTCTCATTACAGCATTGCAGGTTTTATTTCTGCCGATAAATCCATGACTTCATCAAGACTGTTGGGAGAAAGGGTGTATTTTGACGATGACACTATTGTAGAAACCATGAAACAGAACAATGTGAAAGTTCTATTGGTGTCACCACTCCAAACCGAACGTTTTACACATCGTACTAGTTTGATTAACGCCCTTATTGCTGCTAACATTAAGATAATGATGGTGCCATCGGCTGAGGAATGGGATGGAAAATCCCCACTTTCTCATACTCAGTTGCATGAGGTGGACATTGAGGACTTGCTTCCACGTGATAAGATAGAGGTGGATATGAATGCCATAAAGGATATGCTTACGGGTAGAAGAATTCTTATCACTGGTGCTGCAGGAAGCATTGGGTCGGAAATGGCAAGACAGGTTGCAACATTCAAGCCAGCAGAACTTGTACTTGTTGATCAGGCTGAAACTCCTATGCATGATGTGCGTCTGTTTATGGCACGTAATCATAGCGACTTGAAGGTGTGGACCATTGTTGGCTCCATTACAAACAAATCGCATATGGAAGAGATATTCTCTGCTCACAAACCTGAATTTGTGTTCCATGCAGCAGCTTATAAGCATGTGCCGATGATGGAGGACAATCCTGCAATGGCTATTCAAAACAATGTTTACGGCACACGTGTCATAGCAGACCTTGCTGTAAAGTATGACACAAAGAAGTTTGTGATGATCTCAACGGATAAAGCCGTAAATCCTACTAATGTGATGGGTTGCAGCAAACGTATCTGCGAGATATATTGCCAGTCACTGAACAAGGCTATACAGGATGGTGAGGTGAAGGGTGTAACACAATTTGTGACAACTCGCTTTGGTAATGTACTTGGTTCAAACGGTTCTGTAATTCCTCTATTCAAGAAACAGATAAGAAGTGGTGGTCCTGTTACAGTAACCCATAAAGATATTATTCGTTTCTTTATGCTTATCCCAGAGGCTTGTCGTCTTGTGCTCGAAGCTGGTACAATGGGCAAGGGCGGTGAAATCTTTGTCTTTGATATGGGTGAACCTGTTCGTATTGCTGACCTTGCACAGCGTATGATAGACCTGTCTGGTGCAAAGAACATAAAAATCAAATATACAGGTCTTCGCGATGGTGAGAAACTTTATGAGGAAGTTCTTAATGATGCAGAGCAGACTAAACCTACTGTTCATCCTAAAATAAAGGTGGCTGCGGTAAGAGAGTACCCTTATGATCTTGCTCTTAAAAACGAGAAGGACTTGTATGAGCTTTCACTTCATTATGACGATATGGCTATTGTAAAGAAAATGAAGCAGATTGTGCCGGAATATAAGAGTAGACACTCGAAGTATGAAGAGTTGGATAAATCCTAGGCACAATCATAGTATAGAATATCTAAATCGGAATTAGTCAGATGAATAATAAACAAGATAGTCTTTCAGATAATAAACGAATAGCTAAAAATACATTATTCTTATATTTTCGTACAATATTGATAATGTTGGTCACCCTTTATACGAGTAGAGTGGTGCTCAACACACTTGGTATTGAAGATTTTGGCGTCTATAATGCAGTAGGAGGGGTTGTGTCTATGTTCGCCGTCATAACTGGAGCATTAACAAATGCTATAAGTCGATATATTACATACGAGATCGGAAAAGGTGATATAAACAAACTCAAACAAGTCTTCAGTACAAGTGTAAATATTCAGATAGCTATATCTGTAATTATATTCATCCTTTGCGAACTTGCTGGTTTGTGGTTCTTGAATAGCAAGATGAACATTCCTTCCAATCGTATCTTAGCTGCAAATTGTGTTCTACATTGCTCTCTTCTGACATTTGTTGTAAATCTGATAAGCGTCCCATATAATGCTTGTATTATTGCACATGAACGAATGAATGCCTATGCATACATTAGTATCATTGATGCAATACTTAAGTTGAGTGTAGCTTATTTATTGATTATTTCACCAGTTGACAAACTAATCGCTTATTCAGTCCTTCTATTAATAGCTGCATTAGGAGTACGATTACTCTATGGCTTTTATTGTAGTCGAAATTTTCAAGAATGTGAGTATAAGTTTACATATGACAAACAACTATTCAAGGAAATGTTAGGGTTCGCAGGATGGAATTTTTTCGGCAATGCTACAGGCATTTTAAATTCACAAGGCGTTAACCTCTTAATAAACATTTTCTTTGGAGTTATCGCTAATTCAGCAAGAGGTATAGCGTCTCAGGTGGATGCAGCAGTTAACCAATTTGTTGTTACATTTTCAACAGCAGTTAACCCTCAGATAACAAAATCATATGCTAAAGGTGAAATCCAACGAGTTAATTATCTTATTTGTAAAGGAGCAAAATTTTCGTTTTTCTTATTGCTAATATTAGCAATGCCATTATTATTTGAAGCAGATGCATTTTTAAAATTATGGCTCATAAATGTACCAGAAGGTGCATCTCTATTTATGAGGCTCGCTTTGATTGGAGCTATGGTTACAGTTTTAGGCAATTCTGGTTATACGGCTTGTATTGCAACGGGGTGCATAAAAAAATACTCGATTGTCATAACACTGATAGGGAGCTTAAATTTTATTCTCACTTGGATTGCATATAAACTGGGAGCATCTGTCGAGATGACATATATTATTTATATTGGTGTTTATGCTTTAGTGCAAGTAGCAAGACTTATACTGATGAAAGAGATATTTGAATTTCCCATAAACATGTTTTTACGAGAGGTGCTTGGAAAAATTATTTTCCCATTATTAACATCGTTGATAGTTCCATTTATCCTCAAAGAATACATAGAGCCTTCATTAATAAGAATGATACTTCTAAGTATTGTATCTATACTATGGACTGGTCTATGCATTTTGGTATTTGGCCTAACAAAAGGAGAGCGTGACATGCTTTATCAAAAAATTAAAAATGTACCACATATTTCATAAAAGCGAATGGATAATATTTTTAACATAAAAGATTGCTATGGCTGTGGTATGTGTTCTGCTGTATGTAAGCACAATGTAATTGATTTACAACTAAATGAAGAAGGCTTCTTTCAGCCTACAATCATAAATTCTAAAAATTGTGTAAACTGTGGCCTCTGTACTAAAGTTTGCTCTTTTATAAACGAGCATAAGGAGGTCCAGCCAAGACATTCTTATGCAGCTTGGAGTAAAGATCCTGAAACTCGTATGACATCTACATCAGGAGGAGTGAGCTTTGAGATTGCTAGATATTTGCTTTCTCAAGGTTACAATTTTTGTGGAGTAAAATACAATATTGAATTAGAAAGAGCAGAACACTATATTGCAACGACTATCAAGGAACTTGAACAATCAAAAGGAAGTAAATATCTCCAAAGTTTCACAAAGAAAGCATTCTTACGAATTGACAGAAAGCAAAACTATCTCGTTGTTGGTAGTCCTTGTCAAATAGCTTCTTTTCGTAAATATGTCGAGTTATTTCGTTGTTCAGAACATTTTATTTTGATGGATTTTTTTTGCCACGGAGTACCAAGCTATTTGCTTTGGAAGAAGTATCTAGAAGAGCATACACAAGAATTAGGCAAAATAAAAAATGCTTCTTGGCGAAATAAAATTAAAGGGTGGCATAAAAGCTACTGCATTACTCTTGAAGGAGAAAAAAAGACATTTCAATCATGGAATGGCAAAGACGATTTTTATACAATGTTCCTTGGAGATGCATGTTTAGGGAAAGCATGCTTCGATAGCTGCAAATTTAAATATAATAATTCTTCTGCAGATATTAGAATTGGTGATTTTTGGGGCTACACCTATAAGTCAAATAATGAAGGAGTTTGTTCCGTAATCGCTTTTACAGAGAAAGGCACTGAACTATTAAACAAGGCAAACCTAGAGCTGCATGAATATCCATTCAAAACTGTAGCGGCAGGTCAGATGGAACACAATCCTAAAAGGCCTTGGTTTTATAAGAGGTGTATGAAAAGCATAAAATCTGAAGATACGAGACTTGCGAATATTGCAAAAACTGTACGAATGTACAAATCATTTTGTGGACATATTAACCGCCTAAAGCAAATTCTACATTTATGAAATCAGCATATATTATTACAATGCATTGTCCCTTAAATTATGGGGCAATACTTCAAACATATGCCCTACAGACTCACATTGAGTCCTTAGGACTTAAAGTTGGAGTTATAGATTACCGACCTGAATACATCGTATGCGATCAAAGTCTGATGTATGTTGGAGGGGAACAGTATAAGAGGAATATCTTTACCAAGTGGGCTTATCGCATATTAAAAGCTCCTTCTAAAATGGGCAGAAAAAGGGAATTTGCATTATTTGCTAAAAACGAACTTCACCTATCGCCAGAGTATAAAAAATATGAAGACATTAAAGACGCAAAATTAGATGCAGATTTTTTCTTTTGTGGAAGTGATCAAATTTGGAATACTGTAAGTGGTGCACACATAGACCCTGCTTATTTTTTAAGTTTCGCACCTGAAGGTCGAAAGAAAATTTCATACGCAGCAAGTGGCAATCTTCCTATTACAGAAGAAGTGAAAAGTATTACATTTCCTATGATAAATAAAATAGATTGCATCTCAATGCGTGAGGATTCTACAATAGCTTCTATTCAACCATATATAAATAAACCCATTACACACGTTTGTGATCCTGTTTTTTTATTAAATGCAGAAGAATGGAGAGAACTTTACAAAAAGCACTCAACATTTAAACCAAAAGAAAAGTATGTGCTTGTATATCCTATGGGCAATGGAGAAGAAAACACAATGAAACATGCCTCTATGTGTGCAAAACAATTGGGGCTTCCACTATATAAAATATCTGCATCAAAAAGAAAAGACACACGTATAGATAAGCTATTTAATGTTAATCCATATAATTTTCTTGCACTCCTAGACAATGCATCGTGTGTCGTAACAAATTCATTTCACGGTACATCATTTAGTCTTATCCTCGGAAAGCAGTTTTGGACATGTGTAGCAGAAGGATCGAATCAAAGAATAACATCATTGCTAGATAAAGCTGGTATTTTGGGGCACTTAATAGTGAGGAATGCACAACCTGACTATTCTGTTAGCGTTGATATTAACCTAGCGCTTAACAATTTAGGAACGTATATTAATCAGTCAGAAGATTTTATCAAGAATAGCATTAATGAATAAAGAAATAATTGTAATAGGTGGGAATCATCACAACACTCTAGCCATTCTTAGAAGTTTGGGAGAGAAGAAAATAAAGTCATTGCTAATAGTTGTCTCTAATGATTCCAAACCATATGTTGGGTATAGTAAATATATTCAAGATATAAAAGTAGTGAAAGTGGAAGAAGAAATATCTTCGGCGATGTATTCTCTTCATAAGTCTTCAGATAAGGCAATTGTTATTGCATGTGCGGATTCTATTTCTAGCTATCTTGATAGTAATAGAGATAAACTATCTAAAGATTTTATCCTCCCAGGAACTAAAGAAGAAGGAAAGATAACTAGGTTAATGAATAAGAATACCATGATGCAGGTGGCTGTCGAAAGTGGTATAACTGTACCTAGGTCATGGATTGTTTATCCTGCTAAACCAGAGATAGAATCTGTCACATACCCATGTATTATAAAACCTCTTATTAGCAAAAATGGTTCAAAAGCAGATATAGCTATATGTGAGCAAAGGTCTGAATTGGAGCAATATTTGAAGCACTGCAATTGTGAAGAATTACAAATTCAAGAATACATAAGGAAGGATATAGAATTCCAACTCATAGGATGCTCTCTTAATGGTGGTAAAGAAGTAATAATCCCTGGAGCATCTATCATCCTGCGCCAGCCTAAAAATACAAATACAGGATTTTTGCGCTATGTTCCTATAAGGGAATTTTCATATGATAAAAAGTCTTGTGTTGAGTTTATTCGTAAAACGGGCTATTCAGGATTATTCAGCCTTGAGTTTATCAGAGATTGTAAGGGGATAGACTATTTTATGGAAATTAATTTCAGAAACGATGGAAATTCAATCTGTGTTACTGCATCTGGTATGAACCTTCCATTTATATGGTATCTCTATAATAACGGGCTATCTATTGATGAGGAATTAAACTATAACTCTATGAAGGAGGTATTGGTGATGCCTGAATTTAACGACGTTGGCAATGCTATTCATCGTCGCATAAGTTGGTTGCAATGGCTGAAAGATGTCAAGAACACAGACCGTTTTATGGAATTTAGCAAGTATGACCAGAAACCATTCTGGATGTATATATATAAACGATTATTTAGACAATAAATGAAACTTCGCGAATTAAGACATAATCTATGGAATCTCGGTTTCATAGAAGAAGGACTTTCTGACACTCTTACAAACAAAAGTCCTAAAATACATTGGGTAAAAAAACGTATCAATGACCGTTGGTTTGCAGATCCATTTATTCTTGATGTAACCGATAGCGAGATAATAATTCTTGCCGAAGAGTTTTGCTATAATGTTCATCGAGGACGTATAGCACGAGTAATAATAGACAGAAAGACATACGAAGAAAAAAGTTTTGAGATAATTCTTGAACTACCGACCCATCTTTCTTTTCCTTTTATAATTCGTAAAAACGAAAAAATCTATTTGATGCCTGAAAATTCTGCATCTGGTTGTTCTACTGTTTATGAATATAATGATGCCAATCGAAAACTCACGCCACTACATCATATTGCAGAGGAACCATTCGCAGACGCAACTATATTTGAGATGGAAGGACAATCGTATTTATGCACAACGATGCTTCCAGATACAAATTCAAAATCTGTAAAGATATACACACTTAACAAAGATGCTCTTAAAGTTGTTGATAGAGTCGCAACAGTAGAGTTTCCTATTGTATGCGGACGTAATGCAGGTGAAGTGTTTACAGTAGATGGACAGATGTATCGTCCGGCCCAAGATTGTACGTTACGTTATGGCCATGGGGTCATATTACAAAAAATGACTATGGAGAATGGTGAATGGAGGTTTGAGAATGTAAATAGTCTCTATCCTAAATCATTTAAATACAATCAAGGTGTACATACTTTTAATAACTATAAAGGATTAATAGTAATTGATGGTAGAGGATATCGCAATCCTGTGATTGGTAGAATAATAACTTGTCTTTTCAATTTAATTGGAAAAAAATAATGAAACGTGTATTGCAAATAATGGGCGGTCTTAAACGAGGTGGTCTTGAAACTTTTGCTATGAACATATATCGCTCCATTGACAGGAGTGAAATACAATTTGACTTTCTCTTAACACAAGTTGCCGGTGGAGACTATGAGGAGGAAGCAAAATCATTGGGAGCAAATATCTACTACATTCCACCACGCAATAAAGGTTATAAAGCTTACCATAAGGCTTTGGATGATTTTTTCAGTAAACATCATGATTACATCGCTATTCATGAACATATTTCATCTTTGACCTCTATCGATCCTGCATACTATGCAAAGAAATATGGAATACCCGTTCGCATATTCCATTCACATAGCTCTTCAATCCAAAAGTCACTTCGACTTCATTGGGTGCATACAATCTTACACTATCTGAACAAGCCGAAAGTACATTCATATGCAACACATTACTTGGGATGTTCAGACAAAGCGCTTGATTGGATGTATAAATATACCGGAGTGCGTTCAAAGGCTTTAATGGTGAATAATGGTATTAATTGTGAACAATATGCTTACAACAAAATAATAAGAGCTGAAGTACGCAAGGAATTCGGTATAGGTGATGCCGATTTTGTAATAGGTCATGTGGGTCGTTTTATTCCACTCAAAAACCAAGTATTCCTTGTAGATATTCTAAGTGAACTACACAGGTCCATGCCAAGTGCCAAACTCCTTCTCGTTGGTGAAGGCGATACGATGGATGAAATTAAAACTAAGGTTTCAGACAAAGGTTTAGAAAAATCTGTCATTTTCACTGGTGTTCGTTCTGATGTAGCTCGTTTAATGCAGGCAATGGATATATTTGTAATGCCATCTTGGTTTGAAGGTCTTCCTGTCTCAATAGTAGAAGCACAGGCAGCGGGGCTTCCTGTGGTTGCGTCTGACACAATTTCCTATGACTCAGATTTGACTGGAACTATACTGTTCAAATCAATCAAAGATTCTGCTGAAGATTGGAGCAAGTGCATAGTAGAGTGGAAAGAAAAAAATGGAAGGCCTAATAATATTGAAAAATTGAAAAAGGCAGGGTTTGATTCTAAGACAACTGTAAAACAACTTGTAAATATATATATAGGTAATGTTTAAGCAAGAGAAAGTTGTACTCATAATACTGAGTGTTGTTTATGCTGTAATAGGATACTGTACGTACGAACCAACTATGCAGTCATTAAGCTTAATGGGATGGTTCGGGTTAGTGCAGTTTATATATTGCATAATAAGTTGGATAAAGAGAGGTAATCAGTTTGTATCACCTTATATTATCTTCCTTTGTTGTTTATATATATTTTCATATGGTCAATCTTTTCTATGGGCATTTAATATTGAAACAGAACGATCGCTTGTCTATTCTCCAGATATTTCGATACATGAAATTTTTATTGCACAGGTTCAGACGATTATCATGTTGGCTTTCTTTCATATAGGTGCTATACATTATATTCAAAAACAGCGATATGATGCTTCAAATTATAGAGTTCATGTTAATTATACTAATAGATTAAAACAAGTAGGTTGGTTCCTCTTTATAATATCTGTTGTTCCATATTTGTCAGAGACAATAAATGATATGTTTCTGTCAATGACAAAAGGATATATGGCATTATATCAAGGAGAAGAACAAATCGGTATTAACAACATATCGAATGTTATTGCTGATTATTTCATACCGTCCTTAATTTGTTTATTTATAGTATATAGTAAAAACAAAACGATACGTACTACTATCGTCGTCTTTTTACTTTTTAATATTATAGCGATTCTTGTTACTGGTGGAAGATCGAATGCGGTGATATTACTAGCCATACTTGGAATCTTATATAACTATTTAGTTAAAAGGTTTACTCGAAAATGGCTCGTTATTGGGGCGGTAGGTATTTGTTTTCTATTGCAAGTATTAGCAATAGTTGCAAGCTTTAGAAGTTCAGGACTTAATGCTGCCAGTAAAGAAGGTGTGAAAATAGAAAATAATGCAGCCGTAGATGCTGTTGCCGAAATGGGTGGCACTATGTTTTGTTTGATTAAAACAGAGAATATAGTTCCATCAAAACAACCATATCGATATGGAAAATCTTATGTTTACGCCTTTACAACGCTAATACCTAATCTCGGCTTTTGGGAAATTCATCCTGCAAAAAAAGAATCAAATCTTGGAGATTGGCTTACAGAAGAATTAGGATTGGGTTATGGTACAGGTTTTTCTATGACTGCTGAAGCATATGCAAACTTTGGCTATTTCGGGTTCATAGCTTTTTTCTTTTGGGGTTGGTTCCTTGCAAACATATTTGGGAAAATTGAGATAAGTGCCCAAACACGAAATTATGCATTAATGGCTTTTTCACTTATATTGTTTTGGTTCTTTCTAAAGCTACCTCGTAACTGTTTTATCAATTTGGTTCGTCCAATATTCTTTGTTGCCGCACCAATCTATTTATATTGTACTAAGGTTAAAAGAAATTGATATGATAAAGACAAAAGCAGATCTTAAAGAATACATTAAAGCTGATGAAGCAAGATATTATCAAAGAAGACCTAGCTTCATTGGTTGGTTTTTGGGTGATGAGGGATATGTTGTGAAAAAATATCTTCGCCTACTTCGTTGTCTTGAATATTACACAAATAAAAAGAAAAAGCCTTGGGATTATGTTCCGTATATCTACTATCTTTTTCGCTTTCGTCGCGCCCGTATAAAAACGGGCATTCAACTTAATGTAAATACAATTGGAAAAGGGTTATATATACCTCACTTTGCTGGTGGCATATATGCCAATTGTGTTTCGATGGGAACTAATTGTATTATAACTACGGGCTGTGTATTAGGAAATAAGGGGGGGCGAAATCCTGGTAGCCCAACTATTGGCAATAATGTAGAAATAGCAGTAGGAGCAAAAGTTATTGGTAATGTAACTGTGGGAGATAATGCTGTTATTGCTCCAAACTCAGTGGTGATAAAGGATGTGCCTGCAAATGCCATTGTTTCAGGCATTCCTGCCAGAATTATAAAAATGAAAGAATAATGAAAATACTATTTACATCAGAAGAAGTAATTGATATTTGCAATGGCAAATATTATTCAATGAATCTTGGCCAACACTTGGTTAAATATTCATATATGGGTGAAATAACTTGTGTATGTTATTGCCGTGAAGTTGAACATACTAAACTACCTGAGATAGATAAATCTATTGCAAAGTTTGTTTTTACACAAAAGGAAACATCAATTTCATCAAAGGTGTTTGGCAGTAGAAAGAATCATAGTATTATTAAAGATTGTGCTAAGAAATCGGATATGGTTGTTGCACATGTTCCTTCTTGGAATAGTGAACATTCAATTGCAATAGCCAAGGAATTGGGGTTGCCTTACTTAACTGTCGTTGTGGGTTGTGTCTGGGATTCTATGTGGAACTATGATTGGAGAGGCAAGATTCTTGCTGTACCTGAATTTATAAAACAAAGAAAACAAGTCGCTTATTCTACTCATGTTCTTTATGTAACAGAACATTTCTTACAGAACCGATATCCAACAAAAGGTAAAACGGAACATGCTTCAAATGTATGTATAGAGAAAGTTCCAGATAATGTATTGGCAAATCGTCTAAAAAAGATTGATAGTTATAGTAAAGGCTGTCGGTTGAATATAATAACAGTTGCTGCTGTCAATGTTCGCTATAAAGGTCAGGAATATGTAATCCGTGCTATTGCAAAGCTGAACAAGATGGGTTATAACTATCACTATTATTTGGTAGGTGGTGGAGACAACACTTTCTTAAAGAGTGTGGTACAAAAAAGTAAAATAGAGGAATATGTTCACTTTATTGGCGCATTGCCACATAATAAGGTAACTGAAACTCTCGACAAAATGGATCTTTATATCCAGCCCAGTAAACAGGAGGGTTTACCACGTGCACTTATTGAAGCCATGAGCCGTGCACTTCCAGCTGTGGGAACGCGTGTAGCAGGTATTCCAGAATTGCTCCATGATGATTTCCTCGTTAAAAAGGGTTCTATCTCAGAAATAGTTCGTGTGCTTTCTACTAAGATGACACTTGAAAAAATGAAGGTTCAAGCTGAGACAAATTTCGAGAGGGCATCTAAATACACGCTTGACATCATAAACTCTCGAAGACAAAAATTCTTTGATTTGTTTATTCAAGATAATTTCGACAAATAATAAACATGTTATTTTATAACTATAGCTTATATATTTAATATAAAAAATAATATGCAAAAAAAGAAAATAGCTTTTGTCGTAGCGATTCCTGGTTCTGCTGAAGCCTTTTTGGTAAACCATTTAGAACGTCTTACCCAAACGTATGATGTGTCGTTAATTGCTAATTTTCCTGAGGATTATGATGCTTCGTTTTTTAAAGGAATGAAGATAAACTTCATCAATGCACCTATTGAACGAAAAATCAGTCTAAAGAACGATTTGAAGGCTCTTGCTGTTCTGTACAATATTTTCAAGAAGAATAAGTTCGATTCTGTTCATTCGGTTACACCCAAAGCTGGTCTTCTTACTGCAATGGCTGCTTGGCTGGCAGGAGTAAAGGAGCGTATACATATCTATACAGGACAGGTGTGGGCTACTCGCAAGGGAGCAATGCGCATGATGCTGAAGATGATGGACAAAATGATTGCTATTCTTGACAACCATATTCTTGTGGATGGAGAGGGACAACGCCAATATCTCATAACACAAGGAATTGTGAAAGCCAAGAATAGTAGTGTTTTGGCTCATGGTTCTATCTGTGGAGTGAAATTAGAGAAATTCATTATCTCGGATAGTGTGCGCAAGAACGAACGCGACAAGTTTGGCTTTAAGGATGATGATGTTGTATTCGTATTTCTTGGCAGATTGAATCACGATAAGGGTATTGGCGAGCTATACGATGCCTTTAACAGGCTTGTTCCTGAATGTCCCAAAGCAAAACTGTTGCTTTATGGCAATAATGAAGAAGGGTATGACGAGTTAGTGCCGAACTATGCCAATATAAAGAAAGGTGAAAACTATTTCTATCCAGGATGCACCAATACGCCTTATGATGCTTTGCAAGGTGGTGATGTGTTTGTGTTGCCTACATGGCGTGAAGGTTTTGGCATGAGTGTTATAGAAGCGCAAGCTTTAGGACTCCCTGTAATTACTTCGGATGCTTATGGCGTATGCGACGCAAGTGTGCCAAATGAAACAGGTCTCAGATGTAGGGTAAATGATGCAATAGGATTATACACTTGCATGAAAGAGTATTATCAGCATCCTGAAAAGCGTAAAGAGCATGGCATTGCAGGTAGAAGAAGGGTAGAACAATTCTTCGACCGTAACATTGTTACACAAGCATGGGTGGATTTCTATAATAATTTGTTTAAATCTTAATCTCAAAATAGATGTTTATTGATAAGGAAATGTTGGACGCATTGAGCGAAGAGGCTCGCAAATCACCACGTTTAAGAATGGGTAAGGATATGCGAACGTCTGTAGCCGACCAAAGTCAACGTATGTTGAATGCAATGGAACCTGGAACAGAAGTGGCTATTCATCGACATACTAAGACAACAGAGACTGTGGCTGTGATTAGAGGAAAAGTGCGTCAAAAGTATTATGATGAAAAAGGGCAACTTGTTCGCGAGGATGTTATAAAAGCTGGTGGTGCATGTCCTTTCTATATGGTTCCAAAAGGTATGTGGCATACTACCGAATGTCTTGAGCCAGGCACAATAATTTTTGACTGCAAGGATGGAGCATACGAACCTCTTGCAGCAGAAGACATTTTGCAGAATGACTAAAGAAGAGGGCCTTTTGCTGCATTTAATGCTGCATTATTTGTTTGGTAAAGCCGAACAACGTACAATAAATGCTGATTATAAAATAGATTGGCATGATGTATATGGCTTGGCTATTCGTCAAGGTGTCTCAGCCATTCTACTAGATGCTATCAGTAGGTTGCCTAATGACGAACGCCCACCCAAGTTTTTGCTTTTACAGTGGATTGGTCAGACGACGATGATGGAGAGGATGTATGCGAGGCATAAGGAGAGGATAGTTTCGTTGGCGGAGTTGTATGGGCAGCAGGGGATAAGGATGCTGCTGCTTAAAGGCTATGGATGCAGCCTGTACTATCCAAGGCCTGAGCATCGTCCTACGGGCGATATTGATGTTTTTCTGTTTGGAAGGCAAGATGAGGCAGATATTTTGGTTGAGAAGCAGCTTGGCATAAAAGTACATAGAGAATATCATAAACACTCTACTTTTAATTATGGTGGGGTGGAGGTGGAGAACCATGCCAAGTTTATTGATGATGTGTCGCATAAGAGTAATATCAGGTTTGAGCAGATTCTGATGTCGGTGTTGGATAAGAAGGAGTGTTTACCGAGCCCGATAGACAACGTATTGCTTCCTTCGCCCACGTTCAATGCCTTGTTTTTGTTGCGCCATACAGGTGAACATTTCGCCTCGAATGAGATTACACTTAGGCAAGTGCTTGATGTGGGCACATTCTTCCATAGGTATCATTCCAAGATTGATTGGGCTTTAGTATTCAATGTGTATAAGGAAGAATGTATGCTACGGTTTTTTAATGCCATTGCCACTATTTGTGTGGAATATCTTGGTATTGATGCTGCTTGCTTTGCTTCTGACGACAAGCAGTATGCGTATCAGCAGGACCCTGCTCTTGCCGAACGCGTGCTTTCCGACATATTCGAGAAGAAAGACGTGCTGCCAATGTCTACCGTTGGCATAGACACTATAGGCAAGAAGCTGAAGTATGCCATAGACAAGAGTCGCCGTTGGTGGCATAACCGTTGGAAGTACCAACTGGTGTATAACGAAAACCTTGTGGAGTCGTTTTGGTGGTTGGCAAGGAATAGAATGAAGTGAATAATTAAACCATTATACAAAACCTTATATGTACAAACATTTTTTTAAACGATTCATTGATTTTGGGATTGCGCTTGTGGCATTGATATGTATAAGTCCAATCTTGTTAGTAGTAACCATATGGCTACACTTTGCTAATAAAGGGGCTGGTGCTTTCTTCTTCCAAGAGCGTCCTGGAAAGAATGGAAAAATATTCAAGGTGATTAAATTTAAGACGATGACGGATGAAAGGGATGCAGAAGGTAATTTGTTGCCAGATGCAGACCGTCTGACCAAAGTTGGCAGTTTTGTGCGCTCTACTTCAATTGATGAATTACCACAACTGATAAATGTGCTGAAAGGAGACATGGCCTTGATTGGGCCAAGACCATTGCTCGTACAGTATCTGCCACTATATAGTAAAGAACAGGCTCGTCGTCATGAAGTTAGACCAGGGATTTCTGGTTGGGCGCAGTGTCATGGACGCAATGCAATCTCTTGGACGGAGAAGTTTAAGCTCGATGTGTGGTATGTTGACAACTGTTCTTTGATTACAGACTTGAAGGTGATATTTATAACGATAAAGAAGGTGCTTTGTCGTGAAGATATAAATACTACGACTGGTAAGTCGGCAACGATGGAGTACTTCAATGGTCATAATTAAAAACTTTCCCATTATGTATTTATTTGGAGCAAGTGGTCACGGCAAAGTGATAAAGGATATATTGAATGCCAATGGCATCAAGGTAGAGGCTTTTGTGGATGACAACCTTAATGTGAATGAATGTGGAGGTCGTCCAGTTTTGCATGATGCAACAGGACTATCTCCTATGATTGTGAGCATAGGTGTGAACAGAATTCGCAAGATGATTGTGGAGAGATTGAAGGCTAACAATTCCGCTATTGAGTTTGCTACGGCAATCCATCCTTCTGCTGTTATCTCGCCTTCTGCTAAAATTGGCGAAGGAACTGTGGTAATGGCTGGGGCCGTTATTAATGCCGACGCTGTAATAGGCAATCACTGCATTGTAAATACAGGAGCAACCGTAGATCATGATTGTGTGGTAGAGGATTATTGCCATGTTGCTCCTGGTGTACATATCAGCGGTGGTACACATGTGGGTGATGCTTCTTGGATTGGTGTTGGGTCATCTGTTATACAATGCTTGAATATTGGCAAGAACTGCATGATTGGTGCAGGAAGTGTGGTGGTTAAGGATATACCTGATAATGTGACGGCGTTCGGCTGTCCTGCAAAAGTAATCAAAAATCATGAGTAACTAATAAGGCAAGCAGGTATGATTGAATAGGCTTAGGCCTGTGGAGCGAAACCACTACCTGCTACATTCCCTAGTCTAGGTGGTTATAGCTGTAGGATATCACCTCTTTCCATTCCGAACAGAGAAGTAAAGACTACAAACGCTGATGGTACTGCAAATGCGGGAGAGTAAGAGATTGCCTTATGGATGAAAGACCGAAGTTGCATAGGTTGGGATGTTTGGGGCAACTAATTGATAAAAAATTTAAATGTTATACAACTATGAACGTAAATGTATTTACAAGTAAGAAAATGTAGGCAGTTAAATCTTTATTTCAAAAGAAGATACTGCCTACACTCAAGTGCTCAACTGCGGAAGTTGAAGTGGGTCTCTGTAGCTTATCATTGGTATTAACCTGTATGTCAATAATGATGGCAAAGATCGGCTACGGATGTATAGCCTTCGATACTTTGATGCTCGTAAGGGCCTTGGTACAAGGGTAGTTATGGAAATGGCAATCCGCTATTAGTATGTTATCTATAGGACTTACTGTTGCTGGCCTCTTAGCGACTGGTCCAGTAGCACTTACGCTAGGAATTGCATCTGTCATACTTGATGTGACCATACTAATATTTGCATATAGTAACTATACCAAATCTGGTAACAGAGTAAATTCAGAGTAGATTGTAGGGAAAGGTT
>ULNP01026481.1_pt1 | contig 28585 bp, 22 predicted proteins | sample 1951941 | NCBI WGS metagenome assembly ULNP01 (sample SAMEA4835579, study PRJEB28245) | human gut metagenome | biome: gut microbiome; material: fecal sample | place: Denmark | collected 2008
CTGGTGGAAATTATCGACGTTGATTCAATCGCCCGAGAAAAACATGTCACAAGAGTTAATGTTATTAGCGTAGTTCACAAGTTAGGCTCGGCCTTTGTGCTAACAAAGCGAGAATATGATTGTAAAAAAGGGGTGATGAGGCCTCTCCAGCAGACCGCGATCACGGAGGGCGGTGTTGCGCTACCTATGCCGACAGACCCTAAATGGATCAAGCCAAATCCTGACTCCGCATGGGAGGGCACGATGGAGGAAGTATGCCGCGGGCCGAGAGAACACGTGCCGTGCGACGACCTGGTGGTCACCCTTTCAGTCGCCCGAGAGATCATGAAGACAGCGCAGGATGATCTGTTTAATGGAAAGTAAAACACCGACCAAGTAAAAAAAAACCGCCGACCAAAAGGCCGGCGGGGCATTTTGCATTTGGCGTCGATTTTGATCCGTATAACGCCCAGCATATGGGGCAGGAATTATAAATGTCCAGTAGGCGCCGTCGTGAAGACTATTCGAGCAGTCTCACCATTATGAGCCTCGAATGCCTTATACCCTTCACGCCATTTACCATAATCAGTATCTATAGGTAAAGAAAAAGAGGTACCGTCCTCAAAGTACGCTGTAAATCCCCCCCAGAAGTCGCCACCCACGAGCGTGTTTCGAAGGGTACAGTCGTTCGAACCGTCGGACTTTGAAAAGAGAAGCGAAATGAGGTATCTACCTGTACTACCCCAATAAGGAACTGGGTAAAGCTCGCCCATTCTTACAGCCACTCTTTCGTATCCAAACTGCCGGTAACTGTCGCCTGTGTAGCTGCCTATTGTTAATTTATATACCACCTCGAACGTCACGTTCACCGTCACGTCCTTGGCAGGCATTTTAAACGTTCGAGTATCCCCGCTCCCCGACAACGTAACCCCACTGGCTGTAACCGAGCTAAGCTCATATCCCTTTGATGGGGGATGCAGTTACCGTAACAACTTCCCCATACTTCGCCAGTGACTTGACCGTAACAGTGCCTTGGCCAGTCTTCGACACGTTGATGCGGAAGTCCAGCGCACTGGCAGACGCGTTCACGACCACGTCAGTGAAAGGCATGACAAACGTGAACGTGGTCTCATTGACCTTGGCCACTTCAACGCTCGTAGAAACGGCTACCTTAACGTTGCCGTAGCCTGTGTTTGATCGCACGGTAACCGTGACTAGATCACCAGGCATTGCGCTTGACTTGTTCACACTGGCGGTGCAGTACGTCTGAGTTCCGATAGAAACACGGAACTCTTTCGGAGAAGAAAGGAGGGCTTTATTCAACATCCCTTTTCTCCTCTCAAAGACGGCGGCAGGTGCGCACGATTTAGCTCACTCTCCCATGCGGTCTTGCAGTGATCCTTTTGCCAAAAGAACAAGTGGTCAATGATCCACGCAGGCCATGACCTCGACCCATCGAGCTTGTGACGCCAAGCTCTTGCGCTCAACGTCTCGTCAGCCCATCCGCCGAGAAGCGTGTTGACCAACTGGTCGAACGCCACGGCAATCTGGAAACCGTCAGGATGTCTCATGCCTTAGCCTCCGAATATGGAGCGGTCCAAAGTTCCGCCATGGCGAGCATGGCCTTGGAGAGTGCCTGCTGGAGCTGCGCCTTCGTGACAGTCGCCACGGTGTTGTCTGCGAGCACCCAGACAGTCGAATCAAGCCCTGCCGTCTCAGCTGCTGTGATCGCACGCGCCATACGAGACTGTGCGGACTCGTCCCCGTCGAACGTCATGCCGTCGACTTCCACCTTGATCGCTGCAACCTTGGCTGCACGTTCACGCTTGGCAACGGCAAGATTCTGTGCTTCCTGTTCTTCAGGCGTCAGCTCTCTTTCAGAGTAGGTCACGCCATACTGCGCCCAGAACTCGACCTTGCCTTCGTCTGGTGCTTCGCCGAAGGACACATGGTCCTTGTTGAAAATGTCCTGACGCACCTGCCATTCAGACTGGTAAGTAACGCCGTTGTACGTCCATGTCTTAATCATTCAATCAGCTCCCGAATTTGGTGAAAGTGGCGACTCCGAAAGTGCCGTACCAGGCGAACGTCACAAGCCCCTTCGCAAGCGTCGGAGCAGAACCGCTCCACGACCAAGAGCTGCCAAGAGTGATCGTGGCAGTTCCCGCAAGCGCCACGACGGTGATCCATGCCTTGGTAGCGGATCCGTTGTTGACCGTGAGCGTGCCGCCACTGGCAAGGCTCATAGATCGCGCCGACGTGTCTGATACGGTGGTTGCCGCCGCAACGGTCTCGGTCGTCGTGATCGTCCCCGCGTCACCAGTGCCGGGAATGAGCTGAGGTTTCCCGCTGACACCGGTCCAAGGCACCGCATTCGCCGAGTTCGCCGAGTTCGCCGTGGTGGCAGAGTCGGCCTTGGCCGCACTCGTTGCCTTGGCGTTGATGCCAAGATAGGTCTTCGCCGCATCCGCCTTGGCCAAGTACGTGCCCGCGGCATTGGCCGTTGTCAGGTAGCTCGCGAGCTCAGACGCCATCGCCACGCGATACTTGCCTGCCGTCCCGTGCACAATCCACAGCTGGTGTGTGTCTTCCGCCCAGATCGGCTGGGCGGGCGTCTCGGCATCCCCGCCATAGGCAGAGATCTTCGCCGCCGTGTCGTAGTTGATCCCAAATGCTGAGTAAGCCATTACGGCAACCTCCCCATAGAAATGCCCTTGCCAGTGAAGTAGGCAGGCTTGCCAGTGATGCCCGCCCACGTCGTCGTGCCTGCGGGGCCCGTTGCGCCCTTTAGACCCGTGAAAGCGAAGGCGAATGTCCTTGCCTGAGCGGTCCCGCCCACCGTCACAGTCACCTTAGGCGTGCCCGTTGTGGCGTCAACCGTAGCCGTTGCACCAGTGATGGTGGCGTTGGCGCCATCAGCTCCGTTGGCTCCTGGATCGCCCGTGTCTCCCCTTTGCCCCTTCAAGTTCTTGAACGCAAAAGCAAACGTTCTTGCAAGCGCCGTGCCGCCAGAGGTGACCAGTACAGAAGGCGTACCGACATTGGCGTCAACCGTGGCGGTAGCGCCCGTGATGCTCGCCGATGCGCCAGCCGCACCGTCCTTGCCGTCGGTGCCTGGAGCCCCAGGCGTACCTGGGGTGCCCGGGTCCCCCTTCGGCCCCTTGATGTCGCCGACGTCCTGCCATGCCGAGCCATTCCACGAGTAGAGGTGCGTGCCGACCATGTAGGCGTCGCCGAGCTGACCAGCGGGGTGCTGCTCCTGAAGCTCGTCGAGCGTCGGAAAGCTACCCTTGATAGAAAGCGGCGCGCCCGTCTCGCCCTTGGGTCCGACGTCACCTTGATCGCCCTTTGGCCCCTTGAGGCTCGTGAGCTTCGCACCCACCGTGAAGGTGCTACCCGCGATTGCCGTGATCGAGAAGACCTCGCCGTCGGGGTCGATGACCGTGTCGCCCACCTTGATGTTCGTCTGGGGTGTGAGAGAAGTGATCGCCGCTGTGCCGCTCGCGCTCATGTTGACAGACGTCAAGCGCATGGCGTAGGCCGCCGTCTTTGCAGACTCTGCTGCCGCCTGCGCGGACTTCGCCGCTTCGCTCGCCTTGGTGCCTGCCTCCGTCGCCTTGTTCGTCGCCGTGGTTGCCGCGGTCTCGGCCTTGCCCTGCGCCGTCACGGCAGCAGTCTTCGCAGACTCTGCACCGCCCTTGGCTGTGTCGGCTCCCGCCTTCGCAGTCTCTGCCGCCTTCTGTGCGCTCAATGCGGTGGTAGCCGACTTGGCTGCGGCATCAGCCTGCGCCTTCGCGTTGGCGGTCTGCGTAGCGCCTGCCGTCTCGACCGCCTTAACTTGAGCGGCGCCCGCGGCGTTGACGGCACCGACTTGCGTAGAGCCAGCAGTCTCCACAGCCTTGACCTGCTCCTGGCCTTCAGCCGTGACGGCGGCGACCTGCGTGCCGCCCTCCTGCGTGATGGATGCAAGAGCAGCCTGCCCCGCTAGCTTTACCGCCTCAAGCGTTTCAGACGACGATCCCGCCGCACCAGACGCAACCTCGGCGTAGTGCTTTGAGCTGTAGAGATCGCCCTCGACAGGCGTGCCCATCTGGGTTGCCCACGCCTTCGCAGTCGTAGCGCTCGAACCTGCGGACGCCGCGGACTGCTCTGCCGATGTCTTCGCGGACTGCGCAGACGCGTTGGCAGACTCTGCACCAACCCGCGCAGCCTCAGCACGAAGAGCATTCTCTGCGCTTGCCTCAACAGAGTTTGCAGCCTTCTCCAGCGTGCCATCATCGACAGCGCCCGCCACCTTGTCGACAGCAACGATGTGGTCCGCCACAGTCTTGATGTTGCCACCCTGCAGATCGCCCGCGACAGCGCCGATCTTGTCCATGTTGGCGGACACGTCCTTCACGCCATCAATGTTCGTCGATACAGTAACGACATGATTCTTCATGCCGGCGACCGCCACAATCTCGTTGGCGATCCCCGCATCGGTGACGACCTGATCCTTGATCGAGGCGACGGTCTTATAGGCCTCGAGGTTCTCGGGCGCAGCCGCCGTACCGATGTCGTCAAGTGCTCCTGCCACGGTCACGGTCTCGTCCTTGATGGACGCCACCGACTTGACGGACTCGACGTTCTGCCCAACGGTCTTGATCTCGTCCTTCATCGGGACGAGGACGGTGGCCGCTTCGGCGTAGACCTTCGTCTGCTCCTCGGACTTCTTCGCCTCTTCGGCAGACTTCTCGGCCGCGTCGGCGAACTTACGGGCGTCGGCCTGAGCGGAGAGGAGCTCTTCGGTCAGGTCCTCGGGCGTCTTGTCCGCAGAAGCAGGCACACGCAAAGAACGACCGACCTCCTCCTTCAACTCCTGGATGATCGCGATCGCTTTGTCCGCAGAGTCGATGAGCGTCGTCGGAAGGAAGCCGTCGTGGTTGGTGAGCACCATCTGCTGATCGGGCGTAATCGCCGACAAGATGGACAGACGCAAGCCCTCCGCCAACGGGGAAACAAGCGTGACGGTGCCGCCCGCCTTCTCGTCCTGGTTGGCATTGAGCTTGACAGTGTAGTCGGTGCCGAACTTAAGTGCCTCATCCTGCGCGCTGGCATCAGCGGACTCGGACCGAACCACCTTCACGTCTTCTGGTCGGAAGACCTTGAACGCGAAGGTGTATGCGGAAGCGAGCCCGGTGCCTACGTACGGCCCTGCTCGGCGTGTGATGTTTTGTACTGACATGGCAAAAATCCTCGCAATGCCTGTACTTTGTCACACGCCTTTTCTCTCATGCACCCACTACTTGGAGTGCCCGGTGAGAAGCGCAAGCGGATTATCGGTCTCGTCGTTGTAGAGCGCGTTGGCGCCGGAGATCGCGCGGTTGATCGGCGTGACCGGATACGGCGCCATGGTTCCACCGAAGCTCACCCACGCCTTCACGTCTGCCTCGGAGACATCGCCGTTCTCGATGGCGTGCACTGTCGCGTTGTAGGCTCGACCGAAGTCGGTAATCTTGCGAAGACCCGACGGGCCGCGGTAGCCATAGTCGGTGGCGAGATAGGCTAGTTCGCGAACGCCCACGAGAAGACCGAGGTTGAAGAAGACCACGCTCGAGCCGGACGCCTTGACGGCCTTCTCAAGCCAATCGTCATCACCCTCCCCGAGTGCGCTACCGATGGCGCTTCGCAGGAACCCTTCGATGACTGGCTGCATGACGAGCACCATCAGGAGAGTGCCCGCACGCTTGAACCCCTTCTCCGTCTTGAAGCTCACGGCGGCAAGGTTTAGCGCCGTGTTGAAGAAGGTGTAGAAGACCGTAAAGAGCTTCGACCAGGCGCTTCCTCGCTCAATGGCCGACAAGTCTGCCAGACTGCCCGACCCCTGCGAGTTCTTTACCGCACGGTCCGCGATCATGACAGACATCTCCTCGCCGTTCCCCTCCGCCAAGGCCTTCTCATACGCGCCAAGCCAAGTGGGGAGGTCGACCGCCATCTGCATGACGGAGAGCGGCATGTACGCAAGACGTATCATCCTGTCCTTCAGCTCCCCCTGCCCGCCATTGAGCTTCGCCTGCACTTCGGTGAGTTCTCGGAACTGGGTGCGCATGCGGTTGCGCATCATGGTGGATTTCCCTGCCACAGCCTTGTATGCGCCTCCGGTGATGCCGAGGCGGATGAATTCACTCACGCCTCTTCCGGCCCACTTAGGCCCGAGGTAGGCAACGGACTGCGTGAAGCCCACGAGCTGGAGCGCCGCCGTACCGAAGTTCAAACCAACACCGGCAAGAGAGACACCGCGGCGCAACTCGTTCGGGATCAAGTCCGACGGAGAAGTCTGCCCGTGATTACCGTTGCGACAGTCCTTCACCCAGTCCTCGAGCGCCTTGAAGTAGCGGGCGCCGTAGTGCTGGTGTACCGCCTGCGCGAACGCACCTTCCTTCTTCAGAAGCTTGCGGGTACTGTTGACGAACTCAGCCCACGCGATGTAATGGATCTGCTCGTCGAGCCCTTCGAACATCGCGCGACTTGTCATGACGAGCGGCTTGTCGAAGTGCTTGGCACGCGACTTCGACCATCCGTCTGCAACACCCCCTGCACCCATCAGAGGCTTCAGGTCTTCCACGCTCTGGATCTCGCCCACCTCCTTCCCATGGAGGCTGGCCTCGCGATCATACGAGATCGGATAGTAGCCGCCCGTCAGAACTCGGGGCCCGTCAGGCGTGAGCACTCGTACCGCCGAAGCCTCGACCCAATCGGGCTCGCGCCCGACGATGCGCCTGTACGTCTTGCCAGACGACTCCTTGATGTCGTCGAAAAGCGCCCAGACGGCCTCCGCCGCCTTGTAGTGCTCTTCCGTCAGGTACTCCGCGAAGAACGCCGCCATGAGCTGATCGGCTCTTGCCTGCGCTTCGGCAACCTTCGCCTCGTATGCCGGATCGCTCCTGTCCAATCCCTCGAAGAACTTGTACCCAGTGTGGTACGTCATCGTGGAAAGCGCTCTCTGACGATTGCCTTCATTGCCGTAGTTGAGGAGAAGAACGAACACCTCCTGCGTGGTGAACGCGTGGTTGAAGGTTTTGCTCGTCTTGGCCTTCAGGTCGGTCAAAGACTCCTTCAAAGGCCTGAGGATCTTGTCGAGCTTCATGGCGTACTTGGCCTTGAGCTCTTCTTCCTTCGTAACGCACTTGTCGGCGGGGTAGATGAAGAGCTTGGCGAGGAGCCCTTCCCATCCGCCTTCGAGCGTCGCCACGAGCCTGGCCGCTCTCGCATGCACGAGGCCGAAGCGTTCGATCATCTCGGCGAAGCGCTTCGACATGCCGAGCTGTTCGTGCCACTTCTTCGCGTCGCGGCCGTGCGCGACAGCGGTCTCCTGCACCACCTTGGCGGCCTGTTCAAGCGTCTCCTCGAGAAGCTCGTTGCCCATGACGGTCGAGATGTGCTTCTCTCTGCGAGCCTGCGCTTCCAGCAACTGAATCGCGTCGATGAAACTGTTCATGCCGCCGACGGTCTCCAGCGAGGAAGTATCGCGATTCACGATCGCCCTCTCCATAGTGGCCGTGATTTCGAGCCCATGTTCAAGCTCGTTCTCGAGCTCCTTCACCTTGTCATAGAAGGAGGCGTCCGGATCGTTGACGTGCACATCCTTCGCGTCCACGAAGCCCATGTTCACAAGCGCACGTTGGAGCACTTCGAGAACGCGCGTATCCATGGCGCGATGCGTCGCAACCTTGAACTTCTTGAAGCCGCGAACCGACTTCGCGATGCGCATGAGAGACTGCCGTGCGTGCTTGGCCAGCGCCGCCTGGTAGAGCTCCTGACGCTTGAACTGGATGGCCTCCGCCACGGCGCCCTTCGCCCACGCCTTGCGCGCGTTTCGGGCGGCACGGTTGGCCGCACGAGCGAACGAAGCGGGCTTGAGGCCGGCGATCTTCATATCCTGCACAACCGAATAGGCGAACGCATCGATCGCCTTGCTTTCGGTACGCGCCTGCCCGTTGAGCGCTTTCTCCATCGCGGCGAGCTCCGTGGAAACCACCTTGATCTTCGCATCGTTGAACGTCGCGGCGTCAGCCATGTCGCGCATGGTCGACTCGTCGGCGAGCTCAGGGGATTCCTCCACCAGGCGCTCGACCGTCATGGCGTCGATCGAGGCTTCAGGATCAAGATTGGCAAGAAGGTCATCTACCATTTCGTTCGGGTTGGGGTAACCGAACGCCTGCGCAATGTCCTCGAGTTTCTCGGGCTGACGGAAAGACTGGGGCGAAGCGATGCGGGCTTCATGGAGCTTCTTGATCTGACGCGGCGTATAGCCGACCTGTCTCAGGTCTTCGAAGGCGAGCTTCCATCGGATCTTCTCCCCGTCTTTCTCGTTGCCGTTCACCAGAGAGTTCCACGCGTGGTAGACGCGCGTCTTCTTGAACTCCTCCGAGACCTGCGCACGAATCTCTGCGATGCGCCCCTTACGCTCCTTCTTCAGTTCGCGCACGAGCTTGTTGCGCATGTTCTTGACAACCTTCTGCAGGCGGATGTTGCGTGCGGTGAGCTCGGCCTCGGCCTGAGCGCCGACTGCCTGCTGCGCCTCCTGATAGGCGATCCACTCCTCCGTCGAAAGACCGGACTCGTCCTGCGCCGTAAAGAGGGGCTGCGCCGCCTGTCGCGCCATCGACTCCATCACGTCCTCCTTGGCGACGAACATGGCGTCGAACATCGCCTTCACGTCGTCATTGAGCGCGGCCCCGGGGACGTTCTCCGCCACGGTGTAGATGTCCTGAAGCCAGCGGCCGTACTCTCGGAAGGCGAGCGTGAGCTTCTGGGAAGGCGCTTCACCGTCGAGCATGTACGCTTCGAAAGTGCGGGCGAACTTCTCATGCGCCGCCCGCTGATCCTCGGGCTTCATCGCCTTCCACGTCTGCACGTCCTTGACGCCAAGCCAGGCGAGCGTGTCGTTCACGGACTGCACATACGCCTTCATGTCGTCGGGCATGTCCTTGTTCTGCATGACGTCCGCCGCGATCTGCGTGCGCATGTCGAGGAAAAGATGCCCCGTCTCGTGGAGAAGCGTGGAGCGATCGGCGCCATTCCAACGGGCGACGGTGCGAAGCGACGGGAAGTACTCGCCGTTGACACCGTTCTCTCCGTTGCCCATGACGAACTTGCCGCCGTACTTTTCCCACAGCGCCTTAGGAGACATATTCACCTGACGTGCGATGTTCGCCACCTGCGTCTGGATGAGCGCCTGCAGATTGCGAGCCTCGTCCTTCGGCACATTGAGCGCACGGATGTCCTTGCCGACGATACGCCCCACCTCGGAGAGCTCGTCTCGGAACGCTTTGCCCGCCGCCTGCGTCGCCTGCAGCTCGACGGCGCCCTTAACGTCCTTCACCTCCTCAATGGAGAGGGAGCCGCCGACCGACATGAGCTCGAGGACGGACTCGTCCTCCTGCACCATCGCCTTCGCCTTGCCGATCGGCACCTTGATCGTCCCGCCCGTGGCGAGCGCCTCCGGCATCTGCTGCGCCACCTCAGGAACACTGGAGAACTTCTTGTCGAGCCCCCGCTGGTGGAAGGAGTTCGCATCGAACTCGATCGCCTCAACGCCCGCTCGTCGCGCCACTTCCTGCTCGTAAGCGGCGGCAGTCTCGGGATCGAGCTCGTCGACAGCCGACTGCGTTTCGCTCAGCTCCTTCATGGCCTCGGCGTTTCGGCGAGCACGCTCTTCCTCGCGGGCAATCGCGGCGCGCGCCTTCATACCCGTGGTGAAGACTTCGACCGGCGCGGTGAACTGTTCGCCCACCACTTCCGCCACGACATCCGCCCACGACGAGATCTCGCCGTCGGAAAGGAGCTGGCCCGCGGCTTCGCCCATGCCGCCCATCGCGCCCTGCACGGGCATCTGCAGGGCCATGTTGGCGAACTCGCGCTTGTACGCCGAGTCGAGCATCTGACGCGTGGCAGACTTCGGCACCATGGAGACGCCTGCCAATCCGATCGACGCCGCGTCGAAGAGCGCCGTCGCCGCAGCGTGCTTCTCTGCGCGCTTGACGGCATCCGTCAGCATGTCTCGCTTCGCGGGATCAAGATAGGCCGAGGCAATCGACTTCGGATCGGTGAGGTCGATGCCTGCATCCGCCAAGTTCTCGAGTACGCTCGCGTTTTTGTCCATGGAGTAGGAGAGTCCGAACGTGCCCGCCATCTGCGCGGGAATGCCACCCGCCCCGAGGATCGGCAACGCGAGTAGCGAGGGCGCGTTCTGGGTCAGCGAACTCACACCCAAGTCGGCAAGGACCGTAAGCGGGTCTTTCGCCAGTGCGCTCATCACCCCCGAGAAGGAGTCCTGCGCCATCATCTCCTGCGTAGCCTGGGCGCTGGGGAAGAAAGAAGCGTAGCGTGTGAGACGCGCTGTGCGCTCGGACGCCTTCTCGATCTGCTCCGCGATGCGGGCCTTCATGCCCTCTTTCCCCACCATGAAAGCGGCGAGCCCCACTTGACCCGTCTCGTCTTCTGCAGTGGCAAAACGGTACGCCACGTCCTTGCCCTGCGCGATCTCGTCTTCGATCTCTTGGATGCGGCGGAGCTCTTTGGAGTACGCCTCCGCATCGGAAACCGAACCGAAGAACGAGGTTGCATCGCCAGAGAAGCTGTTGCGGGTGAAGGCGTTGCGAACCGTCCCCCAGATCGAATCCTTCTCGCCCGCATCGGGCGCTAGTGACCAGATCAGCTTCTCACGAACGCCCATGGAGGAGAGATCGTTCTTGACGAGATTGGCAAAGGCGGGCTCGGAGAGCTTCTCCATGAGGGTCGGGGCCTCGGTGTACATCGTCGCCCAATTGACCGCCCGCGCCTTCTCGGCCGCCTCTTCTGCCGGCGTAAGCGTCGGCGTCTCTTCAGGTGTCATGTCGAAGACACGCGCCTTGCGAAGCCGCACAGCCGCCTGCTCAGGCGTCTCAGGGTCCATGAGCGCCTGCTCGTAGTCGGTCTGAGCCTGCGCCGCACCATCCTGCGCAATCATGCGCTCAATGAAATCCATCAATCACCTCCGTCGTCAGAACCGTACATATACGTCGTCTGGTGCCCGAGCCAAGATGGGCCCGTACTGCCGTCACCGACCTGACCGCCGGCGCGCGCCATGAGGTAGTAGCGCAGACGGGCGACCTGCGGCATCGGACTGTTGCCGTGCTTCGCCTTCCATGCGGTGTCGATCTTCTTCATCAAAGGCTCGTCGAAACTCACACTCGGCGGGATCATCACGCGGAGCCGCTGATCCCCGAGCATGATCTTGGTGAGGACATACTGCATCTCCTGCTTCGTCGGCTTGCGATCCTGGCCGATCTGTTTGAGCCAATGCTCAGCCGTCTGCTCGACGACCTTGTAGGCATCCGTCATGCCGTGGTTCGGCAAATCGTCCATTGTGAGCATGCTAGCCACCTTGTTCGTCGAGCCGAGCAGCTCGGAGATAGGCGTAATCTCTCGCATCTTCGCGTAAATACGCTGGTTCACTTCGACCTCGTTGAGCTTCTTGCCGAGCTCTTGCCCGTCCAGAGACAAGATCTCCTGCATCTGCGCCATGTAAAGCGCGGCAATCTCAGGCGACTGTTCCTTCAACTTCACGTACTCGGGGTTTCGCTTAAGCGCACGTTCAATCGTCTCACTGCTAATGACGAACGGGTCCTGTACCACGCCCATCGCGGCAAGGCGCTTGCGTTCCGCCTCATCGTCGGCCGCGTAAGTCGAGCCCTGCTTGAGGCTGAAATACCTCGTCAGGATGCGCTGACGATCCTTTCCGTTGAGCCGGTTCAGGTAGAGCGTCAGCTCGCCCTCAGACATGGACACGAGGAAACGGTCATCGCTCAGCTTGCCAAGCGCGCGCGGATCAGAAGCGAACGTATCGCTCTGGTAATGTGCAGCCAGCTTCAGCACCTCGGCGGCCTCGTTCACGTCAAGCCGCGCCAACAGCTCCTGCGGGACTTGCGACAGATCGCCATGCGTCTTAAAAAGGATGTTCGAGATCTGCGCCTTGATGTTGTTCTGCTCCTGCACGTACGACTGCTTCTTCTGGTTGACAAGCGCCCACGCCTTCGTCACGAGCTCGTCACAGTAGAGCGGATCCGCGGCGGCACGCGGGTCCGTCCGACGAAGGTCTTCTCGGATCTGGTCAGGCGTCGGCCAAGTCTTCGCCGCGGCCGCATACTGCGGCGAGAACGCGGAGACGCGGGAACCCGTCGCCTCGTCGACAATCTCCTTCTCACGTCGCATGTTCGCCACGGCGCTCTTGAGCGTCGACTGCGCCTTCTCGGGCAGATAGTCCGTCCACACGCCGCCCTTCTCCTGCGCCTGCTTCTCAGCCTCGCGCACGGTCTCCTTGGAGGTGATATACCCCGCCATCGCCATGTGCTCGTCGGCGAACTCGGTGAGCATATCGTTGTAGCGCGCAACGCCCAGCATGTCGTTGTAGTTTCGATCGGTCTTGAACGCCTCAGGATCCCAGGGTTGCTTGGCCGCCTTGGCCGCCTCCATGCCCTGCTCAACGGTGAGTTGAGACGCACCGTGCTTCCACTCGGAAGGAGCGCCTTCCTTCGTGGTGACAGACTGGTGCCCGCCGTCGGACGTAATGGCTGTAAGTGCATCGTACCCCCTGGCAGTCTTCACGAAATCCTGCGTCACGACACCTCGCTGCACAGCTTCGCTAAGACCTCCTCGGAGTACTTCTCCAGCGCTACCCAAGCCCGCGGCATATCGCTCGATCTTCAAGCGATCCTCGTGCGCCTGCACGATCGGGTTGATGCGCTGACGAGCACGCGCAACGTCGGAGCCAAGCATCTCCTTCGAGTGCGCGCGAAGAAGCCCGAGCGCCTGATATGCCACGGCAGGGTTTCGATCGGAGCCTGCCAGGAGCGAGTCAATGCCGTTCATGTACATGGACGACATGTTCTTCTTGATGTAGAGCGCCTTGTTCTCGGCCGTCCAGCCCATGAACTCGGCGAGCTTATCCGCGGACTCATGGATCGCATGAGCGCTCTGCGCAAGCATGTCAGGCTTGCCGGCATACGCTGCGCCCGACTCCACGGCCTGCGCAATCGCGCCTTCGTGCGCCGCCTTCTTCTGGGCAACCGCCTGCTGATAGACGTGCTGAGAGACGCCGGAGTAGGACGCGGTGTAGATCGCCTGTGCCTTCTCGCCGAACATCTTCTGCTGACGCGCGGTGAGCCCGGAGGCGAGCTCTTGGCCGTAGTCCTGAAGCCCCGAGTCCATTCGCTCGACAAGGCCTTTCCCGTCGAGGTCCGGCTCAAGCGCGTTGGCGCCCAGTTGGCTCGCCCAGCCGCCTTCGCCCGACTCCATGTCGATCGCCTTGCGACGAAGCTCCGTGAGCGCCTCCGTCACGCGGGCGTCATCCTGTTCCGCGAGGAACTTCGAGTACCAGTCGTCGAGCTTGGCGGACGCTTTCGCCAACGGCTTCTGCACGTCCATCTCGGGAACTTTCGGAATCTCGGTCGACATCGGTCGATAGCCGAGGATGCTCGGCATGACCTGTGGCCCGCCGTAGTTGGGAACTTGTGCCATTAAGATGCTCCAAAGTATCGGTACCAACGGTCGGCCGCCGTAAAGCCCCCGTCAATGACGCTGGAAAAACCCTCGGACTGCTTCGCCGACTTGGCGTAGCCGGACATGCCCGAGTAGATGCCGCCCTGCGCGCTCGCCTGAATGGCCTGCTGTTTGAAGCCCCAGGCGGCAGAGAGCGCGTTCATCTCAGCGGTCTTCTTGTCCATCTCCTTCATGATGTCGGTGGACGCAGTGGCCTCCGCAGTCGAGCCTTCGCCCAACACCACGCCGCTCGATGCGAACGCCGTGCGCTGTTTGGCTTTGATCTGGCCCGCGCGGTAGGTAAGCTGTGCGACGGCGGCTTCGCCTTGACGCATCGCAGACTCGGCGGAGAGCTGCGCCATCTGACGGTTCTGCTCGGAGATCTCGGCCTGCTTGTTCATCACGTAGTCGAGCGTCTTGCCGCCCTTCCACGCGGAGTACATGCCGCCGATCGCCTGCCCGATGGCAAGACCGATAGATGCACCGCCCATCACCTGATTAAAATCGCCCGCCGACGAAGCTGTATCTGGAGCGGTCAATACGTTCTGCGTGCCAGCGGGCCCTTGGAACGTGAGTGGATCCGTTCCAAAGTTAACGCCGCCCAAAAGGTTGTCGAGGTCATATGTGACCCCTTGAAGTGTAAGCGCCATAAGAAAAAAGCCCTCATAGTTGAGGGCTAGGTTATCGGGTTGAAGGGACCTCATGCACCCATTACTTCGCGAGATCCCAACAGAGACTAACGATCGTGAGCGGCAGAGGATCTTTCTGACGAACGCAGATCTGCCCTGAGTCGTTCCACTGCGAGATTGTGGCGACGGAGATTTCCTTGTCCATCAATGCCGGCGGGGACCCGTACGGCTCATCGGTTCTCTGCTTGTACTCGACAAGATTGTCAAAGTCAGGGCCAACAAAGACACCGGAAGACCTGTGCACACGCATGAACACATCGTTCACGTTCTTCATGTGCCCCATCCCGACCGAGCCGTCCGCCAGCTGTACCGCCACCGGGAGCGTCTGCAGGTCGGCCGTGATCGGCAGGCCCACGATGACGTGACGCGCCGATTGGGTGAGCGTGACTTTCCCGTCCTCCACTACGCGCTGAGGGAGCACACAACCGTCGGCAAGGATGTTGACCGTCTCGCCTTCGAGCCAGGTGAGCCCCTTCACCTCAGTCGTCCGGTCTCCGATGTACTCCCCGCCGCAGTCCACGCACCATGCGTCTTCCAACGCCGAGAACTTACGCTCGTGCATGCGCTCGACGTAGCGGACAACCTCTCCCTTGACTGTTCGACGGATGATGAGATAAACGATGTCCTCATCCCCCTCAGGCACGACCGTCACAGACTCGACCGCGCCGGTCACCGTCGTGTGCTTGTGCCAGCCGCCAATCGCCTGCTCAGGCAAGTAGGTAAACCCCAGAAGACTGCCGTCAGCCATCGCCGCCCACACGATCGGATCCGGCGACTTCGCCAGCGCCATGTCGACGATCTGCGAGTCTTCGAAGAAGTGCGCGGATCGGATCGACAAATCGCCTGTAGTGAAACCCGACGACTGCCAGTTGTACCCGAGCTCACGCACGTGCCCGCCACGGGCAGCCGCGTAAACGACCGTGGAGTTGACCACCACAGGCATGACGTTCGACGCGCCTATCTGCGCCTGCACTTCCGATCGAATCGCATCAGGCGCCATCGAGGCGGAGCCGCCCGAATAGACTCGATACTCCGTCGTATTCGTCATCGCAAGCATCTGCTGGAGCGGCGTCAGATGCAGGATGCGCGACGCCTCCTGCGCTGCGATGGCGAAACGCAAGCGGTTGTCGTCCTGCGAGGGGAGCGTGTGACTCATGTCTGACTCGGTACCGGAGCGCGTCATCCACACCATCTGAGGACGCGTCGGCGTTCCCGCGAAGCATCGGCGCTGTTCGTAGTAGCAGACCGCGCCGGGGTAGTCGCCCGCCTTACCTACGTTGGCGGTGAGCGAAGCGCCACTGCCCACCGTAGAAACAACCGTCAACTTCGGAGACGTGTAGCTTTGCCCGCCGGACCGCACGGCTACCTTCTCGATGCGCCCGTCCTTCACAACCGGCACGAGCTCCGCGCCCCAACCTGTCGAGTCCTTGACGTCGATACGAAGAGACGACTGCTCGACATCGAGGGCAACCGTAGCACATCGGCCGAAATAGTCAGTCCACGAGCCAACCCATGTATGGTCCGTCCACGTAATTTCAACACGCGGGAGAGAGTAACCTTGGCCTACGTTTGTGACCTTGATGCCGGTGACGGTGGTCGTGACCATGTCGTCGTAGGAAGGGCCTGCAAGTTCCTCTCTCCAAACACGGCGAGAGGTGACCAGCTCCACAGTTGCCCCTGTGCCCTCGCCGTTCTCGTCGTATACTCGTACGGAAAAAGGACTCTTTTCGCTGCCGGAGTCCGCCACGCGGCGGGTGCCGGCGATCTCCCCTTTGCTCGGCGATGAGAGAATGCGCCAATTGTCCGCGGTGATGCCTCTGCGGTCGTAGACATAACCGCTCCCGCCGTTGTTGACCGTGACAGACGTAATGCCCTTGCTCATAAAGAAAGGGTCGTCGTAGATAGGCGGCGTGATGCCCTCGTCAGGCGAGTAGTTGTCGTCGATGAACGACGTTTCGGTCGTCTCTCCGATAAAGCAGTACAAGCCCTTGAAATTCTTATAGACGCGGTATCGCTCCGCGTCTGCCACAGAGCCCCACGTGATCGTACAGGTGGCGTTGTTGAGGTACAGGTTTCCCTTCGTCTCACCAACGGGACTTGCAGGGCTCTCCTGCTCGCTTCCCGTCTCAGTCTCCTTTACTGCCGTCACCTTGTACTTCAGGGTGTAGCGCGTCTTCTCCGCGTCAGTAAGCGTCTGCCCGTTTCCGGCCACCACTTTGTACTCAACCGTTGGCGCCGACGGAGCGGGGAGCGGTGCGCCGAACTGAACGTCGACAAGACGCCAGTCGGTCGCGCCGTAGCGACGCAGCTCCTTCGGCGGATAGTTCGGATGCACGAGCGTCATGATGTCCATCGACTGGACATAGTGGATGTCAAACACGTCGTCCGAGCTGTACGGCGTCTCGATCTCATAGGGCTGCCCGTCTTCGCCCAGGAGGGTTTTGCCCGACGTGTGAAAGCGCGCGTACTTGTCGCCAAGCTCGATGGCAAGCGTCTGATCGGACGAGAACGTGAACGGAATGAGGCGACACTTCTTCGTCGGATACTTCGTCGTGTTCACGTACGCCGTACCCGGTCGAACCGTCGCGGGGCCCTGCGGAAGCACGAGGAAGTTGCGGCACTTCGCCAAACCCTGCTGGTACTTCTGATCGTCAAATCGCCCATACATGGCGGGGGAGAGCTCGCCCGCCGCGAAAGACATTTGTACCTTGCGAATGCCCATGGCTATCTCCTCATGATCCAAGACGGCGTGAAACAGACCTGCTTGCGCTGCTGGTTCGCGTCGCGAGTCTTCGCCGTGGAGAGGGCCACTTGGAACTGCTTCGAAAGCAGATTCGACAGCTTCTGCCCCTCCTCGCCCTTAACACGAGAACCCGCGATCTCCATCGCGAGGTAGTACGCGAATGCGGTTGCGAACGTCGGGGAGAAGTAGCCTTCCGACACTTCCGACGTGAGGTATGTCGCCACAGGGTTCTCCGCGTTCGTATAGAGCTTGCCGCCCATCACTTCAAAGTTCGCGTCGTTGGGCTCCATAAACCACATCGGGTTGTCCGTCCACCAACTCGGCATCTCCTGCTTTGCGTGCGGTCGAACGCGAATGACACGCATGCAGTCGGACGGGACCTCGTAAACACCACGCCATCCGGCCGTCTCGTTCGTGCTCAGCTTGGCGAGAAGCTGACGCTTCGTGGCGAAAGACCAGTCGTGCATCTCCAGCATGGCCGACTTCGCGATCGGATAGTAGATCGCGCACATCTTGGACACCGTCGTGCCGTCGGGCGGGTTGATCGTCGCAACACCCCCCGAGTCGCCGAGGAAAGACAACGCCAAATTACAAATCTCTACAGCACTTGCCATGAGAACCTCCTACAAAAAGAGGCGCCGAAGCGCCCCTTTGTCATCACCTCAATCGAGAGGATCAAGCCGTCTTGATGGACGGAGCCTGTTCAAAGCCCGCGTTGTCCTGGAAGCCGGACGTGATGAAGCCGTGAACGGTGCCGCCGGAAACCGTACCCGAGAACTTGGCGACCATGTAGCGCTTGTGGTGGTACGGAATCGGAATTACGACCTGCGTACCCGCCTTCGGAGCGGTAAGCGCTACAGCCGTGGCGACATCGGCAAAGCCGCTCGTCTCCGTGTCGGAGTCCTGCAGGGAAATCGTAAGGTTGCCCGTCACGTCGGCCTTCACTGTGAAGACCGCCACGAGGTCGCCGTAGGCGTAGCCCGTGGTGGGCTTGGGCTGACCGAAGTCAAGGCGGAAGTCGGACTCGGCCGCGGCCGTGAGCTTCTGGCCTTCGTCCTTCGTGAACATCATCAGATAGTCAACAATCATTGTCTTCTCCTTACTTGACCTGAGCTTCCTTGAACTCAAGCACGTCGACGCGACGGAACGGGATGCCGTCGAAGCTCAGCACGCGGCGGCCGCCAACTTCAGAGAGGTTGAGCTGGACGTTGCGGGAATTGGCCTGCTGCAGGCGCAGATACGTTTCGATCGTGCGGTTCGTGTAGAAGGCAAAGCGGGCGCCAGAGAGACTCGGCACCTTCGCCACGGCCTTCACGAGAAGCTCGTAGAGGTTGTGGCCCGTGGCGCTGTTCTCATCCGGCGGAACGGACTTGAGAAGGCTTTCCTTGATGTTCGCAATACGTACGACATAGCGCCAGTCGCGAACAGAGAGACCAACGTCCCAACCGAAGTGCGTCTTGAGGACGCGGTACTCGCCGCCATCCGGATCAAGCGCGGCTTCTTCGCCGATGTCTTCCTTGGAGAGACCCGCCTTGGAGTTTTCGGGGTAAAGGCCGTGGACCGTGTTCGGGCCCCAACCGACGAGCCAGATGGAGGTGAGGTCGGCGCCCGTACCGCCGGCGTCGATGACGTTGACGGCGCACGGAGCCTTATTCGGATCCTTCGTGTTGAAACGCGGGGCAAGGCCCATGATCTGCTCGGGATCCTTGGAGGAGTCGCCGTAGATCAGAGCACGCTGAAGCGTCTGGGACATGGCTTCGATGAACGGACGTTCTTCGGAAGCGCGCCAGGATTCCTTCATGCCGTTGATTTCGGCGAGCTTCTTGTCAACCGTGGCAAAGGCTTCAAGCATGCCGCAGGTGTCCGTGATCTGGGCGACCGTGGACTTGGACTGCTTCACACCGTAGTTGAGCTTGCGCCACGTGACGGTCGGAAGACCCGTACGAACAGTCGTGCGGTGAGAGAACTTGTTGTTCGCCTCCACCCACGTGATGTCGTCCATCATCTCATTGGTTTCGTTGAGTACTTCAACGATGTCAGCGAGCTCGCCATTCGGATCCAGACGATCCATCATGTCGGCGAGCGTCGGATTGCGATTCGGCTTAGTAGTCGTAGCCATTCCTTATCTCCTTAGACATCAACCACCATGTTGGACTTCGGGTAGCGGCGTCGAGCGCCCGCCGGAGCGGAAGCGCTTCCCGTCACACCGTGATCCTGCTGCATGGCCTTGCCGATGCGATAAAACACACGGACCACCTCGGGGTGCGCCCCAAGGCCGGATCCTCTCAAAAGCGCCGTAAATTCAGGAGTCGCAAACTGCTTGAGGGCTTGGTTCGCGGCACCGACATTAGCCTTGAAATTGGCGCCGCCGATTTCAGGGTCCTTCTCAGAAAGCGAAGCCCACTCTTGCGACTTCGCCTTCAAGTCGTCCACCAGATACTGACGCGCCGTGGGGACCATGGCGGCAAGCATCTTCTGGGCATTCTCCTGCGAGAGCCCGAGCTCCTTCGCCGTAGCGGCAAAGCCCTGCACTTGCTCTTCGGAGAATTGCTGGCCGTCAATGTCGAACGGCTCGTAGGCCTCAGGGGCCGTCGGAGCGGCTCCCGGCTCACCTTTGCCCTCATCCTTTCCGCCGTCCAGCAGGGACTGCATCCCTTCCTGCGGTTCTGTAGCGCCCGTTGCCGGATCGGTAGCCGCCGGAGCCGGATCGGTAGGGTTTCCCTCGCCACCTGCGGGCGTTGCGGGATTGGCCGGCTCAGTCGTATCGACAGGGTCAACGGTGGTTCCGTCTTCAGCCATTCTTGTTCTCCTTCATCATCTTGGAATACTGGTCGGGGCAAACCCGATCAATCTGCGCCATCAGGCGGTAGCCGATGTCCTTTCGGCCTTCGGCATGCGCCATCGCGATCGGCATGTAGGACGCCCGCATCGGCGCCTCCTCGAAAGTCGTTCGGAAAACGCCCGACTTCGTGAGAAGCCAGTGCATCAGCCTGCGGCCCCGCACATCCCGCATGAGCCACTTGAAGTCGGACTCAAAATCGTCCGAGGATTCGTAGGGCAGTTTCTGTTCAGTCATAAAACGCCCGCCACTTTTAGCGAAACCAGTGAAGAGATAACGCCGACAAGAATCGGAACCGCAACGCTCTTGAAGGCGTCCCACCACCAAGTTTTGCGTTCCTTCTCTATTCGGCGACGTTCGTCTTCCCGAATCATCTGTCTGTCGTGTTCTTCAACCATTGTTCTTATCTCTTCTAACCGCTTCTCAAACGAGGTATACTTGTCCATAGATCTTCATAGGTCCTCATCGCTAGACGTTGAGAGTCTTAGAAAGCCGTTCGGATTCCGCCCCGAGCGGCTTTCGCTTTATGTGTTGAAGCTACTTTGACACGCTGTTTTGCTCTCATGCACCCATTGGATCAATAGCCCGCGAACTGCCCCATGATCTGCTCGGGGGAGGCCGACTGAAGGTCTCCCTGAAGCGGGGACATCGGTGACGCGGGGACCGCGGCTTGAGCCGCTCCAAGATCCTTCGCGACAGAGGCCATCTCCTTGGCCTGCTCCATCTGCATCATCTTCGCCTGCTGCTCGGCTCTCTGCTGGCGGATGAGCGCCACCTGCTTGCCAGGCACGATCAACTGGGGGTCAAGCCCCAGCACGTCGGAGTAGTAATCCGCCCAGTAGTCCGCGTCGAACTTGTCTGCAAGATCGGGCTTGATCGCGACGAGCATGCCGAGATTCTGTGTGAAGCGGTCAACCGCATTCGTTGCCACGGCTCTCTGCGCCTGCGCAAGGATCGAGACAAACTCCACATTCAGGTCGACGTTTTGAAGTTCCTGAGGAACAGGCGGAAGCATGCCGACCTGCACCATGCGGTCAAACGTCATGGAGATCAATCGGTCGTTCATCTCCGCATTGAGACGCTCAAGCACAGGGCCGAGCATGAGCATCTTCTCTTCATGACGTTCGGCAATCTCGGTTGCTGTCGCGCGAGCCGTCGTCGGCATGCCCGTAATCATCAGGAAGATGTCCTTATAGAACGCTTCGTCAACGCGCTGTCGCACGTCCTGAATGTCCGCGAGGAGCGCGTCAAGACGCAGGTTAACCTCGTAGGCAGAACGCACCCCCTGCACCTGCGCTACGTTGTCTGCCCACACAATGCCGCCCGGCACCAAATTCGCCTCTTGGTTTCTCATGTCGGCCGACATGATGACCGCAGGATCGGCCTGCTGCGCGATAGCCTTGGACTTGTGAAGTTGTTGCTGTTGCAGCTGACGAAGGTCGCCGAGCGCTTCCATGCCCGGCCCCGTGCCGTAGATGTCGCCGCCCGTGACATTCCATCGCGCGGCAAGCACAGGGAATTGACGGAAGCCCGACTCGCGAAGAATCGAATCGCCTTTCCCGAACTTCTCAAAGTAGACGGAACGGTAGGGCATGTTCTTCGCGTCGCGTTTCTCGGGATCGCGGAAGTTACGCGGCTCAATGGCGTTTACTACTTCAATCCAGTCGTCGTAGCTCCCCCGGTCGTAGAGTCGTCTGACGCTGGGCGACACCTTGTCGTAGCCGAACTCGCCCACGAGTGCGGAGACCGTCATGCGAAATTCTCGATAGCACGTGTTCACGTCGCCTCGAGCATCGGTCGCCAGAGCGAACTCGCCGATGGTGAGCGGCATGCAATGGATGATGGAGTCGTAGTCGTCGAGCACGATCACAGACGTCGTGCCGAAAGCACCGAGCTCCTCGTACGCCATCTGCAAGGCGCGGTAGACATTCGACTGGTTGAAGACCATCTGCATGAGGGTCGTCACCTGCGTCACCCACTTCTTGACTTCGTAGTTCTCGTCCAACTGCGGGTTCTTCGTCGTGAGACGGAACCACGGGCGAGCCGGGCTCGTCATGCCCGCCATCATGCCGCCCGACAAGGTGCGAAGCGCTCGCGTGCCTGAGTTGTCCAGGATGGCGCGGTGGCGCTTGTCCCCCTTGTTGTTGTCGGAGACGAGGAAGCGCCCCGCGCGAGGCAGAAGCACTTCCGAGATTTCCTGCCAGTGCGGCATCCAAGAGGAGCGCTCAGACTTCAGCGCCTCCCAGCGCTTGCCGCACTGTTTGCGAAGACTGTCCGCCATGATTAGCCTCCCAGAAGAGAGGAGCCGCCGCCAAGCAGAAGATCATTCTTGCCGACGCCGCCCGGACCCGTAATCATCGTGGCGCTGCCGCCACCTTGATTCTGGCTCATGATACCGCTGACATCGACCTCATTCTGGTTGGCCTTGTTGAACTCCATCTCCTGCTGCTTCTTCGCCTCGGCGGCCGCCTTGGCCTGCTGATCGGCGGCGCGGCGCTGCGCCTTGTCCTGCTTGTTGGCGCTGTACATGGAGGCGCCGATGGACGCCGCGGTTACGCCAACGGCAACTGCTACTCCTGACATAAGAGATTCTCCTTTCGAGTTAAGAGCCGATCGGGCTCATCAGTAAATTCGTTTTCTGCCTCCTCCACAGTCTTCGCATCCGTCGCGAAGCACATGGTGAAGGACGAGTTTTCGAGGGCATAGACAGCGGCTCTTCGCCCCGCCATGCCGTCGAGGATATGGACGCCGCGAAGCTCCTTCGTGACGCCCCCATCCGTGATTCTGAAGTGCCCGCAGCAGATCAACTGCGTTGGTACCTTGACTGTGAGCCCCACGGCCGCCGCGCCTTTCGGAACGTAGACCGTGCGGGAATACATACCCGCATGAAGGTGATGCTCCGTCTCGATGTGGATCGGCGGGAACTCCGCCTCAAGCGCCTGCCCGAGGGCTTCCACAGCCGCGGCTCGTGTCGCAAGATCATTCATCGCATTTGCACCAGTAGCAGTTATGGGTGTGCGTCATGCCGAGGCGATCGCACAGCTTGTCGAACGCCGACCCCGGCGGCGCCATGAAGGTGAAGCCATGCGCGCCTTCCTTGGCCGCAACCGCCTTGGCGCACCCGAGAAGATCAAGCCCCGTACGCCCACGGCGCCATGCCTTACGGAGGTAGAAGGCATCAACGCCGACGAGAGGAAACGGGTAGTGCTGGGACTGCGTGACGAGAAGCGCGGCCGCGCCAACAAGGCGCCCGTCGTCAAGCACGGCCACACAGCGAAGCTGACCGTCCTTGTCGAGCGCGGCATAGCGGGACACCTGCGCCTCGGCCGCGCCAATGGCAGGGTTGGCCGTCTCGTTGATGTACTCCGTCACCCAGTCCGCCCAGCCGTCCAGATCGTAAAGTTCACCGAACGACAGCTCCTGATACGTAATCATTGCCCCCTCCACTGCTTGAACCAGCGGCGGCTGTTCCGAATCTCCTGACGCTTCGCAGAACCACAGCGCAGATAGTCGTAAAGGTCTATGACGCGCGCGGCAACCCATGTGGCGAGTAAAACGCCCACAAGTGCCAACAGAACCTGCACGTGCGCAGGTAGGTCAGAAAAAGCCATCATTGCTATGCTCAACACCAATTCGTCAGGTAAAATCAACCCTAAGACATTCATAAGCCCGTTCCTTATGAGAATCCTAGAAAGCCGTCAGAATCTTCACCTTCTGGCGGCTTTCGTTTTTCTAGGGTCAATCAAACCACGCGAGCTTAGTCTCATGCACCCATTACTTCAGACAGGCGAAGGGGTCGTAGTCCCGCCTCCCCGATCTGCGGTTGCGGTACTCGAGCTCCGCGAGCGGGATGTACTCCTCGATCTTGTACGCGAAGGTCAGCGCAAGCGCGTCTGCACTGTCTGGCGACGGCACGCCGCGCTTCTTCATGTCCTTCTTCGACTCGAGCTTGATCTGCCCGCCCGGCAGGATGTCGTACTCGGGCGCCGTCAAGTCGTCGATCAGCCCCTGATCGTTCGGGATCGTCCCGCCGTCCATCAGCCAGAGCTTCATCCTCCCCCACATCTCTTCACGGAGACGGGCGTACGTCTTCGGATCGTCCGCACCCGCACCGAACTGGATGCCGCGCACGGGGTACCCGTCGTCGCGAAGCTGGTCCTTCGGACCGCCGCCAACACCGCCCTCGTCCACGTTGATGTAGATGCGGTCTCTCGGGAACCCGAGCGCCCTCACTTCGTCGAAGTGCTGCTTCACCTTGGCCACGAGTTGCGTTGTGGAGAGCCCCTTGAAGCGCTTGATCGGGAGCCAACCCCTGCCGATGCGCGTGTAGATCACGCTGTCGTCATCACCGAAGCGCGCCACGTCCACGCCGATGATCGCGCACGTCGCCCCGTTGTGCGGCATGTCTCGCCTCGCCGCCTCCATCACAAGGCCCGACGGGATGAACTGCTTGTCGGACTGACTCGGGAACTCACCCTTCACACGCACCTTGAAGAAGTCCGAGTCCTCGCCATACTCCTTGCGCCACTCCTCCATCTGCTCCTTGTTCGTGATGAACACACTTCGGCTGTCAATCTGACGAGTGCTCCAGACGTTCTTGCGCTTCCCGAAGCATTCGCGGAAACGCCCTGTGTTTCTCGTCGGATTGCCGAACACGAACATCATCGGCTCACCGTCGGTCAGACCGCCTTCCGCCACTTCCCAAATCACGTCGGGGACGGCTGAGGCCTCATCCATTACATAAAAGGACGTAGAGGACGCAGAATGCTGGCCCGCAAACGATTCGGAGTTTTCTTCCTTACACGTCTGCGCGTCGACGCGCCACGACTCAGGAGCTTCCTTCGCTTCGATGGACTCCGCCTTGATCTCGAACATGTCGGCGACAATGGATCGGCGCAGCCATTTCGAGATTTCCGCGAAGGTCTTCGTCTTCAACTGCGCCGCAGTGTTCGCCGTCACTACGCCCTTACAGTTCGGACGAGTGGCGAGGATCCAGATCACGAGGCAGGCTGTCAAAAATGATTTCGTTTTATCCCCTGTCGCCAGAGGCACTGACTATCTCTTACCCGCATTGCGGGGAGTCCCGTTTCGAGCTGAGGTTAATTCAGCCCTACTTCCCTTCCGAGGAATAGTCGATACAGGTTCCCGATCGTTCGGGCTTCCCACGGGATTACCTCAGAGAGGCTTCCCCGTTAGCACCTTTCGGTACCCCGCAGAACCACTGCGGAAAAGGACTCAGACGGCTCATCACATATCCGAACCGATGCCGTGGCCTGACGCAACGGCAAGACGTATGGGCTTGACGGCATGGATCCCGTCGAAACCGTTTGCGCGCACCTGCTGCCCGATCTCGTCCAAGACCTCACACGCCCACTTGTCCGGCCCGAACTTGCTCCCCGGGTACTTCGAAGCCCAAGGCTCGGGAAGCGGTACGATCGACAGCTCGGGCGACTCGCCCCACGGGAACGCCCAAAGCACGAAGCGCAGAGGGTCGTCGTACCCTCGCGCCAGCTCTTCGGCAATGTCGTCTGACAGTTCATTCATAGAAAATTGTCCTCATGGAAAAAGACCCCCGACTTCGGAAAGGAAGCCGAGGGTCGGTGGTTAGGGAATGTCTTCGAAGTCGTCTTGAGCGGGCTGGTCTAGGTCGACGGCACTCTTCAGTCGAATGCCAACTGCCAGGGCTTTGCCGTCGCTCTTGCGAAGTCGAAACGACACGCCCCTCCTCGCAAGCAGTTTCTTCAGCCGCTCGGTCAACATCCTAGGCCGCGCATCGAACGTCGACTCGTTCATGCTCTCAAGCCATTGGCAATAGCTCTCGAACAAATCTTTCGTCGACGGATCGGTCTCCTTTTCCGGGCGCCCGATCTCGCACCGCTCATCGAACCACTGGGTGACAAGATCGTGCGAGTCGACATAGGCGTTCGATGCGTCAAGCACGGACTTCGGCACCACAAGTCCCTCCTTCAGCTCTCCGTCTCGCCCCTCTAGAAGCCAGTTGAAAATGCCCGAGCGCTCCGCCTTAAGCACCTGCGACAGCCCCTTGATGCGCATGGCGCGGTACTTGGGATCGTTCTCGAAGTCGTGCGGGAAGTCGATCAGACGAATGCGGCGGCGCATGGCGTTGTCCGCTCCCTGCATGTTCGGCGCAAAATTGGTGGCAATGAAAAGCGTGAATCTGGCGGGAAACTCCTTCACCTCGGCGGCATACGCGCCTCGAGCAGAGATCTTGTCCCCACCGGAAATACGCTTCAAGTCCGCTGCGCGGAAAGACTCCCCGCTCCCGGTCTCGGAGCAGTACACGAACCTGGCACCCTGCAGACGCACAATGTCCGCACGATGCCCACTTGCCGGCGTGCCTTTGCGGCCGATGACGGTCTCATCGCTCAGCGCCTTCGAGTAGCCGCCCATCACCTCGCTGATCGTCTCAAGAAAACTCGACTTCCCGTTGGCTCCGTCGCCGATTAGCAGGTAAAATGCCTCCTCATCCGGTCGGCCTGCCAGCATCTTGCCAAGCACCTTCTGCATGTACCACGCCACTTCTTCGCTTCCGAACCATGTGGAAACACACTTGCGCCAGGTGGGGCAGTCCGCACTCGGGTCGTACCGCACATTGCAGTACTTCACCATCAGGGCATCTGGTGCATTCGGCACCAGATCCCTCGTCTTCAGGTTCACGAGTCCGTTCTCGACCGCGATGAACTCCTCCATCGCGTCCATGTCGTTCTCATCAACATAGAGCTCACGCGTGCGGGTCAGGTTCTTCAGGAGCTTGTCCAACATGGCGCTCTCGCCGTCGAGACAGCGCAGCTGGAACTTGGCCGCCGCCTTTTCTCGGGCTTCATCCCCCGCATCCCTCGCTGCCTTGATCTCCTCTGTCAAAAGCGAATTGAAGATCTCGTCACGAATCCTTGTGCAGATCGAAGCCTCCGGCCCGAGGCGGTCCCATTGCCTCGTAGCAGGCTCAAAGTAATACCAGCGCTTTGCCTGTGGCGCATAGCGGAGGTGATCGCCCCAGTCGCGAAGAACACGGCACAGAAGCCCGTCTTCCGTGAAAGCCTCCGCTCTCGCGATGACCATTCGCGCTTCCCGAGCGATCGGCCACATCGTGAGCGAACGCAGGCCACGGTTATTGAACGTAGCCCACTTCTTCTCCACTTCCTCGAAGCCGTCGTACTTGGCGGCCTGCTGACTGAGCTCATCCCAGAGGGCAAGCCCCTCAGGCGAGCCGGACGTCTCGTGGTGGATGCGCATGCCGTCCTGGTACCACGGGGTGTAGGAGCCCCACGTCTCTACTCGCGGGGTCATCAGCTTGCGAATCTGGTCGATCGTGAGCCCGATCGGGCGCTTCGGCACGAGCTCTTCCGCCAGGGCTTCGTCAGCATCGACGGCAATCGTGCGCTCACTACCCTTGACCGGCGCCCACCCGTTGCTCTCAACGAACTTTTCGAATGTGTCGCAGAGCGTCTGAACGCCCTCATACGTCACCAAGGGGAGCTCGGCCGCGGGGACGTCAGTCGGCTCCCCTGAGAGAAGCGCATACGGATAGCTGTAGGGAAGCCCCGTTTCCGGATGGGTGTGATACAGAACAATCTGCTGCCCCTTGCCCAGAACCTCCAACTGAGACTTCGTGGACTCGTCCCCGTTCTTGACGTACTCAAGCGTCGTCTGCTTCAGCCAACGGCCTTCAGCCCTGAAGAGGAGCGCAAACTTCGGGGCGCGACCGACACGGTAAACGGCCATCGCGCACGCAGGGTAAGCCTTGCAGAGGGCGTCAAAAAGCGCCTTCGCCTCCGCATCGGTTCCGCGAAAGTCAACGTCGATGGCGCAGATAGGCGTGTCGCCGTACCCGCACAGCACGCCGACGCCCTCACCCTCCGGCCGCTGTCGGCAAGCCTGGGCGGTGAGCGGAGAGTTTTGCCAGTTGGGCGTGGTCGGATGCTTCTTGCCTTTCGACAACGGAACCACGGGGTAGCCGGTCTCGACGAGCCTCGGCCCTTTCTCACGGATGAACGAGGTCATAGCCCGAGCTCCTCTACTTTCTTGGCCAGAGGGGCGATCTCGGACATTCGCTTGACATAGAGCTTGTACAACCCGTCAATCACGTATTGCCGCGGCGTCGTATCGGATCGGTCACGAAGGCGAACAATCGTAGAGCAATGGCACCCTACAGCGCGCGCCATATCTGTATACGACACCCCTGTGGACGTTAAGTACCAAATCATCTCTTGACAGGTTGGAATAGTTCGGTTGTTCATGTAGTTCTCTTGCCTAGAGTTGCTTTACAATGGTATGCAGCACTATACACGACAAAGGAAAAATATACAATTCTATGGCCTTATAGGAGACCCATCATGACGAATAAACAAACTTTCCTTGCAGATAACCTCTCCTTCCTTTCCACTCAGAGGGGCCTCTCCCTCATAGCGCTCGCGGAAAACACCGGCATAGACCCTTCCACCGTTTATCGTCTGGCCGACCCGGCCAATAGCCGCCAACCGAGGGCTAGAACCCTGCGAAGCTTGGCAGACTACTTCCATGTCGAGCCTTTTGACCTGCTTGAAAAGGATTTGCGAAACCCGTCTTTTACAAAACCCAATCAGGAGGGTTTGTTTGGCGAAGTCATACCCGCACGTAAAAGCGCTCCATTAGAAAAATCAGAACTAATTCCTCTCGTGAAAATTACGGACGCGGACACCATCGATCCCTCTGTCATGTGTCTTTTCACAAACGGTTACGACGCGCCCGCAGGTCTGTCTGGCTTCGCAGTTGAGA